>Ga0315899_10005483_pt1 | contig 13691 bp, 13 predicted proteins | sample LakEriMetagenome_2_FD_203518 | JGI IMG/M metagenome (GOLD analysis project Ga0315899, IMG submission 203518) | Freshwater fungal communities from buoy surface, Lake Erie, Ohio, United States - Buoy 4 MA112 | ecosystem: Environmental > Aquatic > Freshwater > Lake | place: USA: Lake Erie, Ohio...
CGGTTTCATTCTCAGCAGGTATATTCAGATCAATCCAAACGAGTTTTATGCCGTCTCTTTTTTCACGCTGTTTCCATGCATTAATCATGTTGGGATAGTCGTACTTGCACAATACGACTTCATCGCCCGCTTTCAGATTTAATCCGAAAATTATGCTGTTTAATCCTTCTGTAGCATTGCGGTTAATGGCAACTTCTTCAGGATTTACACCTGCGATTTCTGCCAACCTTTTCCGCAATGGTTCCCGTCCTTTGTCCATTTCTCTCCACATGAAATAGGACGGTCCTTCGTTAGCGTGTTTGTAAAATCGGATATGCGTTTCCTGAACCGGCAAAGGTTGTGGACTCACGCCACCATTGTTCAAATTGATTAGGTTTGGATTAATTGAATAATTCACGCGCACCCAATTCCAGAAATCCTCATCAGCGGCAACAAGATTGGGAGATACGCCATGAACTTTTTCTAATTGCCGCTCCAACCCTTTGGACCACATGGGTTCAAAAACGGAAGGAATCATGAAAGCTCCGGTACTTAAGCCGGCTTTGAGTAAAAAATCGCGACGGGAGGACATGGATAGAGAATTAGTGTATTACAATAATCGACTATCCCGAGCGAAGATGCAAGAATTGAATCGGTTTCTTTTAGTATTGATTCAGATCGAAAACGGTTGCATTCATGCGGTGCATCGTGAAATAACCGTGTCCTCCGTTGACATTTGACGGATAATTAATCGGTTCCCCGGTAAGCTGATTGAACACGGAACTAGAACGCTTAAACGCCGTCAGAAATTCGTAGTAACCTTGTGTAATTTCAGAAACGACTACTGCTACGGTATCCGTGTGATGAGCAGAGAATATACGAATTTCTTTATTCAGGACGCCGTTTTCAAACGAACGGTCATCGTACAATTCAAATTCGGTCAGAACTTCATTAGATCCGGCTGCAAAGATGTTGTTAATGTCAAACGTACTATCTCCCTGAACTTTCTTAACGAAGTTTACAACGTAGTAATTGTTTGAATTGACATTATCAAGAAGTTTAAACTTAAAGCTAACTATTGTATCCTGAGTACCTCTTGTAATTACCGGATATAACGTATCAAATTCCATTTGCGACTGCATTGTTGTAGCTGCCCAAACGTTCAAATTATAGGCGGGATCATAAGCACGAATCGTGTATGTTTCACCGGCATTTAATGTAGTTACGATACTGGTATAAATACCCGGGGCAATTTGATATAAAGTATCTGTTCCTCCGCTATAATCAACTGTAACAACTGCATTTTCTACCAGCAAACGTTCGAGTAAATCTTGCCCGGTACTGTCATCATTAACAGAACCTTCCAAAGGACTATAGCTGCGTGTAAGGCCCACTAAAATTCCACTATTGCCGAATACTTGGGAAGCAATGCACAAGCGAGGAGGAGCAGGTTCCACATCCACATCAATCGGTGGAGGTAAGCACGCAGTGATGGTGCAGCTTAAAGTGATAAAGAAATAGTATACATATTTCATAGTTTAATATCTGAAAGTGTAGGCGAAAAATGGAATTGTTCCAAAAAGCCCGCGTGAAACATATTTAAAATTACCGGAGTCGGTTTGAACAACTTCAATACGATACGGCTGCGCACGATTGTAGAAATTGTAGAATCCAAAGCTCCATTCACCTTGCCATTTCAGCCATTTACGAGTAGTTTGATCTTTTGATTTAATGATGAAGCTGATGTCGAGACGATGCGCGGATGGTAAAACAGTGCCATTACGTTCCCCATAAATCGGAAGTGTGTTAATGTTTGTGTTTGAAGAATTGGGCATTGCAAAATATCCGATGACAGGTGTAAATCGTTGCCCGGTGGAATACACCCAAACCGCCGATACTAAGAAACGCTTGGTAATTTCTCCGGTTGCTACAATACTCAAATCGTGACGACGATCATAACGCGCATAAAAAGGCTTTCCTCCGTTTAACTCGTCAAACTGACGTGTAGTCCAGGCAAGTGTATAGCCAATCCATCCTGTGATGCGCCCATCAGTTTTGTGAATGAACAACTCAGTGCCGTAACTCTGTCCGGTTCCCGCAACCAATTCATCCTCGTAATTATCATTTAAAACTAAAACAGCACCTTCCCGATATTCAATTAAGTTACGCATGTGCTTGTAATAACCTTCAATGGTTACAATGGTTTTTGCTTTTGGAAAATTGTGATTGAATCCAACCGCAACTTGATTAGAATGTAATGGCTTAGTTCGTTTAGTGACCGGATACCATAAGTCGGTAGGTAATGCAATAGCCGAACTGGAAACCAAATGCACATATTGTGTCATGCGTGCATAACTGGCTTTAATGGAATTCTTCTCATCAATAATGAATGTCGCCGCAAGACGAGGTTCCGGTGAGGTGTATGTTGCTCCTTTCGCAATTAGAAACGACTGTCGAAAGCCATATGCCAAATTCCAGCGTTCCGTAATCTGATGATCGTGCTGAATGTACACGCCGGTTTCAAAATTGAGCATGAGTTGCCCTTCGCGCGAACGAATAAACTCGGAAATTTCACCGGCTGTATTGACAACATTTGGGCGGAAACCGTGAAGGGTGCCCATAAATCCGAAACGAATTTTACTATCAGGATTTCTAAAATAACTGAAGTCATATTTCACACCGTAATCAGCAATACGTGATTTTGCCAAAAAAGAATTGCCGGGAATATTCGCTTCCACATCGTAACGAAAGCGGGTATGTATAAGAGATAAGTTGGAAAATAGTTTTTGACTGTGCAGGTGGTTCCAGCGGGCTGTAGTAGTGAAATTCCCTAAGCGAAATCCTCCCTCAAATAATCCTTCTTCTGTTTTGGGTGGTGATAAAACATCATCACCGGTGTAAGCACTCACATAAAAACGATTCTTATCGTTCAGGATATAATTCACTTTTAGTGTTGCATCATAAAAGTAATACGGTAGAATATCTTGTCCGTTTACTAGCTTGAATACACGATCGATGTATGAACGACGTCCGGATAAGATGAAGCTGCACGTGTCTTTGATGATAGGACCTTGAATGGTTAAATGCGATGACAACAAGCCAATACCGCCTTCAGCGTGGTAATTTTTCATATCGCCATCTTTCATGCGAATATCCATCACACTCGATAAACGCCCACCGTATTGCGCCGGAAATCCACCTTTGATCATCGTGACGTCTTTCAGTGCATCATTGTTGAATACTGAAAAGAATCCGAACAAGTGAGATACATTGTAAACGACCGCTTCATCCAATAAAATCAAGTTATCATCTCCCGTACCGCCACGCACGAGCATCGTATTCTGTCCTTCGCCACCGCGTTTTACACCGGGCATTAACTGCATTACCTTGATCACATCCGTTTCCCCGCCGATAGTTGGTACGTAACGTATTTTTTCGATCGGAATATTCACGGCACTCATTTGTGTAGACGTAATCTGTTCCGCATTCTTGTCTTTGTCTGCGGTAATCACCACTTCTTTCATCTGTGCACTGCTGTTCGAAATTTTAATGTTCAACGTGGTGTTTCCGTTCAGCTGTACATCGTAAACCTTGGATTTATAGCCCGTAAATTGTACCGCGACTTTATAATTTCCGGGAGGTAAACTAATCGAATAAAAGCCATATTCGTTGGTGGCCATTCCTTTACCGGTTCGTTGTACAGAGACTACCGCTCCAAGCAGACTTTCTCCGTTTGTGGAATCTGCTACCGTGCCGCTTAAGGTGAAGAGTTGTTGCGCATTTATTTGACTCGTGATAGCCAGCGCAATAAGAATAAATAGCAGGGTCGTCCGGATCATACGCCACAAAGACGGTTGAAGTACCAAAAAGTTACAGCGAACTTAAACTTTTTATTGTTTCGGGGCCACAACAAAATAGTGCATCAATAATGCTGCAATTGGGCACAAAACCGAATTTATGTTCGAATGGTTGGATATATCGTTTGTATTGCTGCTGCTGAGGCCAATTCGATTTTGGAGAGATAAGCTGTCGAAAATCGTTTTCTGAATAAGGAACAAAGTCTTCGGTTTTACTAATGTTGACCGGTATTTTTAGCATTTTGAAACACCAATGAGCTATAGCGAGGTTAAATTGGCTTAGCAACTCGAAGCGGTTGCCTTCATAAAACGCAAAAAGCGATTCGCTATAATATTCGAAAAAGGGCGTATTGGCATATGCGGATTGAATGGCATGACGGTGTTGGCGGCGCCAGTCGTCTTTGTATTCAATTCGTATGTTGCCGATAGCGCGTGCATCACGATCATGCACCACAGGAATTATCAAATTTTGAACACCATTGGCACCAACAATTTGAACGCGATTTCTCCACGTTTGCTTGATGAAATTTTCATTTAAATCAACAACAACATGTTCTTGTTGCAGAGTCTGTCGAAACCAAATTGTCGGCGGCAAATAACAAAGTGGGAGAGGAGTTGTCGCAATCATGAGAATAATACGTCGTAAGCAAAACGAAGAATCATCAGCGTTACGATGACTAAGAACAAAATACGTATGAATTCGCTTCCTTTTTTCAATGCCAGACGCGCGCCCAGCAATGATCCTGTAATATTAAGTACTGCTAACGGAATTGCAATGTCGAAGCGAATAACGCCATTGTACATGAACAGAGCAAGCGCCGCAAAGTTGGTTGCCACATTCACCAATTTCGCACTTACTGCAGCATGCATGAAATTGAGTTGAAACACGGAAACGAAAATGATAATTAGAAATGTGCCTGTTCCGGGACCGAAAAAGCCATCGTACAAACCCAGCACCGCTCCTGTAAGCAACGAAAGCGGAATGACATATTTTATTCGCGGTGTTGAAGTTGTTATACCGCTTTGTTTTCTGAAAAACGTGTACAACGCAACCGCAATTAATAATACAAGAATCACCGGTTTGATGAGTTCTTTATCAAACCACAAAATCAGTTTCGCACCCAAAACTGAAAATATAAGCGCGGTTACTATTGCCGGTAAAGTGGCTTTATAATTGACTTCTGTTTTACGCAAATACTGAACGGTTGCAGCAGATGTGCCTAAAAATGCAGCAAACTTATTGGAACCTAAAACAGTTGCTACGGGAAGCGTTGGAAATGCCAGAAAAAATGCGGGCAATTGAATGAGTCCGCCGCCGCCTACAATGGAATCGATGAAACCCGCTACAAATGCAGCCAGCAAGAGCAATATAAAATTCAGGTCAGAAAATTGTGCGACGATCTCGTTCATTGTATGGCGCTGAACATGCGGCCCCAACGAACGCCGCCTTCTTTTTTATCGTACGAAAACAATATCAGACTCGCTCTTCCTACGATGTGATCTTCCGGCACAAAGCCCCAATACCTGGAATCCATGGAGTAGTGACGATTGTCGCCCATAACGAAATAATAGTTCATCGTAAACGTATAGTTTTTCGTGAGCTTATCATCAATATATACCGAGTCTCCGATGACTTCCAGTTTATGATGTTCGTAATTTACAATAATGTCCTCATACAGCGATAACGTATCCGGATGCAAGGAAACCGTCATGCCTTCTTTCGGAACAATGAGTGGTCCGTATTGATCCAGATTCCAGGGGAAAATTTCGTTTCGCGGATGCAATTGATCATCGTGAGCTCCCGATTTGGAAAGTTCACGATCAACCGAAATAACAAATGGCAATCGTCGAATACTATCTGCGGTTACTTTCATCATGGAAACAGAAATCATCATGTTTCGTCCCTGATAACTTTCCCGCGCCATTCCAATTTGATCCAGATTTAGGCTGTCCCGTTTCGCACTGTCAATTTTAATGGTGTAGCCGAACATAGCCAGGGACGGACTTTCAACGGCTTTCCCATTGATCATGACTTCTCCATCCACGAGTTGCAGTGTATCACCCGGCAGTCCGATACAACGTTTAATAAAATGAGTTTTATGATCCGGCGGATGCTCGGCAGTATGTCCTTCAATGGGAAACTCTTCTTCAGCAGGAAAGTTAAATACGATGATATCATTACGTTTCACATCGCTGTATCCGGGCACACGCATGTAAGGAAGCGTAAACCACGTGGTATATGCTTTTAGCCCCAATACATCCTGATGCGAGAACGGAATACTTAATGGCGTCATCGGAATTCGCGCTCCGTATGCCAATTTGTTCACCACCACATAATCTCCTGCCAGCAAGGATTTTTCCATACTGTCGGAAGGAATGGCAAAGGGCTCGAAAAAGAATGTTTTTAATATCAGCACTCCGATGAACGCAAATGCCAATGCCTCCAACCATTCTCTCCAAATGGGTTTGCGCTTTTTCGGAACTACAGGAACTACTTCGTTCATTTCCGCAGCATCCTGCACCTGATCCAACTCGTGTTGTTCACGTGTTGCATCATCCCGATTGTTATCGTGATTAAGTTCCGGAACTTGCGGATCTTCCATGGAATTATTTACGCGGTTTCAATCCCGGTTTTACTGTTTTCTTCTTGCGACTTTTCCATTGCGAATAGCCGATTGATGCAGCAATTCCGAAGAGTACAAACCATAAATACGATTTGGACAAACCTTCTTTGTTCACCAACGTCATCATTCGTTCGGTTCGGAAACCTATATACTGACTTCGCGAATTCCAGATGAATACCGGTTTTCCAACAATGTGCGTTTCCGGCACAAAACCCCAGTAACGAGAGTCCAACGAATTGTGACGGTTATCACCCATCATAAAATAATAATCTTGTTTAAAAGTATACGAAGTTGAAGGTTGTCCATTAATTAAAATTACTCCGTTTTTCACTTCCAATGTATTTCCTTCGTACACACGGATAATGCGCTCGTACAATGGCAACGTATCAACAGTCAGCTGAACTGTCGCACCTTTTTTCGGAACACGAACAGGGCCGTAATTGTCACGTGTCCAGCGGAAGTTTTGAGGTTGATGCGGGAATAACGCAAAATCTTTAGGTTCAACAGGTGCATTTCCACGCACACTATCGGTAAGCGGGAAACAGTTAATGCCACGTTTAATCAGCATCTCAATTTCTCGTTTGCTTAACATCGCAATAATACCGTTCATCGTTGCATAAGCCTCAATGCCCATTGCGCCCAATTCATCTGTATTTACAGCCTGACTTAGGAAATAACTGAATTGTAGTTCTTTCGGTTCGTAGGCCGGTTGACCATTTACTTTTAATTGATTGTTGATGATCTGAAATTCATCGCCTGCAATAGCCACACAGCGTTTTACGTAATTGTCTTCTTTATCGATCGGATGAACCAATAATTCATCGTTATCAATTAAACGTTTGCGAATTTCACTTTCCGGCACGCCGCTTTCTAACGACTGATTGCGAATTACAGCATAATAACTTTGATCACGCGCGCTTTTATACACCGTATCACCTTCAGGAAAATTGAACACTACAATATCATTGCGTTCTACTTTTCCAAAACCCGGTAAGCGCAGATAAGGCAATTCTACCCAATCCACATATGATTTTTTATCATCAATTACCGGAAGTGTATTGTGTGTAAACGGTACAGTCAGAGGCATTGACGGCACTTTCGGACCATACGACATTTTGCTTACGAAAAGATAATCGCCTACTAACAACGAACCTTCCATGGATGAGGTCGGAATGACGAAAGCCTCAAAGAAAAATGTACGTATCAATGTTGCTGCAACTACTGCAAACACTATTGCTTCGCCCCATTCTTTCACCATTGGTTTGTCCTTCACTTCGGGTGGTGGTCCAACCCATTTTACTTCTTTGGAAAATCCGTTCATCGGTAACCAAATGAAATAGCCCAACACCGCAAAAACGTGATCGGTGAATTTTCTTTTTCCTAAATGATTGGACAACATCACGATTAATATCGCTAGCATGAAGAATCCTACCGTAGGGATAATTACCAGGAAAATCCACCACCACGGGGCTTTCACCAATTTTATCCAAACCACAAAATTGTACACAGGAACCAGCGCTTTCCATCCCGGAATTCCCGCCTTTTCAAAAATTTTATAAAGTCCGGCGAGTGCGGGTAAGATGCTGAATAAAAGAAACCAACTCATGTATAAATACGTTGTTATTTGTGCGGAAAGATACGCGGTTTTTGGTGCATTCTTCGTTAATTATGGTTAAGCGCGCAGGTTTCAGGATAAGCGGAGTAAATCCTCCATTCCGTAAACGCCTTTTTTGTCTTTCATCCATTCAGCAGCAATAACTGCACCCAAAGCAAACCCTTGTCGGCCGAAAGCTTCGTGAGTAATGGTGATTTGGTCCACCGGCGATTCCCAGCGAATGCTATGTGTTCCCGGCACTTCACCAATTCGTTTGGAAACAATAGGCAGTGTATGTTCCGGAACTTCGCCTTCCAATTGATTCGGATAATCGTGATAGGCTTGGTAGTTCGGATGTTCACCAATAATGCCTTGCGCCAGCGTAATTCCTGTTCCCGACGGAGAATCGAGTTTATGTATGTGATGAATTTCTTCCATCATGGCGATGTAATCACTGTGCGCGGCCATCATTCGTGCTAACTGTTTGTTAATCTGAAAGAAAATATTCACGCCGAGACTAAAGTTAGAAGCATAAAATAATGCTCCTATTGCGTTGAACTTTTCTTGCTCATTGGCCAATTCTTTTATCCACCCCGTTGTGCCACAAACCACAGGAATTTCCGCATTTCTGCATATTTCGAGGTGATTCAGTACCAGATCGGGACGGGAAAATTCAATCGCCACATCCGCTTTTTGCACGTTGGAAACGTTTAAATCGCCGGCATTGGACGAAGTGATTTTCAGTACGATTTCATGGCCGCGGGAATTAGCAATGTTTTCAATGGTTTTACCCATTTTCCCGTAACCGATTAAGGCGATTTTCATGGTAAGTTTTAGTATTAAACTTTCGGCAAAACTAACCATTTCGCATTGGGTCGGATACTACAAATTGATGGGGCAGATGAGTAGTTAAGCGATTTTCACCTATTTCGGGATCGAAAAACGCACCTTTTTTGTTACTAATGTTGCAGTAATCAGGATTTTGTCTATTTTTGCCGTCCAATTTATTAACCAAAAAACAATTAGACAATGCCTGCAAAAATTAGATTACAGCGCCACGGTAAGAAAGGTTATGCTTTCTTCCACATCGTTGTAGCGGACAGTCGTGCCCCACGTGATGGGAAGTTTATTGAGAAGATAGGCACTTACAATCCGAACACGAATCCTGCAACGATCGATATCGATTTCGATCGCGCTTTTGAATGGGTGAAAAATGGTGCACAGCCAACTGATACGTGCCGTGCTATCCTTTCTTACCGCGGTATCATGTACCGTTACCACTTGCACCGTGGTGTTGCAAAAGGTGCAATGACTCAGGAACAAGCTGATGCAAAATTGGCGAAGTGGTTAGAGGACAAATCAGCGAAAATCGAAGGTAAAAAAGACCGTTTGAGCTCTGCTGAAAAGTCTGAAGCTGCTGCTCGTTTGAAAGCTGAAACTGCTGCTAAAGAAGCTAAAGCTGCTAAGATTGCTGCTAAAGCAAACCCGGTTGCTGAAGAAACTGCTGCTCCTGCTGAGGAAACTGCAGAAAACACAGAGAACAACGGATAATATCCGCTTTATGCATACAAAAGCCGTCCGCAAGGATGGCTTTTTTTTTACCATTACATGTACATTTGCACATGCTTCGAAAGGAAGATCATTTTATTCTCGGGTACGTTAAACGCACCGTTGGAACTCAGGGAGAACTCGTTATTCAGCTGGATGCCGACAATCCGCAACGCTACGCCAAATTAGATGCCGTATTGCTGGAAGTGAACGGCGCACTGACTCCATTCTTCATTGCGAAAACACACTTGCGCGAGGATCAGTTGACCGTTAAAATTGACGGCATCGACGAACTTTTTGCAGCCAAAGAATACATTGGTTCAACGTGCTGGTTGCCGTTAAGTGTTTTACCGCAACTGGATGATCAGCATTTTTATTTCCATGAAGTGCGCGGTTTTGAACTGATTGATGCACAATACGGACCTGTTGGTATCATTAGTGAAGTGATGGATCGTTTGATGCAGCCTGTGGTAATTGCTAAAAACGGTTATAAAGAAGTATTGGTGCCTCTTGCGGATGGCGTTTTGCAACGCGTAGATCGCACCGAAAAGAAAATGTATGTCAACACGCCAGAAGGATTAATCGGTTTGTACCTGAACGATGATTCGGCGCAGGATGACGGCATGTAAGAAGTTTTCGTAACTTACACATACGTTGCGAATTAACGGTGCCATTATGTCCTCCAACACCTTTGCTTTTAAACAGTTTATCATTCGTCAGGACCGCTGCGCTATGAAAGTGGGTACCGATGCGGTGTTGCTGGGTGCCTGGGTGAAAACGTACGGTGTACGTCGCGCGTTGGATATTGGTACCGGCACAGGCGTTATTGCGTTAATGCTCGCGCAAAAAAGCGGTGCTGAAATTGACGCCATTGAAATTGATGCCGAAGCCGCGGAGGAAGCTGCATTCAACGTGAGTCAGTCGCCATGGAAGGAGCGCGTTCATGTCATGCATCAATCCCTGCAAGAGTTTCAAAACAGCACCGAACACCGCTACGAGTTAATCGTCAGCAATCCTCCATACTTTGTTGATTCATTACCTGCCGGCGATGCGCCGCGCACTGCAGCCCGACATGCGGTGTATTTGCCTTATGAAGAATTGATTCGCGGCGCTGCACTGCTGTTAAGCAAAGAGGGCAAGTTTTGCGTCATATTGCCCGCCAAAGAAGGTATTGCATTCCAGGAATTGGCGGGGCGTTATGGTTTGTTCATTACGCGCCTGACGAAAGTAAAAACCACGCCGGACAAAGCCGAAAAGCGTTTGCTCATGCAATTCTCGGCAACCGCCAAAGCGCAGGTTTCGGAAAGCACGCTCATCATAGAACAAGACGGGAGACACAATTACACCGACGAGTACAAAGAGTTAACGAAGGACTACTATTTGAATTTTTAAAAAATATCCGACACGTGAACAATTATAACAATCGCGTGTTTTAAAACTAAAACCAGTTATGGCAAAGAAAAAAGCGACTGCAAAGTCAAAAGTTGTGCGTAAAGCACCTGCTAAAAAAGCGACCGGAAAAGCATCAACATCTGCCTCAAAATCATCTCGATTGCTATCGGGAGCCAAGAAAGCCGCGAAGCCCGCCAAGAAAGCGGCTGTAAAAGTAACCGCGGTTAAAAAGCCGGTTAAAAAAGCTGCTGCCAAAGCAGCAGTAAAGAAGTCAGCGCCCAAGAAGTCGGCGCCGGCAAAAGCAACATTTAAAGCACACATTACAAAACTCAAGGCAGGTGTTCCTGCTCCGGCATTTAAAGGACAAACGCAAGACGGAAAGGAAGTTTCGTTAGCGCAACTGGCCGGTAAAAAAGTGGTGTTGTATTTTTATCCGAAAGACGATACGCCTGGTTGTACTGCGGAAGCATGCAGTTTGCGCGATAACTATACGTTCATGCAAAAGGCCGGATACGAAGTGGTTGGTGTAAGTGCCGATGATGCCAAATCGCACGCCAAGTTTGCTAAAAAGTACAACTTGCCGTTTCCGTTATTGGCCGACACGAAACACGAGGTTATTAAGGCTTACGATGTGTGGGGTAAGAAACAATTCATGGGTCGCATTTTCGACGGACTCATTCGCACCACGTTTGTTATCAGCGAAAAAGGCATTATCGACGAAGTCATTACAGCGGTTGATACGAAAAACCACGCCGATCAGATTTTGAAGAAATAGGGTTGGGTTATTGAACGTTGGATTGTTGAGTGTGGTTGTTGTCAATAACAATACTTACGCATACGATCAGTTCACCTAATTTGTACTTCAAATGATACACTGTCTTTTCAAGTAATACCTTTTATTCCATTCTCGGTCTACGATTTAAATCGTAGACCGTTTTTCATTGCTGCATATCCAAAGTGATTTTTTGAAACATTTAAAGTAATCTCCAATCTTAAGTAGCATCGCAATAAAATATCTTATGTCCGGTGTCTATTCACAGCGCACATTGCAGGCAATCGTTCTTCCCGAATACGGTAAATCGCCAGAATCTACCGTTTTCAAAAAACTAACATTCTTAGCCAAACCATCCAAAACACCAAATTATTTTTACACCGTTCTGCAGATTGTAAATAGATTACATTCTCGTAGTTCAACTTTGTACCGTCCTGACAATGTAGTCCGGATCGAATGTAAGTAATCAACATCAGAGTGCGTAGTTATAAACATCACTTGATTCGCGCTTACTGTTCTTGCTACATTCGTTTTTATTAGTTAACCATTTTAATTTTTAAGTCATGAGCAAAGAAAAAGAAGTAAACAAGGAAAAGTTAAAGGCATTGCAATTAACCATTGACAAACTGGAGAAAACTTATGGTAAAGGTACCATAATGAAGTTAGGCGATAATCCGGTGGAACAAATGGAGGCCATCCCTTCCGGTTCATTGACTTTGGACATTGCACTTGGAATTGGTGGTTATCCTAAAGGACGTATTATTGAAATTTACGGTCCGGAATCGTCAGGTAAAACAACATTGGCTATTCATGCCATTGCCGAAGTTCAGCGTCAGGGTGGTATTGCCGCTATCATCGACGCAGAACATGCATTCGATCGCTTCTATGCACAACGTTTGGGTGTGGATACCGATAGTTTGTTGATCTCTCAACCCGATAACGGTGAGCAGGCGTTGGAAATTGCTGATAATCTTATTCGTTCAGGAGCTATTGATATTATTGTAATTGACTCCGTTGCAGCATTAACACCGAAAGCAGAAATTGAAGGTGAAATGGGCGAGTCGAAAATGGGTTTACAGGCTCGTTTGATGTCTCAGGCATTGCGTAAGTTGACGGCTACCATCAGCAAAACCGGATGCTGCTGCGTTTTCATTAACCAGTTGCGTGAGAAAATCGGTGTGATGTTTGGGAATCCGGAAACAACTACCGGCGGTAATGCCTTGAAGTTTTATGCTTCTGTGCGTTTGGATATTCGCCGTGCCGGACAAATTAAGGACGGTGAAACAGCAACGGGTAACCGCACTCGTGTGAAAATTGTCAAGAACAAAGTAGCGCCTCCGTTCCGCACTGCTGAGTTCGACATTTTATTCGGTGAAGGAATTTCCCGCGTGGGTGAAATTATTGATTTGGGTGTAGAGCACGGCATTATCAAGAAGAGCGGATCGTGGTTCAGTTATGAAGACACTAAACTCGGACAAGGTCGTGACGCGGTGAAGCAATTATTCCATGACAATCCGGAATTGATGGATCAAATTGAAGCACAAATTCGTGAAACGCTCACTGCTGCAAGCGCTGACGCAGTAGTGGAGGCGGAATAATTGCAGTATTTCGCAGCCGGAATTTTGCTGCGCAGCGATGCAGTTGTTCTTAGTGATTGGTGTACAGTCTGAATAATTGATTTCGGTTCAGAAGAAAAGATGAGCTGACGTGAAGTGTTGCCCGGTCTTTTGAGAATTGAAACATTTCTACAAATCTGTCGTTTAACGACAACATCTAACATCCCGTTTGTTGCACAACTTATGTGTAACTTCGGGATGTTTTTTATTTTGAGCTATGATGAAATTGGTGCAAATAACGCTGTTGACAGGAATTCTCTTAGGTTTTTCTTCTTGCGGAAATGGTTCTTCGGAGCCCGGAAAAAATGA
>Ga0315899_10005485_pt1 | contig 13688 bp, 10 predicted proteins | sample LakEriMetagenome_2_FD_203518 | JGI IMG/M metagenome (GOLD analysis project Ga0315899, IMG submission 203518) | Freshwater fungal communities from buoy surface, Lake Erie, Ohio, United States - Buoy 4 MA112 | ecosystem: Environmental > Aquatic > Freshwater > Lake | place: USA: Lake Erie, Ohio...
AGGACTCGGTGCTGCGCTTCATACGAGCCATAAAGCCGGTACGGTGGTTCAAAATTGCCCGGTAACCCTCAGCCCTAAACCCTGAAAATGCTTCCTCCTCCTTTTCCTCCCCCCCTTCCCCCTCCCCTCCCTCCTCCTCCCCCTCCCCCTCCTCCGTAGTCACTCTGCTGCAGGTGGCCCTGAATTAACCCTTAATTAGCCCTTATATGGCCTCTCACCCATATACGGGCTAATCAGACCTGCTCCATAGTCACTCTGCTGCTGTGAGGAGGGAACCGTGGGGAGGAAGCCTCCTCCCCATACCGAGTTTGCGCCAACCGTTGCACTAAATCACTCTGCTGCTGCATGCAAACACACAAACACACAAACACACAGACACACAGACACAAAAACACACACAGACACACAAAGCACACACACACACGTGTCCTTGGTGTTCACAGGGTGTTCAAGCTGGGCAAGGCGGGACCCCTTGGAGAGAATCCTCAAAAAGTCGTGTGTATATATATCTATATATATATATGTTTATATATTGTTTGTGTGTGTGTGTGTGTGTGTGTGTGTGTGTGTGTGTGTGTGTGTGTGTGTGTGCCCCCATGGCGAGAATCCTCAAAAGTCAATGTTCTATGGCCTGTTTGCCCCAAACAGGCCCTACATGCTGACTTTTCATTTTTTGTTTTTGACAGTCAACCTTATCATGGATCACTACAACATTTCGCCAATGCAGGGTACGTAGAAAATTATTATTTACATAGGAATTTTTTTTACACAGTTCTCAAGATCATGGACCACTATGTCATTTCGCCAACGCAGGGTGTGTGATGATGCCTAAACCCTAAACCCTTAAAACTAAACCTAAACCAGGCAAGACATTCAGGGTGGCGTTTTTGCTGATGATGATGATTCATTTGATCTCCTGCTTATGGTGGTTTTGGAAGGTACACCCTAAACCCTAACCCTAAAACCTAAAACCTAATATCAAAACCCTAATCCACTTGCGACTGGTAAGTATTGCTCTCCGTGTTCCGTTCTTCCACCATGGGGAACCTGGAACCTTCACTTGTCCGAAAAGACCCGTACTGGACACAAGGTGTAGTGTTCAATATGAGACATTTCCGTTCAATTTGGTTCGGTGGTAAATTACTGTGTGGAATACTTACCAGTCGCATGTGGCTCCTGCTTATGGTGGTTTTGGAAGGTAAACCCTAAACCCTAACCCTAAACCCTAAACCCCAATCTCCTGCTTATGGTGGTTTCGGAAAGTTCTGGGCATGTGTATCGACCAAGTTGATCCCCCAGGACGTCAAAGGAGTATAGGGTAGGGCGTACAGGGCATGTGCCTCTACCAAGTCGACCTCGCGCACACAAACTAGAATGTGTTCTCTTAGGCGCTGGGCATGTATCCGACGAAGTCGACCCCTGCTCTAGAATGTGTTCTCTCACTAGAATGTGTTCTATCAGGTGCTGGGCATGTGTCACGATGAAATGAACGGGAAAGCGGGTCTCACGCCGCCCTGCATGTTCCCCCATCGCGTGCGCGTGGGAATGCGCCTGTCAGTCACTGACACCTCTGTAATCGACAATGTATCCTCCTCCTTCAGTCATACATTGTCGCCGTGTCAGTCACTGACACCTCCGCTGCCTGCAGGGGGATGTGTCGAGATCGAAATGTGGCTCAATGAAAAGATAACCTGGGGGGACTACCAACATAACCGTTTGGATTCGTTGCAAGGGAAAGTAGAGGCGTACGTCGTCAGTGTGTATTTGGTGGCCATGACCGTGACCACGGTGTGCTATATAGAATGTGTTCTCTACAGAATGTGTTCTCTATAAAACGTGTTCTCTATAGAATGTGTTCTCTATAGAATGTGTTCTCTGTAGAATATGTTCTCCATAGAGGCGTACTTCCATGACTGTGACCACGGTGGGATATTATAGATTGATATATATACGTACATGTGTGTGTGTGTGTGTGTAAGAGAGAGGAAGAGAGTGAGAGAGAAGAGAGGAAGAAAGTGTGTTGTGTGTGTGTTGTGTGTGTGTGTGTGTGTGTGTGTGTGTGTATAATTCATAGGTGGGCTACGGCGACATAAATGCCAGCAATACGTCGGAGCGCGTGGGTTATGTAATGCTCTTTATTATGGGAGGGTTCATCTGGGGTAATCTCCTCGCCGGCATCTCGGAAATCCACTCCGCCCAGGCCGCTCGCGAGCAAGAGAAGATGTCCAAGGTCCAGAAAGTAGTGGACTTTCTCGTCGAAAATAATTGCCCCCGCAGGTGAGAGCTGCGTTCTGAAAAGGAAGTGCCCTAGTTCATTTACTTTACATAGTCACTATATACTGGCTTTTCAGAATGCCCCCGCAGACTGCGCACCGAAATCATCCAATGGAAGCGCTTCCAAGACAGCCTAAACCATGCGACTAAACCCTAAAACATAAACCCTAAAGGGTTCCCGCAGACTGCCCGCGCGCGGATCTGTGCAAAAGACATGCAATGGAAGCGCTTCCAAGACAGCCTAAACCATGCGACTAAACACCAAAACCTAAACCCTAAAATCCCGCAGACTGCGCACCGAAATCATCCAATGGACGCGCTTCCAAGAGTCCCACGCTGACGACAATGAGTCCAAATTGGAGGTAGAATGTGTTCTCTATAGAATTTTCTCTATATAATGTGATCTCTACAGAATGTGTTCTATAGAATGTGTTCTCTATAGAATGTTTTCTCTATAGAATGTGTTCTCATCAACGACCACTGACAATGATACCAAACTCTAGATGATCAAGTTGCTCCCGAACAAGCTGCAGAAGAGCCTCGTCCGCCACCTCTTTTCGCGCATCGGCACAGATTCTGAAAAGTACTTCACATAGTGGCTGCAATACAGTGCATGTACGAGGGCATTGACTTTTCCGATTTTGTTTTTGCCTAGTGTCGCGTGTGCCTTTATTCGCGCACATGGAGAGCGTCGATGACGGAAATGAGGCCGCCGACCGCATCCAGGAGCACTTTGTCAATGAACTTTTCATCCAGTTTGAATACAAGACCTTCATGCCTGGGGACGTGATCATCAACAACAGGTTCAGTGCTCATGTGTTGCGCATGTGTTGCTAATGTGATGCTAATGTGATGCTAATGTGTTGCTAATGCGTTGCTAACGTGTTGTTAATGCGTTGCTAATGTGTTGCTAGTGTTGGGCAGGCTCACATATTCTCAAAAGTACTTTCTACAGTGACTTCATGTAGTAAATGTACTGGCACTGACGTTTCAGAGTTGCTAACTGCATGGAGAAGGATGCATGCATGTCATATGAGGAGGAGGATACATGCATGTACCATGGCACTGACGTTTGAGAGTTGCTGACTGCTAACTGCTAACTGCTAACTGCCTGGGGACGTCTTGATCAACTGCAGCGACCCCTGTAACACTCTCGTCATTATTGTGTCAGGCAAGCCAGACCCTTACCCTACACCCTAAGCCCTACACCCTAAGCCCTAAACCCTAAGCCCTAAACCCTAAACCCTGTGACACTCTCATAATTATTGTGTCAGGCAAGGTTAAGGTGGAGTTCGAGCATTCGCAGATGAATCGTGCACCCATCTTCCTTGATCAAGGACAGGTGTCGTTCAACACTTTAGCTACAGGGAGTGTAGTAATACTTGGTTTAGCTACACTGAACTCATTTTCTCAACAGTTTGTGGGTGACATGGCTCTCTTGGGAGAGAGAGACTGGGCGGACTCGACATGCTTCAACTTCATCCCACAGGTATGCATCCTCCTCCTGATATGACATGCTTCAACTTCCACCCGCACGTATATCCTCCTCCCCCTCATATGACATGCTTCAACTTCCGCCCGCAGGTCACAGTTGCGTTCCGAAAAGTCAGTGCCCTGGTACATTTACTGTGTAAAGTCACTGTACAAAGACTTGAAGTCCACACACGCACAGGCATGTATCCTCCTCCTCATACTGTGTAAAGCCACTATACAAAGACTTACAGTCACTATACAATGACTTTTCTGAATGTCGCAGGACACCGGCGAGCTGACGGAGATTACGGTGTGAGCCCCCAACCCTATCCCTAAATCCTATGAATGAACCCTATGCCAAAACCCTTTGCCTAAACCCTATCAGGCGACAGCCACAGAGAAGTACGTCGTGACCATCCAACTCACCGAAGACAAATTCAAGAAATCGTGCGACACGGCTCCGATGGTCACCAAGGTGAGTAGTTTAGTTCCGCATAGCTCAAGTGTTGAAGGACACCTGTGTATGACTCGGTTCCGAGGTCACCAGGGCACAACTTCTGACAAAGTCAGTAGATAGTGAGATGTGCTTGGACACTAATTTTTGAACAATTGTGTCAAGCGGCTTCGATGGTCGCCAGGCTGCCATATGTCTAAACCCTTTATGACGCGGCTTCGATGGTTGGCAGGCTGCCAGGCTTTAGTTTAGGGTTTTGTTTAGGGTTTAATGTAAACATTTGTATGACGCGGCTTCGACGGTTGCCAGGCCGCCATTCAAGAATTCTTGACAAAATGGAAGGACAAGCGGAGGCAAAGAATGGAGGAACTCCAGGCCCAAGAGCTCGGGGACGGTGCACTCAAACTCCTCAAAGTAAAGGGTTTAGGCATAGGATAGGGTTAAGGCACAGGGTTTAGTCACGGGGTTTCGGCGACAATGCAATCAAATTCTTCAAAGTAATGAGCTAAACCCTAAACCCTAAGAGCTCGGGGACAACGCAATCAAACTCCTCAAAGTAGTGAGGCTTGGGCAGACACTTTGGCTAAAGCCAAAACCCTATGCTTAAATCCTTTGCATAAACCCCGTCAGGTAGCCAGGCATTGGGAGACGCTTGTTCGCGCCTTGAACAAGAAAAGTACGAAGGAAGAACAAGCAGGCGGCGAATGTAACTATGTCTCAAAAGTCTCTTTACATTTAGAGAGTGTTGTGAGTAGTTTTGTTCAATGTAGCTAAACCAAAGTCTCTTTAAATCGTGAGTTTATTTCGCGTGTGCCGTGAGTAATTTAGTTCAGTGTAGCTAAACAAGAGCCTCTTTACATAGTGAGTTATTTACTACTACCAAAAAATCAAGTAAGTAGGGCGCTGACGTTTGAGATTTTTGTAGGAAACTTCACAAGGTACGGAAAGGAGTTAAGTTTAGGGTTTATTTTAGGGTTTAGTGTAGTAAATATAGTAGAGCGCTGACGTTTGAGATTTGTATAGGGAACCTCACCAGACACGGACACACACACACACACACACGCAAACACTCAACCAACACACACACACACACACACAAACACACACACACACACAAACACAGGGAACTTCACAAGGCACTGAAGGAGTTGAACCCTAAACAGGGAACTTCACAAGGCACTGAAGGAGTTGAACTCTACCTAAACCCTGAACCCTGAACCCTTAACGCTAAACAGGGAACTTCACAAGGCACAAAAAGGAGTTGAATTCTGTTCTCGTCAGAAAAAGCTCCCGGCCCTCTAGTGGTACTGAGAGGGAGAGAGGGAGAGAGGAGTGAATGAGTGTGTGTGTGTGTGTGTGTGTGTGAGAGAGAGAGAGAGAGAGAGAGAGAGAGAGAGAGAGTGAGAGTGAGTGAGTGAGTGAGAGACAGAGAGAGACACACAGAGTGAGTGTGTGTGTATGTGTGTGTGTGAGTGAGAGAGTGAGTGAGTGAGAGAGAGAAAGAGAGATTGTTGACGGTGCGTGGAGCTCCCTCTGTAGTAGGTCTCTTTTGACACTGTAGTAGGTCTCTTTTGACGGTGAGTGGAGCTCCCTCTCCCCTCACTGCGTCTGTCAGATACATATACATTTATATGCGCATACGCGTATATATATATATGGCGCATATACGGCTTATATACGCGCATGCATGAATATACATATGTGTATATATGGCGTATATACGTCGTGGTTACCGAAGATAGAAGAGAGAGACCCATATATATATATATATATATATATATATATATATAATAGGCGTCGACGACGACACGGGCAGTGCGGGCCCTCTCTCTGCAAGAGGGAGTTCAGATCCGGAGGTGTGTGTGTGCGCGCGCGCATTCGATAGAAAACACTTTCAAAACACATTCGACCTATACATCACAGGAGTACAGGAGATGCGGAATCGTTTTTGTGTGCGTGTGTGTGCGCGCGCGTACTGAGAAAACTCTCACAAACGTTTGCTCTGATGAGTTCGCGCGCGCTTGCGCGTATCGCGTCCAACTTACGTTGGGAACACGTTGGGAACACGTTGGGAACTCTCACTCTCATGCATACGTACATACAAGAATACGTGGGCCCACTCAGATGCCGCGCATGTCCAGGATTTTTTTTGTGAAATATTTTTTTTACGTGCACGCTCAGACGCAGCGCATGTCAAAGAAGATCGACAAGATGATGGAGGAAGTGGCGGCGATGCACGAACGCATACTCTCCTTGGCTCACGAACACTGTCTATCCCATGCCCAGGCTATTGAACGCATCGACCAGCTCGCTGCCCAGGCATGCAAAGACCCTAACAGTAGGGCGTAAAGGGCGTATAGTAGGGCGTTTTGGGCGTATAGTGCGTATAAACCAGACCAGCTCGCTGCCCGGGTATTCGAAGACCCTAAGCCCTAACCTTCACCCTAAGCCCTAACCTTACCCTAAACCCTAAACCCTAAACCCTAAACCCTAAACCCTAAACCAAACAAATGAAACTGAACCATGTGTGTGTGTGTGTGTAAGTGTGTGTGTGTGTGTGTGTGTGAGTACTTGTGTGTGTGTGTGTGTGTGTGTGTGTGTGTGTGCATACATATTTGTGTGTGTTTGTGTGTATACACATATACGTGTGTGTGTGTGTGTGTGTGTGTGTGTGTGTGTGTGTGTGTGTGTATGTGCAGGTGGCACCGTGTACCGCACTTATTCAATCCTCCACCATTGAGCATGTATCCTCCTCCGCCATAGAGCATTCGGTGAGGCCGGTTTCATCATACCACGAGTATGCGCCGGTTTCATCACGCCTCGAGTACACGCCTGGAGTACGCCTAAACCCTTACCCTATACCAGCGTTCGATAGAGGTACTCATGTTGTGTGTATTGTAGGGATATATTATATATCCCCGAGGTAAAGCCGGTTTCGTCACGCCTGGAGAATGGTTACCAGGGTTCAATGTGTTCTCTATAGAATGTGTTCTCTATAGAATGTGTTCTTTATAGAATTTGTTCTCTATAGAATGTGTTCTCTATGTAGAATATGTTCTCAGCAACTAACTACCACTGACATTGGGGTATGGTTACCGTATAGTAGGCGAATAGTAGCGCGTATAGGGCCGTATAGTAGGGTATAATGACATTGGAGTATGATTACCCAGGGTTCGACAACGTAGGCGGCGACGGCTGGGGAGGGGGGCAGGAGAAGACGCTGCAGCTACCACTGACATCCACCGGCATCCAGCCAAAGGTGGGTTTAGTTTAGGGTTTAGTCTCTGCAGCTACCATTGACATTCAACGCCACCCAGCCAGGGTTTAGTTTAGGGTTAAGTCTCTGGAACTACCTCTGACATTCAACACACAGCCGTATGGTTACCCAGGGGTATACCGGGCTGCAAATGGAAATGGCAGGGCAGGAGATGAGCATGCCAGGCCAGGAGAGGACCAACGTGCACCCCCGCGGCCCTCTCTCGGGGTGAGCAACAAGTCGGTGCTCGCCGGCGACCTCGCGTTTGAACCGTCGCCACGTCCATGCAGGCAGCATTGGCCGCTCTCAGTACTGCCCTCTGGGGAGGTAAGTTGTAGAACGTGTTCTCTGTGTTATGTTTGAGAACACATTCTTGTGTTATGTTTGATGCGTCTTCACACAGAAACACGCATATAGAATGTGTTTCATATAGGACCGCTCCCCCGTATCTCCCCCTTATCTCGGTATCTCAAAACCGAGCAGATTCCTTGACTTTTTTTATCAAATACTTAACCTGGGGTCACTGTACAGCATTCTAGGGCATTGACTTTCAAGAATTTCTGCCAGGCCTCTGCGATGTCACATTCTTGGGGTCTCCGCGGCCTAAACCACGTGCTTAAACCCTAAGTCTAAATCTTATGCCTAAACCCTATGCCTAAACCCAGGCCTTTGAGATGTCGATGGACTCTCCGTTCCAAAGCATTGGGTCTGGCGCGCGGCAGAGCGGGCCCGATCGAGCTTTACACCTGGGTGACGTGCGTGCGGGGGCGAGCGCCCATCCTTCAGGCACATGGGGCACGCCTGCCTTGTGTTGAAACTCAGCTCAACGAAGCAATGAAGAAATCCGTGGTACAAATTGGTTTCCAGTTTTTTTAGGCTGTGGTAAAAAATTTTGGTACAAATTGTCACCGAAACTGGAAACCAATTTGTACTACGAATTTCTTCATTGCTTCGTTGAGCTGAGTTTATATTTCCTCCTCCGCACCCCAGTGTGAAAGAGGAAGGAAATACCGTGACAGCGTCCGGAGGAGGAATACACAGCGTCCCGGTGCGGAGGAGGAAATACCGTGACAGCGTCCCGGTCGAGGCAATCGACCTGACCTGAATCTGACCTGAGCGCAGGTACATGATCGACGTTTGTTGACCTGACCTGAAACGCTGACAGGTCAGGAAAATTTTGGGAAATTCCCAAACTTTGGGGACAATTTTGGGGAAATCCGGAATTTTTTTGGGGCAATCCCCAAACTTTTGGGACAATTTTGGGGAAATTTTGGGAAAATCCGGGATTTTCCCCAAAATTGTGCCAGTGGGTCACACAAAAATAAAAAAAAGACCCCTATTTTTTGTCCTGACCTGTTTGACCTGACCTGAGCGCGGTACGTGATCGTACGTTTTTTGACCTGACCTGTTTGACCTGACCTGAACGCTTGACAGGTCAGGTCGAATTCAGGTCCAATCCCATGTGACTCGACGTCGGGACGCTGGTTTTTTTGTGTGCTATTGCAAGTCCCAGCATAGTTAATTGTATCGAAAAACCTTTAGTTTGACTGAATAAAAAGCCCCAAGAAAAAATGTCTAAGAAATTTACGGGGGGTAGATAGGCAACCCCTATCTACCCCCAAGTTTGGCCACCGCCGGGTCGATCCCTTTCTGAGGAAGAGATACTTCACAAAGGTATCTTATCCTGAGATATTTGACACAGGGTTAAATATCTATAATAGGCGAAACGCGAGTCCGAGTCTTCCGGATCTGCCAGCAGAGAGCATTCTCGCAGCCATGCGGAGGGAAAAAAGGAGCCGACCAGCAAAGTCAACGCACTTGTCTCCAGATTCTGATACAGATATACCGAATTTCCAGGCCAGTTTAATCTAGAACTCGGAAACATAACCTTGTACTATTTCCTCCCAAGCGAGTTTGCTACTCTCTACGACGGGCGCTATTCCTCTGACAGGTTTAGTGTGTCTAGATACATATAACGTTTGGCAATCAATAAAGAAACCATCTACCGTACTGGGCCACCCCCGCGCGTTCGCTGGTGCGACTGTATAGTCGCATCAGGTCTGAGCCCTGTCAACGCCATGGGATCCAACGGCCCCACGCCCTTGACTACCGTGCCAGTCAAGACCACCGGTGAAGCCATTACGTTCTTCCAGCTTCTCCGTACCGGTGCTCGACTACGCAACTTCGAATGGTGGATCAACATCGTCTTCGACGTCTTCGCATCCGACGCGGCCGCCGCCGCTAGCCTCGCAAGGGCCATACGCATCGACGACCTCACGACATGTCGTGTGCGACACGACATGGACATCTCCAATCTCTCCAAAGGTTTCTGCCGCGCTGCCCTCCGCCTCAATGTCGAGCGCCGCGTGTGCACACCTCGCGCACAATTGAATTGGAAGTCACCATTCCAACTCCTACATCCCAACCGTGACCCCCCTTTTAAATACTTCAAAGCTTTCGGATCTCACTGTACTGTACTAAAAACCTCGGCAGAACTGCAGCGTCAAGGCAAGCTTGAAGCACGCGGAGAACCCGGTATCTACATCGGCACCGGTTACCACACGAAACAATCAGGCTACCTCGTATGGTTGCCGCGACTCTACAAGACGGTCATAGCAGAACACGTTCTATTCGACGAGACATGGTTCCCCGCACGTCTCGACAAGCAGGTACCCAACATCTGTAGCTCTCTGCCTGGCAACATTACATCCCAGAACTATCACTCCGACCTCAGCGCCACAGAGCTCCTATCCACCCTACCACCTCCAATCGATAACTCTCCCCCACCTCTTCATCCCGAGAACATACCCTCATGGGAGAGTACCTCAGTCTCATGGGAGCGTACCTCAATATCATGGGAGCATACCTCAATCTCCTGGGAACGTACCTCAACCAGCATCTTCGCCGCTGCTGTCCCCCCTCCCCACCTCCACACACGACGTTGCACCCCTCACCCCCCTTGGTCAATCCCTCCTCCAGAACCTTCAGCTCCACGGGCACATACTGGGGCACCACGACACTAACGGCCCTCCTCGTCACTCGCTCGCACCAGCAACCCCGGTTGCAGCAGCAGCGGACACCAGCGACCCCGAAGCCCACATCCTCCTCAACGAAGTCTCTGCAGAAGATATCATTCACTTCGACGATGTCTTCGACGACAACGACATCCATGTGCGCTTCACCCAACACCTGCTCGCCTCCGAAAGCTCCTTCTGGAAAGGTTACTGCAAATCCCAGCGCCCACCCGCCCCTCCTCCGCTCAATCCTCCCCCATCCCCTTTCGATCATGTGACGAGCACCACTAAGCGCTTCGCACTCGATCTCAGATCTGGCGAGGTGATTGACGCCAAGGGCTACATCTGCGCGGGCCACAACGTGGGCGACGTCGACTCCAGAGAACATCTCATCACGCGAGCCCTCAGTAAAGGTCCAAAAACCCACGCGAAAGCATTAAAAACGCGCCACACCGTTAACGCTATCGCCCTATTGCGCAACCCTAAGACTGTGAAAGAGGCGTTGGCCTCACCACAATACTCACAATGGATCCCCGCAATCAACGCTGAAATGAGCTTCCTCATTGACAAACACACTTTCGAGGTGTGCCCCACCCCTCACGGCAGGAAAGTCATTCCTACTAAGCTGGTGCTCAAGATTAAAAATCGGCAGCGACGGCCGCATTGACAAATTCAAAGCCCGCTGCTGCGTCCTCGGCTTCCGTCAAACCAAAGGTCTAGACTTTAACCCAGACAACGTATACTCCCCAATGACGGAACCTACCACTATCCGCACTCTCCTCGCCATCGCTAACAAGCTCAACTTGAACGTAGACCATCTCGACATCAAAACTGCTTTTCTCAACGGCATTCTGCCTCCTGACGAGCAATTCTTCTGCAGTCCACCGCCAGGTTTTCCCCTACCGGCAGGATTCTGCTGGCAGCTGAAACGAGGGTTGTACGGCGCACACCAATCTGGCGCCACCTGGAGTACCACTTTTCGCACTTGGGTGAAAACCACTCTGCCTCTGTTCGCCGAGGCCGGCGCCGAACGCTGCGTCTACGTGAAGCGCCAACATGCAGATGGCACAATGGTCGACTTGGACAAATTACGCGACATCACACTCGAACCGGGAGAGCGCCTAATAATTCTTGTGATGAACACCGATGACCTACTCATTCTCTACACTGACTCCGCCCGCGACGAAGTCGACTCTTTCGAAAAGGTGCTCAATCAATCATTCGAGGCTACTCCGCGGGCACCAGTGGATCAATATCTTGGTATGCATGTCACGCGCAATCGCGCGCAACGCCTTCTGGCTCTCGACGGACGCCGCCAGAGCCACGTTTACAACTACATCCACGAGCTGGGTTACGATCACAAACGAAGTCGATGTTGACCTGCGTGCGAAAGTGTGGGCTGCCCATGGCAAACTAATTCACCTGGCCGTCTGGTCCCGGCCCGACCTCGCGCACGCTGTCAGCGTCCTGGGACGCTACGTGCACAATCCTAGTAAAAAACTTTGGCTTGCATACCATAGGATCGCCAAATACTTGATTCGCACCAAGGACTTCCGCTTGGTCTTCGGCACCCACGACCCGCTGCAACGCACCGAACCCTATGGCTTCACAGACAGTGACTGGGCTGCCGACGTCGACAACCGCAAGTCCACCGGCGCGTATCTGTTTCTCTTAGACGGCGCCTCCTGCAGTTGGAAAGTCAAACTGAGCTCCACCGTCTGCCTCAGCACCCAACAGGCCGAATACTATGCCCTCTCCGAGGGCACAAAGGAGGCGCTCAACCTCCGTTTCCTCCTTCGTGACCTCGGCTTCGGACAGACTCTGCCGACTCTACTGTTCTGCGATAACAAAGGCGCTCTCACCATGGCCCTTCACCCCGCCAACAAACCGGCCTCCCGCCACATTGACATGCGCATCCACTTCTGTCGCCAACATGTTGAGCTGGGCGACGTCACTACCACTTTTGCCCCCACGCCGGATATGGTTGCCGACTTCATGACCAAACAGACTCAGCGTCTGACACACGAGCGTCACTGCCGCCGCGCGTTCGGCAACCAGCACGCCCCCATCCCCTTAGAACCCATCGTGCGCATGCTTGCGTAGCTTGTTTGTTTGCGCTGTCCTATGTCTGGTTGTGTTGTTGTTCTCTTATACCTGTTCATTCGAGGGGGGGTGATACAGATATACCGAATTTCCAGGCCAGTTTAATCTAGAACTCGGAAAGATAACCTTGTACTATTTCCTCCCAAGCGAGTTACTCTATAGTAACTCCGCAGGAAATACATTCACTACGAAGTAATGCAAACTCCGTAGTAACGTATTATTCCTCAGAAAGAAGTAATGCCGCAGTGCTTACATTACTCCATAGTAACGATATTACTCCTCAGAAATCGAGCCCATCGATTCTCAAAAGTCCTCTTTATATGGTAAATGAGATTGAACGTTGACTTTTGAAACTTCTCACGAACTTGAACTTATACAACTGCGCGTTCCCGCGGGAGAGAGAGAGATAGAGAGCTTTATTAGAAACTAATCCATGGGTGATTGAGAGATAGAGAAAGAGAGAGAGAGAAAAGTTTTATTGACAATCAAGAAGTGACTGAAGTTCGGTAAACAAAGAGAGAGAGAGAGAGACAGAGCTTTATTAGGAGCTGCTCCATGCCTCAATGGCTGTGCATTAGGTCTCTTTTGGCTATGTATTAGGTCTCTTTTGGCTATTTATTAGGTCTGTTTTGACATTGAGAGAGCTGTATTAGGAACTACTCCATGCCTAAATCTACCTCAATCCGTGTATCATTGAATATGAATAAATCCTCCTCCCCCTTGGTGGATTGAGGCCTCCGCCTCAATCCACCTCAACCGGGGGTCCAGGGCGTCGTCCACGAACGGATCCATTGCCTGTCACGGGCACGGTCACGGGACTGTGGCCGTTATCTAATGGACTGTGGCCGTTATCTTGTGGCCTGTTGTCCTCGGGCCCTGCATCTGCCTCGCCTGATACAGAGAGAGAGAGAGAGAGAGACTCTCACATACATGCACGCACTCACGCGTGCGTACGAATATGCGTATACACACGCGATAGATACGTGTAGATACGTGTGTACATTGCACATGCACATGAGAGAGAAAGACAGCCAGAGCGAGAGAGAGCGCGCGCGCGTGCTTGCGTGCGTGTGAGAGAGCGAGTGAGCGAGAGGGTGTGCGTGTGCGTGAGAGA
>Ga0315899_10005486_pt1 | contig 13688 bp, 11 predicted proteins | sample LakEriMetagenome_2_FD_203518 | JGI IMG/M metagenome (GOLD analysis project Ga0315899, IMG submission 203518) | Freshwater fungal communities from buoy surface, Lake Erie, Ohio, United States - Buoy 4 MA112 | ecosystem: Environmental > Aquatic > Freshwater > Lake | place: USA: Lake Erie, Ohio...
TCCAGCTATTGCAGCAGCTCTATTCCACAGCTATCCTTTTCGACGACATCAACCTCGCAGGAAGACACCTATCTTTTCTTGCTGTCAGATGCGAGCGGTGCGATTGTAGACACCTTCTCAACGACCTACGACGCTTCGAACTTAGCGCCCGGAGCCTATGCCGTTCAAGGCATTTCTTTCATTGGTGGACTGAGCGGATTAGATAGTTTGACTACCCTCAGCGCCTCGACATGCATGGAGTTAAGTATCAACAGCATCTCCTTCACGCTCTTGAACTGTCCGTATATCGTATTCAACGAAATAAACATCGACAATCCGGGGGGCGGTGACACGGAGGAATTCATTGAGTTTCTAGGAACACCCAATGCGTCACTCGACGGCCTTGTATTGGTCTTGTTTGAGGGTGGTAATGGCTTGAGCTACCAAGCATTCGATTTGGATGGTTTTAGCCTGGATGAAAACGGATTCTTCGTGATCGGTAATGCTGCAGTTGCGAATGTCGACTTCGTCATTCCCGATGCCACGATTAGCAATGGTCCGGATGCACTTGGATTGTATATCGGCAACGACACTGATTTTCCTGTCGACACACCTCCTACAACCTTGAACCTTATTGAAGCCGCAGTTTATGGCACAGGCGATCAACAAGATGACGCCCTCATTGCGGCGCTGGGATTGGATATTGCAGTTCCAGGCTATACGCAGCTTGATGAGACTTTCCAGCAAAACAACCCTGACTTCTCTTTGTCGCGCTATCCTGACGGCGGCGCGCCATATAATTTCTCACCATTTGTTTTACAGGACGTAACTCCCGGCACATGGAATCAACCACAATGTCTGGGCGGAACAATCCTCAGCTCGGGCACGACACAGTTTTGTGACACAGAATCAAGCATGCCGGTAGCATGGAGCATTGATGGCACAGGCTATGGTGATCAACTGCTCTTCGTAATCACGGACGCGAACGACACGATCATCAACACGACTACCGATACAACCTATGATTTCACTGGATCAGCCATCGGTAGTTATGCAGTTTACAGTGTGTATTACAACGGCACATTGGATTCCACAACAGTCAATGCAGGTAACCTCTTAGGTGGTATCGCTGCTGGTAATTGTGTTTCAACAAGCACGAATTTCATCTCCGTTACTATCGTTCCGTGCAGCGGCTGTATTGCAGGCGAAGTAAGCATCAGCGGCGATGCACTTCAATTCTGTAATTCAGCATCATCGGTTATAGCGATGAGTAATACGGGTACTTCACTTGATGATAGCTATGTATACGTCATGACTGACAACGGTGGAACCATCGCAGCTACTGCAACGTCGGAGTTTTCCATCACCGGATTTGCAGCGGGATCATACCAGATTTACGGTGTTTCATACCAAGGAAACATAACCGGATTGGATGCAGGCTCTGCGCTTTCCTCGATTACCTCTGATGGATGTTTCGAAATTTCATCCAATGGCGTAGCGATTGAAATTTTCGATTGTCAGGATAACACGCCTTGCGCGCAGCTGTTCTTCTCAGAATATTTGGAAGGTACCAACGGTACCAAGGCGCTGGAATTATTCAATCCATCATTGGAGACGATTGATCTCACCGGCTACACCATTTTACAATATGCCAATGGCGGTGCAACGCCATCGGATATTCTTGATCTTTCGGGGACCATTGCTGCATTTGGCACTTACGTTATTGCTAACCCGGGCCAAGGGGGCGGTGGTGGAGCTGCCAGTCAAACCGTTCTCGGACTGGCTGATTTGACTGATCAGATTGCCAACTTCAATGGAAATGATGCGCTTGAATTACGTTACAACGGAACACTAATCGATGCTATTGGTATTGTTGGTGACAATCCTGGCACAGGCAATGGCTGGCCTGTTTCCAACACCAGCACAGTAGACGTCGACATGGTTCGTCAGTTCGATATTCAATCGCCCATGCCGATTTGGGCTATTTCAGCGAATCAATGGGATATCTATGGTAATACAGATTACACGCATTTAGGCAATCACTTTTTCCAACCTTGTACGGATGATTTACTCGCCGGATTCGTGAGTGGTGACATCAATGTTGCTGAGAACGCAGGTACCTTGACCATCAACGTACAATGCCTGAATGCCTCGGGTACCATAACCATCACAGCAAGTCTCATTGGTGGAACAGCGGATGGAACGGACTATACTGTAACACTGCCTTCAACGCTCAATTTCAATGACAGCACTGCCTTGCAAAGCTTTACACTAGACATTATCAATGATGCCACTGCGGAAGGTGCAGAGACCATCATCTTGACGTTAAGCAGCGACAGCGCAGTTACCTGGTTGCAGCAAACGATGACGATCACCATAACTCAAAGCGATCCAAATTGTGATGGAGGAAATCTCTTTGGAGCAGGCCAGGGTCCAATAGCGCAATGCTCGGACCTTCCTAACACGCCACTCGATTTGGTTGGCAATAACAACACAACAGGCGACACCTATGTTTTCGTCATCACAGATGCTGCAGATCAGATTCTGGAAATTGTGACAACAGCGCCGGTAAGTTTAGATGCTTATGGTGAAGGTACCTTCCATGTTTGGGGATTATCCTACACGGGAAACATTGACTCTACAACAATTGCCACAGGCATGCCTGTTGAAGGCATCAACGCTGATCAATGCGCTGAGTTGTCCGGGAACTTTGCTACTGTAGAACGTACGCCCTGCATTATCGTAGGCTGCGATGCGGGCGATGTGTTGATTAGCGACGGTGCTGAATTCATCACCATCTGCAATGGCGACAATCACATCGATATTGGCTTTACCAATACAGGCCAATCCATTGATGACAATTACACTTATTTCGTTATCGACGCCTCAGGCAATATTGTTGAACAAACCGACAGCATTTGGAACGGGGCTTCGGCAGCTGAGGGAACCTACTATATCTATGGAGTTTCTTATTTGAATTCGCTGGTTGATTCCACCATTGCTGAGGGCATGCCTTTCTCCGGCATACTTGCAGATGAATGCCTCGAGGTTTCGGCCAATTTCGTTGAAGCTGTTGTGTTTGTCTGCAATGGCATTGCTCCTTGCAGTCAGCTTTTCTTCTCGGAAATCATCGAAGATTCGCAGTCGGACAAGTCCATCGAGATTTATAACCCTGCATCCTTCCCTGTTGACCTGAGCAATTACACCATTAATCTTTACGCCAATGGCGCATTAGCTCCAACAGCCAGCGTAACGCTTTCAGGCACCCTTTCGGCACAAAGCGTTTATGTAGTGACCAGCAGCGGCAACGGACAGAATCCGACTGACCAAGCTATTTTGGATGTAACAGACATCACCAGTGATGTTGCGGTGTTTACAGGTAACGATGCGATTGAATTGCAGTATCTGGGCACTTCTGTGGATATTGTTGGGATCATTGGCGACGACCCCGGAGGAAATGGATGGGAGTTTGGAAATTCAAGCACGGCAAATCATGTACTGGTTCGTCGCCAGGAAGTAACCTCGGGCAGCACGGATTGGAATCTGGTTTCCGGTCAGTGGATCAGTTACGATCCAACAGATTACTCACACTTGGGATCTCACGATGCCTATGACTGCGGTTTTGTACCACAGGCCATCGTTGGATTCACCACTGCAGCTCAAACAGTACCAGAGATAAATGGAACCTTGATTACTGTAACCATTCACACAGAAAGCGTTGAAACACCGTTCCAACTTCTGATTGATGAAACAGGAGCGGGTACAGCAACGTTTGGCAGTGATTACAGCGCGGCATTCCCCATTACCCTTACGGTACCTGTCGGAAACAACGATCTATCATTCCAGATGACTGTTCTTGGTGACGCCGTCATAGAAGGGGATGAAACCATCAACCTTTCGCTCACAGCGAATGCGAATGTGTATTTCAGTGTGCCAACACAGGTCATTACCATCAGTGAGAATCTCGGTTTAGCATCAGCGGAATCACCATTGGTTACCTGCTTCCCGAATCCATTTAGCGACCAACTGCAAGTAAATGCTTCAACTGCTATTGAGTCTTTGCGCATTACCGATATGAGCGGTCGCACCGTTGTATACACGCTCAACAGCACGCACGAAAAAACTGTTCTTTTGAATACTTCAACACTCGCAGCAGGAAGCTATCTGCTCGTAATGGAAACAGCCGAGGGCCAGGTTCGTCAACCACTACAGAAGGTAAACTAAGCAATACGATGACCCATAAAAATCCCGGACTTATGTTCGGGATTTTTTATTTGGCTGATTTGCCAATTATATTGCCCACATCTACACGCCATGAATCGACTGCACACACTTGACTACTTACGCGGGCTTGCCGCGTTTGGCATCATGCTGTTTCATTACATGTCATGGACGTTTGGCGAATTCGACTCAGCTGACGTCATGGGAAGGGTTGGCATCTATGGCGTTGCGATTTTCTATGTGCTTAGCGGACTCACACTCCATCACGTTTATGAGCACAATCTCGTGGATCGTGCATCGCAACTCGGTGAATTCTTCAAACGCCGTGTTTTGCGCATTTATCCCTTGCTAATTCTGGCCACTCTAATTTCGGTATTCACTGTTGACGGCGGGACCACGTCGTTCAAAGACATTCTCCTCAACATCACCGGTTTGTTCGGATTTCTGGATTGGAGTGGTGGTATCGCTATAGGTGCCTGGTCGATCGGTAACGAATTGGTTTTTTATTGCTTCTTGCCCTTGTTTGTATGGCTTCACCGGCGGAGCAATCCGGCATTTGTAATGGTTAGTGTCATCATCGCTTTCATCTATTGCTATTTTGCTTTTGTGTTAATTGATCCGTCGCTGACATTTTCAGACACACAACAGCGACTCTATTACTTCAACCCCTTGAATCAGGTTTTTCTGTTCTTGTCGGGCTATTTGCTGGGTGTTCTTTTCGAAAAAAAATCATTCTCAAAGGTCACCGTCCTCCTGCTCCTATTGCTTGGGATTACGGCATTTGTCATGTATCCCGTATCGGGCCCACGTATACGCTTGGTTGCTGACGAAGCAAGACTCGTATTCACCGCTTGCTGCATTGCCATTTGCCTTGGCTTCTATAAATATTCCGGCCACGTGACTGCTATGATCTCCCGTCCGTTGAAAACCTTGGGTGAAATAAGCTATGCCCTTTACATGCTTCATCCCATTATACACTTAATCGTTCGCTATCCCATCGATTACATCAGGGGTCATTTTTTTGCGGTGCCTGAATCCGTTCGTTTTTTCAGCGCGCTATTTCTTTCCCTTGCCGTCAGCTACCTTGTGTATCATCGTTTTGAAAAATTCTTCATTCGCTTGGGAAAGCCCACTAAGCGTGCATGACAGGTATCAGTCGAATGGACTATTAACGTCTTACCTTTGGCGCATCGAATTCTCTTATCTATGAAACAGCTTATTCTTACAGCAACATTGATGGTTGTACTTTCATGTACACAACACTCACAACACGCCAACTCGATGAAAATGGTTTCCGTGGAAGAATTTTCCACCACATTGAGCGGTTCTGTTTCACCTCAACTTATCGATGTCCGCACACCGGAGGAATTCGCGACAGGCCATTTGGAGAATGCGCAAAACATCAACATCTACGATCAGGATTTTGGCGAGCGCATCGGAAAATTGGACAAAGAGAAAACGGTCTTTGTTTACTGCAAGGCCGGAGGCAGAAGTGCTGATGCCGCTGCTCAATTGCATGAAATGGGATTCAAACAAGTGTATGACTTAAAAGGTGGTTTCATGGCTTGGAGTTCCGCAGGTAAGCCTTCAACACAGGCCACGTTGGTTGTTGCCGATACCTTCTCCATAGCCGACTATGAAAAACTGCTTCAATCCGGGGAGCCATTGCTCATCGATTATTACGCACCGTGGTGTGGCCCGTGTAAGAAAATGGAGCCTATTCTCTCAACATTAACAACAGAGTTCGCCGGCAAGGTGACTATTGTTCGCATCAACGTGGATGAAGCCAAAGCACTTGTCAAGCAGGAAAAAATCGACAATATCCCGGTTGTGACCTGCATCAAATCCGGCAAAGAAATCAAGCGTGTCAATGGCTTTCAGGATGAAGCCGCCATGCGCGCTATGCTCGGCGAGCTTCTCCAATAGTTAAGCAAAGTCCTTCCTTTCGAAATCCGCTCGCGGGGTTAATTTTGCCGCGTGAAATCTTTTTACTCCCCGGAATACAAACTTGGCATTCTCGGCGGTGGCCAATTGGGTCGCATGCTGATTCAAGATGCCATCAATTTCAATGTGCACGTATCTGTGCTTGACCCTGATCAACATGCACCGTGCGCTGCTATTTGTAACGAGTTTGTACAAGGCAATTTCAATGATTACGAGACGGTGCTTGCTTTTGGGAAAACCATGGACTGTCTAACCGTTGAGATAGAGCACGTGAATACGGAGGCCCTTCTTCAACTCGAAAAAATGGGGGTAAATGTTTATCCGAAACCGTCCTTTTTATCGATGGTCAAAGACAAGGGATTGCAGAAGCTTTTCTACCAAGCCCAGCAAATCCCCACTGCTCCATTTCGGTTAACCGAGGATATTCGCTTGGAAGATCCTGCATCGTTGCATTTTCCATTTGTGTTGAAGTCGCGCACCGGTGGTTATGATGGAAAAGGGGTACAAATCATTAAACGCCAAGAGCAATTAGCCGAGGCATTGTCGGGACCCTGTGTCATTGAAACCCTCGTTGATTTCACAAAAGAACTCGCTATCCTAGTGTCACGCAATGCTAGCGGTCAAATCAGCACCTTTCCGCTCGTGGAAATGGAATTCAATCCGGACGCCAATTTGGTGGAGTTTCTGTTCAGCCCTGCCGCAATTTCAGCCGACATCGAACAGCATGCTAAAGCGCTTGCGGAGCGTATCGTGACCACCGCTGATTTCGTTGGATTACTGGCCGTAGAGCTTTTCCTGACGACCGATGGAAGTTTGCTTGTCAATGAGATGGCCCCGCGCCCTCACAATAGCGGACACCATACCATCGAGGGGTGCACTACTTCCCAATATGAGCAGCACTTACGCGCCATTTTAAACTTGCCTCCGGGTCATACCGACTTAATAAAGCCTGCAGTGATGGTCAATTTACTCGGAGCCGAGGGATTCAGCGGACCTGCGCACTACGAGGGCTTGGAGGAGATTCTATCGTGGCCGGGTGTTCATGTTCATCTGTATGGAAAAACACACACCAAGCCTTTCCGGAAGATGGGCCACGTGACTGTCACGGGCAAATCACTGTCAGAAGCTCAAGAAACCGCCCGGCGGGTGCTTCAGCGTGTACGTGTCATCGCCTAAATCCTCTGTCATTGTTGAAGAAACGTGAACAATTGTCGTCCGCGTTTTACAACTAATGAGTGTGGTCAATTTTACTTTAGCCGTATGAAGGCTTATCACGACTTACTTCAACATTTACTTGACCACGGTGTCAAAAAAAGTGACCGTACCGGAACCGGAACCTACAGTGTATTCGGCTATCAGATGCGCTTTAATTTACAGGACGGATTTCCACTGCTCACTACCAAAAAACTACACACCAAATCCATCATTCATGAATTGCTTTGGTTTTTGAAAGGCGACACCAATATTGCTTATCTCAAGGATAACGGTGTTTCGATTTGGGATGAATGGGCTGATGCGGATGGAAACTTAGGGCCTGTGTACGGCTATCAATGGCGCTCCTGGCCAAACCCTGATGGCACACACACCGATCAGATTCAAAAGCTCATTGACGGATTGAAAAACAATCCTGATGGCCGTCGTCATATTGTAAGTGCATGGAACCCATCTTTCATTGATCAAATGGCGCTACCTCCGTGTCATTGTCTTTTCCAGTTTTATGTAGCGGACGGTAAACTATCCTGTCAGCTCTATCAGCGCAGTTGCGATACATTTTTGGGCGTACCCTTCAACATCGCCAGCTATGCGTTATTAACGATGATGATGGCTCAGGTTTGCGGTTTGGAACCTGGTGATTTTGTTTGGACCGGCGGCGACGTGCATCTTTATGCCAACCACGTCGATCAAGCCAAAATGCAATTGGAGCGTGATTTCCGCACACTCCCTACGATGCAACTCAATCCGGAAGTAAAGGATTTGTTCGCGTTTACGTTTGACGATTTTACCTTGCTCAACTACGATCCACATCCACACATTAAAGCTGCGGTAGCAGTGTAACCGTAAAGCAGTGAATACAATTGAAAAGAACTGCAGTGTTGCTCTGATTGCCGCCATTGGCCGTAATCGTGAACTCGGCAAAGACAACAATTTGTTGTGGAGACTCTCCGATGATATGGCCTTTTTTAAAGCGACCACGTTGAATCACTGGGTCATTATGGGTCGCAAGAGTTACGAAAGTTTACCACACAAATTTCGACCGTTGCCCAATCGAGTGAATGTAATCGTTACACGAGACCCCCACTATCACGCCGAAGGTTGTATGGTATTTCATTCAATAGAGGAATCAATCGAAGCAGCACGAAGGGCCGATCAACACAGGGTATTCATCATTGGTGGTGCACAGATTTACGCCGAGTCGTTAAAGAGCAATCTCATTAACGAAATGTACTTGACACATGTAGCGGGTGAATTTCCGGAAGCAGATGTGTTTTTTCCGGAGGTGAACCCTTTGCAGTGGGGAACCGAGCGTATTGCAGGTTTTGATGCCGAAGATAAAAATCAATTTGCAGGAGAGATTTTGCACTACGTGTCGAAGAGAGTTTAAACCTTTCTTAGTGACAAGAGTCAGTAGCAAAAAATAGAATCGTATGAAAACAACTTTTTCCGTTACACTGATTGCGTTTGCAATTACCGCCACCCTCTTTTCTTGTCGCAGAACCCGCGAACGGGAATTTGGTAATGGGATTACAACAGATGACGGTACAGCTGAAAACCTATTCGGTGATGTATTCAAAGTAGTGGATGAAGTTTCGGCATCGACCGAAGGCATCCGTGAAAATCAAATCGGCTGCATCGATACCATCATCGTGGATACACTGAGCACGCCGAGGTCAATCACCATCGACTTCGGAAGTGACGAATGCGAGGGTAATGACGGCCGTGTGCGAAAAGGCATGCTTTTCATCACCTATACCGGTCGCTATCGCGAGGTGGGTAGCGTCATCACCATTGTTCCTCAGAACTACACGGTCGATGGCTATCTCCTTGAAGGTGTTAAGGTGATTGAAAATATGGGATTAAACGACCTTGGGCAATTGCATTTTTCCATTATGATAGACGGGCGCATCACTGCACCGAACAATGCGTGGGAAATTACCTGGACTGCAAATCGCACCCGCACTTGGGTGGAAGGACAATCGACACCGACTATTTGGGATGACGCCTATCTCATCTCCGGCTATGCTAGTGGTATCAATCGCAATGATGTTGAATACACGACCAATATTACGGTGCCATTGCGCGCAGAAGTAGGATGTCGCTGGATTGTCAGCGGTGAAGTAACCATCGATCCTGACGGCTATGCCGAACGCTTGGTTGATTTCGGAAACGGTGAATGCAACAATGGTATTTTCGTGACCGTCAATGGTGAAACCTACACGCTAGGCACAGAATAATTCTATGACAAACTTTTTCATTGATGGCATTCGTCATATCACCGACGTCGAAGGATATGACCACATGTTGTTTTTGCTGGCACTAACAGCGCCATACGGTTATAAGGACTGGAAAACGGTTGTGCTCCTGGCAACAGCCTTCACTGTTGGTCATACCGTCAGTCTTTTCCTGGCTGCCTCTGATCTGGTGCGTTTCTCTTCGACCGTTATCGAGGCACTGATACCGGCCACCATCGTGTTCACTTGTTTGGGAAACTTGATGACATCGGCCAACACACCGTCGGGCCGCTCGATGACCTATCGCTACAGCCTCGCGGCAGCATTCGGCCTCATACACGGCATGGGGTTTTCAAGTTTCTTTCGCATGATTTTCAATGAAGGTGAATCGTTTGTTGCCCAGTTATTCTTATTCAATCTTGGGGTTGAATGCGGACAAGTATTCATTATCGCGATTATTCTTCTCGTAATTGGTCTTTTTGGGAAACTTCTTCCCGACTATCGCAGCAAGTTTTCTATGGTCCTATCGGCCACTGCCCTAGTGGTAGCATCGACCCTATTAGCCGAGAGAATTCTGTGACAATCGACATCGATTTATCCTGCTAATTTTGCGTCAAAGGAATTCCATGAAACGGCTCTTTATTTTTCCCATTAGGATTTACCAGCGTTTGCTGTCGCCCTTATTGGGAAAAAACTGCCGCTTCGAGCCGACGTGCTCCCATTACACCGCAGATGCTATTCAAGAATGGGGCGTGCTCAAAGGAATTTGGCTGGGGATGCGGAGAATTTTAAAATGCAATCCCTGGGGACCTTTTGGATATGACCCAGTACCTAAGAAAAAATAATACGACTATGAAAAAAGCCATTTACTCCCTTGCGTTCGTTGCGACCATTGCCCTTGCAGGTTGCGTAAGTTCTGAAAGCGAAAAGCTCGCTAATGCACGAACACTGCAGAACACAATTCTTTCAGAAGCCCATGCATTGGACTCAACACTTCTTTCTGAAACACAACAGTTGTCGGCCACACGTGATATGATGAGCACGGACAGTCTATTGGCCACCGACAGCTTATTTATGGCGCGCTATATTACTGTTAAGTACAAAATCAATGATCTGGAGGGATTGCAAGCTGAGGTCGTGGCATGGCAAAACAGTTTGACAAAACTTCCCTCACAGGAGGAGCTTAGAAAAGGCATCAAAAATCCATTCGGACAAAAAGCAAGCGATCAGGAAGTGTATGACAAGATTTCCTTGTATCGCATAAAACTTGAAGAGTTCAATCAACGCGCTGCAACGATTCGTTCAAGAAACTAACCGATGAACAGCAGACCGCGTCGCAACAGAGCATCCTCTACCATTCGCAGAATGGTGAGTGAAACACAGGTGAGGCCTGAAGATCTGATCTTTCCGTTATTTCTGATTGATGGTAAAGGGCTTGAAGTGCCTATTGCATCCATGCCAGGCATTGCGCGCTATTCGGAGGATTTAATGCTCAAGCGCATTGAAGCATGCGTCAACCTTGGCGTCAATTCTTTTGTGATTTTTCCTGCGGTTGAGGATTCCCTCAAGGACAAAGAGGCGACCTATGCCATGCGCTCCGACAATTTCTATCTGCGCACCATTCGTAGTATTAAGCAGCACTTCCCGGATGTGTGTTTGATGAGTGATGTGGCGATGGATCCTTACAGCAGCGATGGTCACGATGGCTATGTAGAAAATGGCAAAATAATCAACGACCGCACTTTACCCATTTTAGGTCGCATGGCGGTGCATCAGGCCGAGGCGGGCATTGACATCGTTGGCCCTTCGGATATGATGGACGGTCGCGTAGGCTACATCCGCAAAGCACTGGATGACGCCGGATTCACGGAGACTGCGATCATGTCTTACACCGCAAAATATGCGAGTGCGTACTACGGACCCTTCCGCGATGCACTGGATTCAGCGCCGAAATTCGGTGATAAGAAAACGTATCAGATGGATCCGGCCAACAAACGCGAAGCCCTGCGTGAAGCGCGTTTAGACGAATCAGAAGGAGCGGATTACCTGATGGTGAAGCCGGCACTGTGTTATCTCGATGTAATTCATGTGCTGCGAGAAAGCTCCCATCTTCCAATAGCTGCCTACAACGTGAGTGGCGAATACGCTATGCTCAAAGCAGCGGGAGAAAAAGGATGGATCAATTACGACCGTGCTATGCCCGAGATGTTATTGAGTATAAAACGTGCGGGTGCCGATGTCATACTTACCTATTTCGCTGAGGAATTTGCGCAGCGTTTTCGCGAGGGCGGTATTTACTGAGCATCGCGAACACTCGCAGCAATTGCCGCTAGTTCATCCTGCGTGAACTTCAATCGTTCAGCACTGAAGTTTATGTCGGCCATGGTATTCAACGGAACCAAATGCACGTGAGCATGCGGAACTTCTAAACCGATGATGGCGACACCGATGCGGCGGCATGGAATCGCTCGCTGAAGTTTAACGGCAACTTCCTTAGCGAACACATTAATCTCTGCAAGCAAGTCATTCTCCAAATCGAAAAAATAATCGACCTCCTGCTTAGGAACAACCAACGTGTGACCCTTTGCCACAGGCGTGATATCGAGGAATGCAATGAATTTGTCGTTCTCAGCGATTTTATGACAGGGTATTTCGCCTTGAATAATGCGCGTGAAGATGGTAGCCATTAGCGCGAGATTTCGAGGACTTCAAACTGAACCTTACCGGCAGGAATTTGCACTTCAGCAACATCGCCCACCTTCTTGCCCAACAATCCCTTGCCAATAGGTGAGTCAACAGAAATCTTCTTCAACGCTAGGTTGGCTTCATTCTCAGCCACGAGTGTGTACTCCATGACTGCCTTGTTAGCGAGGTTTTTAATTTTCACTTTCGACAAGATGAAAACCTTGCTGCTGTCAACCTGGCTATCATCAATCAATCGAGCATTGGCCATGAGCGTTTCCATCTTGGCAATCTTAGCTTCCAATAAGCCTTGCGCTTCCTTCGCAGCATCGTATTCTGCATTCTCAGACAAATCCCCTTTGTCACGAGCCTCTGCAATTTGTTGTGAAATACGCGGACGCTCCACCATTTTCAACTGGTGCAATTCATCTTTCAAATTCTTAAGCCCTTCCGCTGTGTAATATGCTAACTGGGACATTTCCTATGCGATTTTATGTTCAGGTATAAAAAGGGAAAAACCCTTCACAGGGCTTTTCCATATCAAACAAAAATAAAACTTTTCCTTAGAGATCCACGTGCACACCAATCGAGTGAACACCACCGAATGGATTCGTCGCACGGTAACCGTAATCAATACCGAGCATCGTTCCGTTCTTTCCAGCAGGAACTTGAACGGTGAAGCCACCGGCTGGGCCAGTGAAGGCTGTGGTTCTTGCCTCATCCGAAGTCACATTGGTTTCGTACTGATAGCCTCCGCGCAAAATAAAGCGATTGTTGAAGGCGTATTCCGCACCGAATGCAAACTGATCACGGGTAAATGAATTCGAAGTAAACTGCAAGTTGGTCGTCAACTTTGAACGCTCACTGAAATTGAAGTCGTACGCGAATCCGACATTCACCATAGAAGGCAATTCGAATTTCTCAGAGCGCTGATCCATGTTGAGCGTTGTGGTATTTCCTGAACCGGTAGAGATAGTCGCGTCGGTAGACAAACCATCACCGCGGTAGCGCATTGGGGGACCTACGTTTCTCAAGGTAATTCCAAAACGAACGTTATCCTTTTCACCCGTAACGTAGCGAATACCTGCATCAAATGCCATTCCTTGCGCTTTTACGTTGTAAATCGCCTCTGATATCAGACGAGCGGTAATACCTGCGTAAATGCTGTTAGAAAAGCTCTTGGCGTATGACAAGCCGATATTGGTGAACGTTGGAGAGAATGTTCCAATACCACCCTCAGGTAAGTCAGTCTCCGTGATCTCAATTTCACCGAAACGCATATTGCTAATGCTGATACCGAGAACACCCGTTTCGCTCAGGCGCTTACCCAATCCCAATGAATTGATTTGAATTCCCGTACCAACGAGGTACTGGTTATTGGCGAAAACCAACTCGGTGTTTTTAACGAACGCC
>Ga0315899_10005487_pt1 | contig 13687 bp, 9 predicted proteins | sample LakEriMetagenome_2_FD_203518 | JGI IMG/M metagenome (GOLD analysis project Ga0315899, IMG submission 203518) | Freshwater fungal communities from buoy surface, Lake Erie, Ohio, United States - Buoy 4 MA112 | ecosystem: Environmental > Aquatic > Freshwater > Lake | place: USA: Lake Erie, Ohio...
ACCTCAGAATTCAACCCTTCGATAACAATGCGCTCGTTGAACGGATTCGGAAATACAGCAACATATTGTTCAGGATTTTCGCTCAATCCAGCCCCCGTTTGTGCGCATGCACATTTCTGCTTCGCCCACGTTGTATTTACCACTTGAGGTGCCGTATACGTTGCTTTTACCCAACATTTCTGACCAGTCTGTGTGTTCGAAGTATTTCGAATACGCAGGGTGTGCCAGCCTGAATTGGATGCATTCGCGGTATACGTTAAAGTTCCACTGGCAGAAAGTGTATCGATTACCTCACATTGTGCATTCAATATTTCCAACGTAATCGGATTATTTGGATTCTCTGGATAGATCGATACTGAAATGGCACTTGCTGAATCCGGGAAAATCCGACCTACAACGCGACAATCTCTGCTGTTACTTGGTAGACTCCCGCCCTGCTGTAATGAAGCTGGACTGCTATCCCCTAAATCATCGGCCATTTCCCACTCTTGTGTAATGCTTTCAGAAGGACGTACATAATTTGTATTAATTCCAATCGGTGCCCAAACCGAATATCCCTTTCTTCCCGCAGCTGCAGATCCATCACACGGAGGAATAGCAATATTCACTTGACCAGAACCATTCACGGTAACGGTAGCATTACCATTTGCACCGGAATAATCCTTCAATACAGTGCCTGCCGGAAAGGTAGTTTGTACGCCCGTTAAATTCTGCCATGCCGTATAGTGATCATTTACCGCAATAAGCGCTTTTGCTCCTCGCTCAATCACCAAGGCATCTTGCGCTTGCCAACGCACGAAATAAGCTCCATCCTTGAAATGTAAGTTTTGATGACACCAGATTAAATTCTCTATATCTGAGTGCGTCCCTAGCGCATTCGTGTCTTTTGGGTCATGACTGAACCGATTACCCAAGTAACCAATATCAAACAAGTCCTCGAAAAACACTTCGGGTCCGCCATCAACCGCCATAGCAATTGCGTAGGCTACAGAAGCACGCGGGTCGGTAACCTCAATTTGTTGCCCGATTTGAGAACCTGTATTCCAACCTGTAATATTCCCATTGGCTGATAGTGTTGGTCTATACGTATCGTGATTATTTACAAAGGGAACTGTTCTTCCTCGGTTTTGCTGTTGCGCATTAGGAATATTTCCAAGGTTATACGCCCCATTTTGCGTAATTACATCCTGTAAGGCAAAACGCAACGAAAAGTCAAAGGTCCCTGCCCTATTTTGGACGGCGGCACACCAGTTATCAATCTCCCCCATATTCCCTACGTATTCGCCCACAGCGTACATATCGTTTCCACCGCTAGCCCACAAGGCACTGTTTTGTAGATTCCAAAGAAAATCCTCTGTCGCATAGGCGGGAAAATGTTTTACTGCATCGATTCGAACGCCATCCCACCCCATTTGTTTCTTATACCAAATCAACCAGTTGCGCATACCGTTCCTCATGTAATCTGTTCCTTGAGCAGGATTGTAAATCGCATTGCTACTTAATCCAAAGGCATTGGACTCATACGATACATCGGGGCCCCAAAACGGCGAATTGATGTCGTTGGTGCAACACGCGTTGTTGTTATTTGGATAAAAATTCTGCCAATTCTTTGGGAACCGCCCTTCTCTTGAAAGGTAATTGGTTGCCGCTTCGTTTATCCCCGGCGTTTTGAAGCATGTATATCTAAAATTCTTGTATTTGTTGGTTTGGCCATCATCTATTGCTGCTGGATCTTGTCCACCCTGCCCAAGGCTTGAGCCTGCATTTGTAACGTGGTTTAGTACGATATCCTGAATTACATCAATGCCATTCGCTTTCATGACTGCCATCATACGGAGCAATTCATCCTTATCTCCCATACGGGTTTTAATGGAGTTCTTCTGATACTTTTCGCCTAAATCATAGTGATCAAAAGGGGAATATCCGACGCTGTTGGTTCCTGAATTCTTTATTGTTGGAGGAATCCAAATGGCATCAATTCCCATGGATCGCAACCTAGGCGATAACTCTGTTAAATAATTAGCCCAACCATTCGGATAATTAGCATTCCAATAATCCCACCAAAACCCTTGCAATAATACCTGTCTATTCGTTGGATTTACTTGTGCAATTGGACGTATTGAAGGAAGCAATAATCCAAAAAACAATAATAAACTAAAAGGTAATTTTCTCCATGGATGAAACTGCATATGCTTGATTTTTAAGTATTAATGATAACTCACTTGAACCTAAGTTCTCAATTGTACCGCCGTGTTGATTTACCTCAATTCGTAAGGGTTGGTTCTTATATAAAATCTGGAAATGATATTGTTTCCAGGCTTCCGGAATACTTGGATTTATCGTTAAGCCATCTTCGCCTATACGAACACCTGCCAATCCTTCCACCAAACTCAACCAGGTACCTGCCATGCTCGTAATGTGTAATCCTTCATCCGCTTCATGGTTATAATCATCCAAATCTAACCTCGAAGTTCGTAAGTATAATTCATAGGCTTTGTCCATTCGGCCAATCGCTGCAGCAATAACTACATGCACGCATGGACTCAACGAAGATTCATGCACTGTTTTTGGCTCATAAAAATCAAAATTCTCACGTAGCGTTTCAAGGTCAAAATGGTCTTCAAATAAATACAATCCTTGCAACACATCAGCTTGTTTAATAAAGATGGAACGTAAGATTCGATCCCAACTCCAATGCTGATTTATCGGACGTTCAGATACTGGAATATCCGCCACACTTAATTGCTCTTTGTCCATGAAGCCGTCCTGCTGTAAGAAAATACGCGTCCCCTCGAGTTTTGGGAAATATACATTTTCAGCAATATGTTTCCAATCTACACGTTCCTTTTCACTCAAAAGCGGGTTGGTTTCTGAAGCAAATTCAGACTCACATTTTAACGCGTACTCGATGCACCATTTTGCGATATAGTTAGTGTACCAGTTATTATTAATGTTATTTTCATACTCATTCGGTCCCGTCACGCCAAGCATTACATACTGTTTCTTGTCGTTCGACCAATTGAAACGCTGTGCCCAAAACCTAGCGATACCATTCAAGACCTTTCTACCTTTATCTTTTAGATAATCAGCATCTCCGGTATGTCTTACGTAGTTATAAATTCCGAAGGCTATAGCCCCATTCCTATGAATTTCTTCGAAGGTGATTTCCCATTCGTTGTGACATTCTTCACCATTCATGGTAACCATGGGATACAAGGCAGCTCCGTTTTTAAACCCAAGTTTCTCTGCGTTTTCGATGGCGCGATCCAATTGATTGAACCGATACACCAACAACTGTTTTGACACTCCCGGCTCAGCAGTTTTCAAATAAAAAGGCAAACAATAGGCTTCGGTATCCCAATAGGTTGCACCCCCATATTTCTCTCCTGTAAAGCCTTTAGGTCCAATGTTTAATTGGGCATGTTTTCCAGTATAGGTTTGGTATAACTGAAAAATATTGAAGCGAATGCCTTGTTGAGCAGCCACATCTCCTTCGATCACGATATCGGCTTTACTCCAAATGTTTTTCCAAGCAGTTTTGTGTGCATCTAACAAGGAATTAAATCCTGAAACATAAGCCTCTCTGACCTTATTAATTGATCTTGGGATTACCGAAAACTCAGAATGATGTACGGTGGATACAATACTCACATATTTCTTTATCGTATAGGTATTACCTTCCTCTACGAAATGTTCGAAATTATTCGCGACATAAAAATCACTTGACGAGATGTTTGGATGAATGTTAAGATATTCCTCATTTCTCCAAAAGGAAAACCGCATTGCCGTTGCCACACTGAAATTAGTTTTCTTGGTTCGAGCACAGATGTATGCTTTTTTGATATCTACCTTATGGCTATCTTCTTCCCAGAAAAACTCATCGTAATTAGAATCATGGTTATGAACTTTCCCGTTAAGATACGGAGTAAACTTAATGTTCCCGCTAAAATTCAACGGCGTTACGGTATATTGTATTGCCGCTAATTCATCATCAGCCATGGAACAAAAACGAATTGACTCAACCTGAAGCTCTTTACCCTGCGCAAATTTCACCTTAAATCGACGTGTGAGCACACCGGTTTGCATGTCTAACTCACGATAAAATGTACTAGGTTTTTGCACATTTAGATCTAATAATTCGCCATCAATTTCGATGTTAATACCAATCCAATTGCATGCATTGAGTACTTTAGCGAAATATTCTGGATACCCATTTTTCCACCAGCCTACTCTTGTCTTATCTGGGTAATAAACACCGCCTACGTAACTTCCCTGAAGTGAGTCTCCGGTATAGTTTTCCTCAAAATTAGCCCGTTGACCAAAGGCACCGTTACCAATACTAAAAATACTTTCCGCTTGTTTTTGTTTGCTTTGATCGAACTTTTTCTCAATAATCTTCCACGCATCAATCTCAAATAAATTACGCATACTCTTCTAACCTAAATTCTGTCAATTCATTAAAATATACATCTGCCACCCCTTTCAACATGGGATTACCAACTCCTATTGCAATAAAACCTCCGGCTTTTGCTGCTGCAACGCCACTGGAGGCATCTTCAAAGACTAAGCAATCTGAAGGTGAAAGTTGCAAGGCCTTGGCCCCGTTCAAAAACACCTCTGGATTCGGCTTGGGATGTGTAACTCCATTGCCATCAATTATTACGTCAAATAAATCAGTGATTCCTAAACGGTTTAAAATCATCGGAGCATTCTTACTGGATGATCCTAAACCAATTTTTATCCCCATGGATTTAGCATGAAGTAAAAGCTCATGCACACCCGGCAACAAATCAGCCTTAGATAATGTGGTGATGGAATCTAAATACATGTCGTTTTTAAAAACAAGCAAGGATTCAAATACTTCATCGCTCACTGTTTTATTACCATGTTTAAGTATTTGCTTCAGGGAATCTACTCGATTCACCCCTTTTAATGCTTCGTTGTCATGCTCAGAAAAGGAAATACCTAGTTTACTTGCTGTTTCTCGCCATGCTTCAAAGTGATTTTTTTCGGTGGAAACAATAACGCCATCTAAATCAAATAGCAATGCTTTAATCCTAGCCACGCGCAACAGTTTTATCGGTGATTAACAAATTACACAAGCCAGCAATAACTAGAGAAACGCCGGCTAAAAGCATTGGTGCAATCGGAGAATCACCGAAAACCTTAGACAATACATTTACACCGCCAAGCGCAGCAACAATTTGTGGAATGACGATAAACATATTAAAAAGGCCCATCATTAACCCCATTTTGGTTTCATCTACTGAACTCGACAACATAGCATAGGGCATGGAAAGAATACTGCCCCACGAAAAACCAATCAATGCAAAGCAAATCCATAAATAGGATGCATCTGGTATAAAACGCATAGAAATAAACCCAATTCCTCCTAAAATCAATGAACCCAAATGAATCCATTTGCGATTTACAGTTCGTTTAGCTGAATAAAATGTTAACAACAAGGCGAAAACCATAGACGTTAAACCATAAACCCCCATGTTGGAACCAACCGAATCAGACGCATGTTGATATGCCACATTCATAGCTTCAAACGTGGATTTATCCGTCGCTAAGTTCATATTAAACGCCGATTTATTCGGTGCTGGTGCGTTATACACATGTGCCGTCAGTGCAGGTGTTGCCATGCTCCACATGGTGAAAAAAGCAAACCAACTGAAGAATTGGACTACCCCTAATTTCAACATGGTAGACGACATGGTTCGAACAGAATCCAAAAAGTCTTTAATGAAATTACCTTGTTTCTTTTGTGCCTTAAATTGTTCTTCATCCGCTGGTGGATATTCTTTTGTGGTTAAAACCGTGTAAAGAATACTTAACAAGAATATCAATGCCCCAATTCCAAAGGCCACTTTAACGTTATCAGGAATCACTGTTTTGTCATCGGATTCAGGAAAACCTAATTGCGTTACCATCCAGGGTAAGTTTGATGCCACCCACGTCCCTATTCCTATAATCAAGGTTTGTAAAATAAATCCATACGAGCGCTGACTGTCTGGTAATTTATCAGCTACTAAGGCACGAAAGGGCTCCATGCTGATGTTAATCGATGCATCAAGCACCCAAAGGAACCCGGCAGCAATCCATAATTCTGGTGAATATGGAACAAAAAATAAAGCAAAGGAACTGAGAATGGCACCGATTAAAAAGTAGGGTTTACGTCGACCGAAACGCACGGACCACGTACGATCAGACAAAAATCCAATAATTGGCTGAACGATCAATCCGGTCAAGGGTGCAGCAATCCAAAGTCCAGGGATTTCTTCTGGCGTTGCGCCGAGCGTTTGAAATATGCGGGACATATACCCTCCTTGTAAGGCAAACCCAAACTGGATTCCCATGAATCCGAAACTCATGTTCCAGATTTGCCAAAAACTTAGCGCTGGTTTTTTAGATAGTTCCATGGATTCTATTTTTCTATTACCAAGTAACCCCACGGAGAAAGCTTAACCGACTTATTCGCTTTTTTAAAGCATTTACCACTAAACACATCCATCCATTGGGATTTTGAGTCAGCAGGACCTTTCACTACTTGTTTTTCTTTGGACAGGTTTAAATAAAAAACCACCTCGGAACCTGGGGCTTCATTCGATAGTTTCTTGAAAACAAAGACCTTTCCATCGTTGATCGACTCAACGTTCATATAGGTTTCATTTCTATCGGCAGCAAGGCACTTATTATATTGTTTTAGGGTGTTTAGTGTGGTATAAAAACGTTCCAAGTCCATTTTATCCCAATTAATTTGATCTTTTTCAAAGAAAAGCAAGCGACGATCTAAGGACGTTTCTTGTCCGTTGTAAATCAACGGCATTCCATTCAAGGCATAGGACAATACGGCCATAACGAAACGAGCATCCCCCATACGTTCCATTTCGGTGCCGTTCCAAGAGTTCTCGTCATGATTTGATGTAAAATACATTCGAATGGCATTTGAAGGGTAATTCTTGTCCTTTTCCAAGTAACTTAAAATTTCCGAAGGCTCAGCTTTACCTTGAGCAATTTTATTCATGATGTGGTGAAATTCCCACCCGTAAGTCATATCAAAGGCTTGATGTTGATCAGCGCCTTCCGATTCAGCCAGCATAAATAAGGGTTTAACTGTTTCTAACTCTTTTCTAGCCTGCATCCAAAAATCCATAGGAACCCAACCTGCTACATCGCAACGAAAGCCGTCAATATTACATTCTTGAACCCAATATTTCATCGAAGAAATCATCTCTTTCCTCATTTCTTGATTATCATAATTCAAATCTGCTACATCCCACCAATCGGTACCGATGGTCGGCTGAACATTTCCTGTAGAGTCTAAGGTATACCAATCTTTGTGCCCTTGATCCAGCCACACATTGTCTGGAGAAGAGTGATTCGCAACCCAGTCGATAATTAGACGCATTCCTTGATTGTGCGCACTATTAACCAAGGATTTAAAATCGGAAAGCGTACCAAACTCCGGGTTGATCCCTTTATAATCGCGCACAGCATAATAACTTCCAAGGCTTCCTTTTCTATTTTTCACACCGATGGGATTAATTGGCATTAGCCACAAAACATCAACCCCCATTGCTTTTAATCTTGGAAGAGCTTTCTGAACCGCTGCAAAAGTTCCTTCCTTAGAAAATTGTCGAACATTTACTTCATAAATAACGGAAGACGCTATTGGCGTGGGCGTGTCATTTAACGTTAAGTCGGTTGATGACTGCGCAAGGCCAGTGCACGTAAGTGCAAGACCAAGAAAAAAAGTATAAAACTTCATATTAAGCTTGTGTAATTTTATCGTTTAAAATGTACTTGAGGTGATAATTCACTAATCCTTCTACTGGTTTACGAATTACGCTTGTTACCGAAATACCCAAAGACGCTGCTGCTCGATCCAAGGCTGACCTGAAAATCCCTGCTAAACTGCCGACAAAGTGTATATCCGCTTCTTTATAATTCGGATAACAACACACATGAACCTCCATGAAATGCTTAAATCCGGCCTCAATCATGGCTTGAAAATAGGGCTCGTCGCTGTGTTTTGCGATGAACGGCATAAATGAAGCGATAAACACATTAGCATTCGGCTCACGATACACTTTATCGACAATGGCATCTTTGTCAAGACCATAATTCGCTTCAAAATCTGCAGCAAGGTGCGCGGGCAGTTGATGATATAAATACGACGAAAGTAATTTCTTCCCAAAATAACTACCACTTCCTTCATCTCCTAGAATGTAACCCAGGGCAGGTACTACTTCAGAAACTTCATTGCCGTCAAAATAACAAGAGTTTGATCCAGTACCTATAATACAAGAAATCCCAGGCCGGCCTAGGTATGTTGAATACGCACAGGCAACTAAATCATGGTCCACATGAATTTTAGCATTACGGAACACCCGTTGCAATCCTTCGGTAACAATTGCATTCATTTTATCGCTGGAGCACCCCGCGCCATAAAAATATACTTCCGTGACTTCATATGCTACCATCATCATGGGGGAATTCTTTTTTAGCTCTGATTCGATTAAATCTGAAGAATGGAAATACGGGTTGAAGCCCATGGTGGAATAAAAACTTTGGTTATTTTTGTCATCAATTAAAACCCAATCGCTTTTGGTTGAACCGCTTTCTACTATAAAAATCATAAATTAATATAAGGTTAATTTGCTCTTTGTGTCATTTTAACACTTTCAAATATACAAATTCCGATAAAAGTGAGAAAAGAAATCAAAAAAAACGCAGCACTTGAACTCAATCCGAATGTTTCGGTGGATTGCGTGATTTTTGGTTTTGACTTCGACAAATTAAACGTATTGGTGATTAATCGTGATGGTGTGGATGGTGTTCAATGGGCCTTGCCAGGTAACTTAATTTATGACGACGAGCACCTAGATCAAGCGGCCAATCGGGTTTTAGCGGAATTGACAGGCCTACAACATATTTACTTAGAACAAATTGGTGCGTTTGGTGACCCTAACCGTATTTCAAAAGAATCTGACCGCTCTTGGCTCCAATCGATACGTGCCCAACCGGAAGCTCGTGTTATAACCGTTGCGTATTTTTCATTAGTTAAAATGGAAGATTATCAACCCCAGGCTTCTTCATTTGCCAAGTCAGCCGAATGGATTCCCGTGAATGAAATTAGGGAACTCGCTTTTGACCATTTCGACATTTTGCAAACCGCCAAATCAAGGCTAAAACAAATGATTAAAATTCGTCCTATAGGGTTCAATTTACTGCCTGAGAAATTCACGCTAAGCCAGCTGCATAAGCTCTACGAGTCCATTTTAGATAAGCCCTTAGACAAGCGAAATTTTAGAAGAAAAATCCAAAAATTAAACATCGTCATGTCGCTTGAAGAAAAACAAAGCGGCGTGCCTCACAAGCCTTCGCAGCTCTTCATGTTTGATAAAGAACATTATTTATTGCTGACGCAAAATGGCTTTGATAATTTCGGGTTTTAATACTCGCCAAACCCTGTAAAATATTCATTCAAAACACGGTAATATTCGACGGTAGCCGAGTCATATTCATATTCAGTTATATTTGTTTTGGCTAAGTTGCTCTGAATGTAACTTTTAGCTTTAGCTAATTGTTTTAACTGAAACCGAACGTTTGAAGAAAAGTGAATATACGAATGTGGTTCATGCACACCAGGTAAGTCTTTACCGGTTTGCATTGAATTTTCTTGGTTCCGCTGAGGATGCCCGAGACATCGTACAGGATGTTTTTGAAAAACTTTGGTTGAATGTCGATCGGATTGATCAAGAGAAAGTGAAAAGCTGGTTGTTTACCTGTACGCACCATGCGATGCTAAACTTCATTAAACGAAGGGCTCGTATAGACTACATGCAATCCATTCAACTTCAAGGGACTCCACATATGGATACCCATGAATTTGAAAGTAACGAAATCATTGAACGAACGGTTGGTATGCTCCCCCCTTTGCAAAAAAGCATTTTATTAATGCGTGACTTGGAAGGCTACTCCTATGAAGAAATTGGAGTGATGCTGAATCTGAGTCCTTCGCAGGTTAAAGTGTATTTATTTCGCGCCAGGGTGAAAGTAAAAAATCAGTTAAAAACAGTTCATTATTTCGCTTGAATTCTCCAACGCACGAAAATATTGACCAATGGCTTTTCGATAGAATCGAAGGGAATCTCTCAATAGAGCAAGAACAAGAATTAAGTTTGTTTCTCTTATTGAATCCTTCATATGATATTGATTTAGACGCATGGGAAAAATCTAAAGTTAATTTTCCTGAAATTGATCCAGTGCTTGTAGAATCTATGGGATTTGGAGTTAAGCAAGTTGAAAAAGAACGAAAAAAACGTCCTGTTGGCCTCTGGATTTTTGCTTCAAGCGTGACACTAATCATATTAGGTCTGTTTATCACCTTTAAAGATGGTCCTTCTAATAGCACAAAGAATGCTAATCAAAAAGCACAAACGAAACAATCTCTGTTTTCATCTGCAACGAAAGCGAACCGATTGCCGCACGGAAGTAACCAAAATATGTCAACAGCGTATCCTGCTACTTACATGACAGAAAACATCGTGGCATTGGGTGGAACAACAAATAGCGTGAATTCAATTCGTTCAAACAATCTTATAAACAACAATACGTTCTCCACGCCAGAAATCGCTCACGCATTGCACCCAACCTCTGTTTTAAAATCAAGCTATCCTGAACTCATTGAGTTGCACCTAGAAAAACCAAGCATTATAAATCAAGAACTTCAGTCGGTTTTATTAGAGACTACTCTACCGGATGATGTCAATGAAAAGAATAAGATCGCTTTCCATTTGCCTTCATTCAAATTAAGTCGATCATCAGCACTGAGTAAGTACCTTAGAAAAGATGTGCTTAGCGCAACGCAAACGGACCGTGTATTGTTTGCACAAGAAAAAAGCCATTTGGACATCACTGATGCGTTCGCAGGTAACCGTTCACAAACTAGAATTCAGAGTACCACTATCGCTCGTTGGTTAGGTGATGCAAATCAGAAACTTACACAACAAATTTCGGTTGATGGATACTCAAGAAATTTAAAGAGTGGCTTTGGGTTGGTTGCAAATTATGTGGATTTTGGCAAAGGGGCTATATCTGACTGGAATGTGCGATTAATATTCTCCCCTAAACTTGCCTTCGGGAAATATATTTCCATCGAACCATCGGTATCATATTTGGTTGGACAAAAATCGATTAACAGCAGTAAGATTACAAATCATTCATTATTTGAATTCTCTTCAAATCAACTGCAACAATTTAATTATAACTCAACCAATGCCATTGGTAATCAATTATATTACCGTGATTTAAATGCTGGGGTTAATGTAAATGTAGGTCCTGTCTATGTGGGTATTTCTACACAAAACATCTTGAAACATCAAGACAATGTACACACCAATAATTTCGATACCATTGACCGCGCAGCACAAACCTCTACCCTTTATATTGGCACTGATTTTTCCGCAAGAAAAGGTACTTTAATGTTTTCGCCGATGTTAAGTCATACCATCGGATTAACATCAGATTTAACTCAAATTGGCGGCACCTTTCAACTTAATGGTGTAGTCATTGGCGCGAATTACGGGTCAAATTCTTCATATGGAGCCTTATTGGGGTATCAATCTAAAAACTTTTCCATCATCGCGCAAAGCTTGAAAACAAAGCCTTTGACGAGTATTCAACCCCAATATGTGCATCAATTAACCTTAAGAATTAACACTAATATTAGTCGAAAAACAAGACGTTATTTATATTTGTAACTATGAACATGAAAAAAATCATCTTTTTGGCCTTGCTTTCTGTTGTATCCGTTGATGTTTTAGCGCAAGATCCAACCTTTACTCAGTTCTATGCTAATCCAATTTATTTAAATCCTGCACTTGCTGGTTCTACCGGATGTCCGAGGGTTTCCATGAACTACAGAAATGAATGGCCTCAACTTACTGGGAATTATATCACTTACAGCTTAGCCTATGATAGCTATGTAAAAAGTATTTCAGGAGGACTTGGATTTATTGCAACGCATGACCAACAAGGACGTGGGACAATTTCAACAACCATGGTTGGTGCAATTTATTCATATAATTTGCGAGTAAACCGTAAATTTTCGATGATGTTTGGTGCTCGGGCGGCTTATTATCAAAAATATTTGGATTGGAGTAAATTGACCTTTGGAGATATGATTGATCCACGAAGAGGATTTATTTATCAAACGGGAGACGTTCCTCGAGGTAATGGAAAAAGAGGTTACTTTGATGCTTCTGCTGGTTTCGTAGGATATACGGATATATTTTATTTCGGAGGGGCTATTCATCACTTAAATACACCGGACGAATCAATGATTCTAGGTACAAGTAAACTCCCGATGAGATTTACTGGTCATGCCGGTGCAAATATTAAGCTGGGTAGGAATAAATTTTCTAACTCAACTTCGATCATGCCGAACGTTATTTATCAATATCAAAATGGATTTCAAGAGTTGAACGTTGGAACCTATATTAAATATGAAAATTTCACCGCAGGTGTTTGGTATAGAAATCGCGATGCCTTTATTTTATGCTTAGGGGTTTCCACACCTAAATTCAAAGTAGGTTATTCATACGATATCACCGTTTCTAAACTAGGCAACGGGGTTTCTGGAGGTTCTCATGAAGTATCTCTTGGGTTTAACTTCGCGTGTAAGAAAAAACCTAAGAACTTTAGAAAAATAAGCTGTCCTTCTTTCTAATAGACAGCAGCTTCATAAACCTTTCTTCCTCGAACATAGGTTACTATTGAACCATTCTTTGCAGGAATAGATGTTTCATTAAACGATTTTGCACAAACGAAAAACGTGGCTTCCATGCCTTGAATTAACATGCCGCGTTCCGTTTCACTAAATGAGGCAAATTGAGGCCAAATGGTCATTCCCTTTAATGCCGTATTTAAATCCAAGGCTTCTTCCCTTAAAAACCCATTTTTGGGAAAATCATTTTTATCCATTCTTAGTACCGCGGCCCTCAAGGTTAAGAACGGATTAATTTCTTCCACTGGAAAATCTGTACCCAAGGCGAGCATGCCGAACTGGTTATACAACGAACGATATGCGTAAGCCCCTTTCATTCGATTCTTTCCGATCCGATTTGCCGCCCAATCTTGATCTGATGTTGCATGGGTAGGCTGAACGGATGGAAAAGCGGCATAATCACCAAAGAAATGTAAATCAGAAGGATCAACAACCTGCGCATGTTCAATTCGCCACCTATGATCCGGATTTGACTCAAAAGCTCGTTTATAGGCATTCAACACGAGTTGATTACCCCTATCTCCAATGGCGTGGGTATTTAGTTGATAGTCCAATGCTAAACAACGCTCAATCCATAGGGATAATCCTTCATTACTTATTAACTGAAGCCCAGTATGTCCATGCTGATCCGTATAGGGAGATTTTAGTAAGGCTCCTCTTGAACCTAAGGCTCCATCCATATAAAGTTTAAAGCTTCGTACGCTCAAATTCTTTAATGATATTATTCCATTTCGTTTAGCGAATTGATAATTTTCTTCATTTGCACTAAGCATGGCATATATATTAAGTGATAGCCGATCTTGTTGCACTAATCGTTTTAGCAATTTTACCTGCCAGCTTAAAACTCCAGCTTCGTGAACCCCGGTGACCCCGTATGCATAGAGTTTCTCT
>Ga0315899_10005488_pt1 | contig 13686 bp, 9 predicted proteins | sample LakEriMetagenome_2_FD_203518 | JGI IMG/M metagenome (GOLD analysis project Ga0315899, IMG submission 203518) | Freshwater fungal communities from buoy surface, Lake Erie, Ohio, United States - Buoy 4 MA112 | ecosystem: Environmental > Aquatic > Freshwater > Lake | place: USA: Lake Erie, Ohio...
CCTTTCATCTCTGATTTGGATTTGATTTTGGAGATTCTTTCCATCCGACCCTTGCCTTCCTTTCGTTCGTAGAACAAGGTCACGCGCCGAGACGTGGTTGCCCCCCGCTCGGTCGGCCTGCTGCCCCACTCGTTCATCCGCAGGTCCGAGTCGTCCCCAACCAACCCATCGAACTCGTCCTTCGCTGGGATCACCACATCCACTCCAGAGGTGCTTGATGCGCATTGTGTCCGTGCTTGCGGCTTCCGCCGCTATCGCTGTCGTTCGTCCTTCGCTCGCGCAGAACGCCGTGCTCCACGATGGCACTGTCGTGACGCAGAAGATTCCCGTGGAGTCTTTCGCCGTCGAAGGCCCGATCTGGGACATCGACCTCGCGCGGCGCCAGATCGTCTCGATGGGGCTCCACGTCACCATCCCAGCGATGCTGAACGGTCGACCCTTCGAGATGGGCAACACCGCGATCGTTGATAATGAAAACGTCTCGCTTGGAGGCATCACGACGGAGAACTTCGACCGGCTGTCCGACTTCAACGCAGCGATCCGAGACAGGGTCTTCGAGACGGACATCACCGGCGGCCCGATCCGAATGGGACCGGTCCGCTCGATCTTCAACTCCTTCGAGGCGCGGTCGCGCGCCCAGCAAGACGTGGATCGCTGGCCGATGGTGCAGAAGCAGATGGAGGACAACTACTTCTTCTTTGCTCGCAACGCATTCGCGCAGTACCCCATCGGCACCCTGCCGGACAACTTCCTCGGGCTGATCGGGATTCGCACGGAAACAGGCGAGTACGTCTCGAACCTGCAGCAGCTTCCGCCCCGCCGATTCTGGCGCTATCCCGCATCAAGCGCCGCGTCCTTCAACGCCACCGGATCGATCTACGTCGATGCTTCGGGTAACGAGCACCTGATCCCGGATTTCCTCATCAAGGGCGCATTCGCCTCGATCGTCATCGCGGAGAACGTCAAGGTCGGTCCGATCAAGGCTGGCGCACTCGGAAATTGGGTGACACCGGACTCGTTCGTCATGGGCAACATCCTCGTGATCCTCAATCAGGATCCACGCATGCCCACCCGGCTCACCGGCGTTGGCGACTCACCCCTGAGTCGCGAGTTCCTCCTCACGCAGATGCCGACGGGCACGCTGGTCGAGGTCGTCGGGCACATGGTCGGCGAGCACGTCATGTTCGCGGAAACAGTCCTCGCGGAGACCACGTTCGATCCCAGCATCGGTGCATGGGCGGGCGTGCGCCCGACTTCATGGCGGTACGACGAGGACGGCCTCCAATTCGTCGGCGACATGTTCCCGATGACGGGACACCGGCTCTCAGTGCGCCTCGGCAACACCGAGATCGCGGTCGCGACCACCCCTGTACCGGAGTTCGGATACGCGCGGTTTGATGTCCGAGACCTTCCCGCCGATCCGATCGCACATCCGACGCTCACGCTGGTCGTGCGTCGGCTCTCGGACAACCAGATCGTGCGCGAGCACGAGTACGACTGGCGTGCGCTTGTGGGCCTTTGAGCGCGAGCGCTTCGCTTGATCCAGCGCGGTTCCCGCGCGGGCTGCGACAGCCCGCGCGGGGCCGCTGCGCCGCCCAAGCTCCTACCTCCCGGCCGCCTTGCCGCGGTACTCGCCGAGCGAGCGCGGGTGAAGGTCGGCGATCCCGCGACGAACCAGCGCACGGACAAGCTTGCGCGCCACGCAGAAATCGGTGACGAGCGGGATGTTCATGTCGATCGCAGCGCGACGGATGCGATAACCATCCGGCCGCCCGCGCTCGTCGAACTCGCGCGGGATGTTGATCACGAAGTCGACCGCGCGCGAACGCATCAGGTCGAGTGCGTCCGGTCCATCGGCGCCATCCGTGCCCTGCTCGGACTTGCCGGCCACCTGGCACTCGATGCCTTCGGCGCGCAGCACCTCGGCGGTGCCCGCAGTCGCGTAGAGCGCGAGCCCCGTGCGGGCGAGCGCGCGCGCGTCGTCGGCGAAGCGGTACTTGTCGCCCATCGGTCCGAGCGAGAGCAGCACGCCCTTCTGAGGGAAGCGGAAGCCCGTCGCGAGCATCGCCTTCAGGAGAGCCTCGTCCGCGTCATCGCCCATGCAGGCGACCTCGCCAGTCGACGCCATCTCGATCCCAAGCACGGGGTCTGCGCCCGAGAGCCGCCCGAACGAGAACTGCGGCGCCTTCACGGCGACGAAGCCAAGGTCGAAGAGCGTGTCGGCGTTCATCGCCGCCTCTGGCTCGGCGCCGAGCATCATGCGGGTCGCGGCGCGGATGAAGTCGCGCCCGAGCACCTTCGAGACGAACGGCAGGCTCCGCGAAGCGCGCAGGTTGCACTCGATCACCTTGACGTCGTTATCGCGGCAGAGGAGCTGCACGTTGAACGGTCCCGTCACCTGCAGGGCCTCGGCGAGCTTCGCGCCGACCATGCGCACGCGGCGTATGGTCTCGACGTTGAGCTCCTGCGGCGGCAGCACGAGCGTCGCATCGCCTGAGTGGACGCCCGCGTACTCGATGTGCTCCGCGACGCACCAGAGGACGATCTTGCCGTCGCGCGCCACCGCGTCGAACTCCATCTCGCGCGCGTGCGACTCGAACTTCGAGATGACCACGGGATGCTCGGGCGACAGTGTGGTCGCCGAGCGCAGGTACTCCGAGAGCTCAGGCGCGCTGTGGGCGATGCGCATCGCGGCGCCGGACAAGACGTACGACGGGCGCACCACCACGGGGAACCCGCCCATCTCCTCCACAGAACGCGCGAGCGTCTCCTGGCTCGTCGCCTCGAACCACTGCGGCTGGTCGATGCCGAGTTCGTCGCACAGCGCGGAGAACTTGCGGCGATCCTCGGCGCGATCGATCGACGCCGCTGGCGTCCCGAGGATGCGCACGCCCGCCTCATGCAGCTTGAGCGCGAGGTTGTTCGGCGTCTGCCCGCCCATCGAGACGATCGTGCCGTCGGGCTGCTCGGCGTCGCAGAGTTCGAGCACGGACTCGAGCGAGATCTCGTCGAAGACGAGCCGGTCGCACATGTCGTAGTCGGTCGAGACCGTCTCTGGGTTGCAGTTGAGCATGATGGTCTCGAGCCCGAGACCGCGCGCGGCGAGCACGGCGCCCACCGAGCTCCAGTCGAACTCCACGCTCGAGCCGATCCGATAGCAACCCGAACCAAGCACCAGTACCTTCTGCCTGCCACTCGGCGCCACGTCATGGTTCGACGCCCAATAGGTCCAGTAGAGATAGTTGGTGTCGGCGGGATACTCTGCGGCGAGCGTGTCGATCTGCGCGAGGCGCGGGCGTACCCCGAGCGCGCGGCGCCGTTCACGGACGTCGCGCTCGCCCGTCTTCACCGAGCGGGCGATGGCGCGGTCGGAGAAGCCGCTGCGTTTGGCCGCGAGCATCTCGTCGCGCGTGATGGCGTCAAGCCCGCCCGCCTTCGCGGCGAGATCCACGCGCATCCGCACCACCTGCTCGATCTCACGCAGGAAGAAGCGGTCAATCGCGGTGAGCTCGTGCACGCGGTCCACAGTCATTCCCTCGGCGAATGCCTTCGCCACGGCGAAGATGCGCCGCGGCGACGGCTCGCGCAGCTCGCGTTCAAGGTCGGGGAATGCGAATGCCTCCGGATCGAGTCCATCGGCACCCGACTCCAGCATGCGCAGCGCCTTCTGGATCACCTCGCCGAACGAGCGCCCGATGGCCATCACCTCGCCGACCGACTTCATCTCGGTGCCGATCCGCTTGTCGGCGCCGGCGAACTTGTCGAAGTCCCAGCGGGGCGCCTTGCAGACGATGTAGTCGAGCGCCGGCTCGAAGAACGCGCTCGTCGTCTTGGTCACCGCGTTCGTCAGCATCGGCAGGTCGTAGCCGAGCGCGATCTTCGCGGCGACGTAGGCGAGCGGATAGCCCGTCGCCTTCGATGCCAGCGCGGAGCTGCGCGAGAGGCGCGGGTTCATCTCGATCACGCGGTACTCGCTCGAATGCGGGTCGAGCGCCCACTGCACGTTGCACTCGCCCACGATCCCGAGATGGCGGACGATCCTGATCGAGAGGTTCCGCAGCATCTGGTAGTCGGCGTCGGACAGCGTCTGGCTGGGCGCCACGACGATCGACTCGCCGGTGTGGATCCCCATCGGGTCCACGTTCTCCATGTTGCAGACGGTGATGCAGTTGTCGGCGCCGTCGCGCACGACTTCGTACTCGACTTCCTTCCAGCCAGAGAGGCACTCCTCGACCAGCACCTGTGGGTTGCCCACGAAGGCGCGCTCCACGCGCATCCGAAGCTCGTCCTCGCCGCGGACGATCGCGGAGCCCTGCCCGCCGAGCGAGAAGCCGCCACGGAGGATCACAGGCAGGCCGATCGCGTGCGCGGCGTGGATCGCCTCGTCGACTGAGTTCGCGGCGATGCTGCGCGCGACCTTGACGCCGATCTCGCCCATCTTCTGCGCGAAGATCTTGCGGTCCTCGCCGGCGCGGATGGACGCGACGGGCGTCCCGAGCACGCGCACGCCGTAGCGCGCGAGCACGCCCGTCGCCTCGAGGTCAAGCCCGCAGTTGAGCGCAGTCTGTCCGCCGAAGCTGAGCAGGATCGCGTCGATACGCTCCTTCGCGATCACCATCTCGACGAACTGCGGGGTGACTGGCAGGAAGTAGACCTTGTCGGCGAGGTCCTCCGACGTCTGCACGGTGGCGATGTTCGGGTTGATGAGCACCGTCTTCACGCCGTCCTCGCGCAGCGCCTTCAGCGCCTGCGAGCCCGAGTAGTCGAACTCGCCTGCCTGCCCGATCTTGAGCGCGCCAGAGCCGAGCAGCAGGACGCGCTGCGGACGCTCGGTGCGGAGCGAGTGGAGATTCCGGTTCATGAAGCCCTCACCGCCTTGACTTCGCCCACCATGTGCAGGAAGTCATCGAACAAGTACGCGGTGTCCTGAGGACCTGCAGCTGCCTCGGGATGGAACTGCACCGATCGGAACGGTCGGAACTTGTGCCGGATGCCCTCGTTGGTGCCGTCGTTGAGGTTCACGAACCACGGCTCCCAGTCGGAGCCGAGCGAGGCATGGTCGACGGCGTAGCCATGGTTCTGACTGGTCACGTAGGCCCGCTGGGTCGAGGTCTCGAGCACCGGTTGGTTCTGCGAGCGGTGTCCGAACTTGAGCTTGTAAGTACGCGCACCCGCCGCGATGGCGAGAAGCTGGTGCCCGAGGCAGATGCCGAAGGTCGGGATGCCGCGCTCGAGGACGGCGCGGATGCGGGCGCTGAGCGCGCCGAGTTCGGCGGGGTCACCGGGACCGTTCGTGAGCAGGATGCCGTCGACCTCGCCCAGATGCGACTCCCATGCGACGTGATACGGCGCGCGGATCACGCTCGCGCCGCGGGAGACGAGGCTGCGCACGATGTTCTCCTTGCAGCCGGTGTCGACCACGAGGATGCGCAGCGGACCGCTGCCTGCATGGCGCGTGGTCTCGCACGGCGCGACCGCCTTCACGAAGTCGCCATCGACGCGATCGGCCACGGCGCCGATGGGCAGCGTGCCTGGGTCGAGCGTGCCCGCCATCGTCCCGTAGGCGCGCAGATGCTTCGTCAGCGAGCGCGTGTCGACGCCCTCGATCGCGGGCACGCCCTCGCGGCGCAGCCATTCGCCGAGCGTGCTTCGCGAAGCGTGGTGGCTCGGTCCCGTGCAGTGCCGCGAGACGACAAGCCCGAGCACTTGGATCCGCCCCGACTCCATCGCGCGCCGCGCATCCTCACCATCGGGAACGCCATAGTTCCCCTGCAGGGGATAGGTCAGCACGAGGATCTGCCCGCGGTAGGACGGATCGGTAAGCGTCTCGACGTAGCCGGTCAGCCCAGTGCAGAAGACGACCTCGCCGGCGACCTTGCGGTCGGCGCCAAACGATGCGCCCGCGCATGATGTTCCGTCGGCAAGCTGAAGGGTGGCGGGTCGATGCATGGCGTTCTCGTGTTCGACGTTCGATCGTGGATCGGTCAGGATGCCGTGAGTGCGTTCACGCGCCGCCTGCGGGCGGCGTGCAGCAGGTCCATCGACCCGCAGAGCTGGAAGGCCAGGAGATGCGTCGGCCAGTCGCACTCGAGGTTCGTGCGCTGCACCTGAAGCGGGTTCGAACCGCTGCGGACGACGCCGCTGCTCGTCATGAAGCCGACGCGGTAGCCAGCCTCGCGCACGAGCCGCGCGCCCTCGCGCGAGTAGTTCTCTTCCTCGCCGCCGACCCAGCAGAAGACGGCTATCTCGCGCCCCATGCGCGATTCGATCAGCGCGCGCGCATCGACGACCTCGCGGCGCATGACGTCCGAAGGAACGCCAGCGTGCAGTCGGCGGTGCGACATGGTGTGGCACCCGATTACATGGCGCGTCGCGAGCGAGCGCAGCTCGTCCCACGTCATCGCCACCCGTCCATCAGACGGCACAGGCCCGGGCCGAATACTCACGCTGCACGCGTACTCGGCCTGCTCGGCAGGCGGCGTATCGATGAAGGCAACCGGCGCGAAGAACCAACCCACGAAGCCGTGCTTCTCAAGCAGCGGCACGGCGATGTCGTGGTTCGAGCGCAGGCCGTCGTCGAAGGTCACCATGAGCCCCGGCTTTGCGTGCGGCCACTCGCCCGTGGCCAGGAACGCCTCGAGCTCGGCGAGGCTGACCCCGCGGAAATGGCGGGCGAGGTAGGCGAACTGGCGGTCGAGGGTCTCGCGATGCTCGGGTGGCGTGCCGTGGTAGTTGACCGCGCGCATGAAGCGCGGACCGCGCGCGAGCCTCTGCAAGCGAAGCAGCCCGCCCGTGACGCCGGTGGCGCCGAGCGTGGCGGAGAGCTTGTCCTTGACCGCATGCAGGCTCATCGGCGGCACGCCTTAGAACATCACGTAGACGAAGGGCGAGACGTCGGCGCTGTCGTGCTCCTCGACGCGCACGGCGTCGGCGATCTTGCCAAGGCCCGGCGCGAGGGGCGCGAGCGACTGGCAGCCGCATGCGTTCCAGTGGGCGGCGAGCCTGCGGGCGAGCTCCGCGCCGTCGGCGCAGCCGGCGACCTCGAAGTCAGCCTTCGACATCGTCCCCTTCGTGCGCTTGATGTAGTAGCTCTGCGCTGCGGGATCGGGCTTGGTGAGGAACACGCCCGGATCGCTCGCGCGCAGGCGCTGCGCAGCGGGCATGAGCTCGCCGTCGAAGAAGCGGTCGATCACGTCGTGATTCTTGTCAGTCGAGCTCATAGGTGTTCCTCCAGTTCTCGTCGTCGTCGAACTTCGGCTGGTCCTTGCGCCACACGAGGCAGTCCTCGAGGACGAGCAGGTCCATCTCGGTGCGCATGAAGCAGCGGTACGCGTCCTTCGGCGTGCACACGATGGGCTCGCCGCGGACGTTGAACGATGTGTTCACCACGAGGCCGCAGCCGGTGAGCTCCTCGAAGGCCTTGATGAGGGCGTAGTAGTCGGGGCTGTCTTCCTTGGTGACCGACTGGATGCGCGCCGAGTAGTCGACGTGGGTGATCGCGGGCACGTCCGAGCGCGGCTGGTTGATGACCGACAGCATGTCGTCGTCTCCGCCGCGGAACTTCACCATGTCCATCGGCAGGCAGCGCTCCTTGCGGACGGGCGCGACGAGCAGCATGTACGGGCTGTCGCAGTCGATCTCGAAGTAGGCGCTGTTGCGCTCCGCGAGCACGCTCGGCGCGAACGGCCGGAAGCTCTCGCGGTACTTGATCTTCAGGTTCATCACCGACTGCGTGTCCTTGTTGCGCGGGTCTCCGATGATCGAGCGGGCGCCGAGCGCGCGCGGGCCGAACTCCATGCGCCCGCAGCACCAGCCGATGATCTTGCCCTCGCTGATCGCCTGCGCGACGGCCTTCATGCGCTCGCCCTGGTCGGTGATGCGCTGATAGGGCAGGTTGTTGCGGTCGAGGTACGCGCGCACCTCGTTGCTCGGATAGCGCGGGCCAAGCAGGCTGCCCTTCTGTCGGTCGCGCCCAGGCACGGATGGCGTGCGCGGCTTGCCGAAGTAGACGTGGTGCGCCATGAGCGCAGCGCCGAGGGCGCCGCCGGCGTCGCCGGCAGCGGGCTGGATCCAGATGTTGTCGAAGATCTTCGCGGCCTCGAGCTTGCCGTTGGCGACGCAGTTGAGGGCGACGCCGCCGGCCATGACGAGGTTGCGCTCGCCCGTCTCCTTGCGGAGATGGCGCGCGGTGCGCAGGACGACCTCCTCGGTCACCTTCTGCACGCTCGCGGCGATGTCCATCTCCTTGCGGCTGATGCGGCTCTCGGGCTGGCGCGGCGGACCACCGAACACCGCATGGAAGCGGTCGTTCGTCATCACCATGCCGTCGAGGTAGCCGAAGTGGTCGGTGTGCAGCCGGTACGAGCCGTCGGCGCGCACGTCGATCAGCTTCTCCATGATGAGGTCGGCGTACTTCGGCTCGCCGTAGGGCGCGAGGCCCATCAGCTTGTACTCACCCGAGTTGACCTTGAAGCCGCAGTAGTAGGTGATCGCGCTGTAGAGCAGTCCGAGCGAGTGCGGGTAGTGGATCTCGGAGAGGAGCTCAATCGAGTTGCCCTTGCCGACGCCAAGGCTCGTGGTCGCCCACTCGCCGACGCCGTCCATGGTGAGGATCGCGGCGGAATCGAAGGGAGACGGAAAGAACGCGCTGGCAGCGTGGGTCATGTGGTGCTCGGCGACGAGCACGCGACCTGCCTTGCCGAGCGTGCCGAGCGCGCGCTTCACGTGGCTGTCGAGCCAGATCTTGTGCCCGAGCACGGCCGACGCAGCCTTCTGGAACTGGCCGCGCGCGGCGGGCCCCACCGACAGCGCGTTGCGGAGCACGCGGTCGAAGGTCGCCACGGGGTTGTCGTAGAAGACGATCGCGTCGAGCTCGGAGGCATCGATGAACGCCTCCTCGAGGCAATAGTTGATCGCGAGCTTCGGGAAGCGCGGATCGTGCTTCTTGCGTGAGAATCGCTCCTCCTGCGCTGCGGCCACGATCTCGCCGTCGCGGACGATGGCCGCTGCGGAGTCGTGGTAGAAGGCGGAGATGCCGAGGACGGTGGTGCTCATCGGGAGTGTGCTCCGGGAGTCAAGGGGCTGCGCCCGCGGGCGAGGATGGCCTCGACCGTGGGTGCGAGCGAACGCGCGAGGGCTTCGTGCCCTGCGGGAGTCGGATGGATGTCGATCGGGAAGCGGAAGGCGCGCCGCTCGTCGGGTGAGTGCCGCTGGAGGTCGGGCAGCGGGTCGTGCAGCGTGCAGCCGAGGTCGGCGCACAGCTCGCGGAAGCGCGCTTGGTACGCCTTTCCGCTGGCGGTGCCCTCGACGTGCTGGTAGAGCGGGATCGGCATGAGCACGACCCGCGATGGATCGCCGTGCTCGCGCACCCAGCGCGTCAGGATCGCGCGCATGAGAAGCCAGCCGGGATTTGACCGCGAGTTGTACTCGGCGACGGGCTGGTAGCGCGTGAACTTCTGCACCGCGGCTTGCAGACCGAACCTGCGGATGATCTTGCGGAGCGACTCGAAGCGCCCGCCGCGGTCGACGCCAGCGCGTTCCTCGGGCGGAAGCGCATCCTCCGCGAGAGGCATCCGCTCTGGCGGGCTATGGTGAAGGGCGAGCTCGCCCTTCGAGTCCAGCGTGAAGTAGGGCTTGGCGAAGACGACGGTGTTGCCCGAGTCGTCTTGGAAACGGCGGTAGCGCGCCATGATGCGGCGCACGTTCTCAACCAGAACGGCGATGACGAGCACGTCATGCTCGATCCCCTGCCCGAACTCGCGCCAGGCGAGGTACTGCTGGTCGGTGCCCGAACCCGGCAGCCCGAAGTTGTAGGTCTCCGTGTCCGCGAGGAGCGACTCCAGCACGTCGGAGTAGCGCTTGCCATTCGAGACGCCGTCGCCGGCGGTGAAGGAGTCGCCGAACACAAGCACGCGGCGGGTTGCGCCGTCGCGCGCATTCACGAAGTCGCGATCGCAGCGGAAGCCCTGCTCGTTTGCTCGGAGCAGATAGCCACCCGACTCGTGGGTGATCCGGGCTCGGACCCCTGGCACGAAGCGGAACGCCGTCGCAGGGTGGTACTCGAAGCATTGGCGCGACATGACGGTGTCAATCTCGAGCGGTCAGGATCGCAGACGCTGGAGCCTCTGAAACAGGTGAACGAACCCCAACGTGCGCGTGGCAACAACTGGCCGAGTGAAGCGAGTTCCACGCCGCGGTGCTATCGGCCTGATCGAGCAGAGACATCAGCTCCGCCATCCGCAAATCGCCACCAATTCGGGGTTTGCATCGAGAATGAAAGCGCCGTGCGCGCAACCACGCCTAGAACAACTCCGCCTCGCCACCTCAGGAGCGTCTCTGGCGCGGGTCGCTAGACACTCCTGATCCGACTTGCCCTACCTCGACTGACCGATCAGCCGGGTCGTTTAGACCTATTGCCAAAGCACTGACGAAGTCTCATCAGGCACTCTCCGAAGAACGCAGCATCGTCGTGAGTCGCGCGGGACGCCATCGCTCCATGCGCCGACAAGAGAGTGGCACGGAGCTCAAACGCTTGCACCACATCATTCGTGAATCCGCCCCCAAGGCGCGGGTGGAACTGCGATACCTGCGAGGCGGCACGGGCCAGATGAGCAACCGACACCGGCTGACTGCGCCACGGCCCAAGAGCCACTCTGTCGAGCATTGCTCCGTGCTGGAGAACCTCGACAAACAACTCGGCGGAGGTCGAGAAGAATGCCTGGTGCAGTGTCATGAACTCATCGGCTCGGTCGATGGACTTCCGGACCGCCTTCACGACCTCATGGGCGGTGTCGCCAAGCTCGCTCCGGGGAGACTCGCTCAGACAGAGTTCGTCGCGGGTTCGATGCCAGCCACCGCCGAGGGCCCCTGCATCCCAGTTGACCAGTTCGTACTTCGCGAGGAGCCTCACGTTGAAGTCGTAACTCGGGACGTTGCATGCGGGAAGCAGCTCAGAGAGTTCGAGCGGCTCTGCGAACGCGGGAAACGCCGTAAATCCCTCCTGATAGCGCGGACGCATGACTCCAGGCGGACAGACACTGAGAAGCCTCACGTTCACCAGATCTGCCTCAGGATCGGCGGAGATCCCATGAGTCGGATAAGGCAGCCCGAAGGCATAGACGTGCGGATGGCGATCTGCGGGATACCCGCCGGTGGCATCGGGGTTCAGCGCGAAGCTACAGGCGACTCCAGGCGACTGCGTCAAATCGAGCATTGGCGTGCGACACGCTTCGTAGTGCTGCAGGATGCTCCATCGAACGAAGCTCCTTCGGATGAGATCGTCCCCTCCTAAGACAGGCTTCCGAAGGCACTGGACGCTCCATTCCCGCCGCAGTTCCGCCGCGGCACGATGGAGCCTTGCATACCGACGCCAAAGTTCGATCGAGTCCTTCGCACCGATCCCACGATAGATGCTGGGCAGGATCGAACTTGTGCTTCGGCCACGCAACGCAGTGAAGTCGCGATTCTGGCCGCGATAGAAGATGCACTGGTCCACGTGCGCGTGATTCAAGCACGCGAGCTGGCGCATGAGCTCCTCGAATGAGTGCACTGGGATCGGCGGAGCCTTGGCGACCTGCGTCGAGCGCCGAGTACCTCGGATGGTCAGTGCCTTCATCTGGGTGCTCGCTTTCGTCGGTCCGCCGGGGCGAGACAGGGACACGACGCTGACCATTCGGTACACAGCGAACATCACTTGAGCCCAAGCCCCGACTTCGCTGGAAGACAGCAAGGGGACTCCAAGCGATGAGCGTTGACCTTGCCCCCGCATCCCCCGCTCCACCCACTGCGTGCACCCGGGAGGGAAACTGGGCTGAGGACCGATCTTGGTGCCCGCGGCGTGAACGCCCCTGCCGAGGATGTGGTCGATTTTCACCGCGACTGGGGACGCGACCGCGGACCCGACTGAAGGTCCTGAAACCCGACAGCCCGAATCAGGCGCGTTCAGCCGCGATTCACGCCGAACTGTCCGCTTTCTCTACCCTTCCGCGCCAGAAGTCCGATCCTAGAGGAACCCCGTGTCCACCGTGGGGTATCTTTGCTGCAGCCGCAGACGGCGTCACGCACACCGAACCAAGGGTCGATCCATGTCCTACGAGTATGCACCCACGGAGCGCGAGCAGGCGTTCCTCGCCAAGGTCGAAGACTCGCGCCACGAGCGCAACATCATCAACGGCCTCGCCCCGTTCCTCGAGGACAAGGTGCCCGAGGACATGCTCGGCCTCTACACGCCGAACGAACTTGTGCAGTTGCGCGTGCTGAAGGGCACCGAGCGCGACGTCGAGAAGCGCATGCCCGTGAAGCTCACGCGGCACTACTTCGAGCTCGCCAAGAGCAGCGCGCCGATCCGCCGCATCGTGAAGGCAGACCCCGCCGAGACCCGCGACCTCGCTGGCTCCGAGGACCCTGGCTTTCAGATGGACTACAGCCCCGTCGAGGGCATGCTCCACAAGTACGAGATGGGCCTCCTGTACGTCGTGTCGACCTGCTCGGCGCACTGCCGCTTCTGCTACCGCGAGGAGCTGATCGCGCGCAAGGAGATCACCCGCCAGGACGGCACCGTGGCCAAGAAGGGCCTCGCGTCGATCCCGGAGGTCATCCCCTACATCAAGCGCTTCAACGCGGAGGTCGCAGCCAACGGCGGCCGTCACCCGACCTGTGGCCGCGAGAAGCTGCGCGAGATCCTCATGTCGGGCGGCGACCCGATGGTCCTGAACAACTCGAAGATCGCGGCTTGGCTCGCGGCGCTCGCAGAGGCAGGCGTCGAGTCGATCCGCATCGGCACCAAGGAGATGGCCTTCTACCCCGAGCGCTTCGACGACGCGTTCGTGGCCATGCTCGACGAGTTCCACAAGGCGTACCCCGAGGTCGGCCTGCACATCGTCGTGCACTTCGAACACCCCGATGAGTTCCTCGCGAAGGATCCGGGCGGCAACTACATCCGCGGCAGCCAAGGCTTCCTCCAGTGGGTACCCGCGACCGGTGCTGCGATGCGTCGCCTCGCCCAGCGCGGCTGGCTCAGCGTCGAGAACCAGACGCCGATCATGCGCGACATCAACGACGACCCCGATGCGCTCCGCATCATGCAGCGCGAATTCAAGCGCGCGGGCGGCGAGAACCACTACTTCTTCTGTGGACGCGACATCATCGCGTACCGCGCCTTCAATGTGCCGATCGAGCGCGCCTGGCAGGTGCTCAACGAGTCGCAGAAGGGCCTCTCCGGCGTCGAGAGCCACGCGCGTCTCTCGATCACGCACTACAAGGGCAAGACCGAGGTCAACGCGGTCACCAACCAGCCGATCCCGGGCCTCAAGGGCAGCGAGAACGGCGTGGTGATCTTCAAGATCCTCCGCAGCGCCGGCAAGGCGTCCGACAAGGGCAAGGTGTGCATCGTGGCCCGCAATCCCGAGGCGCTCTGGTTCGACGACTACGCCGACCGCGTGCTCTTCGACGAGGCCGGCCTCTACGACTACTCGCGCGTGAAGAGCGCGCGCGTCACCCACGGCGCACCGTCGCCCGCCTGCCGATGATCGACAAGCGCGTAGCGAGCGCCCACGCGGCGGTCGCCGACATCTTCGATGGCGCAGCGGTCATGATCGGCGGCTTCGGCGAAGCCGGCAGTCCGATCGAGCTGATTCACGCCCTGATCGACCAGGGCGCGAAGGATCTCACCGTCATCAGCAACAACAC
>Ga0315899_10005491_pt1 | contig 13684 bp, 8 predicted proteins | sample LakEriMetagenome_2_FD_203518 | JGI IMG/M metagenome (GOLD analysis project Ga0315899, IMG submission 203518) | Freshwater fungal communities from buoy surface, Lake Erie, Ohio, United States - Buoy 4 MA112 | ecosystem: Environmental > Aquatic > Freshwater > Lake | place: USA: Lake Erie, Ohio...
TGCGAATACCGAAGCGTGTACTGATTTCCGGATTTTCGTCAACATTTACTTTTCCTACTACTGCCTTACCTTCATAGTCGTTAGCGATTTCATCAACGATTGGACCTACCATGCGGCAAGGGCCACACCATTCAGCCCAGAAGTCGATCATGACAGGCTTGTCGCTGTTTTGAACCAATTCTGCGAAGTTTGCGTCCGTGATTTGTGTTGCCATTGTAATTCTATTTTGATTTTTTCGATTGCTTTTGTCCCGTAAGTCAAGGAATAAGCCAATCAGGTTTTAACTGACATTTCTTCCGCCCTTGCAAAACGGTCCGCAAAATTACGTGGAAGTGGGAGATTGCTGTTTGAAATTTTTCCAACAGTTCCCAACCACGGAATTATTTTCCGGTTCCCGCTGAATCAATGCTGATCAGTTCAACTTCGAAAACTAGGGTAGAGAAGGGCTTAATCACCGGGCTAGGCGATTGCTCACCGTAAGCGAGTTCCTGTGGAATGAAGAACTTGTACTTGCTACCCACGCTCATCAACTGAACACCTTCAGTCCATCCCGGAATGACCTGATTCAAACCGAAAGAAGCAGGCTCACCGCGGTCAACTGAACTGTCGAAAACAGTTCCGTCGATGGTCGTGCCATGGTAATGCACCGTAACATTGTCCGTTGCTTTAGGCTTTTGACCTGTACCTTCATTCATGACCTGATATTGCAAACCACTGGCAGTGGTCATAACACCGGGCTTCGATTTGTTCGAAGCCAAAAAGTCGATACCGGCTTGCTTGTCGACTGCAGCCTTCGCCTCTTGCTTTTGCATCATTACACCTTGGATATAGGCCTCGGCTTCCTGCAATTCCATTGCGCCGACGCTATCCTTTTGATCTTTCATCCCTTTGATAAGCAATTCGTAGTTGAGATCCGACAATTCGCTTTGCGAAAAGCTGTTGCCGATGCTAAGACCGATAGTATAGCTGAGGCTATCGCGTTGATCTTTCATTTTTACATTGCTGACCTTGCTTTGCTCACAGCTGCTGAGCATGCTGCCACAAGCGATCAGGGAGAGGATTAATTTTTTCATGGTAATATGGTAAATTGGAGGCGCGAAATTAGGCAGTTTACACGACGGTCGCTGAGTCTTTCAAAAAAAGTTCACAAAGTTTGGTGATTGTTCCCCCGGCTTCCGCTACATTTGCACCCCTTAAAATCGGGAGGCCCTCGGGTCCGTTCCGCTTAAAAGGTTCACATAACAATCACTTACATAAGTATTAGCATGTACCTCACAACAGAAAAAAAACAAGAGATTTTCAAGAAACACGGAAAATCTGAGAAGGACACAGGTTCGGCTGAAGGCCAGATCGCGTTGTTTTCCTTCCGCATCAATCACCTGACAGAACACTTGAAGGCGAACAAGAAGGACTTTGGCACGCAGCGCAGTCTGATTCGTTTGGTAGGTAAGCGTCGCAGTTTGCTCGACTACCTCCAGAAGACAGAAATTGCCCGTTACCGTGCTATTGTTAAAGAGCTTGATCTCCGTAAATAACACTTTGCGCAAACTGCGCTAGCGAAAGGGCAATTGAACACAATTGCCTTTTCGCGTTTTTTTTAACCGACGTTTTTATCCGAAAAAAGAAGCAATGAACTACGAATTGGTAACCCAAACCATAGACTTGGGAGATGGTCGCCCGGTAACAATTGAAACCGGCAAACTCGCTAAACAGGCCAATGGCTCTGTTGTAGTTAGACAAGGAGATACAATGTTGTTGGCCGCTGTTGTGGCCAGCACACAAGCGAAAGACGGTGTGGATTTTCTTCCGCTCACCGTTGAATACCGCGAAAAATATGCAGCCGCCGGTCGTTTTCCGGGTGGTTATTTCAAGCGCGAAGCTCGTCCTTACGATGACGAGATTCTCGTAGCCCGACTCATCGACCGCGCATTGCGTCCGATGTTCCCCGATGATTTTCACGCCGAAGTGCAGGTTGTTGTAAACCTCATTTCAGCCGACAAAGAGAATATGTCCGATAGCCTTGCAGGTTTGGCAGCATCAGCAGCCTTGGCTGTTTCCGACATTCCATTCAATGGTCCAATTTCCGAAGTTCGTGTTGCACGTATCAGCGGTCAATTGGTTATCAATCCTACCTGGGCGCAATTGGCCACCTCAGATCTTGAATTGATGGTAGCCGGAACGCTCGACAGCATCGTTATGGTGGAAGGCGAAATGAAAGAGGTTTCTGAAGCAGAAATGATTCAGGCTCTGGAATTGGCGCACGAAGCAATCAAGGCACAGTGCCGTGCTCAACAAGAGATGGCATCGAAAGTGGCCAAAGCAAACCCGAAGCGTACCTACGATCACGAACCAAAGGACCTGGAGTTGAAGAAGCGTGTGTGGGACGAGTGTTATGAGAAGTATTACACTACGGCTAAAACAGCTTCCGATAAGACCACGCGTTCGGATGCATTCCACGCGATTCAGGAAGCTTTTGAAGCTCAACTGACGGATGAATTCAAAGACTCTAATCGATTCTTAATCAATAAGTATCACCACGATTGCTTGAAGGATGCCATGCGCAACATGATCCTCAACGAGGGCATTCGCTTGGACGGTCGTAGCACTACTCAAATCCGTCCGATTTGGAGTGAAGTGGGTTACCTGCCGGGTGCACACGGTTCAAGTGTTTTCACCCGTGGTGAAACACAAAGCTTGACCACACTGACCCTGGGAACTAAGCTCGACCAGCAGATGATCGACAGCGCGGTAATGCCTCGCGAAGATCGCTTCTTGTTGCACTACAACTTCCCACCATATAGCACAGGTGAGGCTCGCCCAATCCGTGCTACCAGCCGTCGCGAAATCGGTCACGGTAACTTGGCCCTTCGTGCATTGAAGCCGGTTATTCCACCGCAGGACGTTTGCCCATATGCCATTCGTATTGTTTCTGACATTCTTGAGTCAAACGGTTCGTCTTCAATGGCTACTGTTTGTGCAGGAACCTTGGCGCTGATGGATGGTGGTGTTCAAATCAAGGCTCCTGTATCGGGAATTGCCATGGGTTTGATTACCAATGAAGATAACTCCAAGTACCAGATTCTGTCCGATATCCTCGGTGATGAGGACCACTTGGGCGATATGGACTTCAAAGTAACCGGTACATCGCAGGGTATTACCGCTTGCCAGATGGATATCAAGATCAAGGGATTGAGCATGGACATGGTGAAGAACGCCTTGGAACAGGCGCGTCAGGGTCGCTTGCACATCCTTGGTGAGATGATGAAAACCATGGACAAGCCTGCTGAAGATTATAAGCCACACGCTCCACGTATTGTTAGTTTGGAAATTCCGAACGACACGATTGGTGCGGTTATCGGCCCCGGTGGTAAGATTATTCAAGAAATCCAGAAGTCAACTCAGACGGTTATTACGATCTCAGAGGTTGACAACAAGGGTATCGTTGAAATCGCTTCTGCCAACAAGGAAAATCTGGAGGCAGCTCTCAAGCGTGTGCGCAGCATTGTTTTCCCACCACAGATTGAAGTTGGGGAAATTTATGATGGCGTTGTGAAGAACATTCAGGCGTTCGGTGCGTTCGTTGAGATCCTACCGAAACAAGATGCACTTTTACACGTATCGGAGATTGCTTGGCATCGTGTCGAAGACGTAAGAGACGTGTTGAAGGAAGGCGACAGAATCCAAGTACAGGTGATTGGTAAGGATCCTAAGAACGGCAAATACAAATTGTCGCGCAAGGTGCTTCTGCCAAAGCCTGAGGCACAAGCGAACTAATAGCGGTAGGGGATGTAGTTCTCTATGGCAACGTTTGCAAGACAGAGGTAAGCTTAAACGGGGGTAACCCCAACAATTGAAAACAATACATGAGGCAATTAAAAATCACCAAACAGGTAACGAACCGTGAAACGGCGTCGTTAGATAAGTATCTGCAGGAGATTGGTCGCGTAGACCTGATCACGGCAGAAGAGGAAGTGGAGTTGGCCAAGCGTATCAAGGCCGGCGATCAGGTGGCATTGGAGAAATTGACCAAGGCTAACTTGCGTTTCGTGGTTTCAGTATCGAAGCAATACCAAAACCAGGGATTGAGCTTGCCTGACTTGATTAACGAGGGAAACCTTGGTTTGATTAAGGCAGCACAGCGTTTTGATGAAACCCGTGGTTTTAAGTTCATCTCGTATGCGGTATGGTGGATTCGTCAATCGATTCTGCAGGCTCTGGCCGAACAGTCGCGTATTGTGCGTCTGCCGTTGAACAAGATTGGCTCGATTAACAAAATCAACAAGGCATTTGCCAAGTTGGAGCAGGAGTTCGAGCGTCCGCCCACACCGGCTGAATTGGCTGAGGTGTTGGAAATGACACTCGATGAGGTGAAGCAGTCGATGCGCAACAGCGGTCGTCACGTATCGATGGATGCTCCATTGAAAGACGGTGATGACAGCAGCAGCACGATGTACGACGTATTGCAGACCAACGACACACCTTCACCGGACACTGATTTGCTGCATGAGTCGCTCCGCAAGGAGATTGAGCGTTCACTGCGCACACTGACAAGCCGTGAGGCAGATGTGGTGCGTTTGTATTTCGGATTGAACGGTGAGCATCCGCTTACGCTTGAAGAAATCGGTGAGCGTTTTGACCTGACCCGCGAGCGTGTGCGCCAGATTAAGGAGAAGGCTATTCGCCGTCTGAAGCACACCAGTCGCAGCAAGATTTTGAAATCCTACTTGGGTTAATCCCATTCCAAAAGACCAAAGGCAGTTTGTTCATTGCCGATAGGTTAAACATCGCAAAGGCTCCGGAGACGGGGCTTTTGCTTTTTTATGGGTACTGAGGACTGGGGACTGAGGACTGGGGACTGGGGACTGGGTGACGATGCCTGTATATCATTGAACGTCACGTCGGCTTCGTTCGGTGACCATGCAGCGTCTCTTTCTCATTCTCATTCTGTTTCTCTTTCTGTTTCTCATTCTTGAATTTTTTAGAATGAGAAACACAAACAGAATGAGAATGAGGTTTGGAAAGGGATCGCCCTTCCATCAACCAGTCTCCAGTCCCCAGTCTCCAGTCCCCAGTCCTCAGTACCTATCTTTGCCCAAACCATAACCCCATGCGCCTAACCCTCACCACCCTCGCACTGCTCATCAGCGCGATGCTCTTCGCTCAAGCTCCTGCACTTATTCCATACCAAGCTATTGCGCGTAATCAAGCGGGAGAGCCTTTGGCAAGTGCCACTGTCAACGCCCGATTTACCATACATGATGGCACGGCAACAGGCACGGCCGTTTGGCAAGAATTGCAAACTGTATCAACCACAGCTCTAGGATTATTCACCGTTCAACTTGGTAGCAGCATATCGCTGAGCGGTGTGAATTGGGCAGCGGGCGCGAAGTTCATGCAGGTGGAAATTGATCTTGGGAGTGGATTTGTTGATATCGGTACGCAGCAATTGTTGAGTGTGCCTTATGCGTTGCACAGTGCAAGTTCTGAGATAGCCAATAACGGTTTTTCCAATGTCTCTTCCACAGGAGATACTCTTTATTTGGCCAACGGCACTTTTCTCATCATCCCCGGCATCAGTGCGGCCAACAATGGCGGTGGTGCAACAACTACTGGCACCACACTCCACACCTGTGGCACGCCCAACATCCACAACCCTAATCGCACCTACGGCACCATGACCGACCAGGAAGGCAATGTGTATAAAACGATTGTGATAGGCACCCAAGAGTGGATGGCAGAGAATCTCAATACGAGCATTTATCGGAATGGAGATGCGATAGCGACGAATTTGGATAATGCCGCATGGCAAAACACTACCAGCGGCGCCTGGGCATATTACAACAACGATGCGAGCTACGCCTGCCCCTATGGCAAGTTGTACAATTGGTATACGTGTATAGATTCGCGACAACTGTGCCCGGTTGGATGGCATGTGCCTACCGATTCTGAATGGACGTTATTAGCGAACCAACTAGGCGGTTTTGCAAGTGCCGGTGGTCAAATGAAAACGACCGGCACTATAGAAGCCACAACGGGTTTGTGGTACTCACCAAATTCAGAAGCCTCTAACAGCAGTGGTTTTTCAGGGGCTCCCGGGGGCGTCCGCAACGACCTTGGGTATATCTACCACATTGGCTTAATCGGTTACTGGTGGAGTTCTTCAGAGTTCGGTACCGGTACCGCGTGGAACCACAGCCTGTATCACGACGTTGGCTATGTCTTCAGTGGCTACAGCAATAAGCACTATGGCTATTCTGTTCGTTGCCTTAGGGATTAAGCAATAGCGGCCCTCGACTCCGCTCGGGCACCGGGCTTTCCGCTAGAAATAAGCACCTCGGCTCCGCTCGGTGACCGCCGGCCGAGCGGAGCCGAGGCCATTATTTTTCGCGAATCGGCCGGTCCCCGAGCGTAGCCGAGGGGCGCCACCCTCAATCAATAGAATCACTCACACCATTACTCGCCACTCGCCGTTCGCCATTCTTATATGCCGCCCCTATGGGGCTCGTTGGTCAACGACCTCCTTCTAATGATATTTCGCCCCGATGGGGCTGCCTGAAAGGTGATGGACACAGAGCTCAGCTGATTGGCGGTTCCTGAGCCGAGCCGAGGGACGGACAACGAGCGCACTCAAAGCTCGCCCCTACGCACTCTCATTCTCTTTCTGTTTCTCATTCTTGAATTTTTTAGAATGAGAAACACAAACAGAATGAGAATGAGGTTTGGAAAGGGATCGCCCTTCCATCACCAAGTCCCCAGTCCCCAGTCCCCAGTCCCCAGTCCCCAGTCCCCAGTCCCCAGTCCTCAGTACTTTTTTTCGCTTTTATGATTGAAAATCAACCCATCCGCACTATATTCGCGGCCCCGTAAACTAAGGTTTGGGGGCGTAGCATGAGCATTCCGGCTGCGAATAACAACAAGTAAAACCCCTTCTGTCTGCGTGAATGCCTTGATTTTTCAAGGGACAGAATACAATTAAAAACAAAGCCAACATGGCTGAATCTAAACGAGTAAAGGCTGAAGAAGCCGAAGAAAAAAACCTCAACGTTCAAGCTGAGGGTACCTCTGAAAATGCTGAGGTAGAAACACCATCACACGAAGAAGAAATCGGCGCGGAAGAACCGCTCGAGATTTTCAGCACTGCTGATGATCAAATGTTCCTCAATGAAAAGGGGGAGTTTAACTGGGACGCTTACGAAGCTGCCGGTGGTTACGACAACGATGAGCGCAAGAAGCTCGACAAAATGTATGAATCTACATTGTCGGTTATTCGCGAGCGTGAAGTTGTAAACGGTACTGTTGTAAACGTAAACAAGAAAGAAGTTGTAGTTAACATCGGTTACAAGTCTGAAGGCGTTGTGCCTGCCGGTGAATTCCGCTACAACCCGGACCTCAAGCCCGGTGATGTAGTGCCCGTTTTCATCGAACAGACAGAAGATAAAAACGGACAGCTCCATGTTTCTCACAAAACAGCGCGCGTATTCAGCGCATGGGGTAACGTTAACGCTGCTCTAGAGAGCGGTGAAATCATCAAAGGTGAGGTGAAGAGCCGCACTAAAGGTGGTTTGATTGTAGACGTATTCGGTATCGAAGCGTTCTTACCAGGTTCACAGATCGATGTGAAGCCAATCCGCGACTACGATCAGTATGTTGGAAAGATCATGGAATTGAAAGTGGTGAAGATCAACAACGAATTCAAGAACGTTGTTGTATCACACAAAGCCCTGATCGAAGCCGAACTCGAAGAACAGAAGAAGCTCATCATGAGCGGTCTCGAAAAGGGACAAGTTCTCGAAGGTGTCGTGAAGAATATCACTTCTTATGGTGTGTTCGTAGACCTTGGTGGCGTAGACGGTTTGATTCACATCACCGACTTGTCATGGGGTCGTGTTACACATCCGGAAGAGCTTGTGCAGCTTGATTCGAAGATCAACGTGGTTATCCTCGACTTCGATGATGACAAGAAGCGCATCGCTCTCGGTATGAAGCAACTCACGCCGCACCCATGGGATGCCATCGAAGGCACTATGGAAGTAGGTCAGAAAGTGAAAGGAAAAGTGGTTGTTCTGGCAGACTACGGAGCATTCGTAGAAATCGCTGCCGGTGTCGAAGGCTTGATCCACGTGAGCGAAATGTCTTGGAGCACGCACTTGCGTTCAGCTCAGGACTTCCTCAAAGTAGGTCAGGAAGTGGAGTGTGTGATTTTGAGCGTAGACAAGGACGAGCGTAAGCTTTCTTTGGGTATGAAGCAATTGTCACAGGATCCATGGGAGAACATTGAGTCTCGCTTCGGAGTTACCAGCAAGCACAAGGCGAAAGTTCGCGCATTCACCAACTTCGGTGTATTCTGCGAATTGGCTGAAGGCATTGATGGTCTCATCCACATCAGCGATCTTTCTTGGAGCAAGAAAATCAAGCACCCAAGCGAATTCTGCCACATCGGCGATGAACTCGAAGTGGTGGTACTTGAGCTGGATAAAGACAACCGTCGCATCAGCCTTGGTCACAAGCAAATCGAGGAGAATCCATGGGATGTATTCGAAACCGTATTCGTTGAAGGTTCGAAGCACCAGGGTACTATCGTTCGTAAGGAAGGTTCACACGCTATCGTGGCATTGCCATACGGTTTGGAAGGCTTCTGCATGAACAAGAACCTCAAGAAGGAAGATGGTTCTACTGCTAAGGTAGACGACGTTCTCGATTTCATCATCGCTGAGTTCAACAAGAACCAGCGTAAGATTTCTGTAAGCCACACCGGCACATGGAAAGAAGATGAGCCGGGAAGCCCTGAAGCAGCTAAGAAGGCAGCTCCTCGCGCTAAGAAGCCTGAAGGTGTTGATTCAAGTGCTGTAAAGGCTGTTAATGCTCAAGTGGAGAAATCTACTTTGGGTGACATCAGCGCTTTGGCCAACCTGAAAGAGAAAATGGAAGGTGGTGAAGGCACAGAAGAAGCTAAGTAATCTATTCTGATAATAGTTCAAAAGCCCTGGTTGAAAGACCGGGGCTTTTTTTTGGCGGCACGGGATGACTACATTTACCCCAAACCAATTGAAAGCGTATGTCGGAAACCACACCAACCATGCGATCAGTGCAAATCACGCCACCGGCGAAGCTTACCGGATTGCAGCTACATGCTTTACCCGGAAAGGCGGCCGGATTGAATGCCGTTACCATTTCCCTTCAGCACGTGGCTCACGAAATGGGTTTGTGGAAGGGCTTGCAGGTATTGGCTAAGCTGAATCAGCGCGATGGGTTTGATTGTCCGGGCTGCGCTTGGCCTGAGCCTGCGCATCGTTCTAAAATGGGCGAGTATTGCGAAAACGGCGCTAAGGCAGTGGCGGAAGAAGCAACGAATTTCAAGTGTGACCCGGAGTTTTTCCAAAAGCATAGCGTCGAGGAAATGAGTCGCTGGTCGGATTATGAGATTGGCAAGAGCGGCCGTGTCACTCATCCCATGTATTTGGCACCCGGCAGCTCGCATTATGAGCCCATTGATTGGGAGAAGGCTTACGCCATGATTGCTGATGAGCTTAAGCAATGCGCTCCCGACGAAGCCGTTTTCTACACATCAGGCCGCACAAGCAATGAAGCGGCATTCTTATACCAGTTGTTGGTCAGAAACTACGGCACCAATAATCTACCCGATTGTTCCAACATGTGTCACGAGAGCAGCGGAGTAGGTTTAGGAGAAACCATTGGCATTGGCAAAGGCACTGTCACGTTGGAAGATATCTATGACGCCGAAGTCGTTTTGGTGATTGGCCAGAATCCCGGAACCAATCACCCACGTATGTTATCGGCCTTGCAGAAATGCAAACAGCGCGGAGGAAAGGTCGTTCACATCAACCCTTTGCCGGAGGCCGGAACCACGAGGTTTGTGGATCCACAAAGTCCGGTAGAAATATTGAAAGGCGGAACCAAAATCGCCGACTACTTCTTGCAAGTGAAAATCGGCGGCGACATTGCCCTGCTGAAGTTGTTGATGCACGAACTCATGAAGGCCGAACAGCGTGAGCCCGGCAGCGTATTCGATCATGATTTCATTCATGCACAAACGACAGGCTACGATGATTTCCTCGAAGAATTAAAGAAACTCGATCGTGCTCAAGCGCTATTTGATTGTGGTATAGAAGAATCGTTGATAATAGAAGTTGGTCATCTGCTTGCGAAACACAAGGGCATCATTTCTTGCTGGGCCATGGGGCTCACGCAGCATAAGCATGCCGTTAATAATATTCGCGAAGTCGTCAATTTGCATTTGCTGCGTGGCGCTGTGGGAATAAAAGGCGCAGGGCTTTGCCCGGTTCGCGGACACTCCAATGTGCAAGGCGATCGCACCATGGGCATCTATGAAAAGCCCAAGCCTGAATTTTTGGATAGCTTGGATAAACACTTCTCTATTCAAACGCCGCGTGAGCATGGCTATGATACTGTCGAGGCCATCGAGGCCATGCATCATGGTAAGGTGAAAGTCTTTATCGCCATGGGAGGGAATTTCATTTCCGCAACACCCGACAGCGAGTTCACAGGCAAGGCCATGCAGCGATGCGGCCTTACCGTTCAGATTTCTACCAAGCTGAATCGCGCGCATTTGGTGACAGGAGAGCGCGCGCTCATTTTGCCATGTTTGGGGCGCACCGAGCGCGATGTTCAGCTCAGCGGGGAGCAGTTTGTGACGGTAGAAAATTCAATGGGCGTAGTATCGCGTTCACGCGGAACCTTCGAGCCCGCTTCGCCCCATTTGCGCAGTGAACCGGCTATCGTGTGTGAACTGGCTTCAGCACTGTTTGGCGCGGCTAAACCAATGGATTGGCTGGAGGCGCGTGATAATTACGATGTCATTCGCAATCATATCGAAGCGGTAATACCTGGTTTCAATCGCTACAACGATCGCGTGCGCCAACCGGATGGTTTTTATTTGCCCAATGGCCCGCGTCAGGGAAAATTCACCACGGCGTCAGGCAAGGCGCTGTTTACCTATAATCCGCTTCCCGACATTCGCATCAAGGAAGGACGTTTGGTCATGATGACCATTCGCAGTCATGATCAATACAACACGACGATTTACGGATTGGATGACCGTTATCGCGGTATCAAAAACGAACGTCGCGTAGTGCTTATGCATGCGGATGATATGCGCGCGATGCATCTTCAGGAGCGTGAACTAGTGAATCTGGTGGGCGAGTTCAACGGGGTTATTCGTCGTGCCGAACAATTTCACGTGCTGCCCTTCAGCATTCCGCGCGGATGTTGTGCCACGTATTTCCCGGAGACCAACTGTTTGGTGCCCATCGACAGCTACGCCGATCGCAGCAAGACGCCCGTAAGTAAATTCATCGAAATCAGTATTGAAAAGCGCTAATCACTTGCATCGCCGTTATCTTCTTCTGACTGTGCTTGCGGCATGGTTGGTATCGCTTTTCTACTTCGGAACGATATGGCGTACTCCCGATGCCTTTGTGTTTACGGCTTCCGGAGATGGCTTGCAGGGCTATTATCAGTCCTTATGGCATACCCATGTTGATGATTCGAATTGGCAGCAATCGTCCATGAACTATCCGTTCGGGGAGAGTATTTTTTTCACCGGCGGACAGCCTCTGCTGACCAACACCATTCGGCTGCTCAAACCCATCGTAGATCTTTCCGAGCATACCGTCGGAATTTCGAATCTCTTCATTTTGTTTTCGGGCGTGTTGGCATCACTCTTTGTTTTTCTCGCATTGAAGCGTTTGCAGCTGTCAAACCTCTATGCAAGTTTATTCGCGGTCGTGTTGATCATGCCGGCTCAACAATGGGACCGCACCGGTGGTCACTTCGCCTTGGCGGTGCTGTTTGCGATACCACTGGTATTATGGCTGCTCATTGGGTTTTTTCAATGCGCGGTTGAGCAGGGGCGAGGGCTTTGGCGATGGACAGCGGGAATGGCAGGGGCATTATTTGTATTGGGCCTTATTCAGTTCTATTACATCTTTTTTGCAGCCGCCATTGCCGGTGGAATGACCTTGATCTATCTGTTTGCCGATCTAAAGCTTGCCCGATGGAAGCTGTTACTTCACTTAGCCGCTCAGTTTATTATCCCTTTCGTTGCGTTGCAGGTTCTATTGCGCATGAGTACGGATGTTGTCGATCGCACGGCAATTCCTTGGGGCTTTATGGTTTTTCGCTCGTCATGGATGAGTTACGTGTTTCCTTTCGGCATGCCCTACGAACATTGGTGTAGTGGGCTAAAGCCGGAAGCTGGACTAGAGTGGGAGGGATTGGGCTATATCGGTCTGGCCGGAATTCTCCTGCTGTTACTCGTTCTATTTGCATGGTTGCCGAGAATTTGGCGTCGCAGTGAGCAGCATAGTTCACAACGAATAATTGTTTCATTGACATTGGCAGTCATCGTCTGTATGGCAGCCTCCATGGCCTTCCCTTTCAATTGGGGTTTTGAGCGGCTCCTTTATCGCTTGGGTGCCATCCAGCAATTCCGGGGCATCGGCCGCTTTGCCATGGTGGCTTATTACCCATTGTTGCTCTTGCTCATTGCCGCATTCACGAGTTACTATCGTCCACGCAAGTTCTTTCCTTATGTGTGCGGATTGGTTCTATGCCTAATGCTGGTTGATGGCCATGCGCGTATGTCGCAGGTTGCAGCTCGCATTGAAAATCCGCGCGGATTGCTGCTTTCCTCCATTGGTCAGGGTATGGAGGGAATTGACCCCGGACGTTTTCAGGCGATTCATCCATTGCCGTTTGTGCATGTGGGTTCGGAGAATATTGGTGCAGTGGGATCCGATGAAGCCATGCAGGCGCTTTATCAGACCTCCTTGCAAACGGGTTTACCGACAACCGCCGCCGTGATGTCAAGAACATCCATTGGTCAAGCGTTTCTTTCGTGTGGAATGTCGTGGGAACTGATGGAAGTGCCTGCTATTACCACAAGTTTTCCCGACAATCGTCCATTGTTGGTATTGGCCGATAGCAGTCACATGCGGGAGTCCGATAGTCTGTTGCTCCAATATGCTGAGCCATTATTTACCGTCAATCGCATAGGATATTATGCACTACCCATTGCCGCATATGATAGTGCGCTTTCTGCGAATGCTGGTCGTGCTGAACAGCTGGCGCAGGGATGCACGGTAAGTTTATCCGATGCGCTTATCGGGGATTCGTTGTCTGTGGGGAGTGTTTATTTGGACAGCACTCTAAGCGTCACCTTTACCCACGGCTGGAGACGATTATTGGAAGTACCTGTCGACGAGCGTTGGAAGGATCGCGAAATGGTGATCTCTTTTTGGGTAGAGGATTTCCGTCGCGATTTGATTCCACGATCAGTGTTGGAGGTTATTCAGTTTGCAGGAGAGAAGTCGGTGGATTATCAAACGGAATTTTTGGGTAAGCGTATGGTTGGAATGCGAAAAGGAAGCGCGCTGGTCGAGTATCGTTTGCGCGTAAAACCTGATGCCGATCGCATAACTCTTGCCATTGAAAACAAACTTATTCAGGGGAGTGTACTGGAAATTAATTCCCTTTTGATTCAGCCTATCCAATCGAATTGTCGCATCTTGCGCCACGGTAAGGAATCATTGAACAACAGGATTTATTCACGGTAAGTGCGTTTCAGTCTTATTATTCCCAGTTACAACAATGCGCATGAACTCCTGCAGGAGTTGCCTGCGTTGCTGCGTTATTGTCAAGATTC
>Ga0315899_10005492_pt1 | contig 13682 bp, 10 predicted proteins | sample LakEriMetagenome_2_FD_203518 | JGI IMG/M metagenome (GOLD analysis project Ga0315899, IMG submission 203518) | Freshwater fungal communities from buoy surface, Lake Erie, Ohio, United States - Buoy 4 MA112 | ecosystem: Environmental > Aquatic > Freshwater > Lake | place: USA: Lake Erie, Ohio...
CGATCGAAATCCATATCAACCGTGGCTTCGGCACGCACGCGCCCCGGGCCAAGGCTGCGTTCCAGCATTTCCTCAACCGAACGCGCCAGCCGCAATTCCTGACCACGCCGCATTTCTTCCTGAGAAGCTGCCGCCGCCGGGCCCGATAGCGCCTGACCACCGCGGGCCAAAAGCGCGCCGCGTGAATCAACAATGGAAACATTCTGCGGCCGCAAGCCAGGTACTGCCGTTGAAACCAGATGCAGCACCGACTGAATCGCTTCCCTATCCAGCCGCTGCGCACCCTGCATGGTCAGCATGACAGAAGCTTGCGCATCACCACGTTCCCGCGAAAAGGCTTCGCGTCGTGGCAACACAAGATGTACGCGCGCGGCGCGCACACCTGACAGGGTCGCAATACTGCGCGCCAATTCGCCTTCCATGGCGCGCACACGATTCATATCCTGCTGGAAGGGTGTGGTGGTCAGACTTTCATTGCGATCAAAGATTTCGTAGCCAACATTACCACCCGCTGGCAGGCCTTCACGCGCAAGCGAAAGCCGCACCCGCCCAACCTGATCATCCGGCACCATGATCCGCGTACCATTGCCTTCGATGCGATACGGAACCTTGGCGCGATCAAGAGCCGCGATTACCTGCCCGGCATCGCGCTGTTCCAAATCGGCATAAAGCAAGCCCATCACGGGCTGGCTGGCGCGGATGGTGAGCCAGACAATCAAGCCCAGCACCAAAAGCGCAGTGCCGGCCAGGGCAGCCAAGCGCAACATCCCTAAGGCACGCAACTGAGCGACGAAATTGCCCATCACCCCCAACCCTCTTTCCCAAGCGTCCCCTGAGCCGAAGCCCCGCTCAATTTTGCGTATATAACACGATCGGCAAAAATTTCCTCAATGGAAATATAGAATTTACAACAAAGTGTCGGCAAGACGATCTATGTATCATTTTTGATACATTTCTTGAGGTTCAGCGCCCCTGAGCGACGCCTCCAGCCAGCCGCCCACTCAAAGGACAGGGGCGGCAAAACCACAAAACTGCGAGAGGAGGAGGCCTCAGTTACCTGTATTGACAGCGCGAAGCTTGTCGAAGCTGACCTGCAACTGGCCAAGTAACAGCTTCAGATCACCACCCGCCCTTTCGGCCCCAGTCACCTTGCCGACAGTCGTGAAGGGCAGCGCCTCAGGCTTTCCGCCGATAGCAACGCCGGTCACGCTCACCTTATAGGCGCCATCCGGCAGCGCTAGGCCATCAGAGCCCCTGCCATCCCAGGACCAGGTCTTGGGCGCGTTGCCAAGTGGAACCGTTTCCTGGCGAATGACGCGATCGCCGCTACCACGGATCGTGACCAAGGCGGTCTGAGAAGCACCGGCTGCCGGCAAATTCAGCGACCCGGAACCGCCTTGCAGGGTGATCTGCTCAGCCTCAACCGTCACATTCTGGCCGATCAGCGGCGCGCTGGCAGTCAGCTGAGATGTCTGCTCCAGCGCGAGCAGGCGCTGCAGGTTCTGGTTCATCGCGATCTGCTGTTCGACCGAGGCGAATTGCACCAGCTGATTGGTCATCTGGTTTGTATCCAGCGGGTCGGTCGGGCTTTGGTTCTTGATCTGCGTGGTCAGCAGCGTCAGGAAGGTATTGAAATCCCCCCCGAATTTCGAACTTTGCGCCGTGCTGGTCGCGGCATTGGCGGATAGGGCAGAAAGGGAAGCGGACATGGTTTGGGTTCCGTTCAGACAGCGATGTCAATAAGGGAGGTAGCGTTGCGGGTCGGGCCTGGCAGCGCTGCCATGGCGCGGTCGCCATCCAAGCCGCCTGCGATCATGGAAGCGCGATGGCCCCTTTCATGGGCCGAACCTTGTTGCTGCTGGCGCCCCTGATCCGAGGCCAGTGAGAAAGACAGTGAACGCGCCATATCCCCGAGCCCCGACTGGTTAAGCGCCCGGTCCAGTTCACGCTGGTCGCGCTGCAAAAGGGCCAGGGTTTCGGGCCGTTCCGCCACAATGCGGACCTGGCCGGCTTCCTTGCCCTGGCCGATGCTCACTTCCACGCGGCCAAGTTCCACTGGATCAAGCGCGATGGTCAGCGCTTCATCCCCGCGTCCCAGCACAAGCGAAACCACAACCGGGGCAAGCTGGCGTGCCGGCGGTGGGGCCGATAACTCGCGCGCGGGGCTGCTGGGCGGCGGCGCATCGGTGCGCTGCAACATGCCATCAGCCAGCGCAAAGCCCGAGGCTGGCATCGCAAGGCCGTCCACTCGGCCTTCAACGGAAGCCTTGGCGTTGCTTGCCTCGGGGGCTTCCAGGCTGGCCAGGCGGGAACTCGCCTTCACCGTTTCGTTAGCCATGACCAGCTTTATTTCGGGCGCCGCTGCCGTATCCTTGATGGCCTCGGCAAGGCGCGTCAGCGCATCAGTGTTTCTGGCAGCATCGAGCGCTTCTTTGGTTAGCGCCATGGGCGCGGGCTTAATGGGACCGCCCGTGGCTTGAGGGCTGGGCGCCAGCTGCGCCGCCGCCTGAGCTGAACCGGCTGCCAAGGCACTAGCTAGGCTGTGCTGTTGATCTGCTGTGATAGCTGGGGCCGCCTTCAACGCCATGCCCTGCTGCCCCACCGGCATCGCCTTGGTAGCCGTGATCTCGGCTTGTGGCGCCTGAGCGGTTTCTGCTGCCGCAAGCGTAGCAGCGGCGGACGGGTCCTCCATCGGCGGGACCAAGCCTTGGACAGAACCCTTTTCGGGCTCGATCATGCCCGCGGTTCCCGCTGCGGCAAGCGTGGCAGCGGATAATGGGTCCTCCATGGGCGGGACCAAGCCTTGGACGGAACCCTTTTCGGTCTCGATCATGCCCGAGGCAGGGCTGGCCTGCTGACCAGACCCGGTGATACCAAGCTGAATCGCAGCCCCAGACTGGCCAGCCAAGGTTTGGGCTACCGGTACGATCACAGCCGATTGCGACCCGGCAAGACCTATCGGCATTTCTGCCTGCGTCAGGGGCATTTGCGCTGAAGCTTCCTGTTCCACCGATGCGCCCGACACAGCCTCAACCAACGGGGACGCCGGTTCAGCGGCAGGTCCCGCCAGACCATCAGCGGAGTTTGCAGCCTGCGGCGGCGTTCCGGCTGCGCCAGGGTCACGCCATGCAGCGTCTTCCGTGGATTTGACGCTGGTGTTGACGCTTTTGGTCTCAGCTTGACTGCGATCTTGGCGCTCTGTTGCCTTGCCCGCTGTATCGGCGCTTGGGGCCTGCGGACCCTCCTCAGGCGCAGAATCAAGTGCATCGCGCAGCTTGTCCTGAAATCCCACCGCTTCCTTCTGAACGGGGCGCGCCGAAGTGCCCACCGTTTGACCGGCGGCGGGCTTGGGCGGCGGCGCAGAAGCAGGTTCCAACATTCAGCGTTCCAGTCAAAACTTTTCCATCGAAGCCTTCCACCCGCCCGCTCAGGCATTACCCCGAAGCAGGAAAGGCGCGGCGCCGACGCAGTGTCGTTTGCAGGGGCCAGCAAGTGGCGGGCCAGATATTTCCCAGCTTCATGCGGCAGGAATTGCCGCGAACTGCGCAATACTTGCCCTGTGACGGCGGATTCAGCCCTCGATTCACCATCCGAAACGGCAATTTGCGCTGGCATGGCGCTTGCCTCCCTGTTGTCAGATGTCGTTTGCTGAACCTTTTCGGCAGGAGAAACCGCCATGTCGCTTTATAGCTCGATGAACACCGCCCTGAGCGGCATGAGTGCGCAGTCGCGCGCCCTTGGGCACATTTCGGACAATGTCGCCAATTCGCAGACCGTTGGCTTCAAGCGGACGGATACGAATTTCGTATCCTATATTTCGGAGAGCAATTCCGAAGTGCATCGCCCCGGCACCGTGCTGGCACGACCCGACTTTACCAACCAGGTGCAGGGCACCATTGAGCAGGTGGAAAACCCGCTGGCCATGGCCATTTCCGGCCAAGGCTTCTTCACTGCCGCGCTGCCGGTTGGCTCGAATGCGGATGGCACGAAAACCTTCGACCCGCGCAATTTTTATACGCGCGCCGGCGATTTCAACCGCGATCGCGAAGGCTATATGGTGAATGGGTCTGGCTATGTATTGCAGGGCTGGCCAGTCACCGATGGCGTGGTAGACAAGACACAGCTTATACCCATTCAGGTGAAGGAAGATGTCTTTACCCCGACGCCGACACAGGAGCTTACCTTCACCGGCAATCTTGCTGCGGGTGGCACCACCAATCAAAGCACGTCAATTCAGGTGATTGATACGCTGGGCCGTTCCCGCGCACTGCAGCTGACCTTTGCTCCATCAACTTCGACGACTGATAATACCTGGACGCTGTCCGTGACGGCGCCTGCGGCGGCGACGCCAAACCTTGGCAGCATAAAAGTGGCGTTTGGGAAGGACCCGGTGAATTGGGCGCCCAACACTGCCTATGCCGTCGGCGATAGGATCAGTGCGAACGGTCAGGTGTATACTGCGACCGTTGCAGGCACCTCCGACGCTATTGGCTCCGGTCCGAGTGTGGGCACCGGCACAGTCAACGATGGCGTCGCTCCTACCGCCGTTACTTGGCAACATGTGAGAGCCGATGTGCCTACCAATCCAGACGGGACCTTAGCAGATATTTATGGCGGCACCGGAACGCTAAGCGCCAGCGCTGTCGGCACCGGAAACCCCGCTACGGTCACCTTCCAGGCGGATTTCGGCCAGGGGCTCCAGACCATGACGCTCAATCTGGGCAACTTTGGTGTCTCGGGCGGGCTTACGCAATTTGCCTCCACCGGGGCGAGTGGCCTCAGCGTCAATAGCTTCGAACAGGATGGTATTCCGCTTGGCTCTTTCTCCTCCGTCACCACGCAGAAGAATGGCGATGTGCGGATCAATTATGACAATGGCCAGTCCCGCATTGTAGCGCGGGTACCGGTGACAGTGTTCAAGGACCCGGACAAGCTGGAACATCTGGACGGCCAGGCCTTCCTGCGCACCACGGAAAGTGGCGAAGCGCGCGTTGTGGAAGCCGGTGAAGACGGTGCAGGGCTTCTTTCCACGCGTGCCGTTGAGCGTTCAAATGTGGATATCGCCACTGAATTTTCCAAGCTGATCCTGGCGCAGCGCGCTTATTCCGCAAATACCAAGATCGTCACCACAGTAGACGAGCTTTTGCAGGAAACGCTGAACATGCGGCGCTAAGGCCGCATCACAGATCCTTGATTGGCCCTGAGACATGAGCATTGACGCCGCCCTGCTGATTGCACGATCGGGATTGCTGCATACGCAGCGGGCCCTGTCCAACGCAGCGGATAATGTGGCAAATGCCGAAGTTGAAGGCTATACGCGCAAGCGCATCGTTGGTGATGCGGTTTCCGTCAACGGTCAAGGCATGGGCGTACGTAGCCTTGGCCCGATGCGTGAAGTGGATACCGCGCTTACGAATGAAATGAACAAACGCCGTTCGGCGAAGTCAGCCGCGGAATTGCGGGATAACGTCCTGTCCCGCATCAATGAAGCGCATGGTGACCCAGCAAAAGCTGAATCAATTGGTGACTTGGTCTCCAAACTACGCACCAGCTATGTCGAACTCAGGGTTGACCCCTCTCAGGTGGTCAAACAACAGGCAATTGTGCTGAATGCGGCGCAAAATATTGCAACGCGCTTCAATGATGTCGCCAGGGTCGTGGGGGAAGCCCGCCAAGCCGCGCATGATGGCATTGTGCAGAAAGTAGCGCAGGTCAATTCGACGCTTCGCGAGATCAGTTTGCTGAGAGACGATGTTGTGGAGCGTACAGGCGCTGGCGTGCCCACTGCCGATGTTGAAGATAAGCTTGATGTCGCACTTACCCGCCTAAGTGACCTGTTGGAGGTGAAGCCCATTCGTCAGGCCAATGGTGGCCTTCTGCTGCTGGGCGCGGGCGGCATCACCATTCCGGTCCAGAAAACAGGGGATGTCTTCTCAGTACCAGGCGCGGTCATTGCGCCGGGTAGTTTCTACGGTGGGATGGGCACGATTCCGCCCATCACGATGGGTGGCATTGATGTCACGCGCCAATTGATCGGCGGCAAGCTGGGGGAGTCCATCACGCTTCGTGATCAGACCCTGCCACGCTATCAGGCAGAACTTGACGTCGCAGCTACCGAACTCGCTGACCGTTTCCGGGCGGAAGGCTTGCGGCTTTTCACCGATTCTGGCGGGACCGTTCCTGATCCCAACCTAGCCTATGCTGGCAGCGCGCAAATCGGTTTCGCCAATCGGATTCAGGTTAACTCTGCTGTGCGCGCAGACATCAGACTGCTACGCGATGGTACGGAAACGCTTCCGGGTCCGCCAAGCTTCACGCCAAACCCCGTGGGTGGCCCGGCTGGCTTCGTGACACTGATAGACCGCATCCTAAGCTTTACCTTCGGTGACACGAGTGCTTCCGGCGCAAGTTGGGGCGGTTTTGCCACAAGCGGTCTCGGCCCGGATGGGTCGCTTTCCAGCCCCTTCGGCTCACCGCGAACCATTGAGGATTACAGCGCGCTGGTCACTGCTTCCCAAACCGCTGACAGCGCGGCAGCAACCGGCGCACTAGAAACAGCAAAGCTGTTCAGTGAGGGGCTTGAGGCGCGGTTTAACCGCGAGTCCCGGGTGGATGTGGATAGTGAAATGGCGTCTCTGATCCAGTTGCAGAATGCCTATGCCGCGAATGCGCGGGTCATGACTACGGCGCAGAGCATGTGGACCACTCTCTTTGAATCGGTACGGTAAGCCATGAGCAGCATCAATCTGACCGCACGGATCGGCCTTAACGCTACCCAGCTACGCGACCGAATTACGATTCTTGGTGAACAAATCTCCACTGGCCGCAAGGGGAAAACCTATGCAGCGGTGGGCGTGGATGCGCCGAAGGCCTTAAACCTGCGGAGCGAAATCGGTCGTCGTGAAACCTATCAAACCACGATCAGCCAGACGCTTTCTAAGGTTGGGGTTTCCCAAGATGTATTGGACCGCATTGGCGCAATAGCCCAAAAATTTACTGCCAATACGGCCAAGCTTTTGGGCGCCGCCAAAGCTGAGGAAATCCAGATCCAGGCCGCCCAGGCCGAAGCCGCGATGGTCGAGGTAGCGACGCTGCTGAATGAACAGTTGAATGGCGAGTATCTTTTTGGGGGTTCGGATTCGCACAATCCGCCCATTCCGAACCCGCAGACAATCGCAACAAGCGGCATGGGCCTTTTGATCAAGACCAGTGTCGCCTCGCTCAACGGCTCAAATGTGGCGGCGGTGCTAGATGACACCAAGTCATTGGCCCAATCGAATGGAGCAACTGTTACACCTTTTTCGGATTTTCTCCGTACGACTAAATGGGCGGGCACAACACCATACGCAGTGGGAGATCTAATTGTAAACAATGGGAACATTTATCGTGCTACAACAGCAGGTATCTCCGATGCTGCTGGTGGGCCGACCGGTCAAGTCAACGGAATCAGCGATGGTACCGTCACATGGGACTGGGTTAAGGAAGGGAGTATAGCCGGCGCCACAGAGGCGCGAGTCAACATCCTTGGCAATGACAATGACCGCGTTGCCTATGGAATTCACGCCAATCGTAATGCAACCACAGTTAGTATCGGGGAGACGACCGGGTCATGGGCCCGTGACCTTCTGCGCGGCCTGGCCAGTATTGCAGGCTTGACGCCGGAAAAGGCTCAGCTAGGCAGTGACTACACGACCTTTATCACAACAATCCGCAAAGGGCTTGATTCCGCCGTAGATGCCTTGGCGCTTGAGCGGGGCTCGCTTGGCCTGACCGAGGCGCGGCTGCAGAGCATGGCGTCATACCACGAAAGTGTCAGCACAAGCCTGACGCTACAACTCAGTAATCTGGAAGAAGTGGATATGGCGAAAACCATCACCTCCTTCCAGACAACACAGAGCCAGCTTGAAGCTTCCTATCGCGCCCTTGCTATCTCTCAGCAATTGAGTCTGACGCGCTTCCTCTGAGCCGAGGGGCATTCCATATCCTTGCACTGAAGTGTCTTGCGCCCCCTGAACGCAAGCTGTCAGGGAACGGCCACTCTGGCCCAGACCGCGTGAGAGGCAATCGCCAAGGCTTTCATATTCTTTCGTGTTTATAGCGAAATATCTACCCGGCTGAAGCAACCATCGGGTGATGAAGATGAGAAAATCGCTAGTTTTTTCTTGACGCAATCTGCGGGGCCAAGAAACTTTCCAGGCGCAGACGCGAAAATCCAAATTCAGCAAGATGTTAAACCATTAACTCCGAAAAAACCTCGTCATTTACGGGTTTTTTTAGCGATGATTCAGCCATTTCCGACATCATGTCGTCATTCGCAAGAAGCGGATGCAACCAGACCTTTCTGCCACCTTCACTGGGGCGATGGTCATGACTTGGAAGGGGAATACCCCAATGGCTATGAATTCTGTAAACACCAATCTTGGCTCCATGGTGGCGCTGCAGTCGCTGAATCGCACTTCGGACCAGCTTTCTGTCGTCCAGAAGCGCATTTCCACCGGCTTTCGTGTTGCTGACGCGAAGGATGATGGTGGTGCCTTCGCGGTCGCGCAATCCGTCCGCGCTGATGTCAGCGGCCTGACGGCAGCGAATGAGCAGCTTGGCGGCACCAAGGGTGTGCTGGAAACCACCTTCGCCGCGCTCGGCAAGGTTTCGGAAAGCATGGTTAAGGTTCGCGAAACCTTAACGCGCCTGGCCGACGGTACGATCAATGATGGTCAGCGCGCGCAGTATGAAGCGCAATACACTGCGCTGCGGACGCAGATCGGGAACTTCATTTCCGATGCAACCTACAATGGGCGCACTTTGCTTACCACAGATACGGCCGCTGGCGGGGGCGATATCACTGCCGTTCGCAACGAAGCCGGTGGCACCTTCACAGTCGCTGCAATTGATGGCGCGGGGACCCTTCAGGTCACTGCAGCGCCAGCAGATGCTGCTGCGGCGCAGGCCGCCTTGGCTGATGGTGGTGACTTCGAAACGGTCGAATCCGCCGTCGCCGATGCGCTGAACCAGTTTGGTTCCGACAGCAACTATATTGACAGTCAGATCCGCTACAACAAGGACAAGGTGGACGCCATGGAAGGCGGCCTTGGCGCTTTGGTTGACGCTGATCTTGCCAAGGAAAGCGCCAAACTACAGTCGCTGCAGATCAGGCAGCAGCTTGGTACCCAGGCGATGTCCATCGCCAATCAGTCTCCGCAGACCTTGCTGAGCCTGTTCCGCTAATTACTTCGGCGGCCTCGCCCCTGGCGGGGCCGCTTTTTTTCTTTGGGAGACAAAAATGTCCACCCTTGTTCTTGAACTGCGCCAAGGCGACATGATGATCGTCAATGGCGCGCCCATCCGCTTCCGCAATCGCGCCCGCATCGAACTCACCGCGCGCGCGCGCTTCCTGTTCGGCAAGCAATTGATGACGCCAGACATGGCCAATTCACCGGCCAGGCGCATCTACTTCGCCCTACAAACCGCTTATATTGGCGACCATGATGAGCGAAAAATCGGCCTCGATCTGGCGCGCAGCCTCATCACCGAATTTGAGGAAGCGACCACATCCGAGATGGTGCGCGATCTTCTTGGACGCGCGCTCAAATCTGCCGAGGCCGATCAATGCTATCAGGCGTTAAAACTCGCACGCCGCGTGATGCGCCATGAGGAGGTTGTGCTGGGCCTAAGCCCCGTTGCCTCCGTCTCCGTGCCGGAGGACGCGGCATGAACATGATGCATGCCCGCCGCGCGTATCAAATGACGCGCCAGGCGATGGACCCGCGGGAACAGGAAGCGGATGTCTTCCGCCGCGTCACAGGTGCGTTGAAAGCCGCGCTGGAAAAGGACGGTATCGCACGCGCGCGCGCCATTGCCGATAATCGCCGGCTATGGATTGCCCTGGATGCGTCGCTTCGTCACCCGGCCAATCAATTACCGCAGGAGACGAGGGTAACCATGATCCAGGTGGGGCGCACCGTGATGCGGGAGATGGAGAATTCTGCACCTGATCTCGCGTTCCTTATCGAGATCAATGAGCAATTGACGTTCGGGCTGCGATAAGCATCAAGAAAGCGCTGCTTCGCGTCTTTGGCTTGGCGTGGTATCGGCTGCGGCGTGAATGCCGATGCCATCATCCTTGGAATCGAAAGCAGCTGCGATGAAACCGCCGCTGCCGTTTTGCGCGCGGATGGCACCATTCTGGCCGAGGCCGTCTTCAGCCAATTGAAGGAACATGCGGCCTTTGGTGGCGTGGTGCCCGAAATTGCCGCGCGCGCGCATTTGCAACATCTGCCTGGGCTTGTTGCGGGCGTCATGGCCAAGGCCGGCATCGGCTATACGGACCTTGACGCGGTGGCAGCAACCACGGGCCCGGGGCTCATCGGCGGGCTGATTGTTGGGGCTTCCTTCGCCAAGGGGGTGGCGCTTGCCCATAACCTGCCCTTCATCGCCATCAATCACCTGGAAGCCCATGCGCTGACGGTGCGCCTGCCCGGCTTGGTGCCGGGTGGGGCGCCGGCATTCCCCTATTTGCTGCTGTTGCTCTCTGGCGGGCATTGCCAATGCGTGCTGGTGGAAGGGCTTGGCCGTTATCGGCGCCTTGGCAGCACGCTGGATGATGCGGTGGGAGAGGCCTTTGACAAGGCAGCCAAGCTGCTTGGTCTGCCTTGGCCGGGCGGGCCACATCTGGAACGGCTCGCCACTGGGGGGGATTCGCGTGCGGTGAACCTGCCGCGGCCGCTTATGGGGCGGGCGGGGTGTGATTTCTCCTTCTCCGGCCTCAAGACCGCGGTGGCGCGTGCGGTAGCGGCGGGGCAAGCTCGGCGTGAGGATATTGCAGCAAGCTTCCAGGCCGCCGTTGCGGCGGTGCTGGCGGATCGTGCCGCCCATGCGCTTGCTATGGCGCCAGGGGTTACAGCGCTGGTGGTGGCCGGTGGGGTCGCTGCCAATAGCGCGGTTCGCTTGGCCCTTGATGGGGTGGCCAACGCCCGGGGAATTCCGATGCTGGCGCCGCCGCTGCGGCTATGCACAGATAATGCCGTGATGGTGGCCTGGGCGGGGCTTGAGCGACTCCGCTGCGGCGCGCTGGACCCGCTTTCGCATAACCCGCGCCCGCGTTGGCCGCTGACCGAGCTTGCCCCGCTGGCCGGCTGAGCCGGGCGTTACCGGCGAAGCACGCCCCGCCCGGCATAGCGCGCCGCCGGGCCAAGCCCTTGTTCAATCCGGATCAGCTGATTGTATTTCGCAAGCCGGTCAGACCGTGACAGCGACCCTGTCTTGATCTGCCCGCAATTGGTGGCGACCGCGAGGTCCGCGATGGTCGCATCCTCGCTCTCGCCGGAACGGTGGCTCATGACCGCGCGATAGCCGGCGCGATGGGCCATCTCCACCGCTTCCAGCGTTTCGGTCAGCGTGCCAATCTGGTTCACCTTCACAAGGATGGCATTCGCCGTCGCCGTTTCGATTCCCTGGCGCAGACGCTCTGGGTTGGTCACGAAAAGATCATCGCCGACAAGCTGCACCTTGGCGCCAATGCGGTCCGTCAGCAGCTTCCAGCCGGCCCAATCATCTTCCGAACAGCCATCTTCGATTGAAACAATCGGCCATTTCGCCGTCAGCGCCGCCAGATATTCCACCATGCCGGCGGGATCCAGCTTCTTGCCCTCACCTTCCAGGGCATAGACGCCGTCATGGAAAAACTCGGTCGCGGCACAATCAAGGGCGAAGACCACATCCTCACCAGGGCGGTGCCCCGCCGCTTCGCAGGCCTTGGTGATGAAGGCCAAGGCCTCATCCGCGCTTTTCAGATTGGGGGCGAAGCCGCCCTCATCGCCGACATTGGTCGAATGGCCAGCATCATGCAGCGCCTTCTTCAGCGCCATGAAGACTTCTGACCCGATCCGCACCGCTTCCGCGATGGTACCGGCGGCGACCGGCATGATCATAAATTCCTGAATATCAATCGGGTTATCGGCATGCTTGCCGCCATTGACGATATTCATCATGGGCACCGGCAGGGTGCGCGCGAAAACGCCACCAACATGGCGATAAAGCGGAATGTTCAAGTCAGCCGCTGCCGCCTTGGCCACCGCGAGCGAGACCGCCAGCATCGCATTGGCCCCAAGCCGCGCCTTATTGGGCGTGCCATCCAATTCGATCATCGTCTCGTCAATCTTGATCTGATCGAGCGGATCCAGGCCCGAAATCGCGTCGAAAATCTCGCCCTCAACGCTCGCTACCGCCTTCAGCACGCCCTTGCCGCCATAGCGGGCCTTGTCGCCATCACGGAGTTCCACCGCCTCATGCGCGCCAGTGGAAGCGCCGGATGGCACAATGGCGTGGCCGCGGGCGCCGGTATCCAGCACCACTTCGGCCTCGACAGTTGGGTTGCCGCGGGAATCTAGCACTTCGCGGGCGATGATATCGGCAATGGCGGCCATGGCAGGTTATCCAGTTGCAGGGGTTTCGGGCGGTTGGCTACACCGGCCTGCCCAGGGCGCCAAGACCCCGTTCCCTAAGGGGCGCCCAGGCGCTATGGCTTCCGCTCAGTAGAGAAAGGACCCCTCCATGCTGGATCGCCCGCACCCCACACCGGCCGCCCCCTCGGCAGACCCCTTCGCGCTGGCCAAGGCGCTGTCCGGCTTGCATTTCATCGGTGGCGCCTATGTCCCGGCGCGCAGCGGCAAAACCTTTGCCGTCGTGAACCCGGCCACGGGGATTGAAGTGGCCCGCGCGGCGGAAGGCGATGCGGCGGATGTGGATGCGGCGGTGACCAATGCCGCCAAGGCGCAGAAAGAATGGGCCAAGATGCCGGCGCGCAAGCGCGGCGCCCTGGTGCATCAATGCGCCGCGCTGCTGAAGGAACATGTGGATGAGCTGGGCCGGCTGATCGCGCTTGAAACCGGCAAGGCTTTGCGCACGGAAAGCCGCGTCGAAGCCAATGTTGTCGCCGATGTGTTCGAATTCTTCAGCGGGCTTGGCGGCGAATTGAAGGGCGAAAGCGTGCCCTTCGCGCCCAATGTGCTGTCTGTGACGGTGCGCGAACCGCTGGGCGTGGTGGGTGCCATCATTCCCTGGAATGTGCCGATGCTTCTGATGGCGCTGAAGGTCGCGCCGGCGCTGGTGGCGGGCAATGCGGTAGTGGTGAAAAGCGCGGAAGAAGCGCCGCTGGCGGTGCTGCGCATTTGCGAAATCATGAACCGCGTGCTGCCGCCAGGTGTGTTCAATATGGTGAGCGGCTTTGGCCCGGAATGCGGCGCGCCGCTGGTGGCGCATCCCTTGGTGAAGAAAGTGACCTTCACCGGGTCGGTTGAGACCGGCAAGATTGTCTATCGTGCTGCCGCTGAAAAGCTGATCCCCGTGACGCTGGAATTGGGCGGCAAAAGCCCAATGATCGTCTTTGCCGATTGCGATTTCGACAAAACGGTCTCCGGCGCGCTGACTTCCATGCGCTTTACGCGCCAGGGGCAAAGCTGCACCGCGGCTTCGCGGATTTATGTGGAACGGCCAATTTTTGACCGTTTCGTCACTGCCATGAAGGATGCGGTGAATGGCATGGTCATGGGCGATCCCTTGGATGAGAAGACCGATATCGGCACCATCATCAGCCAGGGCCAATTCGATAAGGTGAAGGGCTTCATCGCGGAAGGCACGGCCACCGCCGGCGCCACGGCGCATGTCTGCAGCCGCATGCCGGAAAA
>Ga0315899_10005494_pt1 | contig 13676 bp, 11 predicted proteins | sample LakEriMetagenome_2_FD_203518 | JGI IMG/M metagenome (GOLD analysis project Ga0315899, IMG submission 203518) | Freshwater fungal communities from buoy surface, Lake Erie, Ohio, United States - Buoy 4 MA112 | ecosystem: Environmental > Aquatic > Freshwater > Lake | place: USA: Lake Erie, Ohio...
CACTCAAGGATTTTTCTCCTGCAAGCATTTTGAACTTTTATGACCAACTGTCACCTGGAAAAACCAATCCTGCCATTCGTGGATACTCTTACACACTGGGTTATTCCACGGTTGAAGCACTTGCTGCAATTGGAGGGATCGATTCGGCTATGGAGCTTATTACTCAAAACACGACTGGAAAGACATTTAATCAAGCATTTAAGAATGTTTATGGCATTGAGTGGGCTATAGCTGCGCCAATCCTCGCGGAGGTCGTTTCAAAGCAATACATGGCTAAGCCCTGAAAAAACGCCAAACCACCCAAAGTAAAGAGATAATCAACCCATGGGATTTATTGCAAACTTCAAAGCCAAACGAGCAGCAAAGCGTGCCCAATCTGTTTACCAGTCAGAGCTTCTTGAATGGGAGAGAGAAAACCAAGTTCTCAACCAGGCACTGGAAATCTTCACAGCTGCATCAGCTGGCAGCCAACCAGATGATCAATCATTGGTGCAGAAAAAAGGCGAGCTCGTTTTATGGACCGGCCAAGGTATTTATCACGTAGCAGGTAGAACACCCTCCACATATAGCGGCGGCTCCCAAGGCTTTTCTATTCCACTTGTTGCCGGGATTCGTTACAGAGTCGGCTCATTTAAAGGCTCGATGACGCCAGGTGTAGAGATGCAGATGGATAAGGATCAAGGAATGGTTAAGTTAACCAACCAAAGACTTATCTTCGCAGGCCCAATCGCAACTACCGAGTGGGCATTTGCAAAGATACTTTCCACTTTTTCAAATCCAGAGCGAACAGATTTCATCATTGGAGTTTCAAACCGACAAAAATCATCTGGCCTTAGATTCTCTCCGGAAGATGGTTATACCTTTGCCCACCTATTTGCCATGGGCCTTTACTCCTATGAAAACGGTATCCCCGCGACCATAAAAGCAATACAAGATGAGCTAAAAGAGGGAGCTACAGATAAACCAATGCTTCAGCTGCCACCGGCATTGCCTTAGAGACCAACCGAGACCTAGGCGTTTACATTTTGTTATCTTACAAACGAACTAGCATTTACCTCTTGTACCAACCTTGATTCCGCGTGAGTTACGGATAACTTGCTGTTATTGCCGAAATGATCAGTCCAAAGGTTTACGGCTACGTACTAATTCACGGAATGAGAAGTAAAGCGTCACCGAAGCTATCCCGAGTGAAACAAACGCGTACCCAACAAAGTCATCTTGGAACTGCAAAAAGGCCATCAATAGGAAGAAGAAACCAACGAAACGGAAGAAGTACAGCAGTAGTTTTCTCATGCGTTCAGGCTACCTTCCGTCAGCATTTGGACTTAATGACTCGCGAAAACCCGACCAGTCACATGCTCGGCAGCTGATGTCAGGATCGCTTCCGTCGCCATTGATGCAACAGCCGCCCACTGCATACTTCTCGAAGTCGAAACTTTCAGGATCTGGCATCCCATAGACGATCTTTCGTAGCGTTCCAATCTCAGAACACCCTGGACACACCAAACCATTGATTCTCTTTCGTCGCTTTGTTGTCATGACACCACCATAAAGCGCACCACTGACAAACTCACTGCACCAACTCCTCAAACTCACTCACCCGCAGATAATCCTTGAACGCCTGCTCAGAACGACTAGTCGCCTTCACCTTCGACAAGTGAAACTTCGCCTCCCACTTCTCTGTTGGAATGATGCCAAGCACACTCAAAGTTGGAGCACTTTCATAAAGAGTCCGCGCCTGCAGTAACCCCCAATCAGAGATCGCACCAGAGACCTCAACGAACTTCAGCATCTCCGCAATAGCCTTTTCCTGAATTTCCAGACTTGCTCGCAACGGAACCGAGATCGAATTCATGATCGAGTGCCGCCCCAAAGGCAGACTAAATCCGTACTTTCCTTGCAATGATCTATTGAACTTCAAGCAGCTCTCGCACGCATTCCACGAGTATCGCCCTGTTCCACCTACGACAGTCGCAGCACACATGTAACAAAGGTGATACCCACTAGGGCAATCAACGCCCTCGTATGCCTTGTACTCCTCGCACCTGCAGCGCTGCATGCCTAGGCCCATTGAAGTAAGAGAGAAACAGGTAGTGCAAACAAACAATCCATGTGATGACATAAAAAACCAACCCAAACTGGGCTCTTACCTAAAAAGAGACCCGCTGCTTCTGGCGGTGTCTTTCATCGCCAGCAGGTCTTCCTTTAGAACCACCGTACGCGGATCGAGCATTGCGCGGATTGGTACTAAGCAAGCTAAAGGGCTTAACGCTTAGTTCTTGACCTAGAGAAAATATAGCAGAGGGGAGTGACAGATTTGATTACCTTAATAGAGTTTGGAAAACCTTTTTCTAAAGCTACTTATTCTTGAGTTTTCTCAAACTTGCCTACAGTAGTTTTAAAGGCCATATCCCATACGGTCTGACGCTTGTCCAAAATCATTGGAAGCGCAAGAGCGATAGGGATAAGCACTACCCAAGCAAATCGCTCAGTATCTGTTGAGGCAAATAATCCATAGACAACATAATTAAACATTAATCCGCGGATGAGTACTCTTTTAACTGGGACAGGGATGTGAGTCTTCGCATCGACAATTACGAGGCCAACAATTTTCCTTCCAGGAGTCAATCCTGTTTTCCGCAGCTTCCATAGCCAGATGGGCCACACAATGAATAGACCAAAAACGGCAATCAGGAAATCAAGAAATGCTGCAAAAACACGTTCGCGAGGTCGGGCAAGAGGAAATGCTTCTTGCGGCCAAAGGTCAGTGTGTTTTGTCCCTTCCTTGGCGACATACGCATCGCCTTTCTTCGGCGTTCCAACAATCTTTTGACCTGGCTTTGCATTAACTTCGCCTTCGAAAGCAACAAGTTGGTTAGTTGATTTCACCTTAGCGGCGTCTTCACCCATTAGCATCACAAAAACATAATTAGTATTTTTTGGATCTAGCTTAGTTACCAAACCGAGTTGCCCAGTTTTAACATACTTAACCCGCATACCGACAGTAATTGGCTTGCCATCACTAGTTATATAAAGATTCTTGGGAGGAGCACCGACAACTTTCTTGCCTTCTTCAATAACAACTCTGTTTTCCTCTACTTTTATGTTATTTGGCTGAGCCACATTCTTAACCTCAACCTTAACTTCGGCAGCGGCGGGTGTAGGGCGAGTATTGAAGTACTCAACAAGTCTTTTTCTTAACACCTCTGCCGACAATCGGTCGTCAGGATCAAACTTCACCATATCGCTTACTAATGCACGCTGGGCTGAATCTAACTTGCTTAGATCGGGTAATTTTCCTTTTCGTAAGCTTTCTTTGATTTGCCCACTGTTTAATGTTCCCCAAGCATTTCCACCAGCTGCATCAATAAGTGTTATGCCAATCGCCCAAATATCCGTTTTTTCATCGACATCTCGAAGTCCACCCCACTGTTCTGGTGACATATAGCGTGGAGTTCCAGCAATCTCAGTCTTCGTGGTTCCAGCAGCACCGCCCCCAAAATTTGCCGTTGGTTTTGCAAGTCCAAAGTCAATCAATTTAGGCACGCTTTGCACGATCATGATGTTGTCAGGCTTTAAGTCACGATGGATAACACCTTTTTCATGAATCGCTTCCAAGGCCATCAACAAGTGCTGTGCAAGATTCCACCATCGTTCGCCTGTGAAACTGCCCGTCGTCTGAATCACGCTACCGAGCGACATGTCAGACACATATTCAACTGCATACCAGGGATTCTTTACATCTCTGTCAAAGTCGTAGAGTCGAGCGATGTAGGGAGAAGTAATCAAACTCAAAGATTGAATCTCTTGGTCGAATCTAGCTTTCACTCTTGGGTCTTTTACATCTGCAGCATTGATTACCTTTATCGCAGCATTACGGCGATCTTTATCTCGATGGACTAGGTATACAACACCCATTCCACCGGCACCTAAGCGTCCAGTAACTTTCCAATCGCGAAATCGCTTTGGGTCGGTGGGTAACAAAGGTTCCATTGGGGAAGTCTAAGAGTTCAAAGGCGAATTTGTCAGTGCAAGGCGGTAAAATGGTCAATACGGAGAGGGGGCTACGATGGAATTAACTGAAGAGCAGGCTAAACATGCTTGGAAAGTGGCTCTTAACATCTCTGGAAAGAATGGTCATTCAACACTTGGTCATGAAGATTTTGCCGCCCAGGCCATTGAAAAACTACTAAAGCTTGAGACGATGCCTGACAACCTTGAAGGTTGGTTAAAGGCTGTCATTACAAATCTCTACATAGACAGACAGCGCCACATCGATGCTCGCCGCAGAAACTTTGGCAAGTCATTCCATGGCCACAGCGATGAAGAGATTGCAGAGTTAGTCTCTGATAAAGATCAACCATCTATGTCTTCGTTCTTGGTCAATGTGGATTTTGCCCGTGAAATCCTCGAGTCTCTATCTGATCGAGATCAGAAGATACTGGTCTTACATGCTGCTGGTCATTCAACCGCCGAGATCGCCGTCCAGTTGGACTTTGCCAGCGCCCAAGTAGTTGCTACCAAGATGGGCCAAATCCGCACCAAACTTCAAAAAGCCTTCGGCTCTCAAATCTAGCCCGACCCGCCAAACGCTCGATTTCTGAGCGTTGCCGAGTCCTCCCATAAATAAATTCAACAACCCATTGAGATTTGCCGTCCTCACTCGTCATAAGGAGTAGGAGACAAAAAATCTCACATAATCGAAAGGTAAATGCCCAATGAACGTAAAAGCACTCTTAGATGTAGACATGGTTGCTCTGGAAGCAGCCGACAAGGTCACGCTCATGCTCGACCTAACAGCTCCAGCAAATCCTGCACAGAGCACCCGCCCAGGCCAAGCGATTCAGGTTGTACTTGATCGCTCAGGCTCAATGGAAGGACAGCCGCTAGATGCGGCTAAAGGCTCGCTCTTGAAGTTGGTTAGCCGCTTAGCTCCACAAGATGCATTCGGCTTAGTCGCATTTGATGACTCAGCTCTAGTTATTGTTCCTACTCGCACAATGGCAGATCACCACATGCCATCTCTTCGCAAAGCTATTCGTGATCTTCAAACAGGTGGATCAACTGATATCTCAGCTGGATACTTGATGGGTCTTCGTGAACTAACTCGTGTTCAAGCAACTGGTGGTTCAACACTTCTTCTTATCTCTGATGGCCATGCAAATGCTGGTGAGCAGGATCCAAAGTTCTTCCAAGAAGTTTCCACTAAATCTGCAACAGAAAAAGTCACTACCTCAACAATCGGTTTAGGTAACGGCTACGACGAAACGATCCTTGAAGCGCTCGCACAAGGCGGCGGCGGAGCACATCGCTTTGCTGGTTCTATCGATGAAGCAGTTGGCGCAATCGCAGCTGAAGTCGATGACTTGCTGGATAAGACAATCGTTAACGCAGTTCTTCGAGTTACTCCAACACCTGCAATGTCAGGGGCTCCAGCAATTGAGATCGTCCAACGACTTCCGTATTGGAAAGATGGCGAAACATTTGTTGTTCAACTAGGAGATTTATACAGCGGTGAAAACCGTCGCTTCATTATCGATCTTGATGTTCCAGGCATTGCTTCACTAGGCCTATGCAAGATTGCTGACATCACAATCGAATATCTAGATTTGGCACAACGCCAAGAAATCTCAGTGACCATGCCCGTTAACGTCAATGTTGTCCCTGGTGACGTAGCTGCTGGTCGCATCGCAGATCCAATCGTTCGAGCTGAACGGTTGATCTTGGAAGCTCAAACTGCAAAGTCGTTGGCAGTAGATGAGCTTCTTAACGGAAAGATCAAAGAAGCCTCATCGCGCCTTAAAGGTGCGGCGTCCTCCCTTCGTCGTGAGGCTTCTTTGATCCCCGTAACAGATGAGCGCAGCGCTGAATCACTTGCAATCATCAAAGCAGAAGCTGATGAGATCGATGTTCTAGCTCAAACCGCTGAAGATCAAGATGTTATGTACTCATCAAAGCGCATGACTGAGTCTTACTCACGCAAAACCCGCTCGCGCAATGTGCGCAACCAACCAGTCGATCCAAGTATCGACACCGACGAATACTTAAACTAAGGAGAAATCTCAATGTCATACGAATCAAATGCTCTATTTAATGAAATCGCAACAAACCTGTTCATGGGTGGAACCGATGACATGGATGTCATCCACTTCCCAGCTAAGAACAACAAGCGCACTGATCTGCCTTTTGATGCGATCGTGACGATGTATGCCTACGCACAACCAGCCGACTGGAAGGTTCAGGAATTTCGTTACGGAGTACCTGATGCAGCGATTGCTGACATCGATCTGAATCGCCTAAAGCAAGCAGTTGAATTTGGCTACACACGCTGGATGGCGGGGGACCGCGTCCTAGTTCGTTGCCAAGCAGGGCTAAACCGCTCTGGTTTAGTAACAGCTCTGATCTTGATGAGCACTGGTCTTGATGCAGAGAGCGCAATCCGCGAAATCCGCAGTAACCGTTCAGAAGATGCACTCTTTAATCAAGATTACGTCACCTGGCTGATGGCAGAGGGTGCAGCTTTCATCGCACCTTCTTCATCTGCGCAGGCTGCGTAATGGAGCAATGTCAATGCAAGAGCTACCAGATTACTTCGACGGAATCATCGAAATCCTCACTACTTACATCGAGCACAAGACCGATCACTTCACTTTACAAACGTACGGTGGTGATTACATCAACGGTCCATACGTGCAAGCGCTTCAAGAGCACGACAACATCTTGCTTATCGAAGCAATTAGTAACGAGTTCCTAGTTCCAGAACTCGATGAACATGGCCAACAAGCCATGGTGTTTATGGGATGGCGCTTTTTCCCCGAGCGCTATCTCCCAAACTATGCACAGTTCATCGATCAGTCCCAGCTTTCTCCTCGTGAGATCGCAATCAAAATGGCACAAGCTCTTCACTTTGCCTACGGTGTCGATGACACCTTTAGCTTTGAAATTGCACCGCATCTAGATGTGGCAGAAAAACAGATCACCCGTATGGGATTAATCAGAACTAATTAAAAAGGAGAATTTATATGTGGCTATTTACAAACACAGGCTTTGTCAGCGCAGTTAGTACTGGAACAGAGCTCATGGTCAGATCTCGTGACCGTGAGTCACTGGAACCACTGGCAGAAACCGCCAAGAGCGAAATCATCGCCACCCCTTCTAATGACTACCCGTATCGGACTATCGTCAGCCATGAGATCTTTTCCCGCTGGGCTGCACACATGGCAAGCAACATCACCTACAACAACTTCAAGTCAGAGGTTGCAGCGACCCGCGGATATGACTTTGCCCATCCTCTAATGAAGGTTTGGTCAGCTATGCATGAAGTTGAAGATCAACAAGCCAGAACAAAGAATCATTCAAAGGAATGAAAGTCCATGTTGATTTCTTCGCAGTTGAGAGCCTATGAATGAGACATCACTAAGCCCGCCCCTGACAATTCTCACTCGAGTTACTGGTACTTGTCACATCAATGCTCTTTACTTAAGGCATGAATCCTGAGGAAATGGACCAGAAACACCAAGAGGGTATAAAACTCATGAATACGGATGAGATGTCTCAAGACGGCGCTGAAATCTTGATGGAACTTGCAAATCTTGGACATATAGATTCGATAGAGCAACTCGTTTACGTTTTCTTGGATCAAAAAGACTTTGACGATGCTGAAAGTTACATAAATTGCGCTAAAGACCCAAACACTCCAATCATTCTATATTTGAAGGCACGATTAATTGAAGAACGTGATGGGGAAGAGTCTGCATTAGAAAGTTTCAGAATTGCCGCCGACTACGGAAGCCCTAACGCTATTCTCACAATGTTCAATTTAGCGATTTGGGATGAAAATGTTGTCGATGCGGAGTTCTATTTTGAAAAAGTGAAGAATCACGAAAAATTCCTTTCAAAATTGAGTGATCCCACAACTCTCGAAGATATTCATGAACAGCTAGAAGAAATAAAGCGTGAATATAGCGAAGAGGAAAAGCCTGCCGAAAGCCTAGTTGAGTCTCTCAATAATGAAGACTTTCAAGAATTTTATGAATCACTTTCAAGACGAGTTGGGATGACCGTTAAGTCCTTAGCCTCGAAATTTGCGAAAGCTTTGATCTTGGAACGCATAGTTATGTCCACTTCAGACTTATTTGAGATATCGACAATTTTGAATGAAACCAATTTTTTTGATGGTCATCCCGAATACGAACTACGAATTGAAGTCGACCATGATAAAGCAATAAAAATTGATGAGTATGAAAAACTGCTCAGCTTCATCTCATTAGTCAAGTTAGAAGTATTTGAATCTGGGGATTCTTTGTTGACTGCAGTGTTAGACAGCTGGGAAAACGAGAATTCATTTGGATTTGCTTCTAAAGATTTTTCCGCAGCAATTAGTCGTGATCCCAAATTTGTGACTCGGTTAAGAGATATTGCTAAGGCAAGTATTGACTCAGATATTTTTGGCACTCTTCGGACATGGGATTTTTACGAACTGGGCGACCTTGATGAATCTTTTTATGCAGGTGGTGCTTCGTATTCATTTTCAAATATAAATGTTGAGTCCGCGAATGATTTAGCTAAACCTTGTGATTCATGTGGCCGAGCCATGATGCTTTGTGGAGAGCCAAATTGCAACAGAAGTTATTTTTTCGCGCCGACCGGGATTGATTGCAGTGTTGATGTTTTAGGCATGGATAACGAGGAGACCGAAGAACTTGAGACAATTCTGATTTCGGTTAGCGAGCTGGGGGAAGACTATTTTTTCTTATTAGCCCAAAGAGTTCCATCGATTGTCGGAAAAATGAAAATGCACAGAAACAGAACCGATCACCAAATACGACTCTTAATTGGTGATAGTTTCCCCATTGATTATGAAAACCACGAAATTCAAGATGCGGAAAATGATTTTGAAGATCTGAAGGAGTCGTTTATCGAGATAGTTGATGAAAACTTCATTGCCGACGAGTATTTAGTTGTTTCATGGCAGACACCTTATGAGTTTGGCGAAGGGTCATACTTTATTTTCGGTTTATACCGAGGAGAGACCCGCTCAAGAATTGAGTCCGTTCTTCAAAACTAAGTTTTTGAAATGTGGTAAGTCGGGCACCTGCAGGTTGTCGTTGAATTACCAAGATATAACTATTGATAGTTATATCTTGGATTTAAGGGAACGGGATTTAAGGACGAGGGCCACCTTAAGTGAGAGTTCCAAATAAAAATTAAATGTCGCAGGTTATAAGGTTACTTATCCTCCTCCTCATCATCCCCAAACATTGTGTCCACAACGTAATCACGGCTAGTCATCCATTCGATGACATCATCTTGGTGCTGTTCTGCACCGTACTCTAATGAGAATCCTTGCCCAGCCTCTACAGCCTCGCAAAGGTGGTCCCACATTTGGTCTTGGGTAACCTTAGCCTTGTATGTGGCATCATCTAAAACGTTATTGATTGTCGACCATGTCCATAGCCATACTAGAGACAGCCCAAGGTCTGTGCTGTCTAGAATCTTTAAACATTCGTTGAGTTTATCTTTATCTTCAGGCTTCATAAATCCTCTTCTTCACTCACGCCCGCACTGAACTTTCCTTAAGAACATCATTTTTACACAATGTGACAAACTTTCCGAGCATGACCATTCCGTCAGGAGATGTTGGTTCCATGATGGCTAGATGTGGTGAACGTAAGACAAAGCAAGCCCACTGAGCTCTTGAAATAGCGACATTTAATCGATTAGGGGAGAGCAGAAACTCAATCCCTCTTGGCAGATCTTCACTTGAAGAGGTAACCATTGATACAAAGACAACAGGTGCTTCCTGACCCTGGAATTTATCGACGGTACCAACGCGGATATCTCTAAAGCCCGCATCACGTAGCCGCGCCTTTAGGTATCGAACTTGGGCGTTGTAACCCGTTACAACCAATATGTCTTTCTGGGTCAGAGCCAGAGATTCAATCGGTTGTCCGTCTTTACCAACAGGTGTCCAAGCTTTACCCAGTAACTTCGGAATCCTGGCGAGCAATTCATCAGCTTCTTCAATAGAGGAAACGGTATTTCCAAGATGCTCAACATCGATTACATGAATTCCAGGATTCACACCCTCTAGGTCACGCCGGGAACACTTAGCATCAGACTGCAATCGATCTTCATATTGCAGTCGAGAAACTGCTTTAGCAATCAAAGGATGCAATCTAAATGTTGTATCTAAGAAGAAACCAAGGTCATCAGGCATAGTTTTCTTCTCACCCAAAAGGTGCGAGAGAACTGATTCATTGACTGGCTCAGGATGCTTTCCCTGACTTACCTGCGGTAGTTGTTGAGGATCACCCAACAATAAGGCACGCTTTGCAGCAGAAATTGCCACTAACGAGTTGGCTAATGAAAATTGTCCCGCTTCGTCAATGACAATCAGGTCTAAACCAAGGAAGCGAATTTCAGCACGGCTAAAACTCCAGACAGTTCCGCCAATCACATACCCGTGTTGGATCATTCCAGCAGCCCAAGCTCCAACATCATCAACGTGATACTTAGGCCGCGACTTTTCAGACTGGCCCTTCTTTGCCATCGGAATGTTTGGATCGACTTCAGAAACACTGTTCATTAAGTGCTCAACAACGGCATGTGATTGGGCGATCACACCAATTTTCCAGCCTTGCTTCACCAAATTCGCAATCACATGAGCGCCAACATAAGTTTTTCCTGTACCTGGTGGCCCCTGAACTGCGATATAACTTTGATCGCTGTTTAATAGAGACGCAGTGATATCAGCGACAGAATCATCTGACTTAGTTAATCCACCGATAATTTGGCGAGGTGGTCTTCGTAGCAAGACATCGCACCACGCGTTCTGAGGAAATAGAGCAAGATCATTTTCGCGGCGGTAGACCACGCCACCACCAAGCTCTTCACGCAATATTTTTTCTATGCTTGTAGTTCTTATTGGAGCACCAGGCAGAACTGCCATGGGTAATTGATCCCAAGTTCCACTGCTCTTTTTTTCTACTTCTTCAAAGACAACCGTTGAACCATCGATTTCAAGGATTGTTGCTTCAGAAAAACCGCGGGTGCTTCCCTGTATTGTCTTAAAGGATTCAGGAGCGAACTCATAAAGCATCTGTGGCACATGTTCAAAATCCAGAACATGAGATAGATCGACACCATCTGCCTCAACAGTCACCATGCGTCTGTGATTGCGCTGACGACCAGAAATCGTCCACGGTCCTGCCTCTACATTTGTTGGTACGACAACATCGTTGAAGGCATCCATCTCATCGAGATCTTTTAGCGCTCGATCAAAAAGGGCCCACCAAGCAGGCCGTGCTTCGCGGTGATGGAATGAGATAGCTGCAGACAAAAGACTTAAGCCCTGCTGTTCAACGTTTCTCTCCGCTTTATCGGCAGGGACACCCTCGAGAAGTTGGATAGCGATGGGATCTTCTTTCTCAATCTCATCGGTTGCTTCCCATTTGATTTCAGCTACAGGGCGTAGAGATGCGATATCTACACCATGGGCAACGGCTTGAGCACGAACCCAGTCATCTAATTGCCGCGTTGAATCAACATCATCCTTGTTGTAACTTTTGATCTCATCCAAAATCTTCAGGAAGGCTTTCTCGTTTCCATCACGAAGGTGCGCCAAGGCTTTTTCAAATTGGACAACACTACCGACAGCATTCGATACCCCTTCGCGGTTGCCGTCCCAATAAACCTTTTCCAAGTACTTAATAGACATGGACTCTGTCGAAAATCTAAAGGCATTTCGCACCAAGGTGTACAAATCTACAAAGACGCCTTCGCGCACTAATTTATCGACCTCAAACTCCAGCACACCATGTCGCTGGGCCAATCGCAACATCGCACTAACTTCATAAGATGCATAGTGATAAACATGCATCTCTGGATATTCTTTTCTTCTATTGACCACATAATTTATGAAATCAATAAACGCTGTTCTCTCTTCAGCCGTATCCCGAGCATCAAAGGTATCGAATTCAAATTTCGCACCCTCTTTATAGAGATACCCAAACATGTATTCAAGCCCAGCACCGTTATTGGCAAATGGATCGCCTTCCATGTCAAACCAAATGTCACCATCATTGCTTTCTGGCAATAATCCAAAAGCATCGACATCTTTGATTTCATAGATAGGTTTCGGTGAATTCTCGCCCTTGACTTGAATTGCAGCCTGTTCGCGTAGTGATGCAAATGTTGCCTTAGATACTTCACGAGGCAGTTTTGGCCTTTGCTCATCAGTTGCAATAGCCATCTGATCTATTGTTGTGATGCCATTCGAAACCAAGAGGGAGCGCGTTGAAGATCTAATTCCCTGAATTAGTGACAGGTCCTTATCTTTGTGACGGCCTGCATCACATTGAGTTGACCAACGACATCTGGCACAAGACTCTTTTGGGGGAGCCCAGAGCGGAGCAGGTGCAGCATCAAATGAAGAGATTCGGTTTCGAACACGATCCATAAAGAATTCCGCTAGATCAATCAAATCAAGGGCCGAAGCACGCCACTTTTCATCGCCGCCCAACCACAAGTGCACCTCATGTGGAGTTGCTAAACCAAGTTCCTTCATCATCGCCGCATACGTTGCCACCTGCAAAACGGCTGCACGCTTAGCACTTCGTGCAGATTTTGCATCTACAGGGTCATATACAAACCGACCTTGTGCGTCTTTTAGTGGCGCACCATTTTCATCCTTTACCAAAACAAGAAAGTCGGCAAAACCCATGAATGAGCCATTAAAGAACGCTGCTTGATAGATAGTTTCTACTCCATCAGCAACTGCCTTCATGGTGCGTTCATGCGTAGCTGTTAGAGCTTCAAAGGTGAAACTTGGCTTTCCAATATCAATGAATGTTCCAGCTGACCTTAATTGCTCGGCAATTTTGGATTCATGAATTCTTCCTTGTTCAGCTAAGAGTTCTAGCTCATCACTATTCTCTTTCTCGGCAGGCGGAATTAACTCACTGATGACCGACCATTCAAGGTGTAAACGATGATTGCATTCAAGCTCAGCGATTACATCTTGCGGAGAAATTACCCATTGATCTTGGATTTTTCTCACTTAGCGACTTCGCTCCAACCCTTTTTAATGTTGTCAGCAATCATGGCATCAGCAATCTTGAGCGCTTCCTTTTCATTGGGAGCAAGGCGAACTTCGCGATCAAGAGGTGACTTTCTAGTCGATGAGTAATCAGTCCAGTGGACAACAAATGCTGGATAACCCGCAGACTCCTTGTTTGTTTTCCACACAACTAGTTTGCGAACATCAACCTTGCCTGCACCTTCCTTGGTCCACACTTGGCGCCTAACTAAAGTACTTTCACCTAATTTAGCTTCTTCGGTAGTGGCAGCCACTGGTAGCAAACGAGTGACTTGACTCCACCCAATATCTTCTGGTGTGCACGCCTTATCGTTTCGTAGGCGAACAACAATTGCGTTGTGAACAGCAACGCTGTTACTCCAACCCGTAACTTGCCATCCATCGGAACCAAAACTCAACCGAGGATGCTTGATTGGGCGTCCCTGGAAGTCTTCTAGCTGTAAATCCATGCACTTCAATTCGGCAATGACGCCTGGCTCAACTAGCTGGTACATAACACCAGAGCTTTCACTTGTTCGTCGGTAAGAACTTGGTTTAACTCTTGGAAGTAGTTGCTGGTGTAACTCTTTTCTAAAGG
>Ga0315899_10005496_pt1 | contig 13676 bp, 12 predicted proteins | sample LakEriMetagenome_2_FD_203518 | JGI IMG/M metagenome (GOLD analysis project Ga0315899, IMG submission 203518) | Freshwater fungal communities from buoy surface, Lake Erie, Ohio, United States - Buoy 4 MA112 | ecosystem: Environmental > Aquatic > Freshwater > Lake | place: USA: Lake Erie, Ohio...
GTCGGCCACGCCCAGCAGGATCGCCGCGAAGAACGGGCCCGTGATCGTCGTCGTGCCGCCGATGGAGATCACGATCAGGAAGTAGATCATGTATTTCAGGGGAAAGCTGGGATCCATGCTCAGGATCGGCGCGCCCAGCGCGCCGCCCAGGCCCGCAAGGCCCGAGCCGAAGGCGAAGGTGAGCGCGAAAATGCCCGTCACGTCGATGCCCATGCCGCGCGCGACGCGCCCGTCGTCCACCGAGGCGCGCAGCCGGCTGCCGAAGCGCGTGCGCGCGATGACCAATTGCAGGCCGACCGTCAGCAGGCCGCAGATGGCGATGACGAAGAGCCGATAGACGCCGATGCTCGCGCCCAGAATCTCGATGCGCCCGCTCAGCGCCGGCGGCAGGTTCACGATCTGCTGGCTCGCGCCCATGAAATAATCGACCGCCGCCATCGACATGAAAATGAGGCCGATGGAGAAGAGCACCTGATCGAGATGCGTCTTGTCGTAGAGGCGGCGGTAGAGAATCCGCTCCAGCGTGACGCCCAGAACCGCGCTCGCCAGAAAAGCCGCGGGCAAACACCAGAAAAAGGACACGCCGAGGCGGTTCATCATGATGACGGTGAGATAGCCGCCGGCCATGGCGAAGGCGCCGTGGGCGAGATTGATGAAATTCATCAGGCCCAGCGTGACGCAGAGCCCGACGGCGAGGACGAACAGCAACATGCCATAGGCCACGCCATCGAAAAGGATTGTCAGCAAGAAACCCTCCTGCCCGTCAAAGGGGGGACGGCCCCGCGCGAGGCGCGCGAGGCCGCGATCGCCTTACTTGTGGATCGGGTCCTTGACCTGTTTCACGACGTCGAACTCGACGTTGTACAGCTCGCCGTCCTTCTTCTCGACCTTGCGGATATAGACGTCCTGAATGACGTCGCGGGTCTGCGGGTCGATGGTCATCATGCCGCGCGGGCTTTCCCACGTCAGGCCCTTCATGGCTTCCACGAGCTTGTCGCCGCTGGTGTCGCCATTGGTCTTCTTCAGCGCTTCGTAGAAGGCGTGCATGCCGTCATAGCCCGACACGCCGATGAAGTTCGGACGCATGCCGGGATTGGCCTTCTTGAATTCGGCCACGAACTTCTGGTTCGCCGCCGAGCCATGGGCGGCGGAATAGAAGTGCGAGGTGATGAGGCCGAGCACGTTGTCGCCGATGCCGTTGAGCTGGTCGTCGTCGGTGATGTCGCCGGTGCCCACCACGCGGATGTTCGCGCTCGTCAGGCCGCGGTCGATCACCTGGCGCATCAGCGCGCCGGCGGTCGGGGCGGGGACGAAGAGGAACAGCACGTCGGGCTTCAGGTCGCGCGCCTTCTGGAGGAAGGGCGCGAATTCCGGATTGGCGAGGGGCGCCTTGAGCTGGTCGATCACCTTGCCGCCGCGCTCTTCGAAGCGCATCTTGAACGCGTCCTGCGCGTCGATGCCCGGGCCGTAATCGGAGACGAGGGAGACGGCGGTCTTCGCGCCTTCCTTGGCCACCCATTCGGCGACCGGCACCGTCTGCTGCGGCAGCGTGAAGCTGACGCGCACGAAATAGGGCGAACGCTCGGTGATGATCGAGGTGCCGGCCGTCATGATGATGGCGGGCGTCTTCGCTTGCGTGATGACCGGCGCGACGGCGAGCGCCAGCGGCGTGAGGCTGAAGCCGGCGAGCGCGGCCACCTTGTCGTTGACGATCAGCTCCTGCGCATGGCGGCGCGTGACGTCGGCGACGCCGGTGTCGTCCTTGATGATGAGTTCGATGCGCTTGCCGGCGACCATATTGCCCTTTTCGGCCATATAGAGGCGCGCGCCGGCGACTTTCTGGCGACCGGACGCGGCCTGCGGGCCGGTGAGCGTGGCGATGAGGCCGACCTTGACGGTCTCCTGCGCGGCCGCGGGCGCGGCGAGCGGGAGCCCGGCGGCGAGGCCGAGGGCCCCTGCCAGGATGCTTCTGAAGATCATTGCGTCCCCTCCTGCGAGACTAGCCGCGGCGCGCCGCGGGGGCCCCGACAGGGCCCGAGCCAGCGGACAATTCACGCTTTTGAAGTCTTGGGCAAGGCTTGCGGCGCGCCTGCGCCCGCTCGGCAGGCCTTTTCCCCATCCCCGGCGGGGCGCCGCGCCCTAGAGGTCGGGAAGCGCCGCCCGTTCGACGCGCACGCCCGCCGCGCCCAGCCGCACCACGTTGACGCTGCGGGCGTAATCGGGCGAGCCCGAATAATGCGCCTGCGCGCCGGCGCCCCCCACTTGCGCCGCCCGGTTCCAATGGCCGAGGGCGAGATAATCGGCCTGGGTCGCCGCGATCTCCTCGTCGCCGAAGAGCCAGGAGGGGCGCAGCCGCGTGGACCGGTCGGGCTGGGGCTCGTAATGGCCGTGGGCCAGCGCCACGCGCCAGCGCGCTGCGCGCGGCGGCGGGGCGGCGAGGGGGTCCATGTCGGAATAATCGGCGTGCGCGCGGCCCCATAATTCGAGGTCGAGATGAGGAAAGGCGGCGCGCTCCTCATGGGTCACGCCGAAAATGACGAGATTGTCGAGCGCGCGCAGGGCGGGGTGATGGAACACCGCGTCCGCCACGGCGGGATCGTGATTGCCGGGCAGGAGGGCGACGGGCGCGCCGTAGGCGGCGATCGCGCGCGCGGTCTCCTCGATCAGCGCGCCGGGCAGGCGGTGGCATTCGAACGTGTCGCCCACGAGCAGGGCGAGATCGGCGCGATGGGCGCGCGCGGCCGCCAGAACGAGGCGCAGCGGCGCCACGCCGTCGCCGCCGAACTGGCGCGCTGTGTAGGAATCGTCGATATGCACGTCCGACGTATGGACCAGAACGATCTCGCGCCCGCTCAATAGCAATTCTCCGGCGCGGGAAAGGCTTTCGTCTTCACCGCCTGCACATAGCGCGCCACCGCGTCCTCGACGCTGGCCGCGCCCGCCATGAAATCGCGCGTGAAGCGCGGCTTGCGGCCGGGATAGACGCCCAGCATGTCATGCAGCACGAGCACCTGTCCGTCGCAATCGGGCCCGGCGCCGATGCCGATCGTGGCCATGCGCGTGAGGCCTTGCGTGATCTGCGCGCCCAGCGCCGCGGGGATCATCTCCAGCACGACGAAGGCGGCGCCGGCCTGTTCCAGCGCCTGCGCGTCCGCGCGCAGCGCCGCAGCCGAATCCTCGCTCGCCCCCTGCACGCGATAGCCGCCGAGCTGGTTCACCGATTGCGGCGTCAGGCCCACATGCGCGCACACCGGCGCGCCGCGCTCCACGAGAAAGCGCACCGTCTCCGCCATGAAGGCGCCGCCCTCCAGTTTCACCATATGGGCGCCCGCCGCCATCAGCCGCGCGGCGTTGCGCATCGCCTGCGCGGGGCTCTCCTGATAGGAGCCGAAGGGCATGTCGGCGATGACGAAGGCGCGTCTGGCGCCGCGCGCCACGCAGCCCGTGTGATATTCCATATGCTCCATGGTCACGGGCAGGGTCGAGCCGTGTCCCTGCAGCACGTTGCCCAGCGAATCCCCGACGAGCAGCACGTCCACGCCCGCGCGTTCGAGCAGGGCGGCGAAGGAGGAATCGTAGCAGGTGAGCATGGCGATCTTGTCGCCGGCGGCGCGCATTTTCGCGAAATCGCCGAGCTTCAGGGGCTTTTGGTCCGCGAGATAGGCCATGACGAACTCCTAGGGGCGCGGGACGTCGATATTGTCGATCAGGCGGGTCGCGCCGATGCGCGCGGCGACGAGCAGGCGCCAGCGGCCCGCAGGCCCCGGCGCGCCCAGCCCGTCGGCGTCGCGCAGCTCCAGATAATCGAGCGCGAAGCCGGCCGTTTCAATCGCCGCGCGGCCCTGCGCCAAAACCGCGTCGGCGCGTCCGCCCGCCTGAAGCCTCGCCGCGCAATCCTGCAGCGCCGCCTGCAGCGCCGGCGCGCGCGCCCGTTCCGACGCGCTCAGGTAAACATTGCGCGAGGACAGTGCGAGCCCGTCGCCCTCGCGCACCGTCGGCGCGCCGACGATCTCCACCGGAAGGTCGAGGTCGCGCGTCATCCGGCGGATCACGGCGAGCTGCTGAAAATCCTTTTCGCCGAACACGGCGAGGTCGGGCGCGCATTGGGTGAACAATTTCGCCACCACCGTCGCCACGCCCGCGAAATGTTCGGGGCGGAAGCGATCCTCCAGCCCCGCCAGCGCCGGCCCGCCGGGCAGGATCGTCGTGGCGAAACCGTCCGGATACATGGTCTCGGGCGCGGGCGCGTAGACGACGTCCGCGCCGGCCTCGGCGAGCTTTGCGAGATCGGCTTCGAACGTGCGCGGATATTTCGCAAAATCCTCGTGCGGGGCGAATTGCGTCGGGTTCACGAAGATCGAGACGACGAGCTTGCCCGCCCCCGCCCGCCGCGCGACCTGCGTCAGCATCACATGTCCCGCATGCAGCGCGCCCATGGTGGGCACGAGGCCGACGCGCGCGCCGTCCTGGCGCAGGTCCGCGACGGCGGCGCGCAGGTCGGCGATGGTGCGGGCGATCAACGGGGCCATGGGGTCTCTCGAAAGGGCTGCGACGCTCAGTCGGGCACGGCGGCGAGTTCGTCAAGGCCGCCCACGATCCGGTCGGGCGGCAGGTCGCGATATTCGTCCGGCGCGCCGGTCCGGTTCACCCAGACCGTGCGGAAGCCGAAACGCGCCGCCCCCGCGATGTCCCAGCGGTTGGACGATTGGAAGGAGACCTCCGCCGGCTGCAGGCCGAAGCGCGCGCCGGCGAGGGCGTAGACCTGCGGGGCGGTCTTGTAGAGGCCGATTTCGTCGACCGAGATCGTCGCGTCCAGCAGGTCGGCGAGGCCCGCCGCCTCCACCGCGCGGGCCAGCATGGCGGGCGATCCGTTGGAAAGTATGGCGAGCGCGGCCCCGCGCGCCTTGAGCGCGACGAGAGCGGGGCGCACGTCGGCGAAGGCGTCGAGCGCCTCATAGGCCGCCAGCAGCCGGCCCAGCAACGCCGGGCTCAAGCCCCCGCAGCGCGCGGCGGCGAAGAACAAGGCGTCGCGCGTCAGCTCCGCGAAATCGCGATAGGCGCCGGCCAGCGAGCGCACCCAGCAATATTCCAGCTGTTTCGCGCGCCACAATTCGGAGAGACGCTCCGCCTGCGGGCCGATCTCCTGCGCATGGCGGGCCACGGCGGAATGCACGTCGAACAGCGTGCCGTAAGCGTCGAAGGCGTAGAGCCGGGCCTGCACGCGCGTCTCCTTCATGTCAGGCGGCGATCATGCGCGCTCCTGCGCGCTCCTGCGCGCTCCCGCGCGAGCCCCTGTCGGCGTCCTGTACTTGCCTCGCCGCGCCTGCGCCGCAAAGCTCGACTTTCGTCTTTGCGCGCGCGCCCCTCGCGTCATTGCGGCTTGCCGCGAGCGGCCGGGCGCAGGCTTGAAAGCGAAACGCCCAGCGCCGGCAGAAGAACCGCCAGACAGGCCGCATAGACGAGCGCGCCGGCGAAACCCAGAACGCCCAATTGCGCTTCGGCGGGAAAAGCCGGCGCAAGCAGCGCGCCGAATTGCGCGGCCGGCCGGTCGCCGTAAACGGCCACGAAGGCCAGCACGAGACAGGCGAGCGTCACGCTCAGCGCGATGCGCGTCGTGTTCGCGTCGATGCGCATGGCGTCCGCGCGCGTGGCGAGAAGCGCGAGCGCGAGGAAATTGATCCATGCGCCTGCGGCTGTGGCCAGCGCCAGCCCCTGCGCGCCGAGCGGCTGGTAGAGCGCGAATTTCAGCGCGACGTTCACGCCCACGGCGCCGAGCGCGACATACATCGGCGTCGTCGTGTCGCCGCGCGCGTGAAAGCTCGCGATCGCGCAGCGGATCAGCACCACGGCGAGCAGGCCGTAGCCATAGGCGGCGAGCACCTGCGCGGAGGCGGCGGTGGCCTGCGCGTCGAAGGCGCCGCGCTCGAAAGCGCCGCGCACGATGATCTCGGGCATGGCGACGAAGGCGACGAAGAAGGGCGCGCAGAGCGTGATCGTGAGCGCGATGGTGCGGTTTTGCGCCTCCAGCGCGCCCGATCCGTCGCCCGCCGCCAGCCGCCGGCTCATCTCCGGCAGGAGCACGGAGCCCGCCGCCACGCCGATCACGCCGACGGGCAATTGATAGAGGCGGTCCGCGTAATAGATCGACGACAGGCCGCCGGCGGGCAGCAGCGACCCGATGATCGTGTCCGCGAACAGCGCGATCTGCACGCCCGCCGATCCGATCACCGCAGGCCCGAAGGATTTGAAGAAGCGCCGCACGTCCTCGCCCAGCGCGGGGCGCGCGAAAAAGGCGAACAGGCCCGCGCGGCGCGCGGCGATGACCAGCAGCGCGAGTTCGAGAAGGCCGGCGATCAGCACGCCCGCGGCCGCCGCCACGCCGGCGTCGGGAAACAGGAAGGCGCCTGCCAGACAGGCGATGATGGACAGATTGAGAAGCACCGGCGCGAAGGCGGCGGCGACGAAACGCCCATGCGCGTTGAGCGTGCCCGCCAGCAGCGTCACCAGCGACACGCAGAGCAGATAAGGAAAGGCGATGCGCGTGAGCAGGAGCGCGGGTCCATAGCGCTGCGGATCGTCGGCGACGCCGGGCGCGAGCAGGGCGAGCAGCTCTTGCGTGAAGACCAGAGCCAGCGCGAGCAGCGCCAATTGCGCGAGCGCGAGCAAGGTGAACATCTGCGCGGCGAAATCGCGCGCGCGGTCCGGCCCGCCTTGTTCAAGCGCGCGCGAATAGGCGGGCACATAGGCGGCGTTGAAGGCGCCTTCGGCGAAAATCGCGCGGAAATGATTGGGCAGGCGGAAGGCGATGGTGAAGGCGTCGGCGAGCGCGCCCGCGCCCAGAAACGCGCCCATCGTGACGTCGCGCGCGAAACCCGTGACGCGCGAGAGCAGCGTGAAGCCGCTCACGGAGGCGAAATTGCGCCACAGGCTCACGGACGCGGAGTCCGCGCGCGGCCCACGGGCGAGGAATCCTCCTCCACGCCCACGCGTTCGGCGACCAGATAGAGCGGCCGGCGCTTCACCTCCGCGAAAATGCGCCCGATATATTCGCCCAGCACGCCCAGCGACATGAGCTGCACGCCCGCGAAGAACATGATCGACACGATCAGCGACGCATAGCCCGGCACGTCCACGCCATGGGTTGCGGTGCGCAGCAGAAAGTAGATCGCCGCCGCCAGCGCCGCCAGCGAGATGAGCGTGCCCACATAGGTCCACACTTTCAGCGGCAGGGTGGAGAAGGACATCAGCCCGTCGAGCGCGAAACGGGTGAGCTTGCGATAGCTGAATTTCGAAGCGCCGAAGGCCCGCTCCGCCACTTCGAAAGGCACGCCGACGCTGCGATAGCCGATCCAGGCGTAGAGCCCCTTGGAGAAGCGCGCGCGTTCGGGCATGGCGCGCAGCGCCTCCACCGCCTGGCGGTCGAGCAGGCGGAAATCGCCGGCGCCGGGCGGCAGGCTCGTTTCGCCGAAAGAGGCGAAGAGGCGATAGAAGCGCAGCGTGAGCGCGCGCCGCAGCGCGGAATCCGCCGAGCGGTCCACGCGCTGGCCGAACACGTTCTGATAGCCCTGCCGCCAGCGCTCCACGAAGGTCTCGATCATTTCGGGCGGATGCTGCAGGTCGGCGTCCATGATGACGACGGCGTCGCCGCGCGCATGGTCGAGGCCGGCGGCGATGGCGATCTCCTTGCCGAAATTGCGGCTGAAGGACACCGCGCGCAGCCGCGGGTCGAGCTGATGGGCCCGGCGCAGCGCCGTCAGCGTGTCGTCGGTGGAGCCGTCGTCCACGAAGACCACTTCGAAAGAGGCCGAGCACCGCTCCATCGCCGGCGTGAGGCGGGCGATCAGGGGAATCAGATTCTCCGCTTCGTTGAACATCGGCACGACCACGGAGATTTCCGGTCGGGGCTGGTCGGCGTCGGCGATTTGGCCGGAAGGCGCAATCATGGGGTCTCGCGGCGGGTCTTGCGACAGGGGTCGCGACAAGTCTCGCAGATGGCCGGCCTCGCGCCGGGACTGCCCCAAACCTATGCGCAAAGGGGCGGACATGCGCAAGCGCCGCCCGCGCGCCCGGCTGCCGCCCGGCCGCAGGACATGGTATGGCCTGTGCGCCCGCAGGCGCGGGCGAGGGCGGCCATGGCGGACTTTCCTTTCATTCTCTGCGCGGACGATTACGGCCTCTCCCCGGCCGTCAGCGCGGGCGTGCGCGAGGCTTTGGCCGCCGGTCGGCTCAACGCCACGGGGGCCATGACCAATCGGCCCGATTGGGCGGCCTCCGCGGCGCTCCTGCGCCCGTTTCTGGGCGCGGCGCAGGCGGGGATCCACCTGAACCTGACCGCCGGGGCGCCGCTCTCCCCCTGTCGCGAGCTTGCGCCGGACGGGCGCCTGCCCCCCATCGGCTTTTATCTGCGCGCCCGCCGGCTGGCGCCGGCGCTGGCCGGCGAGGTCGCCGCCGAGATCGCCCGCCAGTTCGACGCTTTCGAGGACGCGCTGGGCCGCCCGCCCGATTTCGTGGACGGCCACCAGCATGCCCATGCGCTGGCCTGCGTGCGGGGGCTGCTGCTGGCGGAAATGGAGCGGCGCGGCTGGGCGGGGCGCGTGTGGCTGCGCGACAGCGCCGACCGGCCGTCGCGCATTCTCGCCCGGGGGGTGGAGACGAAGAAGGCCTTCGCCCTCGCCTGGTTCGCCCATGGCTTCGCCCGCGAGGCCATGGCGCGCGGCTTCGAGGCGAACGAGGGATTCGCGGGCTTTTCCGCCTTCGATCCGGCCCGCCCCTATGGGCCTGACTTCGCGCGCTATCTGCGGGCGCCGGGGCCCCGGCATCTCGTCATGTGCCACCCCGGCCATGTGGACGCCGAACTGGCGGCCGTCGATCCCGTCACCGCCACGCGGGAGGCGGAGCTGGCCTTCCTGCTGTCGGACGATTTCCCCGCCGCCCTCGCCCGGGCGGGGGCGCGGCTTGGCCGCTGGGCCTGATCTTCAGCGCGGCCTTTACCGCCCCTTAAGCCAGACCTTGCATAGTTCGTGGAGATCGAGGCGCCCTTCGCGCCGGCGCAAGGCCATTGTTCGGCGAGAGAGATGAGCATTCGTCCGAATTTTCACTTCACGCATATCAGCCGTAAGGGCGGGCTCGTCATCGGCGCGGTGGCGCTGATGGTGGTGTTGACGATCACATTCATGCAGCCCCACGGCGAGGAGGCGAGCGTCGGCATGGTCCTTCCGATCACCGGCGCTCTCGTGATCGTGGGCAGCGTCGTGATGCTGCTCAACGCCATGATGGCGCGCCTGTCGGAAAGCGTGAAGAAGCTTAGCGATGCGCTGATCCGCCTCGCCGACGGCGACATGAGCGCGCAAGTGCCCGACGTCGCCACCCATCCAGAACTCGCCCAGATCGCCGACGCCATCCAGACCCTGAAGGCGCGCTTGCTGGAGCGCGTGGCGCTGCTCGACAAGGTGGGCGCCTCCGAAGCCGCCGCCCTCGCGCGCCAGCAGAAGATCGACCAGCTCATCTCCGAATTCCGCTCCTCCGCCGCAACGGCGCTCGCGCAAGTGAGCGGCCAGAGCGCGCATATGCTCGCCGCCGCCGACCAGCTCGCGAAAATCTCCACGGAATCCGCGCGCCAGGCCGCCAGCGCGTCGGGCTCCACCGCCCATGCGTCGAGCTATGTGCTGACCGTGGCGCGCGCGTCGGAGGAATTGTCGGCCTCGATCCGCGAGATCGAGGCGCAGGTGCTGCGCACGCGAAACATCGTGAACGAAGCTTCGAGGACGACCGTGGCGACCACCCAGACCATCGACGGACTCGCCGACAAGGCGCAGAAGATCGGCGAAATCATCGGCCTCATCCAGGCCATCGCGGCGCAGACGAATCTGCTCGCCCTCAACGCCACCATCGAGGCCGCGCGCGCAGGCGAGGCGGGCCGCGGCTTCGCCGTCGTCGCCCAGGAGGTGAAATCGCTCGCCAGCCAGACCGCGCACGCCACCGACCGCATCGCCGAACATGTGGCCGCGATCCAGAACGCGACCGAAGGCGCCGTGCACGCCATCGCCTCCATCTCCGCCACCATGCAGGAGGCGGAGGGCTTCACCGCCGGCATCGCCGTGGCGGTGGAGGAGCAATCCTCCGCCACCAAGGAGATTTCGCGCAGCGCCTCGGAAGCCGCCGACGAGACGCAGAGCGCGGCCGACAGCATGGACGGATTGAAATCCGCCGTCGGCGAAACGGACCGCGCCGCCACGCAGGTGCACCGGTCCGCCACCGACGTCGCGCGTCAGGCGGAATTCGTGAACGAGACGATCGACCGCTTTCTGCGCTCCGTCGCCAGCGCGTGAGGCGCGGCGCGTTTGGCGTCTTCCAAACCGCAGGCAAAGAAAAACGCGGGCGGCGAAAGCCGGCCCGCGTTTAAATCGTTTGTCTTGCGTCAGCCTTTTACAGGCCGGCGTTCTGCTGGGCCACCATGAGATAGAGCATGCCGATGGAGAACAGGGTGTTGAAGCGCGAGGTGAGCATCGCCATGCGGCCCGCCTTCGCCTTTTCTTCCGCCGTGCCGTCGACGATGCCGAGCGCGATCTTCTGGTTCGGCCAGATGATGAACCAGACATTGAACGCCATGACGAGAGCCATCCACATGCCCAGGCCGATCGCCACATGGCCCGACTGGAGAGCCAGCGCCTGGAACAGGTAGCCGTTCATCCAGGCGAGCAGCCCGCCGGTGACGACGGTGGCGAGCGCGCCGTAGCGGAACCAGAACAGCGCCTTGGGCGCGATGAACTTCGTCACCGCCGCGCGATGTTCGGCGGGCTCGATCTTGGGAACGGTGGGGATCTGCACGAAGTTGAAGTACCAGAGCAGGCCGATCCACATCACACCGCTCAGCACGTGCAGCCAGCGCATCACGAAGGTGAACCACGCGAAATCAGCGCGGATGAACTGGCCGGAGACGGCGCCCGTGACGATGATGATGGCGACGAGCAGGGCGAAGCCGGCCAATATCGTACGTTCAAGCGACTGCAAAATGGATGCCATTTTTTAGATCCTCCTGTCTTGATTTGGCCGCATGGCGCAAAGGCGAAGGCGCTGATTCAGCGCTAGCTTGTGAAGCCATATAAACATAAGTTAATTTTTTGGTGAAGTTTTTTCCGGCTTGGGCGCTTGCGCGCCCGGTCCGGCGCGGGCGCAAGTCCGCCTATGATCCCGAGAGGCTGCATTGTGCTGAAATGGCCGGTTTTTTGTAGCGGCGCCGTCATGAGCCTCACAGGCGCGGCGTGGGTCTGGCAGGGTTTGGGGATCGTGCAGGTGGAGCGGGGCTGGAGCGGCGTCATCTCCGGCGCCGTCCTGTTGGGCGCGGGCGCGATCATTCTGGCGCTCGCCGCCGTGCTGCGCGAGATCGAGCTTCTGCGCGAGTCGTTCGCTGCGGCTGGACTTGCGCAAGGACTTGGGCAAGGACTTGCGCATTCGCCGCAGCAAGTCCCCGTGTCGATCCCCGCCGCGCCGCCTGCGTCATCGGCGCCTGCGCGCGCGGGCGTGAGCCTGCCCAGGGCGGCGGCGCCCGATCTGGGCTTCGAGCCTGCGGCGGCGCGGGAGCCGGGCGGCGCGCAAATCGGCGGCGCCGATCATTGGAAGGCCATTCTCGCGCGCACCAGTCCGGGCCGGGCGGCGCCCGCCGCGCCTGAGGCCGCCCAAACGTCGCCTCCCGCCCAAGAAGCAGCCCGAGAATCAACCCAAGAATCAGCCGAAGACTCAGCCCAAGAGGCGCGCGAAGGCCGGCTCGCGCGCCATTACGAATCGCAAGGCGTGCGCTATTCCCTGTTCGACGACGGCACGATCGAGGCGGAGACGGACAACGGCCGTTATTCGTTCGCTTCGCTCGACGAGTTGCGCGTCTTTCTGGAGGCGCGCAAGGCCGAGCGCGGCGGCTGACGCTTACTTCACCAGCGCCATAAGCGCCTTGAAATGGCCCGCGCCCGCCACGCGCTGCCATTCGAAAATCGCCATTTCGCTCGTGACGATCTCGACGCCCGCGCGCGCCATGCGCGCCAGCGCCAGCGTTTTGGAATCGAGCGCGCGCGAACTCACCGCATCGGCCGCCACAAAAGCCGACAGGCCCGCCTCCTGCGCCTCGATCGCCGTCTGCAGCACGCAGACATGGGCCTCCAGTCCGCAGAGCAGGATCTGGTCGCGCCCGTCGTCGGCGAGTCCGCGCAAGCGCTCGGCGAGCGCCGCATCCGCCAGGCATGAGAAGCTCAATTTCTCGAAGACCGGCGCGCCTTGCGGAAGATGAACGCGCAGCGCGTCCACAGTCCTCCCCATGCCTTTGGGATATTGCTCGCTCACGGTGATCGGAATGTCGAGGATGGCGGCGGCCTGCGCGAGCCGCGCGCAATGGGCGAGCGCAAGGTCGGCCTGCGCCATGGCGGGCAGAAGCCGCTCCTGCACGTCCACGACAAGCAGTTGCGTGCGGGCTGAATCCAGAAGCGCGCTCATGGGGCGGCCTTTCTCTTGCGCGCGGCGCGCGCGGGCGCGGCGCTTTTTGCCCGCTCCGCCGCCCAGAGGGCGAAGGCGTGCTCCACCGCGATCTCGCCGAGCCGGTCGAACCGCCCCGACGCGCCGCCATGGCCCGCATCCATATTGGTGCGCAGCAGGATGGGACCTCCCCCGGTCATGCGCGCGCGCAGGCGCGCGGCGAATTTCGCCGGCTCCCAATAGGTGACGCGCGGATCCGTGAGGCCGGCTTCGATCAGCATGGGCGGATAATCCTGGGCGCGCACATTATTATAGGGCGAATAGGACAGGATGGTGCGGAAGGCGGATTCGTCTGTGATGGGATTGCCCCATTCGAGCCATTCGGGCGGCGTCAGCGGCAGCGTGTCGTCGAGCATCGTGTTCAGCACGTCGACGAAGGGCACGTCCGCGATCACGCCGGCGAACAATTCCGGCGCCATATTGACGACGGCGCCCATCAACATGCCGCCCGCCGAACCGCCCAGGCCGACGATGCGGCCCTGCGCGGTGAAGCCTTCCGCGATCAGCGCGCGCGCGGCGCTGACGTAATCGTGGAACGTGTTCGGCTTCTTTTCGAGCTTGCCGTCGAGATACCAGCTCCAGCCCTTGTCGCAGCCGCCGCGCACATGGGCGATGGCGTAGACGAAGCCGCGGTCCACCAGCGAAAAGCGCGTCGAGGAGAAATGCGCCTCGAAGGCGTCGCCATAGGAGCCATAGGCCTCCAGCAGCAAGGGCGCCTCGCCATTGATCTTCGTCTTTTTGGCGTAGAGCAGCGAGACGGGAATCGTCGCCCCGTCATGCGCCTTGGCGTAGATGCGCCGGGTGACGTATTTGTCGGGCTTGTGGCCGGAGGGAATGACCTGCCGCTTGAGCAGATGGCGCTCGCGCGTCTCCATGTCATAGGCCCACGCTTCATAGGGGCGCGTCATGGAGGAATAGCCGAAGCGCATTTCGTTCGTGTCGAACTCCAGCACGTCTTCGAGATCCAGATCATAGGCGTCTTCGTCGAAGGCGATGGCGTGTTCCGCGCCGTCGGCGATGCGGGAAACGACGATGCGCGGCAGGCCGTTCTCAAGTTCGGTGCGCACGAGATGGCGCGCGAAGGCGACGCAGCCGGTGATCATGCGCCCCGCCTTGTGCGGCGTCCTCTCGCGCCAGTTCGCGCGCGCGGGCGCCGA
>Ga0315899_10005497_pt1 | contig 13673 bp, 11 predicted proteins | sample LakEriMetagenome_2_FD_203518 | JGI IMG/M metagenome (GOLD analysis project Ga0315899, IMG submission 203518) | Freshwater fungal communities from buoy surface, Lake Erie, Ohio, United States - Buoy 4 MA112 | ecosystem: Environmental > Aquatic > Freshwater > Lake | place: USA: Lake Erie, Ohio...
ACTGACTCAGAAGCAACAGAGGACATATCCGTCATGGTGCCGACCAGATCAGGCTCAACGCTCTCGTCGATGTCAAAGCGAAGCTCGTTCCATTGGGCGAAGGCGGCAGTGGTGCGATCTTTGCGCTTGGGGCCGCAGCCCACGTGGAGAAAGGTTTTCATGGGGTTTTGTCTAAAGGCAAGAACATGCGCTTAGAAAAAACCCCACCCCCTTTTGAGGGGTGAGGTTTGATCGTCCTTGCCAGACAAGCTGGCGAGGTAGTTTTACCATTAACCCAATGAGGTGAGGTTACCAGTTGTAAGAGTCATCTCATCAGCACCAGCTCCAGTAATTCCAGTTAGCTTAATCAGAACGTCAGTAGTACCTGCACCAGCAGTTCCATCTGTAATGTACAAATAAGAATCAGTTGAATGCTGGAAAATCAAGGCATTGCCTGCTGCTGCCGTAGAGAGTGCGGCTGCAATCGCAGTGACCTTGAGTGCCAAAGTGCTATCAGCTGCATTGAATGAAGTCACGCCTGTTGTGACAGTAACTCCGGCTGTACCAGATGCTGCTGTGACTGCGGTTGCAAACTTAACAATGTCGACGGCAAAGTCAATGATGTCTGTTGCAGAAACATAGTCACTGATTGTGTCAAAGTTGGTGTCTGAAGGAGTGCTTGTAGAAGAGTTGGCAAATATAAAGGTATCGGCACCACTTCCACCTGTCAGAGCGTCAGCTCCTGCACTACCAGTAATCGTATCTGCACCAGCACCGCCGATGATGGTATCACGACCGCCACCGCCAGTTACGCTAATACGGTTAGCAGCGTTAACAATCAAAGAACCATCAAGGTTCAGCTGAGTTGAAGCGCCCGTAACAATTGCGTTATCCAAGGCAGTTACATGCAAGACCTCATAGCTGTTGCCGATGGTGGTTGTATCTGTAGAAACAGTTGCCAAGGTTGAGTTAACTAAAGCGTCAACAGTTGCATCACTCAATTGGAGAACAGATGTCTGTACCGCAGCTGTATCGTTGGTGAATTCAATGCTAGACACGTTACGGATACCAGCCAAGTCACCCAAAGAGACTACGGCAGCGTTACGAACTTCCAAAACGTCAGCGTTACGAGCGTGACCAATATTACTACCAGTACCAGCAGCACCAGTACCTACCGTTGTACGGTCAGCACCGCCATCAATCACTGCTGTTGCGTTGATGTTTGCATCTGCGAAGATGAAACGATCAGCAGTCATTGTTGTGGCGTTAGCCAAAGCACTAGCAGCTGTTACAGCAGCAGTTGTTGCTGAAACTGTCAATGTTGCGCCTGTGTCAGTTTCTTGACCATCATAGTTGATGTTCTTACCAGCAGACAGGGCACGCACGTCGATCGTAATACCACCATTTGCTGTTACAGCTCCAGTTGCATTTGCAATACCGTTATCGTTGACGATATTCAAGATGTTTGCAGCAGCATTTTGTGTCACAGCAGCATCGTTCAATGTCAATGAATAGCTGTTTGTACCTGTGCGTGCGTTGTCAGCAGCACGTGTGTTGCCAATGAAACGGAATGTCTCAAAGCCAGTCACGTTTGTGAACTCAGAAGAGCTCAGTGCAATACCAGCAGCATTTTCACCGTCAACCACCAATGTGTCTGTACCTGTACCGCCAGCCATTGTGTCAGTGATGCCAAGGCCAGCAGTCAAGTTGCTCACGTTGTCCAAGATCAAGATGTCGTTACCAGTACCCAATGTGATGGACTGAGCACCAGTTGCGCTTGCAGTTGCTGTTGGGTTTGTCACGCGAGCAACGATGTTGCCTGCGAACGTGCCAGCAGCAATTGTCAAAGCAGAAACTTTAACCTGGTTTGTGGTAGCTGAATGATCAGCAACAGTGTAGGTAACATCAGTAGATGTACCGTCTACACCATACTGCATCAAACCACCGTTTGCACCGGCAGTTGTTGTGTCCAAGTTCAGGAAGTTACCTGCTGCACCGCCGTTCAATGTCACTGTACCAGTGTGCTGAGCAACGCTAGCCAAAGCCACAGAGTTTGATTCTGTGTCAGAGTCAGTGATTGTCAAGCTTTCAGTAGCAGTTGTAGACAAGATGAAGTTGAAACGTGGGTTAGCATTGACGCCGTCAACGATGGTCACACCAGCTAAGTCAGCCGTACCACTTGAAGTCTTCAAGTTCACAGCCAAGGTGTTACCCAAGATGCCGTTGTTGCCAGTAGTACCGTGAGCAATCGTAACTGCAGTAGCTTGTGCTGCTGTCAGGTCAGTCAAAGTAACGGTAGCGGCTTCAACAGCAGAAGTCCACACGTTGTTGGCTTCGTTTGTACCTGTTGTTGTAGTTGATTGAACGGCTGCAACACCTTTGCGCAGTTCAGCTGAAGCGCCAATCGCAACACCGTTCGCTGCTGCGACGTTAGCTAAGTTGCTAACGTCACCAGTTCCGCCTGCACCACCGTATGTCAATGTCAAAACAGCGCCACTTGCTGTAATGTCAGTAATACCAGCAGCTGTAGCTGTAGCGCCAGCCAAGATAGTGGCTTTAGCGGCAACAATTTTAGTTGCAACTGCTGTAGCTGTGTCAGCGATCGTTGTGTCTACATCAACACCCAAGAATGCAAATGCACCGACCCCTCCAGCAGCAATTGTTGCCCCAGCAGAACCGGTCAAAACGATTTGCTGTTGTTCAGCGATAGCGCCGGAAGCAACAGAAGAGTTAGTCATTTGCTGACCTTCGTTACGAACATAGATCGTAGCCAAAGAATCAAATGCGTCTGCATCAACAGATACACTATCAGCAACTTCAGTGTCGTTGCCCGCCACGTCATCGTGACCTGTACGGATTTGCAATGCCTCAACGCTACGCACGTTAGCTGTTGTAGCCGCAGTAATGTTGGATGAACCACCCAGCATCACAATAGTGTCAGTACCTGCACCACCGATGATCACGTCTGTGTTCGTTGTAGAGCCGCCGATGTTTGCACCAGGAGCCAAACGGAAGGTGTCGTTGCCAGTACCACCCGTGATGGTCTCGCGCACAGCCAAACCAGATGTGTTATCCAATGCGCCGTCAATCTCAGTACCAATTGTCAAAGACAAGTTACCTGTCAAATCAGAAGCGTCAACGCTGGTCAATGAGCCAGACACGTTAGCGAGACCTGCGCCGTAGCGAGTAGCCTCAACGCCTTGACCGCCAGTTGTAGGAGCAGTTGTGCCCAAGCTGAGGTCTTTGTCGCCCTTGATGGTCAAAGTCTGAACGTCTTGCGCTGTGAATGTACCCACAGAGTTAGCAGCGCCAGAAGATGTCACAGTGATTGACTCAAAGCCAGTGTTGCCAGTGGCTGACTGCAACACAACGCCAGAGGTGCGTGCGTTGTTCAGTGTCAAGTCAACAGCCTGTGCAGCAGGCGTTGTTGCAGCATCTGTGTATGTCAACGTCACAGTGCCAGTTGTGGGGCTGTTTGTGTTGTTGATGCTCAGCTTGTTAGTGGCAGCCTCAGTGATGTTCTTCACTGTCGCGCTCTTGCCATCAGCAATGCGGCTGATGTTCACGTTGACAGCGCCAACTGAGTCTTGCATGTCCAAGATCATGCTGGTTGATGTCGCATCAAAGCGCAGGTTCAATGTCTCGATACCTTTGAGGTCTGGAGAGATCTCTGCAACACCGTTGTCGTTGGGGTTACCCAACACAGCGTTCAACACGTCAGCCGTGCCAGCACCTGTCAAAACGTCATCGTTTTGCAAGGAGTTGATCAAGTTTGTGCCGCCAGGAACGTACACTTGGTTTGCATTGAACACTGCAGCAGTTGCAACGTCAGCAATGTTAGTCAAGTTGAATGCAGCACCTGGGTTAGCACCCAAAGCATCAAATGCAGCGTCTTGGTTACCAGCTGTCTGAGCGTAAGAGACAGAAGCAGCAACTTGAGCGTTGAACTTAGTGGCAGCAGCGCCATAAGTTGCATCTGTCATTGTGGAGAAAGCGTTCAAGATAGCAACAACAGTTGCACCCTTGTTGGTGGAAGCCGTCAACTGGCCCGTCACGTAGCTTACCGCCGCATCAACGCCAGTGCCCGTGATACCCACGTTCTTGACGATTGCAGTTGCAACATCAGCAACCTTCATCGTGCCAAAGTCACGTGCATACAAAGCGTTAAACAAAGCATCCACGCCAGAAGCATTGGCAGCTGCCAGCGCTTCGTTCATTGTGGATGTACCGATTTTCAGGCCATAGAGACCACCAGCTGCGCGTGCAATGACGGTGCTGTTCAGGGAGAAAATTGCCATTTGAAGATTTCCTTTTTAGGGTTTACAGATAAAAACTTGATTTCTTTGCAAAGAAACCGAGTGCGAGCGGTTAAGCAAAAAGCCCACACTCGACAGAGCGCACTGTTTCCAATGCGCTCTGCGGAAGGCGGGCTTGCGGGTTGCTCGTAGTAAGCCACTGAGGAAAGGATCAGTTGGATCCTTTTGAAATCAATGAGTTACGTGCGTTTTGAACGCTTCATTTCTGTTTGGCACAAGTCTTCTACTTTTGACTTGCAAGAAATGCGTTTTGGCGAGATTTGCTTGCATCGATTGCCATGGATCCCCAATGGCATTCACCCCCTGCCCTCGCCCAGCAGAGATTTGTCCGACACTAATCTTCTACTAACGACTTAGGTGAGTCGACCTGATTTGGCCTGCATCTGCGCTTTAGGTCCAAAGATCACAACTTCGCTTTCACCCTGACGAGCAAAACGAATGCCTTCGCGCTCATAGGCATCAAGGATGCGATTGAGCGTTGCCAACTTCAATGTGTCTGCCAATGCGCCAAGTTCGTTGGCTTTTTCGAGGCGCTTGATGGTGGCTATGCCTACTGATGCCCTTTCAGCCAAGGCTTGCTGGCTCCAGAACAAATAGCTCCTCGCGGCCACCAATTGGGCTATGGAGGGCAGGGTGTAGTTGATTTCTGTCAGGTCTTGCATTGATCCCAATCGTATCACTCAAGCAACATTTTCTCAATTATTTGCGACAAAGTGGTTTACATCTACTTTCAGATCATTTATGATCCACTATGGATCTTTCAGGGATCATTATGGGTTTAAACGGATACCAAAGAGGAAACGCCATGCGGGTTGATTTCGATGCAAAAACACTGGAAAACCTAACTATTCCACCAGGCAAACAAAAAGTCACCCTGACGGATACCCGTACTCGTGGCCTTCAGTTTGAACTTCGCCAAAGTGGTGGGTATTTCAATTACCGATACACGTTTCAAGGGCGGCAAAGAGGCATCCCAATTGGCCCTTATGGCGTACTGAAGGTTTCCGATGCAAGAAAACGTGCCATGGAACTGGCAAGGCTTGTTGCACTTGGCCAAGACCCACTGAACATCAAGGATGAACAACGCCAATGTCCAACCTTCGACGAGTTCTTTGAGCAAAAGTACCTGCCATTTGTGAAGGTGGATAAGCGCAGTTGGCTGACCGATGACAGCCTGTACCGCAATCACATCAAGGAAGCGTTTGGACACATCAAGATGAACCAAATTACCAAGGGCAAGGTTCGGGACTTTTTGCACACCAAGGTTGGTAGTGGCAGTGCCAAGGGAACGGTCAATCGGATGCTCGTGCTGTTGCGTTACAGCTTCAACCTAGCCATTGAGTGGGAAGTGGCTGGCGTGACGGAGAACCCAGCCCGCGGCGTAAAGCCATTTCAGGAAAACAACAAAATTGAGCGGTACGTCACTCAGGAAGAGTCCATGGCATTGAAGGCGGCACTGGAGGAAAGCGACAACCCATCCCTCAAGTTCATCATCGCCTTTTTGCTTGTGACTGGTGCAAGAAAGCAGGAAGCACTTCGTGCTCGGTGGGATGACATTGATCTGAATGCCAATGTCTGGCGTATCCCCTTATCCAAGTCTGGCAAAGTAAGGCACATCACCCTTTCGGAAACGGCCGTTGAATTCTTGCTGATGGTCAAGTCACATAACGTCAAGCTGCTGGGCCAGAAGTTTGATGCTTGCCCTTTCGTGTTCCCCAATCCAAACACGCTTAAACCGTTCTGTACGGTGTTTTATGCATGGGACACGGCTAGGAACAGGGCAGGCCTGCCAGACGTCCGTATCCACGATTTACGGCATACCTTTGCCAGCACGTTGGTCAATAACGGTGTGTCACTGTATGAAGTGCAAAAGCTGCTGGGCCATGCTCACATAAGAACTACTGAGCGGTATGCGCACCTCAGGCAAGAGCGGTTGCAGGAGTCGGCAAGTTTTGCTGGGAAGACCTTTGCCCACATTCTGAATACGCCAGACCCAATCATCGTGCCGGGTGGGATGGCCTTGCTGAAATAGATGAACAGGCTTGAAATCTTCTCGCCACGAGACTCAGGCTTTTTAATTGTGGCAAATTCGCAAAGGATAAATATGACCGACCTTCAAGATTTACCAGTCATTGGAGAATTGACCAATATCGACACCACCGACGGCCGATCCAGATTTGCAATATTTCTGGACGGAGATGCTACCAACACGGACGAGGAAAACATTATTGACGAGGGATACTTTGACAACTGTTACACCTTTGACCAATACATGGAAGACTATTTAATTATTGACTGGTTGCGAGTGGAGCGGGAAAACCTTCAGGTTGAACTGCAAAAGGCTAGGGCACTGATTGCGCAACTGCAACTTAACGAAGGTAAAAAATAGCACCAGTAGCAGTCCCCCTCACGACTGAAAATTGCAAAAATTTACTCCTCAAAATAGTTGACTTATTCCAAATTTGAAATAATATTGGATGAAAATGAAGAAACAACCTAAACAACTAAGTTGGCTCGGGGACAGCCTTGATCAAGTCAAGACGTTCTCAGACGAAGCCAAACGATCGGCAGGTCACCAGTTGGGCTTAGTTCAGTCTGGGCTTGATCCAGAAGACTGGAAGCCAATGGAGACAGTTGGATCTGGCGTTAAGGAAATCCGCATCAGATTCGAGAAGTCTTACCGCGTGATGTATGTTGCCAAATTCAGTGAAGCCGTGTTTGTGCTGCATGCATTTGTGAAAAAGACACCGAAAACAAGTAAAAAAGATATTGACCTAGGTACACAACGCTACAAAGCCCTGATTAAGTCGAGGAACACAAAATGACAGAACTCAAAATTACAAAAGGCAGTGCCAACGTTTTTGAAGACCTTGGCTTTGACGTACAGGAGTCACAGAACCTTCTGTTGCGTTCACAAACCATGATCGCATTGGTGCACTGGTTTGAAGCAAGCGGCATGACACAAGCCACCGCTGCCAAGGCATTAGGTATTACTCAGCCACGTTTCAATCAATTGCTCAAAGGCAAAATTGAAATCTTCAGCCTTGACGCATTGGTGAACATGGCTACAAGTGCAGGGATGCGCGTTGGTCTTAGCATCCGTCCGATTACATCAGTAAAGGTCCGGAGCGCTACAACACATAAGACAACCCAGACTGCCAAACGTCGTCTAAGAGCCTGAGTCATATAAATCAACAGCACATTGCCCTGCTGCTACCGCTACTTTTGCTACAAACATGAGTAAGGTTAACCAAGCCCTGAAAATGCAACGCGACGCTCAGCGCCGCCGAGCACTTGCACCTGACTATGATCCTGTCCGCCGAGACTTCGAGTTGGGGCTGGCTGATGTTATGGAGCAAGAAGCGCAGGCACTGATGGTGCCAACCAAACCACTCCAAACGGGCCTTGGAGGCGAGATCATCCCGCCTTTGGAGGATGGGCTTCCCGGGCTGGAGTCGGTGCTTAAAGAACCTAATTTGCTACACCTCGGCGCCAGTGAGCAAAGAGCGCAGTTGCTGGAACAAAACAAGGTTCTGGAACTTGGGATTGAGACGGCTCAAGATGTTCGAGCTGATGGGTCCGCTCAAAAGATGATCAGCCACCAAATGGCGGCTTTACATTCAAGGGCCATGAGTATGTTGGCTGAATCCGAGGCTTCCAAAATACCGGAAATATCCATCATGAAGGCGCGTGCCGCAGCCCGTATGGTTGATGCGTTCAGCCGCTGCGCCGTGACCCTCCAGAAGCTTCAAAGTGGCGGTGGACAGACCATCCAAGTCCAGTACATGCAGGTCAACGCATTGGTGGGGGGTGAATCAAAAAAAATGCAAAACCCACCTACTGCACCTATTACTCCAAAGAATAAAGGCGGTAGACCGCCTGTCAGTGGTTACCGAACACAAAGCGCTATTGACCAGAGGAAAGCTGACAAGGAGTTGCTTTCTGAAGTGCAAAGTATTGAAATGTAGGCTGACTTTCGCCTCAGCTAGGTCTGCCTCGAAACCAGACTGAAAAGCCGGAGCCCCCGCCCGGCCTGCTGTTGGCACTAATTGCGGGCTGCGTCGGGGGATGCAATGGGTGCTAATTGGAGTCTATGGGCTGACATACCATACACCGAACTGTGGAGGGCAATTGCCCTGAGTCTTGATATTGAACCGAGCGAACTTCCCGGGTTTGACCGCTCTTCTGTCAGAGATCCGATATTCAGCTATCCCTTTAGTCGATGTCCTCCAGTGTTCGTACGTCGGCTTGACATAGCTATAAAACACTTAGGTCGCAATTTGAAACCTATATCGTTTGCATATGCTGATTGGAACTCTGAAGTTGACCTGCAAGAGGTGCGTCTTTGGGCCACATCGCTCAACAGTCCGTGGGATTTTCCTGAACAGTTCCCTTCAATTAAGGCGGCATCAGATGGCTCAGAAAAGTCGAGCGAACCGACAAATACTAATCTAATTCCAAATGTAGCGAGTATCCAGTCTCATACTCCTGTGGTACAGGTTCCTGAGCATCAAGCGAAGAACTCAAGAGGCGAAAAGCAATGGGTTCCTAAAGCACGAGAATATGCAAAACAGTTCATCGAAAAGCAAGCTGCGGTAGGTGCAACCCCCAACCAAAAAGTTATCGGAGATCACGTTGCGAAGAGGTTCCGTGATGAGGGAGTAAAAACTCAAACTGGTAAGCCACCCACAGGTAGCTACATCAAGAGATATGCCTTAAAAGGATTACATAAACAGAAGCCCATTAACTTGTGATCGATCGCTAGCAGTTGATCTTGTTAGGGCAAATAGGGCAAATGGGGCATTGCCCTAAATATTTTTTGCTCCAAATAAATGCTTAATTAAATCAGCAACTTAGGATTTTTTCAAATGATCTGATGCCCCAAATGCCCTTTAACACTATTTGACATACCTGGCCTGTGCTGTCAGGTTTAAGGGCAAATCATGAAGAAAGAATTCGAGTTCAAGGCAGCAATCGAGGCCACAGGTCTAACTCCTCCGGATCACATAACTCCGGGCAAGATTGTTAGATTCCCTGGTTTAAATAAACCATTTAAAAATAAGGACGCGTGGTGCCTCCTCTTTGAAGACGGGTTAGGTGGGGTATTTGGCGACTTCTCCAGTGGCATAAATAGCACGTGGCAGGCGCTAAGAAAGCAAAGCTATTCATTGGCAGAGCGACAGGCTTTTGAAGAAAAGGTCCGTGCTGTTCGAAATGAACGTGAGCAACAAAAAGCCATTGACCAGTCAAGGGCAGCCATTCAAGCAAATAAGCGGTGGGACTTGGCAAAAGTATGTGATACGGCCACGTATCTTCAAAAAAAGGGCGTCAAGTCTTATGGTTTGCGTCAGGAGCAGAGTGGTGACATCCTTGTTCCCATATACAACCTCAACAATGAAATCGTAAGCCTTCAAACAATTGACAGCAGTGGTCAAAAAAGGTTTTGGGAAGATGGCGCTACAAAAGGCAATTTCTTTCTAATCGGCAAGATCGATGATCGAGTCATCATTTGTGAAGGATATGCAACTGGTGCATCCATTCATGAAGCAACAGAAATATGTGTTGCGGTTGCTTTCAATTCGGGTAATTTGAATGCTGTCGCCAAGGGTATTAAGTCTCGGTATCCAAAAGTTAAGTTGATCATCGCTGCTGATGACGATCACTCCAAAGAGTCAAATGTTGGATTGGCAAAGGCTAATGAAGCGGCCATCTCCGTTGGTTGCCTAATCGCTTTGCCATTATTCGCAGATGAACGGCAAGATAAATGGACTGACTTCAATGATCTTCATACACAAGAGGGTCTTGATGCCGTCAGGTATTGTTTTGATGAGTCACGGCTTATCAATCCTGCCAACGTTTGGTCCACACCGTTGGAGATCAGCCCTCATTTGCAAGCTGAGCCATACCCTATCAACGCCTTACCCGTTGTTCTTCGAGGCGCTGTGCAGGAGGTACATGATTTTGTAAAGTCACCCGTGGCATTGGTCGCATGTTCTGGCTTGGCTACTATCTCCATTGCATGCCAAGGACTGATAGATGTCGAGCGCGCCAAAGGCTTAAAAGGACCAACGAGCATTTTTATATTGGGCATAGCCTCATCTGGTGAGCGTAAGACTACTGCTGATACGCAAGTGTCGCAAGTCATACGTGAATACGATCTACAGCAAGCAGAGTTGATGAAGCCAGATTTGGAAGCCTACAAAGCCGACATGGCAAGTTGGACCGCCAAAAGAGATGCAATCATTGCCAATATTAAGCAGGCGAAAAAAAAGAGCAAGCCAACAGACTCTCTTGAATCAGATTTGGTTGAACTACAAAAGGATGAGCCGGAACGGCCAAGGGTACCTCACCTACTGCTTGGTGATGCGACGCCAGAAGGGCTTGCAATTTCACTTGCCCAAGGATGGCCCTCAGCGGGAGTCATGTCCAGCGAAGCTGGCTTGATCCTCGGAGCGCATGGTATGAGTGCCGAGAGCATCATGCGCAATCTTGGACTTCTAAACATACTTTGGGATGGACAGACGCATCAAATTACCAGACGAACAGCGGAAACCATCATTCTTAATGGTGCTCGACTAACCATGTCGCTTCAATTGCAAGAAGAAGCGTTTAGAGAGTTTCAAAATAAGTCTGGTGGACTTGCACGTGGTATTGGTTTCTTGGCACGGTTTTTAGTTGCTTATCCAGACTCAACTCAGGGGACACGGTTTTTCACAGAATCGCCCCCCGATTGGCCCAAGTTAAACCGCTTCAATAAGCGTGTGGATGAAATTTTGCATATGGCCCCAGAAATGACTGAGGATTACGCCTTGACTCCTAAGTTAATGCGCTTGTCTGTTGGTGCAAAGAAACTCTGGATTGAATTTCACGATGCAATTGAATCAGGTCTGATTGCAGGTGGTGAGCTGGAAGGTGTTAGAGATGTTGCAAGCAAGTCGGCAGACAATGCGGCTCGGCTTGCTGCATTGTTTCAGATGTTTGAGCATGGAATGGGGGAAATATCGGCAGAGTCATTTGAATCCGCAAGCACCATCGTTGCTTGGCATCTTCATGAAGCGCGAAGGTTCTTGTCGCAAATGTCGTTGAAAGGCGAAACGAAAAACCTGATAAAAATTGATGAATGGCTGATACGTCAATGTCGGGAAACGGGCGTCACATCAATTGCCAAGAATCATTTGCGCCAAAGTGGTCCTATACGAGAGTCGTCAGAACTCGATCGGCTACTGAAGGAGTTGGCAAATCTAAATCGTATAAGAGTGATTCATGGACGGCAAACCTTTATTGAAATTAATCCATTGCTTCTCGAAAAGGATGAGTGATGGCACTTCGAGACTTAATCCGCAACAAGCGTTTTGATCGTCCCGCATCAGAAACTACTGCTACTGTTGCTACAAATAAATCCTGTAATGAGGAAACAATAGCAAAAATAGCAGTAGCAACCATAGACGATCAGGTCAAACAGGATGTCGAAGTGCCAGCGCACACTCTAGGGGCTGGCTCAGTCCCCTTTGATAAGTATTGCTGGCCCTTCAGTTCGGCAATGAATTCTGGCGAAGTCACAAAATTCATTGCGCGTGAAGAACAGTTCAAAGTTAAAGGAATCCGGCCAGAAGTTGCGGAGGCTACGGCTGACAAACTTGTCATAAGAGACAGGGAAAAGGATGACAGGCGGATATGCCTTGAATGCAAGCACTTGAATGGCTATACAACCTTGAGATGTAGTAACTGGAAGAAAGCAGGCATTTGCAATTCCAGTGAAGGAGCATTTATTTCTTCTGACTTTGCGATAATTCTCCAGCGGTGTTATGGCTTTGAAGAATGACCACCCCGCCCAAACACCCCCACCACAGCCCTCACAGTAGCCTTGTCCTCTTCACTGAGCGACATGAAATCGGCAACGAATGAATCCTCCAGAACACCACCATAGCGAAGCCACCGTGGCTCAAGGTTGACACAAAAGTGGCAAGTAATTGCCGCCACTTTAAACTTGCGCTGAAAAGAAGTTATGCACAAAAGCAACACCTGAGATTAGCTAAAAACTCAATTTCAAGTTGATATTTTCTGAATTAATTTTCTGAGTGGTGCTGTAATTTTCCAAGACGTAGATTGTTGTAGCGTCAAAATCTCTGCCTTGAGTTCGGCTATTGAGAGCTTGTGGTTTTCTAATTGATTGGCAGTCCACTTTAACGTCTCTTTAGCGTTTGCTTCACTTTCCCGAATTCTGCTCAGCTCTTCTTTAAGCTTTAAAAACTGATCTTCGTATTGCGGTTTCACTCGTTGTTTTTCTAATATCAGTGCATTTAAGTGTGCTGTCTCAGTGGCCGGCTGCGCAAGCACCACATGCTGGTACACCTCGCCATCGGCACATTTGTTTTTGAGCAAAGCCTGTGTAGCTTCATCCAGTTGGTGCCAATACGTTTTGAGCTCGGCTTGCGCAGGGTCAACTTGCACTGTGTGCCAGTATTGCCATAAAAGGCCACATTCGCGCAGCAAGACATCCAAGTCCTCGCGGCCGTAAAACTTAAGGTGCGTGTGGTCTAACAAACCGTTCTTTTGGTAGGGAAACCGCCCGCCCAACAAGCTGGCCACAATGGTGAGGTGCGATGCATTGGGCAAGGACATCAGCACGCTACCGCCTGGCTTTAAAAAGCCATGCAATTGGTTCAGCAAAGGACGTGGATCGCGCAAGTGCTCTAGAACATCGGCGCAAATGATGGCGTCAAAGCTTTCGCCTGCCAAAGGTGCTGCCCAGTTGGGGTCTTCTAGGTTGGCTTGCAGGGTGCGCTTGCAAAAGGGTGCGCAGGTGGCCAGTGTTTCGGGGTCCATCTCTACACCCGTCACCTTGCAGCCTTTGCTGTGCAAGATGCGCGTCACCGTGCCGGGCCCTGTGCCTAGCTCGAGTACGCGCTGACCAGGCTGAACCATGCGCGCCAAGACGGCGGCAGCACTGCCACCGTTGGGGTCAATTTCGTGGGCGTAGCGATGTTTGATCATTGCAATTCAAAATGTTGGTAGCCGTACTCAACCGATTACAAATTTTTACTAAGAAATTAATGTCCAAATAAATGCCAAAATACTTATCAACACACTAGCCATGACTACTATGAGTAAAGCAGCTTTCAGATTGCTTATAAGCATTTGATGGTTTATTCGGATTAATCAATGCGGACAAGAGCAATATGAGTTCCATCTGGGTAGACTACAAAATGCTGGCCTAATTTGCGTGCCGTCACTTTAAAACACATCTCAGCGCCTTTGCGGATCTTGACCCAACTCACGCAATAGCCCTCATCATTCAAGCGCCATTTGCCCGTATCTCCACCAGCGGCAGAAGTAGAGGCCGAGCCGTCTTCATTCATCTGAAAATCAAACATTGAA
>Ga0315899_10005499_pt1 | contig 13671 bp, 7 predicted proteins | sample LakEriMetagenome_2_FD_203518 | JGI IMG/M metagenome (GOLD analysis project Ga0315899, IMG submission 203518) | Freshwater fungal communities from buoy surface, Lake Erie, Ohio, United States - Buoy 4 MA112 | ecosystem: Environmental > Aquatic > Freshwater > Lake | place: USA: Lake Erie, Ohio...
TGCCATTCAGGACAAAAGTGTGAGGAACCATGTTTACATTAAGTGCGCGTTTCAAATCCTGGTTTTCGTCAAGATATACTTCGTATTCCCAGGACATTGATTCTGTGTATGGCTTTACTTTAGGAGAATTACGAGCATCATCAATGGAAATTGCGATAAGTTTTACGCCCGTTTCAGCTTGCCAGTCTGCGTATACATCTGCTATCGCATTCAGTTCTTTTTTGCACGGTGCACACCACATCGCCCAAAAGCTGATGATCATCGGCTTCCCGTCGTTAGCGAAAGTAGAGGAATTGACTGTTTTGCCATCCAATGTTTTTACGTCAACAGCAGGTAATTTTTGCGCCGGATCCTGAATGCGAAATGCAACGGCAGTAAATGCAAATACAACGAGCAGGGTAAGAGTACTAATCTTTTTCATAATGATTGTTTTGTATTTGAGAAGCAAAAGCCGCGCCAAGATTACGGCTCACCAAAGTGTAATACTATGCTTTTTTTAACTTGTTTCTGTGATCATTGGTGTGAAATTAGTCAGTAAATGCAAACTCTCACCGAAAAAATGCCGCTTTCCTCATGAAAAGTTAATCACCGTCAATAAACGGTTAAAATCGTACAAGTTCCCAATAGAACGATTTCTCAATTTTGTGACACAGTAAACCACATGACGAGAATTAAAGCGAGTTAGGTATTTGCTTTTTGAAATCGTAATAGTTAGATTTGTTTAATCGACTTTAGAATTAAGAACTAATCATATGAAAAAACTTTTACTTGCCATTGCTGCGATTGGAACTGCAGGGTTGATGAATGCTCAGAGCAGCTTCACCATAGTACACCAGGAGTTGGGCGCTGTTACCAGCGGTCAGACGTTGACATTCTGGGTTCCTATTACCGACGCGAGCAGTAATTCGTATACGATAAGCGAATATTTTACTGTGTACAACAATACCGGATCTACAGTAACTACAAAGGTTCGCAAGACTGAATTGCAGATGCATGATGCTGCCGGAACGGCTTGGTTCTGTACGGATCAGAATTGCTATTCTCCCGGAACTTTTGTTACACCGGCTACAATTCCAATGTCTGCGGGCGGTGGAAATTTCTTGCTGAAGCCTGAATTCAATACAGGTGCAACTGCGGGTACAGGAATGGCGCGCGTACGTTATACGGTGTTTAACGTGAATAACGCAAGCGACACTGCATATTTTGAGATTGTTTACATGCTGGCAACAGGGGTTGGAGTAAATAACCTTGCTAATGTTAAGCCTAGCATTTCTAATCCGATGCCGAACCCTGCAAGCGCGGTATTTAGCATTGATTTTAAAGTTGGAAACGCGGGTGTTACCAATACAAAAATGGTAATGTATAACATGTTGGGTTCAAAAGTTTGTGAAATGGACGTGAACACTTTAGAAGGCACTATGCGTGTTGATGTTTCAGATTTGGAGCAAGGAGTATACTTCTGCACGTTAGTGTCTAATGGAAAGCAGTTGGCTACACGACGAGTAATGATTACACGATAGAAAATAGTATTCAAAAGAAAAGCGGCTCTAAAGCCGCTTTTTTTATGTCCATAATTTTTCAATTTCTGCTATCGCTTCCGGTACACCGCGAACAGCAGAAGTTTTGATGATCTTTAGGTTTTTGATTCCTGAAACCGAGACGTCTTGAGGATCAATCAGAAACTTGTGTGAAAACGCAGGTACTTCATGCACCAGTCCGGCAGCCGGGTAAACATTGAGAGACGTTCCTACGATTAACAAGACATCACAATCTTGAACCATTTGCACAGCATTATCCATTTCAGGAACACTCTCACCAAACCATACAATGTGCGGTCGTAACTGAGAGCCCAATTCACAGCTATCACCTTTTTTCAGTTCCCATCCATCGAGCGGATAAACCAAAGAAGGTTGAAGAGTACTCCTAACCTTTCGAATTTCACCATGCAGATGCAGGATGTTTTTAGTCCCTGCGCGTTCATGAAGATCATCTACATTCTGTGTAATGACAAGGGTTTCGTAACGTTTTCCCAATTCGGCAATTGCAAAGTGTGCGCCGTTCGGCTGCGCCTCAATTACTTGTCGTCGCCTTTGGTTGTAAAATTCTAAAACCAGATCCGGATTTTTTCTCCAGGCTTCCGGTGTGGCGACATCCCGGACATCGTATTTTTCCCATAAACCGCCACTATCCCGAAAAGTACTAATGCCACTTTCGGCACTAATTCCTGCTCCGGAGAAAACAACAATTTTAGGTTTCGAACTACTCACAGGAAGCTTATTTGTAGGGCTAAAATAAGGCCAATTTTGGCACCCAAAAACCCGCCAATCGTACTTATAATATCATTACCTTCGTCGTTCCGCTTTTTTAAAAACGCGGTGTAATACCAAGTATTAAAATAGAATTTCAGTTATGGCAAAATTTCGAAAGCAGGATGCGCTGGATTACCATTCGCAGGGTAGACCGGGAAAAATCGAAGTTGTTCCTACAAAACCATATAGTTCGCAACGAGATTTAACCCTGGCTTATTCGCCGGGTGTTGCGGAGCCTTGTTTGGACATCGAGAAAAATCCTGAAGATGCTTACAAGTATACCTCAAAAGGAAATTTGGTAGCCGTTATATCCAATGGTACTGCGGTGTTGGGACTTGGTGATATCGGCGCATTAGCATCTAAGCCGGTGATGGAAGGAAAGGGAATGCTCTTCAAAATTTACGCTGATATTGACGTGTTCGATATTGAAGTGGATACTAAAGACATTGAAACCTTCATCACTACGGTTAAAGCGATTGCCCCAACTTTCGGCGGTATTAATCTGGAAGACATAAAAGCTCCGGAGTGCTTTGAAATAGAGCGTCGTCTTAAAGAGGAACTGGATATTCCGTTGATGCACGATGATCAGCACGGCACTGCCATTATTTCGTCTGCTGCGTTGATTAATGCGTGTGAACTGGCCGGGAAGAAACTGGAAGATGTGAAGTTGGTAGTGAACGGTGCAGGAGCATCGGCTATTTCCTGTGCGAAGATGTATGAAGCGGTTGGTGTAAAACGCTCGAACATTACCATGCTCGATAGCAAAGGAGTGCTTTCAACGGAGCGCGATGATCTTGATGAAAATAAAAAGTATTTCGCACGTCCATCGAAAGGTATTACCACGTTGGAAGATGCGATGAAAGGTGCGGATGTGTTCGTGGGATTGTCAAAGGGTAATGTGGTGAATGCAGATATGGTGCGTTCTATGGCTGATCGTCCTGTTGTATTTGCGCTGGCTAATCCTGATCCTGAAATTTCGTACGATACAGCGATTGCTGCGCGCCCGGATATTATCATGGCAACCGGACGTTCTGATCATCCTAATCAGGTGAATAATGTCTTAGGATTTCCTTTCATCTTCCGAGGAGCATTAGATGTTCGTGCAACGCAAATTAATGAAGCCATGAAATTGGCTGCAGCGTATGCAATTGCTCAACTAGCGAAAGAGCCGGTTCCTGATGATGTCAACTTGGCTTACGATACACGTAACTTATCGTTTGGACCAACCTACATTATTCCGAAACCTATCGATTCCCGATTGATTTCGACAGTTGCCCCTGCTGTTGCTAAAGCGGCCATGGAGTCGGGTGTGGCAAGAAAAAGCATTACCGATTGGGAAGCTTACAAGATGGAATTAAATAATCGTCTTGGATTGGATAATAAGCTCATGCGCGGCCTGGTTACAAAGGCGAAGCAGAATCCTAAGCGTGTTGTATTTGCTGAGGCAGATACCTACAAGATTTTGAAAGCGGCTCAGTTGGTGCGTGAAGAAGGCATTGCTAAGCCCATTTTGCTTGGCGATAAAACAAAAATTGAACGCCTCATTCAGGAGCACAATCTGGATTTAGGAGATACTACGTTGATCGATCCGCGTGATGCGTCACAAGAGGAAAATCGTTTACGTTTTGCCGAGATGTTTTTCCAAAAGCGCAAGCGTCGCGGTTTCACGCAGTATGAATCGAAACGCGTCATGCAGGATCGAAATTATTTCGGTGCCATGATGGTAGAGACGGGTATGGCCGATGCGATGATTTCCGGATTGACACGTCGTTACGGTGTGCCGATAAAGCCTGCATTGCAATGTATTGGTGTTCAGGAAGGTGTAAATCGTGTAGCGGGAATGTATATCATGTCGACCAAGCAAGGCAACTTTTTCTTTGCGGATACGACTATGAATGTGAATCCCACAGCACAGGAGCTGGTGGATATTACAGTGTTAACAGCACAAGCCGTTAGAAGGTTTAATATCGTTCCGCGAATCGCTTTGTTGTCGTATTCCAATTTTGGATCTGCACAAGGCGAAATCCCGGAAAAGGTTGCCGAGGCCGTGTCTATTTTGCACCGTGATTATCCGGGACTAGTTGTAGACGGAGAAATGCAAGGAAATTTCGCACTTAACAATGATCTTTTGAAAGAGCAATTCCCATTCAGTGAATTGGTAGGGAAAAAGGTGAACACCTTGATTTTCCCGAATCTGGCATCGGGCAATATTTCTTATAAGTTGATGCAGGAATTGGGAAATGCCGAGGCCATTGGTCCCGTATTATTGGGCTTACGCAAGCCGGTGCATGTGCTGCAGTTAGGCAGTTCCGTTAGAGAAATTGTAAACATGGTCACTATTTCTGTAGTTGACGCTCAATCTTCCAAATTGTAAACATGTATAACCATTTTCAAGGAAAGTTAGCGGTGAAGACGCCTACCTACGCAGTGATTGAATGCGCTGGTGTTGGCTATTTGCTGAACATTTCGTTGAATACGTTTACCAAACTGGGAGATGAAGAAAACTGCAAGTTGTATGCGCATCTGGCAGTTCGTGAAGATGCGATGGTGTTGTACGGATTTGCGGATGAAGCTGAACGTGAAATTTTTCGTCAGTTGATTTCTGTATCGGGCGTAGGTCCGGGAACTGCGCGCATGATCTTATCATCGTTGTCAGCCGGAGAAATTGAACAGGCTATTCAAACCGGAAATGTTGCGGTGTTGAAGGGCGTGAAAGGAATCGGAGAGAAGTCTGCACAACGTATCATAGTTGATTTAAAAGGCAAATTAGGCAAACAAGACAGCGCTTTACCGGTACAAATGTTTGCCGGAGACAATAAATTGCGCGAAGAAGCGTTATCTGCGCTGGTAATGCTCGGCTTTGCGCGGAATATGGCAGAGAAGGCTGTCGACAAATCCTTGAAAGCAGAGGGCAATGTGGTGTCGGTAGAACATTTAATTAAACTGGCATTAAAGAATCTATAACCGTATAGTGAATCGTTTAGTTAAATATCTCGTTATTGTCGTAGCAGGCGTAAGCCTGTTTTCTACGGTAATGAATAGCGATGCACGTGTTTACCATGGACAGCGAGGGCTTGTTGGCGGTAACGATTCGCCTGTAGGAGAATCGCTTGCGTATCCTTTTAATGACAATTCGTATCTCGATCCGTTGCATTACAGCAACAGCGGCAATCTGAAGCTGGAAGATCCATCGAATATTAAAACTAATGTTACCTACAATCCGGATAGCAATGTATATCTGGTGGATCAAACATTGGGAAATAATGGTTTGATGTATCGCCCTTCATCGTACATGACTTTCGAAGAGTATTTGTATTACGACATGAAAAAGTCCGTGCGCGAATACTGGAAACAGCGGGAGCACGCGGAAAGTGAAAGTCAGGGCAGAGGAGGTAAAAGTTTGTTATCACCGATTAAAATCAACAGCGAAGGGTTCGACCGCATTTTTGGTGGTGGTACCATTGACATTCGTCCTCAGGGTTCTGCAGAATTGATATTTGGTGTTAACGTTAACAAAACCAACAATCCTGCATTGCCTGAACGTCAGCGACGCATTGCAACATTCGACTTTGATGAAAAAATTCAGTTGAACGTTGTTGGTAAGATTGGTGAGAAATTGAAGTTGACTACCAACTACAACACCGAATCCACATTTGAATTCGAAAATCAGATGAAGCTGGAATATACCGGTTTCGAAGATGAAATTATCAAGAAGATAGAAGCAGGTAACGTGAACTTCGGATTAAACACTTCGTTGATCACGGGTAGTCAAACTTTATTTGGAATTAAAACACAAATGCAGTTTGGTCGATTAACTGCAACTACGATTGTTTCTCAAGAGCGCGGTAAAAAGTCGGAGGTTAATGTTACGGGCGGCGCGCAGGTAAGCAATTTCGAAGTAACGGCAGATAATTACGAACAAAACAAACATTTCTTCCTTTCGCAGTATTTTTTCAATAATTACAACACCGCGTTGGCAAATTTCCCTGTGATCAATTCAGGTGTTTTTGTAACACGAATTGAAGTGTGGGTAACGAACAGAACCGGTGCAGTTGATAACACAAGAAACATTGTCGCGCTCAGTGACATTGGCGAACCCGATGGCATGCTGGAAAGTGTTGGCACATCATTCATCAGCAACAACCCTACACATCCTCAAATTCCGGACAACGACGTTAACGATTTGTATTCGCAGATGGTGGCAACTCCCGGCATTCGCGATATTAATACACCGTTACAAACCTCATTAGCAGGATATATTTCACAAGGCTTTACGCAAGCAATCAATTATGAGCGCGTGAACAACGCGCGTAAATTATTGCCGACAGAATTTACATATAACGAACGTCTCGGTTATGTATCGTTGAACCAGGGACTAAACTTTGATGAGGTTGTTGCGGTGTCGTATCAATACACGCTGAATGGGCAAGTGTATCAGGTAGGAGAATTTTCTACCGATTTCACAAACGGTCAGGACGCGTTGATTGTGAAAATGTTGAAGAGTACCAACAACGTTCCGAAAGTGAGTTTCAATTCGCAGCGAGTTCCCTATAAAACGTGGGACTTGATGATGAAGAACGTATATTCCATCGGTGCGTATCAGGTGAATCCGCAAGACTTTCAATTGCAAGTGTGGTACAATAACCCATCTACGGGAACTGATGTCCCGTTTATTCCGGAGGGTCCGATCAACGGAAAGCCATTGATTCAAGTTATGAATTTGGATAAGCTGAACCAACAGCAGCAACCTTCTCCGGATGGACAATTCGATTTCATTGATAAGTTAACCATCATTGCCGCCAACGGAAGGGTGATATTTCCCGTAACGCAACCTTTCGGTGAATGGTTGTACCCGCAACTTGGGAACGACACGTTGCTCTATCAGAAATATGCATACCCGCAGTTATACGATTCTACAAAAATTGTAGCACAAACTACATTCGCTGGAAAGAATCGCTTTAAGTTAAAGGGAACATATAAATCTTCGTCCAGTTCCGATATCTCCCTGAATGCGGTGAATATTCCACAAGGATCGGTAATGGTAACTGCCGGTGGTGCGCCACTCACAGAGAACGTGGATTACACAGTGGATTACACGTTAGGTCGTGTGAAGATTATTAATGAAAGTATTTTGAATTCCGGAGTGCCGATTAAAATTTCACTGGAGAGTAATTCATTGTTTGCTATACAAGCGAAAACGTTGTGGGGCGCGCATTTCGATTATCGTGTCAATCGCGACTTCACGGTGGGTGCAACAGTAATGAATTTAACGGAACGCCCGATTACTCAAAAGATCAATATTGGTGATGAGCCTATGAGCAACACGATCTGGGGCTTTGATGTGAACTACAGAACAGAAGCACCTTTTTTAACGCGCATGGTTGATAAGCTGCCGTTGATTGAAACGAAAGCGCCTTCTTCGATTACAGTGCAAGGTGAATTTGCATACTTGGTTCCGGGTCACAACAAAGCAATCGGTAAAAACGGTAATTCGTACATCGATGATTTTGAAGGAACACAAAGCGCGATTGACATTCGTGCTCCACAAGGTTGGTCATTGGCATCAGTGCCTCAAGGTCAACCGGGTCGTTTCCCTGAAGCGTCTCAGGATAGTGTCGTGTCCGGTTTGAATCGTGCGAAACTGGCGTGGTATGTTATTGACCCGTTGTTCTTACGTCCTGATAATAACTTGAAACCGGGTCACGTTACCACTGCCGATCAATCGAATCACCGTGTGCGTGAAGTATTGGAAACAGAAGTGTTTCCTAACAAACAACCGCCTAACGGACAACCGTTGAACGTTTCAATGTTGGATTTAGCGTATTATCCTTCGGAACGGGGTCCTTATAATTTCGATGCACGACCAACTGCATTCTCTGCAGGTATTGCTAACAATGGTTTGCTGAATAATCCGGCAGGACATTGGGGTGGTATCATGCGCCGAATTGAAACCAACGATTTTGAAGCTGCAAATATCGAGTTCATTCAGATTTGGTTGATGGATCCGTACAACGAAGATGTTGCGCCGCAGGATCAAAACACTACCGGAGAATTTGTAATCAACATCGGAAACATTTCAGAAGATGTATTGAAAGATTCGCGAAATGCGTTTGAAAACGGGCTTCCAACAACATCCGATTTATCGCTTGTAGACACTACAGCTTGGGGAAGAGTTCCTGTTGTTCAGTCTATCGTAAACGCATTTGATAACGATCCCGAGAAGCGTGCATTACAGGATGTGGGATTAGATGGCATTGGTGATGATGACGAAACAACATTCTTCAAATTTTATCTGGACACGATTTTAACATTGTACGGTTCGGCATCACAAGCTTATCAGAATGCAGTGAAAGATCCTGCCGGAGATAACTATCATTATTACCGAGGAACCGATTACGATAACCAAGCCAAACCAATTTTGGAACGTTATAAATTGTTCAACGGTCCGGATGGAAATTCGCCTGCTACTGGTCAACCAAATGATGATGGATTTACTGAAGATTATCCAACACAAGCAACTACACTTCCGAACCAGGAAGACATTAATCGCGATAACACGTTAAATGAAACGGAAGCATACTTTGAATATCGCGTGAAGTTGACACCGAATGATATTAATGCTACAAACGTAGGTAATAACTTTATCACGGACGTGTATCAAACTACTGTGCCTACGAAAGATGGACGTACGCGCCCAATCACTTGGTATCAGCTGCGTATACCGGTGCGTTCGTATACAACGAAAGTGGGTAACATCGAGAACTTCAACTCCATTCGTTTTATTCGTATGTATTTCTACAACGTGGATAAACCGGTGGTGATGCGTTTTGCGCGATTGGAGTTGGTGCGAAGCGATTGGCGTAAATATCAGTATTCGTTATTGCATCCGGGCGAATATATTTCAAATGGACAAAGCAATACGCAGTTTGACTTAGCAGCTGTAAACATTGAAGAAAATGGTAATCGTGTTCCTGTGAATTATGTATTACCTCCGGGAGTTGATCGTGAACAAAACGTGCAGAGCGCAACCTTAGTTCGGCTGAATGAGCAATCGCTGGCAATGCGTGTATGCGACTTGGAAGACGGTGATTCACGAGCAGCATTTAAGACAACAGGGAATCTGGATATGCGTTCTTATAAAAAGATTCGAATGTTCATTCACGCTGAACAGCGCGCCGGTAGTGCAGCTGTATTGAACAATGGTGATTTAGTCGGCTTTATTCGTTTGGGTATGGATCAAACGGAGAACTATTACGAGTATGCGATTCCGTTAAATGTTACACCTCAAGGAAATTATTCGCCGAATGATCAAGCTGATCGTGAAAAGGTTTGGCCGGTTTCTAATAATTTGGAGTTGTCGTTTGAATTGTTGCAATACGCGAAGCAACAGCGCAACATCGCGATCTCTAACGGAACAACCACATTAACGCAAGAGTTTACAATTGCAGATCCGACAAATCCTGCACGTACGATTACCATTAAAGGAAATCCAAACTTATCGACGGTGCGTGTGATTACCTTAGGTGTCCGCAATCCGAAACGCACAACAGGAACCCCGGAAGATGATGGTTTATCGAAATGTGCAGAAGTGTGGTTTAACGAATTGCGCTTAACGGATTTCGATGATCAGGGCGGATGGGCGGCAACAACTCGCATCACAGCACGACTTGCTGATTTCGGAACAGTGAACATCAGTGGGAATATGGCAACTCCCGGATTTGGAAGTATTGAGAAAAAAGTAAGTGAACGTTTGCGTGAAGATCAACGTAACTACGATGTGAGCGCACAATTGGAGTTAGGCAAGTTCTTTCCTGAATCAACCGGTATTCGTTTGCCTTTATTCTGGGGATACGGAGAAACGTACATTACACCACAATTCAACCCGCTGGATCCGGATATCTTGTTAGCACCCGTTTTGGGTAATGAAGCATTGGGCGATAATGTGCGTGATTCGATTCGCGGCGCAACTGTTGATTATACACGACGCAAGAGTTTCAACTTAACCAACATTCACAAGGAGCGCGGTAAAGGCAGCAGTAAAAAATCATATCCGTGGGATATTGAAAATTTCTCGGTAAGCTACGCTTACACGGAAATATATCGACACAATGTGAGTCTGGAATATAGTTCGTTGTTAAATCAACGAGGTGGATTGACATACGTGTACAACTCCAATGCAAAGCCGTTAAAGCCTTTTGATAAAGCAGCGTGGGCGAAAGGCAAGTGGATGACAATTGTTAGAGAGCTCAATTTTACCCCGTTGCCAAGTTCGTTCAGTTTTTCAACTGACTTGAATCGTACGTACAGTGAAGTGAAAAACAGAAATATCACGGGATTCAGTGATATTTTCATGCCTACTAACTTCAACAAAAACTTTACGTGGACAAGGAATTATAATTTGCGTTGGGATTTAACGAAGAATTTAAAGCTGGATTTCTCTGCGGATAATGATGCGCGTGTATTGGAGCCATTCGGGAAAATTGACACCGAAGAAAAGCGTGATACGTTGTGGGAAAACATCCGTGGATTTGGAACGACAATGAACTATCGACACGGTTCAAATATCAGCTACAACGTTCCGATTAACAAGATTCCGATTTTCGATTGGGTCACTGCAAACGTTCGTTATCAAACCGGTTTCACTTGGAACCGTGCACCACTTTCTGCCGATTCTGTAGGGAATACAATTGGGAATAATGCACAGTGGCAATATACAGGACAGTTGAATATGGTCACTTTGTATAACAAAGTTCCGTACTTCAAGAAGGTGAATAATAAACGTCCGGGAGCCAAGTCGAATTCGCCGGGTCGAGGTCCTGCTGCACCAAATACACAGCAGAAAAAAGACTCAACGAAAAAGGGTAATGATCAGTATGAAGTAGTAGAATATCTGGCTCGTTTGCTGATGACGTTGCGTACAGTTTCTGTAAACTATTCCGACAACTCAACCATGGCATTGCCGGGCTATGCCAAGCGAACACAGTTTCTTGGATTTGACGAAAAGTTTGATGGGCCGGGATTAGGTTTCTTGTTTGGTAAGCAAAAAGGGTTTGGAGAGTTTGGAACAGAATTCCCGATTTGGGCTGCAGAGAACAATTGGTTGGTTCAAACGCAATCGCTGTTTACGCCTTATACACGAGGAAATTCGCAAAACTTAACGGTACGGGCTACTTTGGAACCGTTCCCTGATGTGCGCATCGAATTAACCGGTAACAGAACATTTAGTTTAAATAAGAGCGAGTTCTTCCGTTGGGATAATACGCTTCAGGATTACGTGGTTCAATCACCCATGGAAACAGGGAACTTCAGTATTTCAATTATTACGATTCGTACAGCATTCAAGAAGGAAGATCAGGAAACACGCGTGTCTTCTGTGTTTGAGCAGTTCCTGAATAATCGTGCGGTTATTTCTACAAAGTTGGGTTCGGAGAACTTGTATTCAACGGGAGTTTTAAATACCGGGTTTGCTGATGGCTATAGTGGTGTTTCGCAAGAAGTAATTATTCCGGCATTCCTAGCAGCATATACGGGACGTTCTGTTACCGGCGGTTCTACCAATTTGTTCCCGGCAATTCCTCTTCCGAACTGGAGAATTACCTACGACGGCTTAACCAAATACGAAAAGGTGAAGAAGCGTTTCAAGACTATTGCCGTTGGGCACACTTATCGTTCTACATTTAGTTTATCCGGGTTTAATACCAATTTGAACTTTGTCGATTTGGACGGTGATGGTTTCTCCGATAACATCCGAAATGTAAACGGAGATTTTGAGAGCAAGTATATCATCGGAACAATTCAGATCTCTGAGCAGTTTAGTCCGTTGATCAGTTTAGATATGACGTGGAAGAATAGCTTGACTACACGTATCGAGTATAAGAAGGATCGCACATTAAGTATGAGTCTGGCCAATACACAGCTTACTGAAGTTTCCGGTCGCGAAGTTGTAGTTGGGTTAGGTTACCGATTGCCACAGGTGGAAGCGAAATTCATGAAGAAGTTTACCAAAAAGAAACCTCCTACAAGCGATTTGAACCTAAGAGCGGATGTTTCGTTCAGAAATAATCAGACTGTTATTCGTAAGGCGGTGGAAGGCATCAACGTGTTAACCGCAGGTCAGAATATCATGTCCATTAAGACGTCAGCGGATTACCAGTTGAGTCAGCAGTTGATGATTCGATTCTTCTTCGATCGTGTGATGACCAATCCGCTGATTTCATCATCGTTCAAAACAGCGAACACCAATTCCGGCATCAGTCTGCGCTTCACGTTGTAGGTTACTAAAAATGTAAGCGCAACGTGTCCATGATAAAAAGATTACCGTAAATTTGAAATCATCATTTATAACAACACAACTATGAATTTTCCGGATCATCTAAAGTACACTAAAGATCACGAATGGGTTTTAGTGGATGGCAATGTTGCTACTGTAGGTATTACCGATTTCGCACAGAGCGAGTTGGGTGATATCGTTTACGTAGAAATTGAAACTGTTGGCGAGGAGCTGAACAAAGAAGAAGTCTTTGGAACAGTGGAAGCTGTGAAAACCGTTTCTGATTTGTTTATGCCTTTATCCGGCAAAGTATTGGAACGTAATGATGCAATTGATGGTAATCCGGAGTCGGTGAATTCAGATCCTTACGGTGCGGGTTGGATGATTAAAATGGAGATTAAGGACGCGTCAGAATTGTCAGGATTGCTGGATGCGGCAGCGTATCGCAGTTTAATCGGTCAATAATATTTAATTGAATTATTTGAAATGTTGGATGGCGCAAGTTGTCCAACATTTTTTTTCGTCATGATCAATCGCGTTGCAACCGTAGCCTGGGCTTTAGTTATTTTGGTGCTGTGTGCCATACCGGGCCGCGACTTGCCCAATATTTCCTGGTTAGCGTTGTTGGCTTTTGATAAATGGGTACACGCAGGAATTTTCTTTGTGCTTGTCTTGTTATTTCTTCGTGCTAATGTTTTGGAGTTAAAGTCGCAAATAGTTGTTGCGCGCATGGGTCTTGCAGCTATGATTGTATATGGTGGATTGCTTGAGGTGATGCAGGGAGCTTTGTTCGAGGAACGCACGGCTGATGTTTATGACTTTATTGCCAATAGTTTTGGTGCGGTGCTGGGCTTTGTGTTGTTTTCGCGCCTGATTAAGAAGTTTCCGATTTTAATTCGTCCGATTAAACTATGAATACTATTGTGTGGAAAGTAATTGCTTTTGATGACATGAGTGCTCGTGAACTGCACGATTGTTTGGCATTGCGTGCAGCAGTTTTCGTTGTTGAGCAAAACTGTCCGTATCAGGATCCGGAGGAGAAAGATTTGAAATCAGTTCATGTTTTGGGTTACGCGGACGACGCTGTAGTTG
>Ga0315899_10005501_pt1 | contig 13670 bp, 14 predicted proteins | sample LakEriMetagenome_2_FD_203518 | JGI IMG/M metagenome (GOLD analysis project Ga0315899, IMG submission 203518) | Freshwater fungal communities from buoy surface, Lake Erie, Ohio, United States - Buoy 4 MA112 | ecosystem: Environmental > Aquatic > Freshwater > Lake | place: USA: Lake Erie, Ohio...
CTTGCTCTTAATTCGCGGCTGCACTTCGTTTAATGAACGTGCGCCTAAGGCAGTTCGTTTAATTAATTACAATGATTGACAAAGACTTTTTCCTCTTCGAGGTCAAAATTGCGCGACTGCTGGGAGATGCATGCGAAATAGCCGCTTGAGAGAGGACAGCTCTAGACATGGTGTATATACACATACAAAGTGTATGTCGCTTGATACATAGTTCTGATCTCTAAAGATCAATGGCGCCATTATTGACGCACCGATCGCTAGTTGGGCGAAGCCATGATGGTTGGAAAAGGAATGTTTAATATAGTCGTAACAAGATTACTTATATGCGACCGTGAATTACTACACTGTGACTAATCCGTGAATTTACAGCTAGCGTCGATTAATCCCGTAAATGGGATCGCCGCTGTCGCTGATCTCACATTACGGAACCCCCTGAGTCAGCCCCAACGCCTCGTCTCGTTGCAAAAAAGACGCCCCCAGCAGGGTTAGACCGTAGGTCTTAACAACGCTTATGGTCACTCGCGGCCCAGCCTACGATGGGGGGAGAGATGAGTTTTATTAGGAACAGCTCTAGAACTTGATCCTCCTTATTAGGAGAGAGCTTTATTAGGAGAGATCTTTTCTAGGAATAGTTGCTCCTTAATTTGGAACAGTTGTTCCTTAGGAACAACTCCAGAACTTGTTTTGTTTCTGTAAGAACAATAAAAGGACGATCGATCGATCCCCGGAACTCTCTTTAGGCTCTAGGTTTTAGGGTTTAGGAACAGCTCCACAACTTGATCATCTGAGCTCAACTAAACTAAAGGAGGAACACCTCCAGAACTTGATCCTCCGGGACCCTTCTAGTGGCTTTAGGGTTTAGGCTTTAGGGTTTAGGGTTTAGGGTCCGTGCACGTCCCGAATGGCCTGGGGGAAAATGGAGCAAACCACGGGTGGAGGGGATTGCACTTCACATTTTCGGGATTACTCAGAGCCCGGGAACCCACCCAGTTCTTCAAACCCCCACTAAATGAAATTTTACCGTGTGGGATTTAGTGGCGGCAGTCGGTCCCAAAATTTCTGGTGACCCCTACAAATTTTCACGTTATAAATTTTTGAATTCGACTTGGGAAATCGAGGAAAGATGGCAACCCCCTTGGTTGGCTAGCGTACGGGCGCATCGCAGGCGGACGCGGGTTTGGGTCAGTTGACGCACATCGTTTGAAAGGAGTAGTTTATTTCGGGAAACAACGAACCTTACCACGAACTAACAAAACCATCGGGAAATACATTTTCAGGGAAAATGTATTGCACCAAGTATGGTCAGATTCCTCTCCTGAGGGTCTACGTCATTGCTAATCGGACTCACGTCCAAAAGTTTTAAGTGGTCATGATTACGTTACCACGAATCAACATCTCCAAAGTCCAAAGTCCAAAGTCCAAAAGTGCACTCCCTATCCACCCGTTGGGAGAGAAAAGAAAATCGAGCAAAGGGAGAATGAAATGGAGCAGGAAAAAAATTGAGCAGCAAAAAAAATGGAGCAAAGGGAGAGAAAAAAATTTAAGCAAAGAGAGAGGAAATAATAATGGAGACCTTGCCGCAGGGCCTGAGAGTCCCGAATGGCCTATCCGAGCTCCGAAAACAATGGCATCACCTCGCACCGAAAACAATGGCCTCACCTCGCACCGAAAACAATCTCCTTTTTTTTTGGTGGTCTTTAGTCCCGAGTCTGCTTTCTCTGCTCATGTCTGACCGAGAGAGAGAGAGAGAGACAGAGAGAGAGAGAGAAAGAAAGAGAGAGAGAGAGAGAGAGGGAGAGAGAGAGAGAAGTTTATTGACAATCAAAGATGACTGAAGGTCGGTAAGCACAATGCCCAGAGAGAGAGAGAGAGAGAGAGAGAGAGAGAGAAGTTTTTTGACAATCAAATAGATGACTGAAGGTCGGTAAGTACAACGCCTCTTCAAGGTGACACCGCCGCTGGGCAGAGAGAGAGAGAGAGAGAGAGAGAGAGAGAGAGAGAGAGAGAGAGAGAGCAAGAGAAGAGAGAGAGTTTTATTAGGAATTTTCCATTACGGGGGTCTAAGGCGTTGCGCGCGCACTTGAGGTGTCAGTGTCGGGCAAGAGAAGTGCGCGGCGACATGACGTGTCTCGCAAGAGAAGGTGCGCGGCGAAATGACGTGTCCGTGTCTGGTGTCATGACGTGTCTCGCAAGAGGAGGTGCGGCGTGGGCGACCTACCACGGCACGGGGACCATACTTCACTTAAGTTTATTGTAATATTGAACAAAGACAATAGCATTTGAGGGGGGGGGATGATGTCTGTGGTGCTACACGTGTCCGTGTCTCATGAGTGACTCTGAGTGCCATGACGTGTCTGTGTCTGATGAGTGAGCGAGTGACTCTGAGTACCATGACGTGTCCGTGTCTGATGAGTGAGCGAGTAGTGACTCTGAGTGTCATGACGTGTGCGTGTCTCATCAGTGCCATGCCTCCAACTCATGAGGCCAATCTGCTAATCTTGTCTTGGCATCCCCGATGATTGAGGGTTTAGCGTGAAGGGTTTAGACCCTAAACCCTTAACCCTCAATCGGCGAATCTTGTCTTGGCATCCCCGATCATCTGCAAGAACACATCGTACTCCAGCGTGGCTAGTATTACGCCAACTGCACGCCAGCACCGAGAGAATGATTAGTGCTCTATTTTACTTACTATTATAATCATTATAGAGCAAGACGAGAGCCAGCAGGGGGGTGAAGTCGACGAGCGGTCTAGGGTTTAGGGTTTAGGGTTTAGTGTTTAGGGTTCAGGAGTCGACAAGCGGTTTAGGGTTTAGGGTTTAGGGTTTAGGGTTTAGGGTTTTGGTTTAGGGTTGGGAGTAGTCGACGAGCGGTATACTGACTCCGCCCTACTGCGCCCGCCGTGTTTGTATGCGCTATGTCTGTATAACCTGTGTCGAGCCCCATAGTACCGTTGGGATTCTCGGCCTGCTGCTTCTTGACAGCCTCTAACAGATCCTCGTTGGTGTACCCGCTTGCCTTCAGAAAGTCCTGTGCAAATAAAAAGAAGCGGGGTCAAGGGTCCAAGGGCCCCCAGGCATCAAGTCAGCGAGCCTGATCTGCGAGATCGGCGAGAGAGACGGGCCGCAGGGCGCGCCAACGTAGGGCGACGCGCGACGGAGCGCTGCAAGCGAACCTCGATTTTCTTCTCGAACTGGTCCTGGAAGTCCTTGTAGACTGCCGTGTATTCCAGCTTGTGCTCTTCAGCCTCAAGATCAAATACGTCCTTGTTCTTCTTGGCAAACTCCTCGACAAACTGCTCCACCCCTGTGCTGTCGCTGAAAAACCACTGCGGAGGCCCAACGATCTCTTCGTCACAGCAGGAACAGGCTCCCCAGGTGTGTCACGCGCGGAGGGAGAGGGGCGAGCGGGCAGTGCGGCAAACGAGGAGCGGGGGCGGCACCTCATCAAGCTTGTCCAAAACTGACATGCTTGGATCCCAAGTGAACAAGCTCTGCCCCCAGGCCCCACTCCTCTGCTGTGCTCCACTTGATCCACTCTCCACTGGGGGCTCCGGGGCCTGCCGCTTACATTTTTTGGGCTAAACCAAACAAAACACAAGGACACCTGGACGGCGGGAATTGGGAAGGCGGGGGGTGAGAGGGAGCCGGGTATAGGCAGTAGACGGTGGGTGGAGCTGTGCGACCGAGTCTGCTCAGGGGCTGAGCAAAATGTCGTCTCGCTACGACCGCGCCATCACCGTCTTCTCGCCCGATGGCCATCTTTTCCAGGTGCGGTCTCGACGCGCATAGCAGCCGCAGGCGCAGCACGCGGCGCTCGCGCGCGCGGGTGGGCGCGGCCGGGCGCCAGCACGGGCCTCGTAGCGGAATGTTGCGGCGCGCTGGCGCGATACCATGTGCTCGCGGCGCGGACGCGTGCGGCACAGGTGCAGCGTGCACATGCTCGGCGAGTTTTTGAACACTGGCGGAGGGACGGCATTCGCTAGCGGCAATGGGGTTACTATGCCGCCCGGTGCTATGATATGAGCGAGAAGCCAGCATTGACGCCTGGCACGTGGATTGCCTGCTGCGTGCAGGTCGAGTACGCGCTTGAGGCTGTCCGGAAGGGAACGACGGCCGTCGCTGTGAAAGGCGACAACATCATTGTTCTGGGGGTTGAGAAGAAATCAACAGCAAAGCTGCAGGTCCTGTGGCCTCCGCGACGCGGACGCGGGCTCGCTCTTTTCTCACAGCGGACGCTCCTTTGGGAGCGCCGCACGTGGTGCTCGGTTGCTTGCTGCGCATAAACTTTTCCGGGGCGCTGCCTGCTGGTTGTGCATAAAGGCCCCAATCTGTGCAGGCGCGGCGGATCCTGAGTGCCGTGTGCTTTGAACGTGCAGGAGCCGAGAACTGTGCGCAAAATTCACGTGCTAGATGACCACGTGTGTCTAGCATTCGCGGGGTTGACGGCGGATGCGCGCGTGCTTGTGAACCGGTGCTTTTTTCTTAGCGCCGCTGCTATATCTGCACTGCGATTTTCGTCCTCTGTGCTAGCCGTGTGTGCGCGCACGAGTCGCGGGTGCTTGCGGGAGATGGTGAGGCAGGTGCGCCATGAAATGTGTTTGCACTCTTTCGGGTTTGCGAACTGCGGGGAGCATCGCAGGCTTGTGCACTGACGAGGGCAAACCTTGGCAGCACACGTGTCGAGTGCCAGAGCTTTCGGCTGACCATGGAGGACCCGGTCTCTGTGGCCTACATCACACGCTACATGGCGGGCATTCAGCAAAAGTACACGCAAAGTGGTGGCATGCGCCCTTTTGGCATTTCGACGCTTGTGTGCGGCTACGACAGGCATGGCCTCCACCTGTATCACACCGACCCCTCTGGAACTTTTTACGCATGGAAAGCGAATGCCATCGGGAAGAACTCAAAGACGGTGCGTGAGTATCTGGAGAAGAACTACAACGATGAGGTGGCTAAGGACGAGGAGGAGTGCAAGAAACTTGCCGTAAAGTCGCTGCTGGAGGTGGTGGAGAGCGGTGGCCGCAACATCGAGGTGTCTACTATGAAGCCGGGTGAGCCCCTGAAACTGTGGACGGAAGAGGAGGTAGACGCCTTCGTCACTGCCCTCGAAGCCGAAAAGGCTGCCGCAGAGGCTGCCGTGGTGCGTGTCGAATCTCCCTCCTGATTGTTTGTGTTTGCTCTACCGGCACTGCTGCACAGCGATCTGTGCCACGGATGGCTGATTTGTGCCCCTTTGGGCTTGCGCCTTTCCTGACATTTCGTGGTGGCAGGCCGGAGGCTCCGGTGGCGCGGCCTCGTCGTGATTCCCCAAAGACCCTGTATGTTCTTTGGGTTTTACTTAGGCACATCAGGGTGGGTTCCGTCAAGGGGGATTCCCGTGACGCTCACGGTGCTGAAAGAACTGCAAATGTCGGCAGCCAAGGCCGAGATGACAACAGGCCAGTTGCGAGGCGCTTTCAGTGCACCACAGGTGACGGCAGGTGGAGGAGTCCCTATCCAGGCTCCGTCCCCTGTGGCCATGAGCTCTAGTGACGAAGAGTTGGTTCTTGATTGAGCAAGGGGACCATAACATAGGAGTACGGTAAGGAATACAAAGCACATCCACCACAAGAAGCGGAAAAGAGGATGTCCCTGCCTGTTTCTCCTCCCTCGAGATGCTTGGTGGCAGCACGTTGGAGGTGTTGCTCGCATCGTTTGATAGCTGCCTCAGTGTCCTCGAGGGTGATCATATGCTCTTGATCCAGTGTCGCAAGATGCTCATCAGCTTTCTTCCAACCGTCCTGTCCTTGACCATAGCAAGCTTGCGAATCATTGTCTGACGTAGACTCGCGTGAAGAAAGGGCATCAAAGAGGCCATACTGTTGAAGATCTTGAACAGAGACGCCGTCATTTTTTCAAACTCGGTGTCAATCTCGTAGAAAGTCTCGCGACGACGTTGATCTCCCGTTGCCGAGTTGAGAAGCTCGCAGAGGTCCTCCATGAAAGCGCCGTTGATCACGCCGGGATCTGCCAGGGCTGATCTGCCCACAGCGACTCAGTGGTCAGCTTTTTGCCCTGGAGGATCTTGGTAACCTCTGGCGTCTTAAGGATGGACTTGAGCTTGATAGTGGCTGGCGTCTTGGAAGCGTGGAGGTACACCGCATCGTGGAACCAACGGACGACGGTGCGGTTCACCATCGTCAGGCGCTTGGCATCAAGAACTGCATGCGCCAGTGCCAGCTGTTCCTCCGTCATGCCCATCTTCTCGTGATCTGCATGATGCGCCCCAAGCACTGTCTTGCGATTCGCGATCAGTTCAAGCGGATGTTGTTACCGACGCGTTTGTGAACGCCGCTTGAAGGTCCTTCTTCGTGTAGTACGCGACATTTGGCCTGCTTGTAGCATGGCGCAGAAGACATCCCCGCCTTCCACTACCCAGCCGTGGCCTTCCTTTGCCTGTGCGTGCTGGTCCTTGCCAATCAACATCCCCTCGATGTCTACTGTGTCTTAGTAATACGCGCATGGACGTATGAGTATGTGTCTACTGTGTCTTAGTAATACGCGCATGGACGTATGAGTAAAAAGACACTCTAATACGGGCATGGACCTACGAGTATGAGTGTCTACTGTGTCTCAGTAATACGCGCATGGACGTATCAGTACGGGCACGAACGTGACTATTACATACACGTAGGGGGGTTTTACACTGGGAATCGCCCACCGGTTTTCCCCTGTATGTGCTTTATGGAAGGTTGAAATTCCTCGAAGGTTAAAAACGTGCCCTTCTCAATGTCACGGTTATATCCCGTTATTGGACACACGTGCTTGGGGTTTTAGCCGTTAGTGAGTCGTCCGCGGCCCTGCAGCGATGGGGCTCCTCAAACAACTCATGATATTTGGGAAATCTGGGCTGCAGGGGCTTCCCACGCGGGTGGCATTTCCTCTCCGGGACATTCAGCTGCGGCTGTCCAAAGGGGCTACTGGGGTCCCCCTATTCACAATATGGGACTCTGTAGCAGGCCCGGGGACCCCAATGTCTGGAAACAATTCGGGCCGGAGCCGAGCCACCCGGGCAATAGAGCCTCGGCATAGGCCGCCTGGGCAGCGATGGATTCTGGATCAGGTACTACGGGGGGGGGTTCCGGGTAGGCCGCCATTTTGGCGCACGCTGAAGGAGTCCTATAAGGGGCTCGGCTCGGTGACCTTAAAAATAAACACTCAACACACACGTGTGCTGGCGGCGTAATAAAACCCCGGGGGGTGATTACGCCGCCACCCCATCAGGATCAGAGGAGGAAGGTGAAGAAGCTCTCAGGTTAGCGGCAGCCAGATTGCGCAGCCGTATCATCTCTTTATGGCTTTCCCCTTGAGTGGTCGTGGATTGTACATGTTCTTCCTGTCCTTTCGAGGCACCTTTGTCGTTTGAGCTGCCCTTGCCTCTGCCTTGTCTGCTGGCCCTGAGTGCAGCGGGTACGCTCTGGTCATCGCGAGCCTCTGCTTTCTCTGCTCGCGCAGCTGCCTGGGCCACCCGGCGAGCCTTAGCAACTTCAGCCTGCGCAGATGCCTCCTCCTCCCTCTGCCTAGCTGCAGCCTCCTCCTCTCGCTTCTGCCGAGCGGCTTCCTCCTGCGCCTGCTCCCTTCGCTTCTGTACAGCCTCGTGCTCCTCCTTCTCCAATATCGCCCTCACCTCATCCGCCAGCCTCGCCTTCAACTCCCTCCTGCGCTCCTCCCTTTTCCTGCTGTCACGCTCCTCGTCTGCTTGCCGTCGCGTAGCACCACCCTCCTGCGGCCCCTGCTCCTCGTGATCGTTTCCACCCTGATTCTCTTCCTTCGCCTTTTCCCGTGCGGCCTCTTCCTTCTTCGCCAGTGATGGAGGAGCAGGAGGAGCCTTCTTACTTGCGCCCTCTTCCTCCTCAGCCTTCTTTTGTGCGATCTCCTCAGCCGCTTTGGCTTGCTCTTCTCTTCTCTTCGCAGCTGCCTCCTTCTGGCGTTGTTTCTCCTTCCTCTCCTCCGCCGCTCTCACCTCATCTGCTGCCTTTGCCTCTTCCCCTCTCCTCTTGTCCTCTGCCGCCCTCGCCTCCTCCCTCCTCTTGGCCTCAAGTGCCATCACCTCCTCCTCCTTCCTCTTCGCCTCGGCCGCTTGCTTTTCTCCTTCCTTTGCACCTGCCTCCTCTTGACGTTGTCTCTTCTTCCTCTCCTCCGCCGCCCTCGCCTCCTCTGCTGCCCTCGCCTCTTCCTCTTTCCTCTTGGCCTCTGCCAACCTCGCCTCGCCCTCCTTCCTCTTGGCCTCTGCCACCCTCGCCCCCTCCTCCTTCCTCTTCGCCTCTGCAGCAGCCTCTGCCGCTGCCCTCTCGGCCTGCTTCGCCGCTTCGGCCGCCTTCAATTCGGCCTCCTTCGCCAGCCTCTCCTCCTCTGGCTTCCTCTCCTCTTCCTCCTTCGCCAGCCTCTCCTGCTCCTCTCGATGCATCCGCTTCTCCTCCTCCTCTCGATGCATCCGCTTCTCCTCCTCCTCCTGTATCTCTTGCTCCATCGCCCGTTGCTCGCCCTTGACCTGCCAGGGTTTGAAACGTTATCTTGATCAAGAAACCTGTTCACAACCAGTTTTCGCTGGATTCGCGGGAAAATCGCTGGATAAATGCGAATGCTTCCTCCGAGCGCTGCCGATATATCAAATGCAGAGCATCAAAGATGTACGGGTTGATGAACAGAAGGGCGTGGATCAATGTTTTGTTCACGAAAAATATTTGCTAATTTGCAAACATGCAACATGCCTGGAAATCTCTTGACGGTGCTGCACACTCTTCGGCGCAGGTGAATGAAACGGTCCGGGCACATGTAGATTCGTGCACCTTTCGCCCATCCGTGCATTCGCAGAAGCCGGAGACGCCCGGGGGCACCTGGCGCTGACAATGAAGGTCGTTGTTGGGCTCGCGAGGGCCGAGAGGGCTGCAATCGCCAGTCTGGCGCCATCCAGCGCACCCCAGCACCTGTACACAGGCGTCTCTGCAGGAAAAGGGCGCGTGCTCACAGCCAACATGGTGTCGGTTGTCGCCGTCGGCACACTCGCAGAACCCCTCCACTCCGTTTTGGATCTCGTCGGCGCAGCTTCGGTCCTTGTGCCGCTCGCGGTCGCCGTGCGGGTCGCACGCACGCGTCCTCCGGAAGGCGACGCAGCCTGGAATTGGCTCCACCTCCCGCGCGTCGCGCAGCCCGGGCTCGTTGATGCCGGTGTGCACCCACTGCTCCAGGCTGTACAGGTCGGCGCGCACGCCGGCCTCGAGCACCTCCCCGTGCGGCAGGCCCGGCCGAAACACCTGCAGCGTGGGGAACTTCTGCACGTTGTGGTCGAGGCACGCGTGCGCCTGGTTGCCGCTGCAGTCGAGCTTCAGGACGTCGACCGTCGGGACGCCGGCGAAGCGGCGCGCGAGCTCGTCCCACACCGGGAGGAAGCGCTTGCAGTTGCGGTTCCGCGGGAGGTAGAACATGACAAAGAGGTGGGTGTCCGTGTGCTCCGAAGAGTGAAGCAGGTGGTCGAGCTCCCAGGGCCCCACCTCTGGCCCGAGGTGGAACACGTGGTCCCTTCCGCGGTACGGGCTCGGCCGTTCCTTGGGCCAATGCGGGCCAATGTAGCTGTCGTCGGTCGTCGTCACGATCGGCGGGGCCCGCGTTGTCCGCGGCGCGAAAGCGAGCAGCAGCAGCGCGACGCGCGACGCGAGGCGCGCTTCCGCGGCGCGCGGCATCGCTGCTCGCCTTCCCCACTCGCCTTCCCCACACACTCTTTTGCCCTGGTCCTGCTCTGGGTCCGCCGCGCCAGCGGAATTGGGTTTCGCAACCGAATGCCCTGAGTTGGCCCCAACCCCCTGATGTTGTACGGACCAAAAAAGTCGAGCGCCTCGACGGAGCGCCACGACGTTAGACGGGCGCCCCGTTGAACGGAGCGCCTCGACGGAGATGAAGGAGTCAAGTTCGTGACTTTGAAGCAGAAGTTTAAGGACAGTTGGTTTCCATACTTTCTACTGGTCGGCATCCGACGGTGCAGGCGACGGCGAGTGCCAGGGAGAAATGGGGTGCGGGACCTCGAAGCAAACGCCCACGCAGCCCACGTCACTGGGGAGCTGGGGCGTCGGGGGCCCGTTGCTCGCGAATGAGGTCTACGGGCCGAAGCCGCGCGTCGTGCGCAGCGTGGCCAAGCTGGTAGAGCTGCGGAAGATGCTCTTGTACGCGGAGGAGAGCCAGAAGCCGCTACCCGAGGAGGAGCACAGGCGGCTCATGTGCGGGCTGGCCTTCTTCACCGAGCGGCAGAGCGAGGCGCTGGGCAGGGCGTCGCGCTGTCAGTGGGCCCTGACGGTCTGCTCGGCCATGGACACGGTGGTGGAGCGCGAGTTGCTGCAGAGCGACTGTTTTGTGGCGCTGCGGGACTTGGCGCGGGGTGCGGGTATGGACCTGGAGTGGTGCGAGGCGCGCTGGGAGCTCGACCAGGAGCGGGACGCCAGCCACAGCGAACGTCCAGCGCGGATGCGCGAGACGAGACGCGCTGTGCAGGTGTCGGTCGGGCCGGCCCTCATTGTCATTCTCGGCGACAAATTCGGCAGCCCGCAGCTGCCCCGCGCCATCGATGCCACGACTTTCGAGGCCATTCTGGTCGAGCTTGCCAGGCTAAGCCGAAAGGGCGAAAAATTGGCCAACAGCTATGCAAAGGACACCAACACTGTCCCGCCTGTCTACGTGCTGCAGCGCATTGACAAGTTCGTGCCAGACTTCCTGGAGCTCCTGGACGCCAAGCGGCGTGAGCAGGTTGGCGCGTGTGTTGTCCTGTGACCGCCAGCGACAGGCGTGCTCCCAGCACGCCTGTAGCTGACAGAGGTGCCTGTGTCGCGCGTGCGACCCCGGCTGACGTCTGTCGGATGCACATCTCGCGCCAGGCCGAGCACAAGTGGCGAACAGAGTACTTCGCGCCCATGCTCGACGACCTTAAAGTTGCGATGTCGGCGATGCAGCAGCAAGGCACGCTATCTCAAGCGGAGGCAGACCGATACTTGCAGCCCACCACGATGCAAGACGCACTGCAGGGAGTTTTGCTCGACGCAGAAAGGGTACGCGGCAAACAAGCGAGCCGCACGGTGCTGGTTAATCGCTGCTTCACACAGATGAACCCGGGAGATCCTTTTGCGGCAGGCTATGTTGACCTGAGGTCAAATGGAGTTCAAGATGCTCAGGCAGCTATTGCGCTTGAACGACTCAAGTCCTCTTTGAAAACCGCAATTCCACCCGAAAACATTCTTGATTTCTCAGTACCGTGGGAGCCAGAGGGACTTGACGCGAAAAATGAAAGACATCAAGTGTATCTGTCCCAGGTGGGAGATAAAGTAATGGAAGTCGCCACGAAGATCTTGGCAGATCAGTTGGTGCAGATTCCGAAGCTGTCAAATATCGAGTACGAGGTGCATCAGCACATGCGCTGGCTAGAACAGCATTCAAAGGGCATGCTGGGCCGTCCTGACACACTTGAACGCGTCAAGAACTTCCTCGAGCAAAGATTTGACAGAGAAAAATCCCTCTTCAGTTTCTTGCCTCCCAAACGACCAGGATGTGCTATGGTAATTACAGGCGCTGTGGGCTGCGGCAAGACGAAACTCCTGTGCGTCGCAGTCGCCGAGGTCTCGCGGCCCTTGGTGGAACCTGACTCCTCCATGGGCTCCATGACCTCTGGGCATAATGGTGAGCCAACACCAATTGTTATATTTCGGGCAATTGGAAATTCGCACTCGTTGCGGACTGGCAGGGACGTGATGCGATCCATCTGCTTGCAGCTGGCCTCAGTGGTGCAGAACTCCGAACCAGTGCCGCATGATTACAGTGATCTGTCAGTCAGATTTGGAATGCTGCTAGCTGAAGCTGGTGAGTCTCGGCGAGTGCTCCTTGTCCTCGACGGCCTGGACCAGCTGGTAAGAATTCTACTCCCGGCAGTCTGTGCAAGCTGTTAGGATAAGGCAGTTGTTGGCGACGCCATGGTTAGAAGTCTGAACTTTTTGTGTGGTTCACAGGACTTAGTCGCAGATGGTTCTCCATGCCTACATTGGCTGCCAGTCGATTCGCTGCCAGACAACTGTTTCCTCCTGGCAACGGTTTCCTCGACCGACTCTCCCTGTACAAACAGACAGGTGTACAGTGAGCTCAAGGAGAGGCTGACCGGCGACCAGGAGTGGGTGCCACTTACGGCCCTTCGTCCAGAGGTTCTCACACACACCGTCCTTTCACGCACTTACACACACGCAATGAGAAGTCACCCGACACCATTAATAATCCATAGACTAAACCATGAGCTGGGAGGTCCATCTACGCGCATTGCTTGAGACTGATGCAACTGATTGTCTGGGCCTGCGACTCCCGGCTTGCTCTCTGTCCTCATGGGGCAGGAGACGTCAGCAATCCTGCAGTCGTGGCTCGAGCGAGACAAGCGAGATTTAACCGCTTTGCAGAAGGCAGTCCTGGTCGGTGCAGCCAGCGCAGCGCAGGATGGTGCAACTGCAACGGTACTGGATTTGCGCTACAACATTTCCAAGACATGGACGAGCACGAGTAGCCCGCCATTAACGACTTTCACCCCTTGCATCTCGTCGTGTGCGAATGACATTTTCGTCAAGCTCGAGTCCCAATTCAACGAAAATCTTGTAGCTAATGTACTCGGCGCCATGTCTATTTCAAAAGTTGGTCTTACTCGAGCCGAGATGCTGGATATCGCCTCGATGGACGACCCGATGCTCAAGGAGCTGTTTACATGGTGTGTCCCGCCTTTTGCCAGAGTACCTCCGAGCGCAGTCGCAAACTTACTGCATGCTGTTGAGGACCTGATTGAGGAGCGCTCGGTGCCTGGATGTGCCCCAGTGATCCAATGGAAGAATGCTTCTGTACGGTGGCATTGTAAGACACGATATGATGGTGCGGCGCTGCGAAGACGTCTGCACACATACTTCTCTGGCAGTGCTAGTCTCCTCTTCAAACCGCTGACAATGAAATGCCGAGAAATCACCGCAATGTTGTCCTGTGACCGCCAGATCGGCACAATGCCCAACACGTTTGGGCTTGGAGATGGCAAGGCAAGGGTAAATTGGCGCAAGTTGCTAGAACTTCCCTCGCTGTTAGAAAGCCTCAAGAACTGGGATGAACTGGTGCGTTTATTGTGCGATCCGACGGTTTTCGAGGCTCTCTCATCTCCGAATCATGTGGTTGCGTACTGTACAGCGTGGAAATCTGTCGTCTCAGCAGCAGGCCCTAAGAAGGGGGCTGATGTTGTGTGGGAGGGATTCAGGGTTATGGTGGAGAAGATTGATGATTACAAAATTCGTGCCGGATTAGCTCAACGAGTGGCAAAATTCTTACGAGAGGAGCTAGGTGCTATGCTTGTGTGTGTGTGTGTGTGTGTGTGTGTGTGTGTGTGTGTGTGTGTGTGTGTGTGTGTGTGCATGTTTGTAAAATTCTTACCAGAGGAGCTAGGTGCTATGCTTGTGTGTGTGTGTGCGTGTGTGTGTGTGTGTGTGTGTGTGTGTGTGTGTGCATGTTTGTAAAATTCTTACGAGAGGAGCTAGGTGCTATGCTTGTGTGTGAGTAGTATATAGCAGAGCTTTTTTTTCTTTTTCCCCATGTAATCACTTCATAAATAAATAAAAAATATTTTTCTTTTTCCGGCGAAGC
>Ga0315899_10005502_pt1 | contig 13670 bp, 11 predicted proteins | sample LakEriMetagenome_2_FD_203518 | JGI IMG/M metagenome (GOLD analysis project Ga0315899, IMG submission 203518) | Freshwater fungal communities from buoy surface, Lake Erie, Ohio, United States - Buoy 4 MA112 | ecosystem: Environmental > Aquatic > Freshwater > Lake | place: USA: Lake Erie, Ohio...
ACCATACAATAAACAAAGGGGACTATATGATATTCGATTTTGACCGAACTCTCCACCAAGTAATAAAAACTGGGCTTACAGAAACACCGCGTATTTTATTAAAGGTCCATTATATTGTTTGTCGTAATTGTCCTTTCAGTGAACAATACGTTGATTTTGTTACCTTGTTTTATAAAGGATATTATTATATAGCTCGTTATACTGAACAATTAGGAACAGACCCCACCGATTGCGTCGGGTACTTTTTTGGGACGATGTGGGAATGGCCATTTTTCCCCAGCTTTACACCCTTGAAGATTTAAAATGGGACAAAATATGAGTAAGATTTTCTATTTTTATTATAACGATGATTATAAAATTTCTGCGGTTAAATATTATTTGAAAAATAAAGATAATATTAGAAAAACTTGTAAAATATTTGATTGTAAAAAATCTACATTACAAAGATGAATAAAAAGATACAAAACATCTAAAAATATTACACGAAAAAACCGAACATCTACATCTTATAAAATTACAAAACCACAAGTGAAAACCGCTTTAGAATTACTTAACCCTTTAACGTTTTCGGTGTTTTACAAAAAAATCCAAATATTTTACCTTTTATAAAAAATTTGAAACGATTTATGGTATCCCGAAATTTAATGATATGTAAATTTGTAAAATTCATTAACCCGCAAATCCGCGGATTAAATCGTTAAAGGGTTAAAAACAACGAACAATTTACGATGAATGAATTGGTGGTTGATATGAAAAAGAAATATCCTACATTTGATATTACACCACAACATTTAGGAGAGGTGATTAGAGACAATAATAAAACAAGAAAAAGAACAAGACACGAACATTTTCCAAAAGAAAGATACAAAAAACCAATAGACAAAGCGACCGAAATGAATAATTTTTTTACCGAAGTTCGTAAATTTCCAATCAATAAAATTATTTGTTTAGATGAAACAAGTGTTGGTTCTGCGTTAAAACCAACATATAGTAGTTGTAATCTTGGTAAGCGTTGTATAATAAAAACAACTAATCAATTTGTATTTCGTAAATTCACATTATTAGTAGCGATAAATAATTCAAAATATGTAGGTAAGGAAATGTATGAAAAAGGGGGTATGACAAAAGAAAGATTATTAGAATTTTTACAAAAATACATATTTCCAAATTATAAAGACCATCTTATTATATTAGATAATGCTGGAAGTCATAATAACGAACTAATAAAAACTGCTATTACAAAAAGCGGAAATAAATATTTATTTGCTGTTCCTTACACTCCAAAAAGTAATTTACCAATTGAAGCATATTTTAATCAAATAAAAAATACTTTGAAAAAGGATAGAAATATTGAAAATTATCAACAATTAGAAAAAAATGTAGATAAAGCAATTGAAAAAGTAAAACCTGAAAATTATAGAAATTATTTTGAATATGCCTATAACTTGAAAGAAGAAATACAATTACAAAGAAAATCATTAACCAGAAGAAGAAAATTAAAAAATTATAAATAATATGCTTAAAATTTATTTGTGTATTTTAAGTATATTGACGAATGCGTCTTAAAAGTGAATTATACAAAACAGAACAAGATGAAATTATTAATAAAATTATTAAAATTTTAGATTTAGAAAATAAAAATACATACACACTTTATGAGTTAGATAATAATACTGAAATCCAACAAAAAATAATGTTATTAATACCAGAAATAAGGAAATGGTTTTCATTTAATGGCATAAAAGCAGTAGGCGACCCTGAAAAAATAAAACGACCTTGGTTTTCTATTATTAAACAATTAACAAAAACAAGATATAATATTACAAGTAAAGATTTTCAATTTACAAAAAATGGAAAGCATATTAGAACACATATTTACAAATTTAATTTAATTATTAGATAAAAATTTTGATTTAACCCTTTAACGATTTTACCGACGGATTTGTCGGTAAATGAATTTTAAATTATGTAAAGTTATATACACACTTATTACCATAGATGGTTTCAAATATTTTATAAAATGTAAAATATTTGGATTTTATAAAAACACCGAAAACGTTAAAAGGTTAATATAATTTCCTTCAACAATGATAGGTTCAAGTTTATCAAAATTATAATATCCTCTTTTTAACATTAAATTATCATATCGTTTATTGTTTTTTATAATTCTACACAAAACACAGGTATCATACCCTCCATTTGTAATTGTATTTCCATCTAATGATGTAAAATATGTTCCATTTACATTTTTTTTACAAGAAGAACAAGTTTTTGCATCTTCTATACATAATTTAATTTGTTTCATACGAACATTATATATGCTAATGTCGTGAGAATTCATTGTATATTATTAACCCTTTAACATTTTCCAAGTTTTTACAAAATTCAAATATTTTACTTTTTATAAAATATTTGAAACCATATATGGTGTAGTATTTCATACAACTTATACAATTTATAAAAAATATTAACCTTGAAATCCGCAGGTTAAATCGTTAAAGGGTTAATGTTACTTTATATTTTATAACGTAATATTTACAAATCAATTTTATATCATTATAAAAACAATACAAAAGGGAATTCGTTTATTTACTTATAATAAAAATATTTAGAAATATTATAAAGGATGGAAATAAAAGAAAAACCACCCGACGACTTTTTCAAAGGAATTAAAATTTCCTTAAAAAGTGTATTGAAACACCCTGATATTAATTTACCGAAAATTACAAATGCGGTTATTAAGTGTAATAAAATTGTTATTCAAACATTAATGTTTATGAAACTATTTTTATTAGACCATTATGAGAAACATAATTCAATGCCAAATATTAATGATGAATTTATAAATTCTTGTATGAAAATTTTATGTAATGAAAAAGCAACTGGAAGACCACCAAAACAAGAAATTAAACAACTCAAAGAAAAACTCACCACATTTTACAATACGGATTTTCAACCACTTATTCAAAATGAAAATTTGGATTATACACATATGAATACCATTTTAGATTATCTTACGATTGATATTCTTACTATGTATGAAAATAATATTAAATTTCATTATGTGGAATATGTTGAAAGATATGTAAATGTAGTATGGAAAAAGAAATTTATTGTAAGCAAAATTAGAAAAATGAATATTACACAAAAAGAAAAGGAACAACGAGTAAGTAATCTTTGTAGTCAATTAAGAAAAATTAAAACCGATTTATTGAATGTTGAAAATACAAACTACAAATCTCATTCTATGTATCATAGTTGGATTAATCAACAAAAACAAATTATTACACCAAGTAAAACAAATTATAAAAAAAATAATATTGTGTATGACTTAATGTGTAGTCCTATGGATTATTATCCTTCTATAATTAAAATGATGAAACAAGTTGAAAAAGAAGAACAAACAATAAGCAATGTTTTTCCTATGAGAAGTGAAGTTATACCAAAACATATAAGATTGGATACAACAACATTAGTTCATTTACTTATGACAAAGAAACAAGGTAATAAAAGTGATTATTTAACAAAAGGAAATCTAAAACGAAAAGAAGATAAAATATGGGAATTCTTTTTTAGAACAGAAAGAAAAATGTTTCATAAAAAGTATTATGAATTTCATCATATGATAGAAACTGATGGCGTAAGTTGTTCTTTGTTATTACTTCGTAAAGATTTAATTGGTAAAAAATTACCTATGATGAAAAAAGGATTATCAACAGAAACATATATTGATGAATTAACAGATTATACTGAATTACAAAATAAAAAGATTGTAGCAATTGACCCTGGAAAATGCGATTTAATTTATTGCGTTGATGACGATAATAAAGAAGCAAATAAATTTAGATATTCACAAGACAAAAGAAGGAAAGAAACCAAGAAAAAAAAGTATTCAAAAATTCAATTGGAATTGAAAAAAGAAAAAATTAATGGAAAAACAATAATAGAATGGGAAACAGAATTATCAAAATTAAATAAAAAAACACTTACTATATCAAAATTCAAGGAATATATACAAAAGAAGAGTGAGATAAACAATATGTTATTTACTTTTTACGAAAAATATATTTTCAGGAAACTACGATTACAAAGTTATAGAAATACAAAGAAAAGCGAACAGAAAATGATTAACCAATTCAAAAAAATATTTGGAAATGAAAAAGAGGTTATTGTTTGTTTTGGTGATTACGAACAAAAAAAACAAATGAAATTCAAAGAACCAACAAAAGGAAAGGGTATGCGAACCTTATTTAGAAAAGCAGGATTTCAAACATATATGGTAGATGAATTTAGAACGAGTTGTATGTGTTCTAAATGTGGCATAGGTATTTGTAAAAAAACGATGGTTAGGGAAAATCCAAAACCATACAGAACAGGAAACATTATCGTTCATGGACTGATTTGTTGTAAAAACGGATGCGGTTATTGGAACAGAGATGTAAATGGTGCTACAAATATTTATAAAATTGCTTATAATGCGATAAATAAGAAAGAAAGACCAAATTATTTATCAAGAAGCAATAATTTATCAACTGGTTTAGACGAACCAGTAAAACCAAAATTTACACGCTCCGCAAAGGGCAAACCTTGTTAATTTTTATGGGATTTTGTCCCATTTTAAATCTTCAAGGGTGTAAATATACTATAGGGTTGTGTATGATGGCTGTGTTTTTCGTGTTGTGGCGTGCGTTGTCAAATAGATAATAAAAAATCAAGTAAAAAATTGATTTGATTTTTTATACATAAATACTATTACATAATAAACACTATTCACATATAACTTATTAACAAATGACATCAACCACGCCACGCAGACACTCCACTCGTTCAATGGTCGATGAAAATTGCGAAAGAACGCTAATATTCGACGTTGAAACGAGTGGTTTACCGCAAAAAACCAATGATACGGCAAAACAACCGTATATTATACAACTATCTTTCGTGGTAATTAATGTTTCCGTTGATACCGATGTAATAACGTATAATACCGAACTTGAGTATACTAATTACATACGAATAAATGATGATATTGAAATCCCTTCTGATATTGTCAAGTTGACAAAGATTACTAAAGAAAAATGTGTATCGGAAGGTATTCCTATTGAAGACGTGCTGTGTAGATTTTATCGTGAATACATGAAGGCCAAACGTGTCGTTTCACATAATATCGCATTTGATTCAAAGATGATATTGATTGAAATCGAGCGCAATTACGCTCGATTGACAAGAATGGGGTGCAGTGTTCCATTTGCCATATTTAACCCTATGTTTAATAAAGTAAATGGTATAAGTGTTTATTGCACAATGATGAAAGGGAAGGATGTTACGAATATTATGATTACATCCAAGAAACCGGCCGCCGCCGCCGCCGTCGCACTTTCAAAACCCCCGCGTAGCTACAAAAAACAGCCAAAACTAATTGAATTGTTCAGACATCTTTACCCAGAACGAGAAGACCCCGTGGGTCTACACGATTCATTGGTTGATACGAAGGTTTGTATGGAATGTTATATAGGATTATTGAAACCATCGCGTACAAAGTCGGTTTAAGGAAACAGGTATAGTAGGGGGGGGGTGCGGGGCATGGGTGCGGGGGGATATATTAAATATAAAAAATCATAAAAAACGTTTTTTTTTATGATTTGGTTCTTAAAAATAAATTATATTGCCTTATTATCCATACATGGTTAAATTAAAGTCGTTGGGGGGCGGAGGTCAACGTTTCGAACTAAGACGAACACATTTCACACGCAGGTTCATGTCCCGTTTCGCTCGTCATTTTTACCGGTTCTATAGTAAATTGTTGTGCGTTATGTTTTGCCCGTCTTCTCAAATAATATATACCCGTTTTGAGTCCTTTGCTCCACGAATAAAAATGCATTGCTGTTAACGAATTATAGTTTGGGTCTTCTAACCACAAATTTAAACTTTGACTTTGACAAATATATATACCCCGATCCGCACTCATATCAATCAACGCTTTCATTGGTATTTCCCAAACAGTTTTATACTTTTCTTTAATTTCGTTTGGAATGGAAGGAATTGACTGTATACTTCCGTTGTTCGCAATAATATGATTTTTTATCTGATCATTCCAAATACCCAAGTTTATTAATTCTTTCATTAAATATTTATTTGTTATAATAAACTCACCTGCCAATGTTCGACGGGTGTATATATTGCTTGTAATCGGTTCGAAACATTCATTAAACCCGAGTATTTGCGATGTGGAGGCCGTTGGCATCGGTGCCAATAAAAGTGAATTACGTAAACCGTGGGTTTTTATTTGTTCTTTTAATCCCGTCCAATCATAGCGTTCATTTGAATGGGATTCGACGCCCCAGAGGTCAAACTGTAGAAGCCCTTGGCTTGCTGGTGACCCGTCAAATGTTTCATATTTACCGTCCGTCTTTGCCATTTCCATCGATTGTTCCAGGGCTCCGTGGTATATTGTCTCAAAAATACGCCGGTTTAGTTCTCGCGATTCGACCGACGCGAATGAGAACCCCATCATTATAAAGACATCCGCCAATCCTTGAATACCAATACCTATCGGCCGATGTCGCATATTGGAAATACGGGTTTTTTCCGTTGGGTAAAAATTAATATCTATAACACGGTTTAAGTTATAGGTGACTATTTTCGCAACGTCGTGGAGTTTGGCAAAGTCGAATGTGGGGGGACTGGTCGTTTCGTCCACGAAGGTCGGTAACCCAATGGAGGAAAGATTACAAACCGCTGTTTCTGTATCGGTCGAAACCTCCATGATTTCTTGGCAGAGATTGGACGACTTAATAATACCTATATTTTTTTGGTTGCTTTTACGGTTGGCGGCGTCCTTAAACGAAATATATGGCGTTCCCGTCTCCATCTGTGCGTCCAAGATTTTATACCATATTTCTCTTGCCGGTACGGATTTACGCGCCCGTCCTTCCGTTTCATACTTTGTATAAAGGGCGTCGAATTCATCACCATACACATCGGCCAGTCCTTTACATTCATTTGGACACATAAGTGACCAGTTTTCGTTATTTTTGACTCTCTTCATAAAAAGGTCACACATCCAAAGGGCGTAAAACAGGTCACGAGCCTTCATTTCCTCGTCCCCGTGGTTTTTTCTCATTTCTAAAAATAATTCTATATCAGCATGCCAAACTTCCAAGTAAATGGCGAAACTGCCGTTTCGTTTACCGCCTCCTTGATCAACGTATTTGGCCGTATTGTTGAAAACACGGAGCATAGGAACTATACCATTTGATGTTCCATTTGTTCCGCAAATTTGACTACCGGATGCGCGAATATTATGTATATGTAGCCCTATACCCCCCGCATGTTTGGAAATGAGCGCACAGTCTTTTAATGTATTGTATATACCTTCTATACTATCATTTTCCATTGCCAAGAGGAAACACGACGAGCATTGTGGATGTGGTGTTCCGGCGTTAAAAAGTGTGGGTGTGGCGTGAATAAAGTATTTCTGCGACATATGGAAGTATGTTTCCATTACACGGTCGAAATTCGTTCCATGAATCCCTACCGCCACACGCAACCAAAGATGTTGGGGTCTTTCCAATACGCGTCCATTTGAACGCATCAAATACGATTTTTCCAGGGTTTTAAACCCGAAAAAGTCGATCAAGTAATCGCGCGTATAGTCACATATAGAATCTAAATATTCGGCATTTGATGCGACGATTTTCCAAGTTTCGGCGGAAATGAGCGGGGCGTGTTTCCCATTTTTGTCTGTGTGATTATATAGCTTTTTCATAACCTTGAAAAATGAAGATTCTGTATTTTTATGGTGATTTGAAATAAGAATACGTCCAGATAAAACGTTATACTCGGGGTGAATTGAACTCATTGACGCGCATTGTTCGGCGGTTAATTCGTCGATTTTCGTCGTTGAAATTCCGTCATAGAGCTGTTCAATAATTTTTATAGAAACGGAAGCGTAATTAATCTTTATACCAACCTCTGTTCCTGCCTTTTTTATTCGTTTCATAATTTTATCGAATGAAACAACCTCTTTTTTTCCCGTTCTCTTTGTTACAAACATGTCCTGACCATTTGAAGGGGGTGGGGGTGCCGATGTAGTAGTCGATGTATTGGTTGTAGCGGTAGCACTATCTGCGCCACCAATACTATTACTTCGCGATTTATTTTTTCGGGTGGGTTTTGTCGGCTGTGCGGGTAAAGGTATAATATCTACCTTGTCATTTATTACAACTGTTTGATGTGTTGTGTGTTCTTCTTTATCTTCCAACTGCTGAAGGGCTGGTTTAATGGTTGACGGTTGGCTTTCCATTTGAAATAATAACTATAGTATTTACTATACAGTTGAAATAGTTTCTATATATCTTTTACAACGACGGTATTTCTATTTAATCCCGTTTTTTCATTTCCAAAATAAAACGATTTTACTGTTTCGTCACTATATAATTCTTCGTTTTTTTTGCCTATGAATTCATTGTCTTTATCTTCTATAGTCCCCATTTTGTAAGTTTTATCGACGGATGTATTGTCAAACTGTATCAGACATTTCGGGTTCGCCTGTTTTTTCTTTGGTAATCGTTGTTTATATTCTCCTGTTTCTTTTTCGCGCAAAATGACGTTCCACGCTTCCGTCAAGCGCGGAAGAACGGAGTTAAACCACCCCCTATTTCGCGGAACAGCCACACAAGAGAATTCATCCATATACCACCAATTAACAACGACTTTTTTTGAACTCCATTTATCTATAAATGTCTGTGTATCGTCGGTACATCCATTTCCATTTTCATATATAATAAATTCGTATTCGGGAGTAACGTATTCGACCGATAATATAGGTATGTTTGTTATGGCTACCCCTTTCGTTTTCTTTATTGTTTTCCATTCCTCCGTTGTCCGACATTCTTTAAATCTGGTTTCAATAAAATTACATATATCTAAATTACATACTTCCATTTGAATCTGCATTTGAACCCAGTACGCCTCCAACGGAATCCCAGTTATTTCGCGATTTACAATGTTTTTTATTTCAATCATTCGCCCAAAATGGTTGTGTTTACCCCCCGCCCCCGCGGTAACAATTCCGTCGGGTGAAGCACCTATATATTCGTAGGTTGGATGTCTTATACAACCGAATTCACTAACTTTCGTGTCGTACAGTTTTTCGTATATTTGAATTGACAATTTTTCGTATTTTTGCCCCCAGTGTCTCGAATCGGTAGTATTTATATAACTTTGTTTGTTTGGTATAACTGGATTACATTTTTCACAAATAAACGAGTTATATTGTGCCTGTGTTCCAAGTAACTTATATATATTACTTGCGGTCATTATTCCATTACGGAACTCGTACCACTCAGTGGTTCTTTGTTCTGGTTGGGGATGAGACTTCAAATAATCTATTTGTTGTTGTAATAGGGCTATTTCGTGGGGGGTTTTAGTAGGTTGGTAGTTGTCGAACTCGTCGATCTTGATCGATTTGGGTATTTGTGGGGAAGGGTGTATATTTGGATAAACATATGTAAAATAGATATCGACACGTTCTTTGACAAACTCGGTGATTTCAATTTCATTTAAGTAGTCGAGGTCGTCGTCGTCGTCGCCGTTGTTACTGTCATCGTTGTTGTCACCGCCATTTTCATATATGTGTTCGATAGATAACAATATATTAGTGGTTATAGTTTCGGTGATTTTATTCTTTAACGGTTCGTCTATATGAAAGACGTTTTTAATTTCATATTCATCAATTTGACAGTATATTTCTTGTTCCATATCTAATAAAAAATCTTCATCGAAAATATCCTCTATAGTTATCGGTTCGGGTTCATTCTCTAACACATCGACGGGTTCATCTTTGCGTAGCTTATTAAATATTAATTCTTCAATTTGCTCTATATAGGTATATAGTGTTTCTAATGAATCGGTTGGTTGAATAGTCAAATTTATTGGATATAATAGTACCATTTATTATATCTAATATTAGCTTTACATATAGTTTTACACATTCCAGCATTCACCCGTTTTAGCATTTTTACTAAATTTAAGGGTTCAAAACCATATATAGTAGGTTCAATGTTATAAATTAAAACATTCTTTAGCGGGTGTGCGTAAATATTTACATACACCCATTTTTTTCTTTGAAGGCATTAAAAAATACCAATATTATATATAATGAGTGTAAACTGTAAGAGCAACCAGGAAATGGTAAAAAAGGAATGTTTTACATGTATTACCAAATGTAACCCAAACCAAGAAAGAAATCCCGAAACCGGAAGGTGTAAGTTAAAGAAAACACTTAAAACGAAAAGTTCTCCAAAGCCGAAGAAAGCAAGAAAAACGCAGAAACAGAAGAAATCCCCACCGAAGAATTCACCGCCGAAGAAATCCCCACCAAAGGAAAGAGTGTCTACACCTGAACGAGTCTCCACGCCTTCAATAACGACACAGTTTCGATTTAAAAATGTTACCTATAAAGGAGTAAATGATAACTCAGCGCCAACAGAGAGTATAGATGTTGAAAATTACAACCGAACAACCCCTAGAACTACAATGACTATAAAAACCTATTCCGATATTTTTGATATGGACGATAATGATACTGAAATAACAACAATGAATGATGACGATGAAATAGTTAATTTAAAGGTCATTCAATTAGGAAACAAATTTTACTTTTATGATAATGAACAAAATTTATATAATAACCAAGGGGTCATCGTTGGTGAATATAGGTTAGCGACTGGTAGAGGCAAAGGAAAACAAGGGTTGGGTAAAAGTACGGAGAAAATTGTATTCAAAAAATCGGGGTCTAATGGATCATTTTAACCGTTCGTTGTGGAAGACTCTACAATTGAAACGGGTACTTTTTCCGTTTTCTTAGGTCGAGGGGTTAACGATTTTAATGTTGAAACCCGTGATTTATCGGTATTTTTTAATGTAAAATTATGCGATTCTGTATAAAACAATAGGGATGGTATTTCCACTATCTCCTGCTTTTCTTTGTCATATACTAAATCTTTTGTTTTTTGAAGTTTGTTTTTTTCTAAAGAAGATACAAAAAATGCCTTTAGTGTATTTGTGTCGTCTATACTTATATTGTGTTCTTTTCTGTATTTTTCCGCATATTTATGTAACTTTTCTATTTTAACCGTCTTGTTTAATTTGTTCCATGGTTCTTTTTTATTTTGCTGTTTTTCGTTTTCTAACATTTGGTCTATCATTTGTGTATTTACTTCGTTCTCGTTCTTTGATTCAACGAATGGAGACATATAGATATTTGAATAAATGTTAGGCGGGGTTTTGTTTTTATACTTGCTTGCTTTTTTAGCTTCGTCGTTAGATGGTTGATTCATAGTTTTCATTTCATTTATCGAAAACATATTTAAATTGGCGATTCTTTATACTATTATGGGACGATACGTTTATACTATTTACAGGAACATACGATTCCCCGTACGCCCCTCCCTCAGTAGAAACCACCTTTTACAGATTTCTTTAATTAACTGTATGTCGCTCCCTTCGGTCGCTCCAGTTTTTATATTTACTTTTTAACATTTACTTATAGTATTTTTTATAGATATAACAAAGAAATAACATATAAATGTAAAAAATGGAGCGACCGAAGGGAGCGACATACAGTTAATTAACGAAATCTGTAAAAGGTGGTTTCTATTAAGGGAGGGGCGTACGGGGAATCGTAGGGTTCATGTAGTTCCCGTAATTACTGGGTATAATATATATGTTTTTTAATATTCAAATTAATAAAAGAGAATATGAGTATTTTTGGTATATAAACGTATTTTTACAACTCCTATATTTTGCTTTAATTCTAGGTACTGCATTTATTAATATAACATACGTCCATTATATAATAGCATCGGTTCATATTTTTATATGTATATTTTTAATGTTAAAATTCAACCGGTTTTTAAGTGGTGGTGTTACAGTAAACGAATATGAAAAGAAATTTATTTTCACCGCTTCTTTTATTCTATTAATTAACATATTTATTTATGAATTAGGTATTTCTTTGGACGTCAATAAATTAAGAATGTATATTGATAAGTTCAAACAGAAGTTACGTGATTAATTATTTTCAATAATTTTACATAAGTCATCAAAGAGTTAACCAACCAACCATTTACAAAGGTAAAATAAAAAGATTGTAAACTATATAGTATACCGCATGACATTTGAATCGAAAAATATACCAAAATACTTATTATTATTAGGAATTATTTTATTTGCCAGTTTCATAGGAAAAAAATACACCCATTTTATTGAAGGCGATGAAAATAAAAATGAATATAAGTTAATTCAAGAATACCTTTTAAACGAGTCGCCGTTATATGGTTACAATAAACCAAAACTATGGGTTCATACAAAGTACGAATATAACGCGCGTAAATGGAAATCATTTCAGTCTCGTTCTTCTTTTGATTTAAATCAGCCATATATACATCTTACAATTAAGTCAATCGTCCTACACTGTGCCGACGACTTCAATGTATGTTTAATTGACGACGACACGTTTAGCAAACTTATACCTTCTTGGACAATCGACATGAAATCTGTAGCCGACCCGCTTAAAACACGCTATAGAGAGTATGGACTTGCCCAACTACTATATTACTACGGCGGTATTGTTGTCCCGAATACCTTTATTTGTCGCAGAAATTTAAAAGATTTGTGGATTGAAGGAACGGAAAATGGGACGCCTTTTGTGGGTGAATACAGGAATCAATACGCCAATACGACCGCGGGGGGACAGAAATCGTCTTTTATTGGCGACAGCAATTATATAGCGGGTGTTAATGGTGTTTTTGCGGGTGCGTCCCGGGATTTAGAAATACAGTCTCATAATCCTACCCTGAAACGGTCGCGCCAAACGACCGCGTTTTTACCGAACCCGTTCTTTATGGGCGCACGGAAAAACGACCCGGTTATTTTGGAAATGATAGAATATTTAAAAGTCCGTGATAGTCGAATTCCTTTTAGTAGTGAAGCGAGTTTCTTGGGGTGTTACTCGCAATGGTGTTTAACACAAGTATTGGAGGGCAAACTGCGAGTAATAGATGGGGAAATGCTCGGTACTAAGATGGTGGATAAAAAACCGGTATTGATTGAGGATCTGATAGAAGAGGGTGATTTAAATATTCGGCCGGATTCGTATGGTCTTTATATTCCAGAGGAAGACGTGTTAAAACGAAACAAGTATCAATGGTTTGCGGTTATGAGTGCGGAGGATATATTACAAAGCCGTATGGCTGTTTCGAGATACATTATTGAGTCGGTTGTTAATTATTTACCCCCTGTCAAGTTTAATACAGTAGATGGAGTGAATGCCGAAGATGCGGTAGGAAATATGAATTTTAGAGAAAAAACGGTATTTAGTATTTAGTGGTGGGAGTGTGGGCAGTGACTCGGTAAAAAACGTGTTTTACAATAATATTTATATTGTGTTGCCATTAGTGATATTAATTATTTTATAAAGTCCTATAAATTAGAAATTTATAAAATGCTTGTTTTAAATACCTCACCCACCCTACCCCCCAAAACCAGTTTAATTATTTATATTTCTATGAATTGCCGTTAGTTTCTGTAATTCTAACAATATTGCTATAAGTAGAAATGCGATTACTATTTCCCCAGTAATAATAAAAGTTCCGTCGTTTTTACCG
>Ga0315899_10005506_pt1 | contig 13666 bp, 5 predicted proteins | sample LakEriMetagenome_2_FD_203518 | JGI IMG/M metagenome (GOLD analysis project Ga0315899, IMG submission 203518) | Freshwater fungal communities from buoy surface, Lake Erie, Ohio, United States - Buoy 4 MA112 | ecosystem: Environmental > Aquatic > Freshwater > Lake | place: USA: Lake Erie, Ohio...
AAGAACTTTTCCAAGGTCAAGATCGCGGCTTGGGTGTCGATTTTGTCGAGTTCGATTACCTCGAAGTCGCTGGTTTCACCCGACAGCGTTGCAATGATTTCATCGATCAGTTGATGGTCGCTGGCCGTCGCGCGTGCGATGACGTTGTTCGATTTCGGATCGAGTGCCAAGTTGATATTGGTTTGGCCGGAGAATTGAGTTTGCAGTACATCCATGGTGGTCTGTGGATCCGAACCGCGAACCATGTGACTCTTGACCGTTAGTTGCTCCGCCGTAACGGTAGGCTTTTCTTTGTCGCTGGCCGCAACATCTACTTGGGTAACGATATCCCGGAGTTTTTGCAGTTTATCGGGTGTTCCCGTCGCATAGAGCTTTGTACCGAATGCATCCGTAGAGATGCTGAGTTCTTCGGATACGTTGGCGGACTCCTTCAACCCCAACAGCGGCCGCGCGATCGATAAGAGTTCGTCGGCGCTCATGTTTTCCAAAGTGATCGCGACGATCTTGGATGTGCGGCCCGCGTCCGGCATCTCTGATCGGCGAAGAGTATCTCGGATAATCCGGAGTTTGCCTGCGGTTTCAGTAACCAGCAATTGATTGGCTGCGCCTAATGGGACGAGGGAGCCTTGGGGGCCGAGCAACTGCTTCACTTCCTTTTCAGCATCTTCGACGCTCAGTCGTTGCAGAACAAAGACCGACTTGCAGATCTCATACTCACCTCGGCTATCGAGTTGTTCCTCGGGTACCAAGTCCGCGAGTTCTCGAATCAAGCCTCGGATAACCTCGGCGTTTTCGCCTGTACCCAAATCGACGCACATCAAGGCGCGTTGGCGTCGTACCAACGTGTAACCACGGCTGAGGAGGACACTATTCATGATGTCCATGGCTTCCGGTACCGTGTAGACTCGGAACGGATCCCGATACGTGAACGTGCCAGGAGGGAAGAAGTCGGTTTGCAGGCTCAGTTCAGCCTCTTTGGCCAACCACTTCAAAACATCGCTCCATGGAACGCTATTGAAGTTCAATCGCAGGCCGAACTCTCCGGGGAGCATTTGAGCCATCTCCGGGCTGATTGCAACTCCGCTAGGCACTGCTCCTGCAACGGGTTGATCCGAAGGACTGGCTTGAACTTCTGCTGTACCGGACTCTGGGCTGGTTGCCGAATCTGCGTTCGTTGGCGCTTTTGGATCTGGTCCAATCAATTCGGCCCATTTTGCTTTCTGCGTCTCATCGAGCACTGACTCCAGTTGCCGTTTGTATTCCGCTTCCCCTTTCTCAGGGCCTAGTTCCCTCAGTATTCCTCGGCGGCCTTCGACCAGTGTCTGGATCTTGGCCAATTGCTCCGGTGATACGGTTGTTGCTTTTGCGATTTCAGGTTCTAGTACCGCAGCGACGCCCAGACCCCGCAGGCGAATCTGCTCGGCTCTACCTCGCTGAGTGTCGTTGAGCAATCCCATGCCCTCCATTTCGATCGAACGGAGTTTTTGCTTGGCCCGCTCCCGGCGCTCGCCTGCATCCAACGATCGAAGTTCTGCGGCAAACTCGATCGCTTTGGCCTCATGACCCTTGATCAACGCCTTGAGCCGGTCCAGCTGCTCCTCACTCAACCCCAGATCGGCAGCCATTTGAGGGTCGGTAATCGCGGAAAGCACACCCACAATATCCGGGTTACCGTCGGCGCGAACCACGCCGGATGCACCTAACAGGATCGCTAGGCCCAAGGAGTAGGAGGCCGCCAAACGAGGGGTTTTTCCGGCAAGATGTAGATTCAGGAGGCGGACAAATGAGGTGTGCATAGGAAAACTATGGGGTCGAACCATTAAGGGTCTAAAGTGCGAGCGTATCCCGACTCTTCCGACTGTAGTTACAGGTCAACAGTTCTCTAGTCGTATCTCGATTCCTAACCAGCTTTTCACTTGCTTTTGCGAACGTAAAATCAGGATGTACGGCTAGTTGGGGCGAGACTTTCGGATCGCTATCCACCCTGCAAACCCGCCCTATACCTAAATGTTTCGGCTTAGTAACCAAGTCGGGGTTTTCCAGCTGGCGGGTTTGTTCCGGTATCGAAAGCTTATCTCAGGATTCAACGGACCGGCTTTCTCTGAAAAACCAGTGTTTTCAATGGTTTATGCCCTGACAGCATTGTGACGAGCCATTTTTAGGGTGAGTTCTTGCCAAGGTTGAGTTCTGATTCATTCAAGCTATTTTCCGGGCGGGATTTGCCGTCCGACCAGCAAAAGAACGCCAAGGATTCGTCGGATCCGCGTTGATATTGGTTAGTTTTCTTCCGGAAAATCAAAAAACGCCCCGGGGCCTTGCTTCGGACCAGGTTTGTGGAGCAAGCCAAAACAGCGCGCCACCAAAAACAGCGCACCACCAAAACATCGCACGACAAGCGAGGAATAGGCGAGGGGGAGAACAAAACAAGTCGAGAAACGAAACAAGGTGAGATGCAACTTTTAGGTTCGTTAGAAGTCGCAGCGACGAGATGGGCAGAATGTGGCCCCAAGCCAAATCGCACTGGCACATTGTCCGCGAACGCGGTTTTATTTTATTGGGCGACGCTCGAGGACCCGCGAGGGGAGGCTCCGATGCGCATGTTGCTGGGCATAGGGCGAGCCGCGCAAAGGTATCCTTCTTTGAACAGCTGTTCTTTTAGCTGACGAAAACAGGAGAAGCTTTCGGGGTATACCCAAACCGTTACGGTGGTTTGTTGTGAGCGACTTGCTTCCAGTTCCATGCGTAGTCGGCCACCCAATCCCAGCGACTTCTCCAATGGTTCAGCGATGATTTCGGAGGTTGGTTCAAGTTCGAACTTGTCGAGTTCCACCATCTTGCCCATGGCGGCTACCCGTCCGTCGCTCATCAGGCCGCTACGGCTGAGCAGCCGATAACGCATCATAAAACCGTCGATCGGTCCTATTGCGTCTTCGAAACGGTCGCGTTGTGTGTTGCGAGCTACCGTGCGTCGGACTTGTTCCTTCAGCGTATCGATCATCGAATCCCATGGGATTACGGTGACGAGATTGTTTCGAACCATCACATGGAGTTCTTTTCCGAAAACGGTCTTAGCCATCGGGGTCGGCAGATGTTGCAGCACGATTGCCTGTGTCGCATTCGGAGGCAATTCGCCTTGTTGGTTGAGTAAAGCGGCCAATTCCTGTTCGAGTTGGCTCATCTCCTGTTGAACAGTGATCTTTTCAGCGCTCTTCTCATCCAATTTCTGCATCTGTTCGTCGATGAGTTGTTCGGCGATATGGACACGATCGACGATCGACATCCGTTCGGCGCTCCGGTATGCGACTTCGATTTCGTACTTTCGAAGCTGTTCCAATTGGCTTTCCAAATCTCGATCCAGATTCAAGGCTCTGGATTTAGGATCCTTAAGTTTTTCAAGCTGTGCCGCAACCTCAGATTCGATCTTGGCTTCGACTTCTACCTTGGCCGTGGAGTAGCCTTTCGCGCCAACGATGACCACCAGGATGATCATGATGCCAACGAGATTTGCGATGACATCCATAAAGGAGTCCTCGCCGATAACCATTTCCTCTTGGTGGCGTCTTCCCATTGGTTTTCTTACCTCGACTTGGTCTGAGGAGGTGCTTGAAGCGGAACGACTCGAATGTCGACTCCGCTTCCATCGAGCAATCGTTGCATTCGTTGAACGCTGAGGTTGGCATCACTGGCGGATTCGATGGTTACGGTCGGCGCCCAGTAGCCACCGGGTAGCGACGGTCCCCATGAGTCGACTCGTTCTCGGATAGCTTGCTGCAACTCGCGACTGGCTTGCTGTGGTCCGGTTTCGAGCATGACCTCCGTATCGATTTTTGTTTCATTGCTTTCGCTTCGAAGGAGCCAACGATCGGAGAGTGCAATGATTCGGATTGGCCGCGAGACGGGTGATGCTTTTCCTTCGCCGCGCGATGTGGCCCATCCTTTGCCGGCAGTGATCGAAATCGGTTTGCTATCGGAATCGGTGCGTGATGCATTTTTCCGAGCCGCTGCGGAATTGCTGTAGTCTGGGCTGTTCTGCTTTATGGACGTTTGCGGATCCTTCGAGGCCGATGGGCTTTGAACGGACATGTTCACCTGGGGCTGGGGCATCGACTCCGCCATTTTTGAGTCTTGGTACTTGGTGTCCTGAATCGAACCTTGGACCTGATTGGGATCGAACGTGGCTGACGAGGAGCCGGAATCGAGGCTGGTGGAAGTCATGCCGCTGGCGGTCCCGCTTGAAAAAGCATTCGCTCGGCTATTGGCGTTCGACGGCGAGCCATTTGGCGAACCGTAGGAACCTGTAGTTCCAGATCCCGCAGTTCCATAGCCCGACGAGGATGCGTTCCCAGCATTGGAACCTGAAAAGCTCCCCGATTTTCCTGGGGATCCTGCGATGCCGCCAACGCCACCGGATTGGCCTGAGCCGGATTGCATTTGTCCACCCGCGGTCATTCCAGATGCACCTTGTGGTCCCGCGGTTGTTCCTGAAGATACACCTCGCCCTGGCAGGCTTTGCAATGCTGTTGGGGATTGGCCTTGGACGGATTCGTAGGAACCGGTCAAGTTCGCTGAGCCGAGCGTGCCAGAACTGGCGACTCCCGAGGACAGCGATGGTGCATTGTTCTGGGGTGAGTTTCCGCCGAAAGGTTGGGGACCTCGAGGTGATGCAACACCTCGGCCTCCTTGCCCGCCGGCTCCACTCTCGCCCTGCGCGACGACTTGTCCCTGTTGCAATTCCTGCACCATTTTCCAGCGATTGTTATCCTCGGAAACCGTGACACCAGAACGATCTGCGCCGGGTTCATCACCCCAGTCATTGCTGCTGGAGTTGGCTGAGTTGCTGCTGGATGCATTTCCGAACAACGAATCACCATCGTCGCCGTTCGACATCTCCCGCGAACGAACGTATTGCCGGGGTAGCGATGCCAATAGGGCTTCCTGTCGGCGTTTGGCCACGTCCAACGCGGTTTTCAAATCTTGCGTGAGTTGTGGTGCGCCGGGAGGGAATGTTAGTTCCATATCTTCATCGATCAGTTCGTATCCGAATTGATCATCCCACCCTGACATGGCAGCTCGTGCTAGCGCGTAGGTGTGGATTCCATCTGGACGTACGATCAGCAATGGATAAGGAGGCGTTGTCACTCCAAAAGTTGCATCTTTTTCCTGATACGCAGTTCTCAACACTCTTAACGCCGCATCGAGGGGATTTCCGGGCCCGTGCGGCGGTCGTAAATCGGTGAAGGATATCAAGACACCCTCGGGTTGAATGATGACGCCTTCCTTTCGGCATTCGAGATAGACCGGGCGGCGCGATGTCCCGTTGGGTCCCTTGTAGGGAAGGATAGCGAATGCCGGTTTGCGTTTCTTCTGTTTTTCGATTTCCTCTGCGAGTTCGCGTTTCTTCCTCTCGATTTCCTCGCGAACTTCCGCCATGCGTTGTTCGGTGTTTTGCTGTTCGTTTTCGTCAAGATCCGCAGATGCTTCAATGGCCTCCGCTTTTTTGCGAAGTTGTTCCATCTCTTGATTCATGCGTGCGATGTGATCCTCGATATTCGCAAGTTCTCGTCGCCGTTTTTCGATTTCTTGCTTCACTTTCTCGCGACGAGCCTGCAACTCGTCAGAAACCGACTCCATGATGTCCGAAGATTCTTTGGCTTGTTCCAGCCGCTCGGTAACTTGGCTTTCCAAAAACCGCTCTGCAGTAGCGCGTGAGTGGACTACGGAAATGACCAAAATCAGTACCAAGGCACCGATGGTACACAATAGAACCGCCAGGAAGGGGAACATCGCTGGCGCGTGATCGTCGCCTCGTCGCGATGAACGGCTCATCCTGCTTTTCTCTTCGTTGTGGTTTCGTTAGAAGCGAGATCCCCGAGCACTGATTCCTCGGATGTGGAACTCCCCATTTGTTCTCTCTCAGGCGTGGTTACCTCTACTGGAGGTTGAGTCTTCAAGCCTTGTGGATCGAATAGATGAAGATGGACCGTTTCACCCTTCGGTGCGGAGCTTGGTGAGGCTCCCTCGGGAACAGGCGTGATCGGAGTCAATGGCTCCGCTTCGCGCGGCGCGGAACTTGCAACCCCCGATTCAGGAGATCTGCGCCGAACGGGCTGTCGTCCTAAGTACCCATAACGTTCCATTTGAGTACCGATGACTGCGACTGCCTCGGTTAAGCATATCGCAGCATCGTGGAAACGGTCGACGTCGGTGAGTCGGTGCAACGTCGCCTCCATCGGGCCCTGCATCGCATGAATCATTTGGCTCGAATCGAGCAGTTTTTGAAGAAGTTCCGCATGCTTGTTCATCTCTTGTTGCTGACGCAAAACCGCGCGAGCTTGTTCGGAGATCGTGGTTTGCCATTGCTGCAACCTCGAGTCGACTTGGCTGGATCCTTCCGCATGAAGCTCGACGAAGCGGTCAAAATGCTCTCTCATCGAGTCCCGGTGCTGCTGTAGCGACTCATCGATTCCGAGCCGGATGCCCGCCATCGCAGCGGCCGTTGTTCCATCGGATAACTTCTGCCATTGTTCGTGCGCGCCGGTGATCGTGTCTCGCCACAATTCCGACTGCTTGTTAACGAGCCTCTCAATCGATTCCAAAACTCCTTGAGTGATTAATCGCAACGATGCTTCCACATCGCGGGTATCCGCGTGGACTTCGGTTTCCGTCAAGCATTCATGCATCGCTCCACTAACGCTGTCGTCAATAGTCCCAAGCAACTGGGCTTCGACACGCTGGACCGCAAATTGGATGAACATCGCGATCATGGTTAACACCAAACCGACGGCCGTGGTGTCGAACGCGACGTACAACCCACTTGTCAGGCTGTTCACTGCATCTTGGGAACCGCTGGCTAACGCCTGGGCGTCCATATGCCCCAAGGTATCGGAAATCCCGATAACCGTTCCCAAAAATCCTAGCATTGGCATCGCCCAGCAGTTGATACGGACGATCGCGTAACTTGCATGCTGAGCATCTGCATCGCGATCGGAAAGCTCGCGAAGGTCTTCATCCAGTCGCGAAGTTGAACGGCGTTTCAATTGCCTTTCGATCAACTGCGAAACCCTTTGACCGAACCAACTTTGTCGGAGTGATTGTTTCTGAGAGCCCCACAACGTGTTCAGCCATTGGCTGCGTCCAAAACCATCTGTCGGCGATTCCCGTTCCGAGGTGGAGCGATGACTGACCAACTCATCAAAGACTTGCTGCGCATCGAACGCTAGTCGCAACTGCCGCCGTGCGGCAAACCATTTCTGTACCAATACAATAGTCGCTATGCAAAATAGCCATGCGGATGCGATTGCCACCCAATGGCACAATGCATAGCGAATCAATAAATCGTTCCGCAGAGGCTTGAGCAAAATCAAAAAGTAGAATAGCCCACATGCCAGCGAACCGAGAATGGTTGCGGGGAGAAGTGATACCCCGAAACTCGGGGTTGATTGTTTCTTTAGACCAAGCATCGCGGCAATCCTTGCCTTCGAGTTCCAACGCGTTTTCTAACTTAGTGGCGCACCGCCACCGAATGCTTCTAGCAGTTTCTGCGATGCGATAGCAAGTCATATTCAGGCTCGGTTTGCTAGCGATATCGATGGTTCTCAAGGATCGCGAATGACTTCGACTCGCGAAGAAGTATGTCGATTCGTGCATCGCCATCTCGATAGGGCAAAGCAAATGCGGGGAATGGGTTGACTATTCCGACAACGCGGGTTGAACGGATGATTTTTCGGGGGGTAACCGATACTCAACCGCACAAGACTATGCTCACTCGAAGGGGGCGTGTTGCGGATATTCGCGCAGAATGATCTGGGCAGCACCTGTCGATGTGGAATGCAGGATCGACTCCCGAGCTTGCTAGGGCACGAGGCGCTGCAGGTTTTTTGTCGAGCGATTTGACACAAGAATCCGGAAATGGCGAGTTGCACTAATTCGCAGATGAGAATTCCCAGGGGGGAATGGCTCTCCCAAGGCGGTTGATCGTGGGTGCGATGCGATCGGCCGCCTTGGGATGCCAAACCTATGGGTTTGGGCAAGCAGCCCAACCCTGGTGCGTGATGCAAATGGGAATGCTAGCAGAGGGACTGGGAGATTTTGCTACGTGCGCGAACCGTTTGGAGATTGGGTTCGTTCGAGAGTTAGCGTAACCCGGATCTGATCGTACGGGATGGAGCCTCCGAGTTCTTCGAAGATCGGACGCAGGCGTTCTCGGCCAACTTTATCCGCTGCCCCGATGATCTTGAGTTGATTTTCGACGGAGACCCAAGGTCGAATATCGTCGATTAAGGCTTGATCGATCAACTCGGCCAGGTAGCCACCTACCGTGGACACAGCCCCGCCAATCGAAGCCGCCGTTTCTTCCAAGGATTTTCCGGAGAGCAAAAGGGGTTTGGCCAGCGCCCGTAGGTTCGACTTCGAATCGCTACCGGTGGAGTTTGTTGTTGGGCGGAGATGGTGAGAGAAGGATGCGTCGAGCGTCATCCCTGTTTGACTGCAATAACCGCGGATCGCATCGAGGAACGCATTTCCGAATTGATCGGCTTTGCTTGCACCAACACCGTTGACTAAGAGAAGTTCGGTACGACCCGAGGGCCGGCGAGCGCTCATCTCTGCCAATACAGCATCGGAAAAAACGAGATAGGGTGGGATCTTGGACTGATCGGCCAACTGCCGTCTCACTTTCCTCAATGCCTCGAATAGATCTTTTGGAAATTCGAACGCCATCGGCTGGGGCTTTTTGGAGGCTTTCGACTTTTTGAAGGCATTGTGGATCAAGCGAGGCTGATGATCGCCAAACAATGTTTCCTTGGATCGCATGTTCAGTTTTAGGATGGGGTACGGATCGCCCAAAAGGTCCACGGTGCCTTGGCCCACCAACTGCTGGACCCAATCCCGTAGCTGTTCTTTCGGGAACTCTTTCAGAATGCCAAAGGTGCTCAGTGTCGCATGCCCTCGTCGTTGAACATCGGCGGAGTTCGCACCGACGAGAACGTCAACGACATAATTGATTCCAAATCTTTCACCGGTGCGATGGATACAGGATAAGATCTTTTGGGCGATCACTTTGGCATCAGAAACGTTATCGGTGTCACCTAGGCAGACATCGCAAGCGTCGCAGTTCGGCGAGGGGTAGGATTCACCGAAATACTCTGACAGCGATTTATGGCGACAGACAGGAGTTTTGCAATAGCTATCCATTTCTTGGATTTGACGTCGCATTGCTTCGATCAATGCTTGATCCGCTTTTGCTTCGGTCAGTGAGGATTCAGTCATCCGCCGAATCGCTTGCACGTCGCGAAGGCTGTAGAAAAGAACGCATTCCGCGGGGAGTCCATCGCGGCCTGCGCGCCCGGTCTCTTGTTGATAGTGTTCGATCGATTTTGGAATGGAGGTGTGAATCACAAATCGGACGTTGGATCGATCGATTCCCATCCCGAAGGCAACTGTGGCAACGATGATATCGACCGATTCATTGATAAATGCTTCTTGGGCGATTCGTCGTTGGTCTGCGGAGAGTCCTGCATGGTACGCAGCGACTGAGTAACCCATCTGAGCAAGTGTTTGAGTCATCTGCTCGACATCGGCTCGGCGCAAGCAATAAACAATTCCTCCTTCTCCTCGATGGCGATCAAGGACCTCGCGGACTTGGTCGACCAACTGCAATTGATTGAGAACTCGGTAGGTCAGATTCGGACGATCGAAGGAACTCACGACAACGTTCGGTTCCCGGAGATGAAGCTGTTCGCAGATGTCTTCGCGAACTTTCTGAGTCGCCGTTGCAGTGAAGGCGTGCACTGAAGCGTGTGGGTATTGCTCGCGAAGCTTCGAAAGCTGACGGTATTCGGGCCGGAAATCATGCCCCCATTGGGATACGCAGTGGGCTTCATCCACGGCGATCGTATGCACGTCGCTTCCCTCGAGCAGCCTCATGAAATCGTCGGACACGGCGCGTTCGGGAGAGACAAAAACGAGTTGGATCTCTCGAGAGCGGATACGATTCGCGATTATCCTCTTTTCATTCGCATCCAAGGAACTATCGATTCGCACTGCGGGGATCCCGAGTTGGCACAACCCATCGACTTGGTCCTTCATCAATGCAATCAGCGGAGAGACAACGATGGTGACACCGCCTCGAAAAACTGCTGGGGCTTGGTAGCACAGCGATTTTCCGCCACCGGTCGGCATCACGACCAACGTATCCCTACCCGCGATGATGGAACCGATCGCCTGTTGCTGCGGCGCTCGAAGGGAATCGAAACCCCATTTCTCTTTCAACATCCGGAAGAACTCAACAGGGATCGTCCACTGGCGGGTCGACGCTGCCCCGCTTGTTCCGGTTGCCGAGTTACCGCATGTAGCCGGAGTCGCGACCGCAGGAGTGTCACCGTTGCTACGAGTGGGTTTGCAGCTAGCAGGTTTGCAGCTAGCGGGGGTGGGGTTGCCGCCATCGTTGCTTACCGATGCTTCGATGGGACCATTGGGTGGTTGCGCACTCGGTTTCACAATGGGTTGCTCTGGATCCTGTTGCTGGATCTGTTTGGATTGGCTTTGCGTTTTACTATGCGTCGGTTTCACGGCAGCGGTTTTCACATCAGCGGGTTTCACAGCAGCGGGTTTCACATCAGATTGTTTCACGGCAGATGGTTCTGGAACAGGCATTTTTACAACGGGTGGGGATTTCAGGTCGTTCGGCATTGCACGGCTCCTTTGCTCCACGAGCAGCTCAAGACGTCTAACACGGGTGGCATGCCCAATCGGGCGACTTTGTCCAGCTTCGGACGTCATGTGACACGTCTGGTCACAAGGCGATTAAAATGGTCACAGGGCGATTAAAAAATGTTCGGGTTACCCCACTCGCTGTGGGGGAGCCTTGGATGCCTAGACCAGGGAATCGCCTAGAGTTCTTCGATGCTGGTGGCGATGCGGTCGACCATTTCATCCGTGGTTTTTGGGTTAAAGAAGACGGCTTTCCATGCCGGAATGTTGATCCCGTGAGGGCAATATCCAAAGCTGGTTGTGAATCCGAGTCGAGCGTCGAGAGCGGGATCCATCATTTTGAGTCGTTTGTCGAACAGGTGCCGAATTTCGCGAGCATAGCGACCTCGTTGTTCTTCGGTGAGTTCGTTGCGAACCATCCGTTGAAAGATTTCCTCAGCGTTGCGACCTTTGGGGAGTACCCACCAGTTGACGCTCGGTCCCGTCGTGCCTGAATTGAGGACTTTGCAGTACTCGATTTTGGACAATCGGTCCTTAAGCCGTTGAGCCATTTCGAGCGAGCGTGCGATGAGCATTTGCCAACCGGTCAACCCGATGCCATTGAGGGAGGCGACCACAGCATAGGGCCCGATGGCGGGGCGTGAGCATTCCAAGGTGAACAGCGCTGGGTCGCGTCGCGCATCGGCATCGGAAAAGTACGGCGTGTCGCTCACCGATCGAGCAAGGTATTTCAGGTCTTCGCGGCGATTGACAATAAAGGCGCTCGAGGGGTAGTGACCTCGACCCATTTTGTGAAAATCGATCGTCACGCTATCTGCGTATCGCAATCCCTCGTTGTAGGTTTGCACGCGTTGGATCAGTTCCAGTACGTGAGGTTCAAACTGAAGTGGATTGTTGCGGCGATCGTAATCGGTCAGCATGGATATCGCCCAACCGACAGCAGCATCGACGTGGATCTGAGGCATCGGTACATTCCATTTTTCGCAGCGCGACTGCACGCATTGCCGGATTGCTCGTACGTCATCGATTCCAAATCCATCCGTGGTGCCAAAGGTAGCGCAGATGTAGGCAATCTTGACCTTGGCACTGAGCAATTCCTCCACTTTTTCATCGAGCAGGTCGACGCGCATGCTGAGGTTTTCATCGGTGGGAATTTCGATCAAATTTTCGGTACCAATCCCTAGCCAGCCAGCGACCGTTTGATTGGAGTAGTGGCCTGCTTGCGAGCAGATACCCACAATTCGATGGCCTTGTAATCCCGTCTGCATGGCGCCGGGGATGGTGCGTTCAATACCGATCTTTGCCCCGTAGAAGTTAGAAATGGTTCCGCCGATAGTGAAGACGCCCCAGGGGTCGATCGTGTGGTAGTAGATAAGGTTGGCCAAGGTCGTGATCGCCTTGACCTCGAGTTCGTTGGAGCGTTGGCTGTAGCGATCGGTGCAGAGATTTGGATTTTTGAGCAAGCATGCCAGGGCTCCGATCAGGGAGGCTTGGTTGGCTGGTCCGCGGACGTTCTCTAGGTGCAACGGATTATTCCAGCTATCGGTACCCCAAAAATAGGGGAAGATCGCATCCCGGGCATCTTTTAAATTCCCGGGTAGGACATGGATTTCCGGGTTGGCCCGAGCGGTCTCGTAGTTTTGGCTCATGATCTGCGCGGGAGTCAACGATTTCTCCGCCGCCACGGCCGATAGAAGTTCCGAGAAGATCTTGGTCAGTTCGGCTTGGTTCCATTCAAAGAAGGTGCCGACCAGTTCCTGATACTTTTGTCGATCCATGTTCGCGTACCTTCGGGATTATCGTTGTTTGCCTTGGCCGCGCCTGTAGCGATGGTGTTCGTGTTCCACGGTTTCTGGGGTTACCCGCTTTGGCCGGTCGGTCAGCCAATAGCAGGCGTTCATCAGAAGTGCGCAGAAGTCGTCTTGTTCAAAATCGCTCGCGTGCCCCAAGGAAGTATAGAACGATTTTCCGGAGTCTTCTCGAACAAAAGTCCAGGCGACGGGTTCCGCCGGTTCACCTTCGACCGACCCGTACCAAAGGATTTTTGCACCTGCTCGGAGAGGTTGGACTCGGTAGAGCGAGCCTTTGCTGACGTAGAGGGTTTTGCCCCGTTCCGAGGTTTCGACAAGCGGGTGGTCGGTTTGGGGATCGACCGAAACGGTTGTGGGTAAATGGTTTCCGTGGTGGTTGGTATAGTTTCCTCCGAAAACTTGCAAATCAAACTCCGGCCATTGGCTCAAGCCTGGTGCGGCGGCTCCATTGCGCAGACTGAACGCATGGCTGGCAGTGCGAATCCCAAGTACGGGGCGACCTGAGGCGACAAAAGCGCGAATTTTTTCTAGGTCAGCCTCAGGCAAGGGGCGACGCCGGACGCTGACCATCATGGCATCAGCATCGTCGAGCACGTCGAGTCCCCGAAGTTGGTTCGGGGAATCCGCTGCGCTATACACAAATGACACACGGAAGTCCTTGGCCAAGTGCTCGGTAGCCCAACGCCTGAGAGTCTCCTCGGTTTTGTACTCATCTTCCGCGATCAATATTGCCCAGTGAGGACGATCGTCCAAAGGGAAACGGTAAGGGCGATCGCCGAGAATTTGGTCGCTGGTGATCGTTTCACAAACGGTGCGTTCGATGTAATCGATCACGGCATCGGTGCCACTGAAGTGATTGACATAGGGCCAGCGAATAGGGTTGTACATCGTATCCGTAAGGTCGCGAACCAATACGGCATGCATGCCGTGCGCATTGAGTTGTCTCAGTCCGAATGGGCGTCCGAGCACGCACATATTGGTATGGACCCCGCAGAGCATTACATGCTCAATGTTACGAGATGCGAGGATGCTCCAGATTTCTTTGCCACTGTCGCTGATGTAGTCGTTGGCTTCATCGATGCGGATGAGTTCGGTTTGCTTTTGCCATGGGGCTTTCGGATTCCGACCCATATCACGAAGCGTCT
>Ga0315899_10005507_pt1 | contig 13666 bp, 11 predicted proteins | sample LakEriMetagenome_2_FD_203518 | JGI IMG/M metagenome (GOLD analysis project Ga0315899, IMG submission 203518) | Freshwater fungal communities from buoy surface, Lake Erie, Ohio, United States - Buoy 4 MA112 | ecosystem: Environmental > Aquatic > Freshwater > Lake | place: USA: Lake Erie, Ohio...
TGCTATAGTGGAAGCCGTATCGGGTGTGAGCATGCCACAGGCATTGACACAAATTCTGTTGGGTGAAGACATCGATCCTTCTGCAAAGTTTAGTCGTGGCGCATGCTACAAGTTTTTCAATGCACCGGCAGGTGTTTTTGAATCAATTGATCAACTTGAAGAGGCGAAGGACATGGAGGGTGTAATTGATTTGGGCTTTACCATGGCTTCGGGTACGGAAGTGAAAACGATGGATCACGGAGCGAACAGACCCGGTTTTGTCGTTGCTCAGGGAAACAATAGAACAGAAGCCATTCGCAGAGCTGAAGCTGCATATGCGGCACTTAAATTCAACATGCGATGATTATAGACGCTAACGTGCATATTACGCCGGACGGCAAATGGTTTACAACACCCCATGATGCCTCCATCCATAGGCTGCGAGCTTGCATTGAAGAAGCCGGCATTGACGCTGCCATTGCCGTGCCGCTGCCCGGAACAATTGGCAACGCTGAACAACAACAATTGATTGCAGGCGAGAAGCGAATTATACACGCCTGCACCTTTAATCCTGCTGCTTATCCCACTGCAGAGGAAGCGGTAAGAGCGTATCAACTCGAATTTGGCGATGGTCATAAGCGATTTGTGAAATTTCACAACCGCTTCGGAAAGTATCATCCAAACGATGAGCGCTTCTTTGCTGTAATGAAAGCCAACGACCACCTCGAAGTACCGATGGTCGTGGGCGTTTGTGGATTGTTACATGACCGTAATACACCGGAGGCCGTCGATCCGATGACCTATTTTTTCAACCTGGCGCAATCGCTCGAGCGCACAACGTTACTAATCATGCATGGCGGAGGGACACGCATCCTGCAGATGGCAGAGTTCTGCCGCGATCTGCATCATGTGTACTTTGATTTGAGCATGACACTTTCCAAATACAAGCAAACGTCCGTCGCGAGCGACATCCGATGGCTTTGTCATCATTATGATCGTCGCATGATTTGGGCCAGCGATTTCCCGGAGGTTTCTATCCGGCAGGCACTCATCGATTTCGATGAAGTGGTTGGACCAATCGCACAAGAAAAACGCGATAATATTTTGGGCGGTAACATTGTGAAGTTGTTGGATATTGCATTGTCTTAACCGCCTTGAAACCATGAAACTCATTTCATTCGTCATACCGTGTTACAATGAAGCTGAAGGGCTCCATCTGCTCATAGAGCGCCTCGATGCGTTTGTCGGTAGACTGCGATCGAAAGTAAATGTTGAAGTAATTCTGGTTGACGACCATTCTAACGATGGTTCGCCTGCTTTGATGCATCGGTTGTGCAATGAACGTGATTATTTGAAGTTCATTCGACTCTCACGCAACTCCGGAAGTCACGTCGCCATCATTGCCGGAATGAAGTATTGCAAAGGTGATGCTGCCGTATTTCTGGCGGCCGATCTCCAGGATCCCCCGGAGCTGGTGGAGGAGATGATTGTAAAGTGGGAAGAAGGCTATGATGTGACGTGGGCAGTGCGAGCAGAGCGCCTCGGTGTTTCACGCACCTCGGTGTTTTTCTCCAATATGTTTTACCGACTGTTGAACAGCATGACCGATATCCATTTTCCGAAGAAGGGTGCTGATTACGCCCTGATGGATCGAAAGGTGGTGGATGGTCTTGTGCAGTCGGCAGGCAGTAAGCCAAGCTTGGGTGCATTGATTTCCTGGCTGGGTTTCAAGCAAACTGAAATACCGTATATCAAGGAGGAGCGGAAGTTTGGTCGGTCCAAGTGGACACTTTCTAAGAAGCTCAATGCTTTTGCGGACGCCTTTGTGGGTTTTTCTTATCTGCCGATGCGATTCATGTCGCTGGTTGGATTCGTAGCCGCATGTGGCGGTTTTCTGTATGCGTTATTTGTTGTGGTCATGCGATTCATGGTCGGACATCCCATCGAAGGTTGGGCATCGCTTATGGTGGTAACATTAATAATCGGGGGCTTACAAATGTTGATGCTGGGGGTGCTGGGTGAGTATCTTTGGCGCAACCTGGAAGAATCGCGTAAGCGGCCACTTTTCCTTATCGAAGACCAAAAAGGAATAGAATCGTGAATTTTATACCCGTAGTAATTTACAGCATCGTCTACGCCGCATTGAATGTGTCGGGTGCTGCATTGATTAAAACCGAATTGAAATCAACCCAGCTTAATGGGATGTCGGAATATTTCTTCTTTCTTTTCCGTTGGCGCGTCATGAGCGGATTCGCAGTGGTGTTCATTTCTGCTTTGGTGCTGATTAAGGCACTGAGCATCGCTAAGATTTCGTTGGTGAATCCTGTGGCCACCGGGGTGAATTTCATGTTCACCTTAGCGGTCGGCTATTTCTTGTTCAACGAGCGCATCACTCTCGCCCACTATGTGGGCCTCATTCTCATCCTTACAGGGATCTTGATTATCAGTGTTGCTGAACGCTGAGTGGTTTGGACAATCGGGAGGTTAGCCTGTAGATGAGTCCGGCAGCAAAAACCACCATAAATGGATAGGAGGTCGCCAGGAAGCGCTGTTCAATGTATCCCAGCCAGCCTTGAAAAATGATCATGGATAGTGGAATCATCATCCAAAGGAGCGTTTTCCACTCACCGAATAACGCATGATAAAGAAATGCAAGAAGACCCATTGCGCTTGCAATCCACAACAGGAGTAGACTCGAAGCTTTCAATACTTTTTGAACGGCATTCATGGATGTGAAAGCCGGGAATGGGAAATCATCGATGCGTGTGGGAAAGAGTAACTTGGTCAAGAACCAAATCCTGTTACTCACGTAGTATCTGAAAGGATAGTCCTTGATATAAGCATCACTGTAACGTTGCGTTCGTTCGATGATGCTGCGCTGCAGTGAATCATGCACTGCAGATGGATAGGGCAATGTTTGTATGATGTGATAGTCCTCTTTCAAGGCCAACAATGAGTCGGTAGTGTAAACCTCTGTAAGCTCGTCGGCGCGATAGGGGAGTGGTAATTTACGGTCGGGATCCTGCGTCGTAAACCAATGGGCTGCATCACCAATCGACCATGGCTGGAAATCTTTACCTGTAACTACGATAAACGAGCGAATAGCTGCATAGGAAGGCGTAATTTGGGTCATACACTCATTCAGTGGAGCAACAAAAACGAGAGGGCGTCCATGGCTAATCTGATTGCGGGCGGTCCACGCACCGAGAGCCACTGCGAGTGGCAGAAAGAGCATAAATGCTTGAATGAAGCTCTTCTTGAAGTTGTATCCGGCGGCTACAAATAGAATAACCGCATAGATAGGTACAATGAGCACACAGACTTGTCGGAGGAAAATGGCCCAACAGAGAAACATGCCGGCTCCAATCAGGTAACGCTTTTGTTGATTGTCCAGAAAAACAATCAAGCAATAGACACTGATGATGATGAATGAAATACAAAAGCTCTCCGATAAAAGGAATGAGGCGCGTAAAACGCAAAAACTGCTCACACTGATGAGGGCGGCAGTGTAGGTAAAAGCTTTTTGCGATCCGTAGATGCGTGCAGCAATGATACTGAGAAGCAGGCAAGCGAATGCATCCAGCAAATACTGAAAAACGATGATGATCTGTTTGGTCATCTCAACCGATGCAAATGCGCGAATCGGCAAGTAGATGGGCATCAATCCCGGCATGCGACAGATGCTCGTGTATTTACCCAATTGAATAATCGACTCAATGGGTTCATAATACATCGGCGTATCGCGCGTGGTGAGGTAAAGTCCGTTAGCCATGCGTGTGGCATCCAATTGGTCATCACGCATTATGGTAAAAAGTAAGAGCCAAATCAGCCTTGATGCTAGCAGGATACCTAGCCAGATGCGAATGCTACGCGCGTTGGGTGTGTATGCCGTAATGAACTGCATTATGGTTCGAGTAACTCCCTCAAGCCCTTAATTACGGTATCGATATCTTCGTCTTTCATAGGCACATAAAGCGGAATGATGATGCTGCGGTCGCAGGCATCCTCCGTGCGTGGAAGAGACAAGTCACGGCAATATTCTTTGTAGGCAGTTTCTCGATGCGATGTCATCACTCCTCGGCGAGAGGCAATGCCTTTGTCGAGCAATGACTGCATGAGTTCATTGCGCGTCAATGGAGCTTCCGGTTTCAGATAGATGCTGAACGATTGCCAGTTGGTGAAATATCCGCTCTCTTCCTTCGGTAGACGGATACAAGCGATATCGGACAGCGCCGTGAGATAGCGCTGTGCGATTTTTCGGCGTTCCTCCACAATCCAATCCAGTTTTTCCAACTGACGAATTCCAACTGCAGCCTGTATATCGGTCATTCGGTAGTTGTAGGCAACTTCCAAGTGATCTTCAAAGATGATCTTGGTGGCGCCATGACGTGCACCGGCATTCACACTCATGCCATGTTGACGAAGCAACTTCATGCGTTCGGCGAAGGCTTCATTGTTGGTTGTAACCATACCGCCATCGCCGGTGCTGATGACCTTTCTGGGGTGAAAGGAGAAACACACCAAATCGGAGTGAGATCCGATTTTTTTGTCTTTGTATGACGAACCTGCTGCGCAGGCCGCGTCCTCAATCAACACCAAATTGTGCTTGTCGCACAACGCTCGAAAAGCGTCAATATCTGCCGGCATCCCGATTTGATGCACAAGCAAAATGGCTTTGGTCTTTGAGGTAATACGTTTTTCGGCATCAGCCACGTCAAGGTTGTACGTTTCAGGATGGACTTCGGCAAATACCGGTTTGGCTCCAACATACATGATGCTGTTGGCCGTTGCGATGTAGCTCATGCTCGGACAAATCACCTCATCGCCCGCGCCGATTCCAGCGACAATCATGGCCAGATGCAGTCCGGTGGTACAATTGCTTACCGCCACGGCATGCTTGGCTCCTGTGTAAGTTGCAAACTTTTCTTCGAATTCCTGCACACGCGGTCCTTGCGTGATCCAACCGCTCATGATCACATCATAGGCGGCTTGTGCATCTTCTTGATTGAGGTAAGGTTTAGCAATAGGTATCATGCTGCTTATCGTCCTATGCCGATATAGCGCATACCGGCGTCTTCAATTGTGTTTGAATTAAGTTGGTTTCGGCCATCGATAATGACCTTCACACCGGATGCCGCCAGTCGCTTGAAGTCAAGGCTAGCGTATTCCTTGTGCATGGTTACCAAAAACAGCACTTCAGCACCCGAAGCATACACATCGGCGCAGGCTGTGAAGCCTTTGCGGGCAAGTTCCTCGGCCGAGAACTCGGTGTCGTGAAGTTGCACGCGGAATCCATGGCTAAGCAGCGCTTCGTTTAATAAATAACTTGTGCTGAAGGTGTCCTCTTTGATGTTAGGCCTGAAGCTTAAGCCCAGAATTAAGGCGTTTTTCTCGTGCACGTGAGGAGTAGCAAGTGATACAGCATGTTCTGCCATACCATCATTGATGACCCGACTGCGCGAAGCGAGATCAAAGTCAAGACCAGCTTCTTTGAAATTATTGATTAGGAAATAGGGGTAAACCGGAGTGCAGTGACCACCGACGCCAATTCCCGGTTGAAGCAAAAAGGCTTCACCATCGGTGTTAATGAGCGGAATCAAATTCGCAAAATCGACATCGATCTTTTGAGCAAACGCAGCGAGCTGGTTGGATAGAGCGATGTTGACATCACGATAAGCCATGCCTGCGAGTTTTACCATCTCGGCCGCTTCTATGCTATCGACAAGGTGAATGAGTTTTTTATCGAAGAACCACGTATAAATTTCAAGGGCTTTCGCAGTGGCTTCAGGCGAAACACCGCCAATGACCTTCGGTGTGCGCAAGAGCTGATCGAGCATGGTGCCGCTCTTGATACGCTCAGGGCTATGAACGAGCAAGAAGTCTTTGCCGTGTTGCTTGCCCTGTGACTCGATAGCACGCACAACGGTATTTCTTCCATAGCCGACCGGGATCGAGGTTTCAATCACAATCAATACGTTGTCGTGGAAGTGCGGAGCAAGTTGTTTGAAGCAGTCAAGGAAAGGTTCATCCATGATGCGCTTCTGCTTATCCACGAGCAAAGGGATGGCCACAATCACCGCTGCACTGTCGTTCACAGCAGCAAAATCATGTGTAATCGTGAGCGCACCTTCCTTGTAATATTGATTGAGCGCATCGGCCAATCCGGGTTCCGAGCTGGAATAAGCACCGGAATCGAATACCTGTTTTAATTCGGGGTTAATATCAACGGCAACGACATGAATGCCATTTTGCAGCATGTTTGCTACAATGGCCTGGCCGATTTTACCGAACCCAACGACACTAATTTTTTTCATAATGTTCTTTGTACCATTTTAACGTGTTGAAAACGCCCTCGGCCAAGTTCACCTTGGGCTGCCAGTTGTACATATCGCGCAGTTTGTTCACCTTCGGATAGCGCACACGAATTTCTGTGAAATCCATCGGCACAAAATCGATTTGGGATGCACATGCTTTGCCTTCAAGCGTTGATGAAGCACGTATCACTTCTTCTCCCAAGCTTACCGTTGATGCAATTGCCCAAGGATTACCCACATTGAAGCATTCCGGACCTGCGTGCGGCTTGTTGAAGATGACCATCAATGCTTCAATGAAATCGGTGATATAACACCAGGAGCGAATAGCCATCCCGCTTCCTTCAATGCGCAAATCTTGTTGCTCAAGCACATTCTTGCAGAAGTTGGCAATAGCGCCTTCACCGATTTGACGAGGTCCATAGATATTGAACGGACGGATGACCGTGCTGGTCCAGTCGTATTCTTCACTGTATCGGAAGATCAGTTGTTCGCCGCCAATCTTGCTGCCGGCATAACACCAGCGTTTGTCTTGTGGAGGACCGATGCGCTGGTAGGATTCTTCATCTACTTCAATGGCATCCGTACCGAACGTCTCGCTGGTACTCATGTCGAAGATGCGTTTGATGCCCAATTCAACCATGCACTCCAGCACGTTGTAGGTGCCGATAAGATTTACCTTGAGCGTCTTTGCAGGAAAGTTGTAGTAATTGCTTACTCCGGCGATGGCCGCCATGTGAAAGACCATTTCACTGCCGGTCATGGCCGACTTCAATGCTTCTTTGTCGAGAATGTCGCCTTGTGTAAAGGTTACTTTCGGATGATCCAGAATATCGGAATACTTGATGGCATTGCGATGGAGATTATCGAAAATATGGACGTCATGACCTTCTTGGATGAGGCGCTCTGTAAGGTGTGAACCGATGAAGCCTGCCCCGCCCGTTACGAATACTTTCATAGGGTGTGTTTTGGCCCCGCGAATGTAACCATAAAAGCCTTTCCACAGTTATTATGCAAGCGACTCTGAAGAGGGATTTCTCTTAGCTCTGAAGCCCGCAACAGTGCTGCACAGGAAGCCCGAAACCAATAGTAGGAAAAGGGGATAGGAGGTTGCCAGATAACGCTGTTCTACAAAGCCAATGTAACTGTGCACCAATACCAGTCCCATGGGCAGACACATCCAAAGCAGATAAACCCAACGGCGCCGATAAATCCAGAAGAGAATGGCTGAAAGGGTGAGTAAACTGAGCAAGGGTATTGCAATCAGGCTTCCTAACTTGATGATTTTCTGCAGCAGATTCATGCGTGCCAAAGGCGGAAAGGGCAGGTCATCGATGCGCTTCGGAAACAGAATCATTCGTGCAAACTTCAGTTTGTTTATCAGGTAAAAACGCAGCGGATGTTCGCTGATGTAGGAGTTTCGGCATTGAGTTGCTCTTGCGATAATCGATGTTTCCAATAAACCGGCGCTATCCGCTGGCAGCGTTCCCGAATGCAGGCGATGATAATCGTGCTTGAGCGAGAGCAACATCGTACTGTCAACTCCTGATGTGAAGTCGTCGGGTCCAAAGGGCATGGGCATCCAACGGTCAGAATCAAAAAACCAATGCGATTCCCCACCCGTTGCCCAAGGCTGATAATCGCCGCCGCTAGCCAGAATCCACTCGCGAATCGCGATGAAATCAGGCGTCATTTGAGGCATGCATTCTCCCAGCGGTGCAATAATTACAATCGCTCTGCCGTGGTGCATACGGTTGTAAAGCGTCCAGCTTCCCAGTGCGAGCAAGGTGGGCAACAGGAGCATTACGGACGCTTTTATGAATTGTCTTGAAAGCCCATGGTGCATAAAAAGCAGTGCCGCAATTCCGAAGGGAATAACCAGCATCACCGGGCGCAGGAAAAGTGCAATAGCGCAGCCGATACCCACATAGATTAAATACCGTCGATGTTCTTGAATGAAATAGGAACTGAGACTGAACAACGACAGCACGAACAGCGAAATACAAAGACTATCGGAGAGCAGATAGTTATTTCTTACAACTGTAAACGTGCTCAAACACGCCAAAAGGTAAGTAAGGTGAAGTGCCTGAATGGATTGAAAAATACGTGCGGCCAAAACGCCGAGTGACCAGGTAGCCAGGATGTCAAAAATGACCTGCAAGCCAATCATCGCATGCATGGCGGTGGCCTGCGAAAGCATCATGCGCAGCGGTAAGTAAAAGGGAAGCAAGCCGGGCATGCGGCACAAAGAGGAGTATTCCCCTTTTTGCAGTATATCTTCAAGAGGAACGTAATAACCCTCGGACTCAAGCGGGAATAGACCGATTCCTTGAATGACGGTATCACCACCCCACTGCTCTCCGCGCAGCACAATGAAAAGCACTAACCAGGTGATTTTGGCTAAAGCAATGACTCCAAGCCAACGGTAGAGAAGGCGAGCAGGAACTTCAAAGGATTTGCAAAGATTCAACACGTGCCGAAAATAAGTCATCACGGCATTGCAGGAAAAAATGAAACAGCAGTTTATCGTGGACGGTAGCCGTAGACTACCCAAACTAAACGCGACATATCGCGAATGGCCAGGCGAAGCGTTTTCCAGCCACCGCCTTTGGGCTGGCCGAATTCACGGCGCAAATAGGTGGTAGGCATTTCAATGGGACGAACACCGCGGCGGTAGAGCTTGGCGCAGATTTCACTTTCCACCAGTGAGCTGGTGAGTTTTGGTTGAATGGCTTGAAGTTGCGAACGACGATAAACTTTCACCCAATTCACGTCACGCAGGAAAATGCCCAGTACATGTTGGTTGAGGAGCCTGTTCGCCCAGCTTAATAATTTACGATACCGATTATAGCCAATCGTGTTGATGCGATAAAAAGCATAGAATGTCGTGTCGTCAAAGGGCTTGACCTCACGCAAGAGTTCGAGATCAAACTGGTTGTCGCCGGGTATTGCACACACAAATTCTTTGGTGGCTGCTTCATAGCCCGAGCGCAGCGCGTTGCCGATGCCCTTATTGACTTCATGACGAATGATCCTTAAGGAAGGATGGTTGCCGGCTTTGGTTCGTACTTCATCGGAAGTACCGTCGGTGCTCCCATCGTCAACTACAATCAATTCGTAATCGGATGAAAGCTCCGGCAGCAGTCGCATGCACAAATCCACCACACGGCCAATATTGCCCGCTTCGTTATAGCAGAAAATGATTAGTGATATCGGAAGCTGCTGCCTCATGGATGAAAATGGTGCGGTAAATGAACGTAAAAAACAAACATTATCGACTACGGCCGAAAGTTGTTTTGAATATCGTTCGAACACCGTCTGAGCACGGTCGATTGATAGCCGATCCAATTCGCTCGATTGCCGAGCGGAGTCGAACGGTAGCCGAGCGAAGTCGAGGCTCAGCGCTTTAACAACCCCTTCTCCAGCACCTCATACATTTCCTGAACAAAATGAAATTTCAATCCCTTCAGGTAGCGCTCATTGATTTCATCAATGTCTTTTCGATTGCGCTCAGAGAGAATAATTTCTTTGATGCCGGCGCGCTTGGCTGCGAGGATTTTTTCTTTGATTCCACCCACAGGAAGCACTTTTCCGCGCAGGGTGATTTCCCCGGTCATGGCCAGGTATTTCTTCACGCGGCGACCGGTAAAGGCCGATGCCAGAGCAGTTAGAATGGTAATACCCGCTGAAGGTCCGTCTTTCGGTACAGCTCCCTGCGGAACGTGGATGTGGACATTTTTCGCGTCGAAAATTTCGTCGTCTAATTCCAGCAGGTCAGCATGTGCCTTCAGATATTCCAGTGCAATAACAGCACTTTCCTTCATCACGTCGCCGAGGTTACCGGTCAGTGTTAGCTTGCCTTTACCGCGCGTCAGCGATGTTTCAATGAAGAGAATATCGCCGCCGGTGGGTGTCCAGGCCAGGCCGGTCACAACGCCCGGCGTATCGTTGTCAGAATACTTATCTTTTTCATACGATGGGCCGAGCACTTTCAACACTTCTTCCGTATTCAGATCAATTGTGAATTTCTCTTCCATCGCGATTTGCTTCGCACGATTGCGCACGAGTTTACCAATGCGTTTTTCGAGCGAACGAACACCGCTTTCGTTGGTGTATTCTTCGATGAGTTTAGTAATTACAGCATCGCTTAAGCGAATCTGGCTTTGAGTAATTCCGTTTTCACGCAGCTGCTTGGGAACCAAGTGTCGCTTGGCGATTTCCAGTTTTTCCTCAACGGTGTATCCTGTCACTTCGATAATCTCCAAACGGTCGCGCAAGGCCGGTTGAATCGTGCTCAGTGAATTACTCGTTGCGATAAACATGACTTTGGAAAGGTCGTAATCAAGCTCAACGTAGTTGTCGTAAAACGCGTGGTTTTGCTCCGGATCCAATACCTCGAGTAATGCGCTCGATGGATCGCCATGGACACCTTGTCCCACCTTGTCGATTTCATCCAGCACAAAGAGTGGATTGGAGGTGCCTGATTTTTTTAGTGATTGAAGAATGCGTCCGGGCATTGCGCCGATGTAGGTTTTACGATGTCCGCGTATCTCCGCTTCATCGTGTAATCCACCAAGTGCCATGCGCACGTATTTGCGACCGAGTGCTTCGGCGATGGATTTTCCGAGCGATGTTTTACCCACACCCGGAGGACCGTATAAGCAGAGAATCGGCGCCTTCATATCGCCTTTGATTTTCAAAACGGCAAGATGTTCAATGATGCGCTCCTTTACTTTTTCCAATCCGAAATGATCGCGATCAAGGACGGCTTTGGCGTGTTTCAAATCGAAGTTGTCGTCACTGAATGTATCCCAGGGCAGGTCGAGCAGCGTATCCACATAATTGGCCTGAACGCTGTATTCACCCGCTTGGGGATTCATACGCTCCAGCTTGCCGATTTCTTTAGCGAATGCCTTGGCAACATATTCCGGCCATTGCTTTTCAGTTGCTCTGCGTTTCTTTTCTTCAATTTCTTCCTTCATCGGATTAGCGCCGAGCTCATCCTGTATTTGCTTCATTTGTTGATGAAGGAAATATTCACGCTGTTGCTTGCTGATATCGATGTGGACCTTTTTCTGAATTTCGTTTTTCATCTCCAGCATCTGAAGCTCTTTGTTGAGTAGCTCCAGTACTTTGGAAGAACGTGCCTCGAGATCGGCAATCTCCAACAGCATTTGTTTTTCGACTGTTTCAACTTTCATGTTTGACGAAATGAAGTTGGTCAGAAAACTCAGTCCACTGATATTTTTGATGGCCATCGAGGCCTCATTCGGAATGTCGGGAGAGAGCTGAATAATCTTCAGCGATAGCTCCTTGAGCGACTCAAACAGCGCTTGTTGTTGCTTGCTTTCCGTGTTGCGATTTTTCTCCGGGTATACACGTACCTGTGCAGAAAAATAGGGATCAGTAGAAACGAGACCGGTGATTTCAAATCGTTTTTTTCCTTGTAGGATAACGGTTGTGCTTCCGTCGGGCATCTTGAGCATGCGCATGATGGTGGCCTGCGTGCCGATGCGGTTAAGGTCCTCGAACGTTGGCTCTTCAATGTCGGGATTGGTTTGCGCAACCACACCGATAACCTTATTGCCCTTGTTGGCTTCCTGCACCAGTCGAATGCTTTTATCACGTCCTACGGTAATGGGTATGACCACGCCGGGGAAAAGAACTGTGTTGCGCAAGGGCAAAAGGGGCAACACTTCAGGCGTGTGCTCGTTGTCCATTTGCTCTTCATCTTCTGGCGTGATGAGCGGTATGTATTCATGGTCTTCGACTTCCTTGTCGGCCATGTAGTGTTTCCAAGATTGCATAATAGTTCAGCTAAATGGCGAAAGGTAAGCAACGGTGTTACATCGCCATCGTGCGGCGCCCGATTTTCAAGCGATGTGCCAAGGAGGAAAGTCTGACTTTATGACGCGCTGCGACGATGGTGCGCTGTTTCTTCAAAGACGTGCAGGAGCATGGCGCGAATTTCAGGAGTGAGTGCTTTAGAACGTCGTTGCATGACCTTTTCAATCGTTGCGAAGGCCTTCGTCGGATCGTATTCTTCCCAACCTTCAGGTCCGCCCCATGAAAAGGATGGAATGTGTTTATCAGGAAAGCCACCTCCGAAGATGTTGGCATTAACGCCGGCCACTGTTCCGGTATTGAACATGGTGTTGATGCCACATTTGCTGTGATCACCCATGATTAGCCCGCAAAATGTCAGGCCGGTGTCAGTGTAATCGTTGTGTGCGTAGCTCCAGGTCTTGACGTTTGAATAGTTGTTCTTCAGATTGGACGTGTTCGAATCAGCGCCAAGGTTGCACCATTCACCGATGATGGAATTGCCAACGAAGCCGTCATGTGCTTTGTTGGAGTGCCCCCAAAAAACAGAATTCGAAACCTCACCACCCACTTTGCATTGCGGACCAATGGTTGTGGCTCCGTAAATTTTTGTTCCCAATTTCAGCGTAGCATGCTCGCCCAAATAAAATCCTCCGCGAATGTGTGTGCCTTCCATCACCTCAGCGTCGGCATCTATATAAATCGGTCCATCCAGCGTATTCAATGTCGAGGCGTACACTTTTGCCGAAGCATGAATGAACAGTCGCGTAGGGTCGCCGATAATCACGTTAGACGGATGGATTTCGCCTGGCGTTGATTTGTCCATGAGGTCATAATCAAACGCTATGGCCATAGCATTTTTGGAGAAGAGATCCGTGATGTTTTCAATCCAGCATAAATCGCCGTCAAAGGCTATGCTCTGTTCTTTACGATCAAGTTGTGTGTCGATGTGTTTGGCCAGCAACGTATCGTCGTGCTTCAGTGCTTCGCCGGGTTGCAAAGCGCGCAAGGCGTGAACAAGGGATTTCGTTGGGAAAAGTCGCGCGTTGATGTGCAGCTGTATCTGGGCCGTTGCAACGGGAAAAATGTCCTCGAGTGATACTTGCGTATGGTGAGCAACCGTCGTATTGAAGAGCTTCGCGTAGCGCTCGGCCATGGTCATCATTCCCATGCGCAAATCACCCACAGGACGGGTGTAGGCGAGGGGCAGAAAGTGGCTGCGGAGATGGTCTTCGAAAAGAACGAGCTGCATAGGGTTTCAGATTACGGATTACAGATTACGGATTGCGAGAGAGGGAGGTGGTGATGCTGATGTGATTGCTTGGGCCCGCAAGGTGATAAATGGATCTTCCATAACTGAGGTGGAAGCGGGAAAGGCGAAACCCGAAGCCATAGGAGAATCCGGCTGTGCCCGGCTTGTCCTCCAATTTGAGTTCCTGGCGTTTGCGGTAATTGTAACCTATGCGAATGTTGAAGTGTTGTGAAAGAATGAACTCCGAACCGACGGTGATGTGGCGCATGAGCTGATCACCAAAGACCCATTTTTCTTTTTA
>Ga0315899_10005508_pt1 | contig 13664 bp, 13 predicted proteins | sample LakEriMetagenome_2_FD_203518 | JGI IMG/M metagenome (GOLD analysis project Ga0315899, IMG submission 203518) | Freshwater fungal communities from buoy surface, Lake Erie, Ohio, United States - Buoy 4 MA112 | ecosystem: Environmental > Aquatic > Freshwater > Lake | place: USA: Lake Erie, Ohio...
AATATTGGTATGAAAATATGACCTTTGACCAAATAATTGAACAAGCCAAAGAAATGGAGAAGGAGCAGATAATTAGAGCGCATTTAATGGCGAGATGTTATGACAATCCTAACTCACATAATGAAGCAGAACAATATTACAACGAAATATATGAAAGCAACACTTGAATTTAACCTACCCGATGACCAGCATGAATTTGACCTTGCTATACAAGGTAGCAAGATGTACTTAGCTCTATGGGATATATCTCAGGAGATCAGAACACTATGGAAGTATGAGGAGCTAAGTGAGGAGGAGTGGAATATGGTTGAGAGAATCAGAGACAAGTTCTATGAGATACTAAATGATAACCATATTGAATTAAACAAGTAATGAGTGGATTTCTTTTAGGTCTAGTGTACGGAATATTATTAGGAATAATGATAGGAATTTCTCTGACACTAAATGCAATACTTTAATTGGTCCCGTAGCTCAGTTGGATAGAGCAACTGCCTTCTAAGCAGTAGGTCTTTGGTTCGAATCCAAACGGGATCACTAACCTTAATTTATACAACATGATAGATAGACAATTAATCAAATCTGTTCTTGGATTTAATTTTAAAACAATTGTAACCGATCAGAAAAATCAGGTTATTAAGTTCGGAATTGCGAGAACAATAAGTCCATTGGTCAGTGAACGACCAGTGTACAAGAATAGAATAATAGACAAAAAGTTTTGGACGAACTACAACGAAAATTTGCTTAACAAAATTCTTGATTACAGAAGGAACAACATTGATTACAGTTAGGGTTCTGTGGTTAGCCTCCATACGGGTAAAAACTCTACGCACACTGGTATGGCAGGTGTGTGTTTTTATAATCTAAAATTAATTTGTATGAAATGGGAATCAACGTCCACTGCCGACATAGTTGTCGATAGTGTAGTAGAGAGTGTTATCTCTAAAATTAGGTCAAGGTCTAATGTTGGAATAAAGAAGTACAACACAACAATGGACAGAAATGATTTGTCAAACATTGACTGGCTCAATCATTTACAGGAGGAGCTCATGGATGCTATAATATACGTAGAAAAATTAAAGAGTAATATATGATAACCTACTTCAAATCAATAAACGATACGGACAAACCATTTTACGTTGACATTGATGTTGCCATTGACAGGATAAAATTTGGCAAATCAAAGGACATAGTAAAAAAGATTCGTTCTGCTGATACAAAGGAGGAGAGGAACAACATAAAGAAACTACTACCTGCAATACTTTTTTCAGGAGAGTTTTCTAGAAGGGCAGACAATGCTATAGTTAATCACAGCGGTATAATATGTATAGACTTTGATGGATTTAAGAGTGAGGAAGATTTACAAGAAATGAGAATGTTCTTGTTTAACGACAAGTATACTTACTGCATGTTCATGTCACCATCTGGAGATGGAATAAAGTTGTTGGTTAGAATTCCACAAGACGCTTCAAATCACAAGAAGTATTTCTTAGCGTTACAAAACTACTACAATCGTGATGAGTTTGACAAGTCATGCAAGAATATATCTCGTGTATGTTACGAGAGCTTTGACCCTGACATATATGTAAACGAGCTGTCTGAGGTATGGTCTGAGATGGTTAACACAAATGATAACATCAAGCCTCCACCTATGATACGAATCAGTGACTCAAACGAAGTTATAAAAAGGCTTTGTATGTGGTGGGAGAAGAAGCATGGTATGGTTGTAGGATACAGGAACAACAATCTATTTATCTTAGCATCAGCACTCAATCAATACGGAATCAATAAAGATGAGGCTCTAAATGTGTTGTTGTCATACGATGACGGGTCAATGGCTTCTGAGATGAAGACTATAGTATGGTCTGCATACAAAAATGTGTCTGATCACGGGACAAAGCACTACGAGGACATAGACAAAACAACATCTATAAAGAACGACATAAAGAAAGGTGTTCCAATAAAGGATGTAAAGAACTACTACCCAGACATTGACGAGAACATTATAAATGAAATGGTTGAGACTGAGGAGTACAATACATTTTGGTCCAAGAGCAGTAAGGGTAAGATTGACTTGATACCACATCTTTTTAGGGATTATCTAAAGGGAAACGGGTTCTATAAGTACTACCCAAATGGTTCTAATAACTTTGTTTTTGTAAGGATTGTTGACAATATAATTAGCGACACCAACGAGGACATGATAAAGGACTTTGTGTTAGACTATCTAATGAAGTCAAACGACATGAGCGTTTATAACTTCTTTGCAATGAACACTAAGTTCTTTCAGGAATCATTTCTAAACTACGTAGCCAAGATAGAACCAGTATTTATGGTTGACACCATTAACGAGTCTTATCTGTACTATAGAAACTGTGCTGTTAAGGTTACATCAGACAGCATAGATATGATAGACTACAGAGATTTAGGTGGATATGTTTGGGAGAAGCAGAAGATAGACAGAGACTTTAGAGTTACAAAGTTTGATGATTGTGAGTTTAAGAGATTTGTTTCAAACATAAGCGGAAATAATTCAGGAAGGATTAAGTCCATGGAATCAACAATTGGCTACCTTTTGCACAGCTACAAGCCAGCCAGTTATTGTCCTGCTGTTATTCTAAACGATGAGGTGATTAGTGACAACCCAGAGGGAGGTACAGGGAAGGGTATATTTGTTAAGTCTATATCATACATAAAGAAGATGGTAATAATTGACGGAAAGGGATTCAGTTTTCAGAAATCATTTCCATATCAACGTGTACAGGTAGACACACAGACTCTTGTTTTTGACGATGTAGCAAAGAACTTTGACTTCGAGAGGTTGTTTAGCGTAATTACTGAAGGAATAACATTGGAGAAGAAAAATAAAGATGAAATACATATATCACCTGAGAACTCTCCAAAGATTGTTATAACCACCAACTACGCAATCAAGGGTGCAGGTAATAGTTTTGAGAGAAGAAAGTGGGACCTTGAGTTCAAGCAGTACTACTCCAAGATGTTTACTCCAGAGACAGAGTTTGGTCACATGTTGTTTGTCGGATGGGACCGAGATGAGTGGTCTAGGTTTGACAACTATATGATATCAAATCTACAGAACTATCTTTCAATGGGTCTTGTAAAGTGTGACTTTATGAACCTCAAGACACGTAAGTTCATTGCTGAGACATCTACTGAGTTTTGGGAGTGGGCCACATCAAGTGACAATGACTTCATGAAGATTAACGTTGCTGTTCCAGGAATGTCCATGTACAACAGATTCGTTGAAGAGTTCCCAGACTATGGAACGTATGGTAGATGGAAGTTATCACACAACAGGTTCTACAGATGGCTTGATTCTTTGGGAGAGTTTAAATACAAGAGCAGACCTAAGATATACAGAGGAGCCATGGGCAAGATGGTAGAATTTATAACAGAAGAAAAGAAACCCGATTTATTATTTTAATTATGAGTGAAATCTGCAAATCAATTTTAGAAGAAAAGATAGTGTTCTTTGAGATAGTCCTAAAGATCACTAAAAAAGATGACAAGGCTTACGGGCAAATACTTGACAAGATGCAAGACCTACACAACACCATACTATTCATTGATGGTGTTATTGACAAGTTTAGTTACAAGACTGACGTGGCGGTGGAGCTGCTAGAGTTCCAGAAATATAAAAAGAGTATGATTACGTTTTATAAGGATGATGTTGATGAGATGACCGAGTGCATCAAAAACATATGTGATGCAACTGCGTGATTATCAGATAGATATATCTTCAAGGGGTGCACAGATACTTAAGGATAACTACATACTTTGTTTAGCTATGGAGGTTAGGCTAGGTAAAACGTTTACATCCCTTGAGATATGTCGCAAGCTTGGTTATGAGTCAATACTATTTTTAACTAAGAAAAAGGCAATATCTTCCATAGAGTCTGATGCCCAAAAGATAGTGCCAAACTCTGACATTGTTATAATTAACTACGAGAGCATACACAAGGTCAATCGAAGTAACTTTGATGTAATAATATGTGACGAGTCACACACCATGAGCGCATTCCCCAAGCCCAGCTTAAGAACAAAGCAGGTTAGGAATCTAGTTGTAAAGTGTGGCATGCCAAGGGTTATACTATTAAGTGGAACAATAACTCCAGAGTCTTACTCTCAGATATACCATCAGTTCTGGGTGCACCCTATTAATCCATTTAACGGGTTTACAAACTTCTACAGGTGGGCAGATGTTTATGTCAACAAGTTCCAGAAGAAGATAAATGGTTTGATGGTAAATGACTATTCTTATGGCAAGGAGAGAGAGATAATGTCCGTTGTGTCTCCATATATAATAACATACACACAGAAAGAGGCTGGGTTCTCAACAGAGATTGAGGAGGAAATACTAACTGTGGAGATGCCTGATATAATAAAAAAGATAAGCGACAAACTTGAGAAAGACCTAGTGGTTGAGGGCAACAATGATGTAATACTAGCAGATACTCCTGCCAAGTTAATGCAGAAGATGCACCAGCTAGCAGGTGGAACGATAAAGTTTGAGAGTGGTCGATCTATGGTTTTGTCAACCTTTAAGGCTGAATTCTTGAAGTCGCAATTTGCGACCACAAAAATAGGGGTGTTCTATAAGTTCAAGGAGGAGCTAAATGCACTAAAGCAGGTATACGGAGATGACATGACCACAGAATTGGATGAGTTTAACACTGGTAATTTTAAGGTTATTGCCTTACAAATCGTATCTGGTCGTGAGGGTATAAGCTTAAAAAATGCTGACTACCTAGTTTTTTATAGCATTGACTTTAGTGCCGTTAGCTACTGGCAAGCTAGGGATAGGATGACAACTATGGACAGGCTTTACAATAAAGTTTACTGGATTTTTACAGAGGGTAGCATAGAGGAGAAGATATACAAGGCAGTTAAATCAAAAAAGAGTTACACGTTAAATATATTTAAGAAAGATTATGGAAGATAAAATGTTTTTTTTATTGCCAGTTTTAGCATACACTAAAATTAAAGGAGAAAGATTATTAGTTATTGGATGGTTGAATAAGTCTATAATAATAAAAATTGTAACGTAATGAAAATAATGAACGACCCAATGATCAAGCTGTTGATTGACAAGTTTGATCTTGAAACACCAGAACAGAACATACTTGAGATAAGTAAGTACGGATATGAGAATGGTGCAATTGTAATAAAAGAGATAAAAGTTTTGGATTCTGATTTTAATTTTGTTAGATTTGCGAATCTTGAGAAGGTAACAAAGTACCTTAGCAGGTACTATTGCAACTTCAATGACAGAGCAGAAGATACAAACGAAGATAATAAAGAAGCTTGAGTCTAAAGGATATTACGTAATAAAACTAATACAAACAAATAAACCTGGAATTCCTGACTTGGTGGCAATACCCAAAAACTCTAACGTTGAATTTATTGAAGTAAAAAGACCTGGTAATAAACCGTCACCACTTCAGGAGTACAGGATGAAGGAACTAAACGAGCATGGAATTAAAACTTCGGTACAAGAAAGCGATGGATAAGAGCTTGTACATACAAGACAACCATCAATTTATAATGTCTCTTATACTAAAGGGTACACCAATTGAAAATATACTAAGAACTCTTGGTGTAGACTCATCAAGATTTAACTCATTCTTCACAAACAAACCTGTTCAAACAATCTTAGGTAACAAGGATGAAACTTATTTTAACGAAGAAGATTTACTAACTGAAAACTATAATTTTAATTTTAATGACTTAAGCTATGACGAACAACAAATCTATCTCGAAAGAGAAAAAGCTGGCGTGCTTGGTAGGTATTTTGCCAGTTCTGATGGACTACATGGAGGATATAAAGGATGACTTTCCACAACTCTATAGAAAACAAATTAAAAAAGCAGGCAATGATTTTGTGAGTGAGGTATACAAGCTTGGAGATACCATATACGCAAAGATTGATGAAGAGAACGACCAAGAGGTAAGAGAATTCTATAACGAGGTAATCAATATGGGAAGAATTTTTAATAATTGGATGTCTGAGTTGTAGAAATTAGTCTTATATTTGTCTTGTACATGAGTAGACTAACATACATAAACGTATTAATGGCCGACATAAACGACCTAACAGATACATTGTACGAGTCGTTAGTGGACAACGACACAGATGAATTAAATAAAAGCATAGATATTTTAATCAAAATTTTAAAGGATGTTAAGAAGAGCCACGGAACATTTCAACAAGATCCTGGACTTATATAAGTCTGGAGTAACCAACAAGACAGAGATAGCCAGAAGGATTTTGGGTAGTGGTGATGAGAACTCAAGGGCAGTAGTGAAGAGGGCTATAAGGAGATATGAGAAAAATAGGGCCTTATATGATGAGTGTGAAAGAGTAGGTATAGATTCTGACAAAGTAAAAAACTATTGGTACAAAGGAAAGCACTATAGTATAAACGTTAATGGTGACACTGAAGAGTTTAACTTTGATGATTTTAAGACTGAACTCATATCTGAGATAAAAAAATGGTCACCCAACTATAGCTCAATAAAAAGAGAAAAGAGTAAGGACCCACACTGTCTAGTTTTTGACCCAGCAGACATACATATTGGTAAGCTGTCATCATCATTCGAAACGGGAGAAGATTATAATCAACAGATAGCTGTTAACAGAGTTATGGATGGTCTTCATGGTATAATTGGAAGAACGTCAGGTTACAACATAGATAAGATAATATTCATTGCAGGAAACGACATACTCCACATAGACAATCCAAAAAGACAAACAACCGCAGGAACTCCACAGGATACTGACGGAATGTGGTATGACAACTTTGTAATGGCTAAAAAGCTTTTAGTTAATGTCATAGAAACACTCATGACAGTTGCTGACGTTCATGTTGTATACAATCCAAGCAATCACGATTTTATGTCTGGATTTATGTTGTTGCAGTGTGTAGAGGCATGGTTCAATAATTGCAAGAACGTAACATTTGACAATGATATGAGGCACAGGAAGTATACTGTGTATGGAAAAAATCTAATAGGATCAACTCACATGGACGGAGCCAAGGTGGAGAACTTACCACTACTTATGGCACACGAGGCAAGTGATAAGTGGCACAACTGCAAGTACAGATATATTTATGGTCACCACATACATCACAAATCATCGAAAGACTACATGTCTGTCAATGTAGAGACATTAAGATCTCCTTCAGCTGCTGATAGTTGGCACCACAGAAATGGATACCAGTATTCTCCAAAGGCAGTTGAGGGATTTATACATCACCCAGAGAATGGTCAAGTTGCTAGGTTAACACATTTGTTTTAAAGAGGAGGAGGAACAAAGTTTTCCATTGCTTTTTGTTGCTCCATTTCTAGTTGTTTTAATTTTTTATCTTCCTCTTCTTGCTTTTTAATGGCTTCTTTTCTTATTTTTAAACTATAGTTTAGCAAGTCTTCGTATTTTTTACCAGACTTAATCATTTTATAGTATTGATTCCAGTCATAACTTTCAGTGATTTTCCCTAAAGCTTTTACAAATTCTTTTCCTTCTTTGTTTGTAAAACCACCTAAATCTTTTATGTAATCAACTACCTCTGTAATGCTTTTCTTAGATTGTTCGGTAGGAAGGAAATTAATATTTTCTCTAATTAACATACTCTCCCATGCTTGTGGTTCTCTTTTATATCTTTTCTTAAATTCTTTGTAAACTCCATACTGCTCATACGTGTATGAATTTTCTTCAATCTTTTTATAAATTTTGTTTGATATTTGAGAACCTTCCTTAAATGATCCACCAATTATTGCTGGTAAATCTCCTATGAAGTATACTAATTTAACTAAATTTTTATCTTGATCACCAAGATATTTTTTTGTTGTGTTTCCAAACTGATCAGTTACTATATACTCTCCAGTTGTAGCCATCTCATACCTGTCTACGAATCTTTTCCACTGATCATATCCTACTGAGAATAATCCGTATTTTCCTGAATCTTTAGCTCCTGGATAATCAGTTCCTAATTTATATGAATGATCTCTTAAATATTTTTCTCTAAACTTCCTTTCCTCTTCTGGATTCATTTTGAATTTAGATCCTGCATTTCCAATATAGTTAAGTGCTCTTCTTTCATTTTCTTTATTTACGGCATCATTAACATCTTTTTCTGTAACAGATAGGTCATCAGAAAACATATCAAACACATCAACTAAAATTTCATCTAAAACTGGGGCAGGAGATACTAAGTCTCCCATGAATGATTTTATAGGAAACTTTGATGCATTTTTCAGCCTCTTTTCTCTTTCTTCTTCAGTTTCATCATCATCGTCTCCATATATTAGACTTGCTATAGTCCCTAATAAAAATAGCCTAGACATATTTAATGTATGAAATGCAGCTTGTTCAGCAAGTGTACCAAGTAGTGATTTAGAAGCTATGGCTACGTCTTTAAAATCTACTCGTTTCCAATTGTATATAGTAGCTACATCGGTAGCAATTTTAGCCCTTGAGTTTATACTAAAAGAAGCATAAGGAAATAAGGTCTTTCTAATTATTTTCATTACTTCATCTTGAGATGATAGTAATTCACCAGCCAATCTTTCGTCAGACACGTTTTGATTTCTATTAACCATATTGTCTGCATATAGTATTGCCTCTTTATTTATATCTTCTAATTTATTATCTTTTATTTCTTGATCCCAAGTATCCCAGTTTATTTTTGAGCTATCAATGTTATTCATTTCTAGATACTGTTTATAGTAAGAAAGAAACGCACCACGAGCCACCCAAATATCTGGTTTTGATAGTAAATATTTTAGTTTTAAATTAAAAAATTTAGATATCCCGTCTGATATTTTATCAGTATAATTTTCAAATGTTTTTATTTTACTATCAGCAGACTCAATAGCTGTTACGGCTTCTTGTCCTCTATTAGAAACGCCTGCACCTGATTTATTAAGCCATTGTTGAAACTTACTATCAGTTCTAAATAAATCTATAAAACTAGTTGGTCCTCCCTGAATTGCTGTATTTAAAACAACTGGAACTGTTTGCATTATTGGCTGAAAAATACTTCCTAATCCAAGACTGTATCCTATTTTACCTAAAAAGTTTAAACCAATCTTTTTTTGTATATCCCTTAATACTTTTTGATATTGTTTATTGCTTATTACTGATCTATTTTTAATTGAAGCAATATATTTAGATACTTTTCCTTTAATTATATCTAGGTCTTTGGGATCTGTTATAACTTTAGATAGATACTTAGAGTTCATAAATGCGTCAACTCTTCTAATAGCAGCAGCTGTCTCGATGTCAACTAAGGCACCCTCCATTGCTGAGAAGTTATTCATCTCAAAACTTAGATCTATATACCTGCCCTGACTCTCTATTGTTGATGGACTAGGTTTAGTATTTGGCATCAAAACTCCAGTTTCTGTTTTATTTATAAGAGTATCAGAGTTCATAACATACGATGACCTAGATGTAGGTATTTCTTCAGCACCTGTTATAGAGCTAGCCATCTCTGTCTTTTTATATCTATCTGTAGTGTAGTATTGATCTTTTGAGAGCATTGTGTTATACACTGACAATGATACAAAAGACAGGTCTCCATATATATCTGCCCACTTGTCCATCATCCATCCAACAGCATCTTTATTCATTGTTTTTGAATTATTAAATATAGTTTCACGGTCAACGCTATTTATATTTAATCTATCTGCAACAAGCTGATACGTTTTGGCTAATTTCTGCTCTTCCTTTGTGCCTTTTTTAAGCGTTTCAATAGCTGAGTTTATCATTTCAACTCTTCTATTGAGTTCTGATTGCATGTTCTCTTGCTTGTCAAATCTTGCCAAGAATGCAACCATTCCCCTTTCTATTGTGTTGTCTATATTCCAGAAGTTCTTTTGTTTTCCAAATTTTTCTGCGTATTCATTTTCTAGAGCATTTTTTGTATTTCTTGCCTTGTTTGCACCAAGTATTACTTTACCAAATCCAGCTCTGTCCATTACCTTAGTCCCTGCTACTACTCCATTAAAAATTAAGTTAAACATTTCTGGTGCTGTAACTAGTGCTATAGATCTTAGATTACCTAAAGTTTTGCTGAAAAAATATTTTATTGGTCTAGCCTTTTTACCAGAATTATATATATTTTTTGCTTGGTTGTTTCCTTCTATTACCTCAAGTACTGAATCAAGACCACCAACAGCAAAGTTGACCAAAAAGTTGTCAAGCATCTCAACTAGTTTGGCCTTGTCTTTTATAGACATTCCATCTATATTAGCTTTCTGTATCCTACTTATTATTCCGTTAGGGTCGGTTGCTCCCATCTCGGATATCTCGATAACCTTATCGTTAAACATTGAGTCTAACAAGTTATTTACATCGTCTTCGTTATATCCTTCAACAAGCTCATCTTGTTTTATCTTATTAATTACGTCTTGCATCTGAGCATACGTCATGTCTCCAGATATAACACCATAATCTACAAGATCTCTATAAGAACTCATCATTGATTTCTTCATTGATTCTTCTTGTTTATATAGCATATAATTAATCTTATCATTTAATGATGCTATTTCTACAGGAGTTTTGAGTTGTGGTTTACCTTTAACTATTCTTGATGGAGCTATTGACCCAAGTATAGAATCTGCCATTGAGTTATAATCATCAATGTCCTCAACCATAAGAGGGTCTATCTTTAAGAAGTTTTTAGCAAGCATTTTATTTTCTGCTTGAGCATTTTTTAAATTTCTTCTTATTCTTCTTTTAGTTTGTTCTGCTTTGTTTACTTTTTCAGCATAGTTTGCATTTTGTGCGACACGCTCAACGTAATTAATAAACTGATTAATTTTTTCTGGACTAAGCAGGTTTAGTGTATTTGATTTATTAAGTATTGCTCTTGCTTGTGCTAGTGATATCTTTCCTTTGTAAGATCTTAGAACTTCTTTGACTGACTCGTTTAATGATTTTCTTGAGTCATATATCGCTTTTTTAGCCTCTCTAGCAATCTTGGCTGCATTTTTAAGTTGATCTCTTAGTGCCTTTCCTAAATCACTTACAGAGAAAGTAGCAGGTTGAGGCTTCTTGCCAAGTACCTTTTCTACAGATGGAGCAGACTTTAATTTTTCTCCGAAGAACTTCTTTAGTTCTCTTTCTGCATTTTCTCTTTGAGTATCGTCAGATGATTTATACCAGTCTGACTTTCTTAAGTCATTTAGAGCGGCATCTACACCTTGTTGATGTGGGTTTCGTCTTCTAGTTACAGACAAATCATACTTAGCCTTTGCATCATCGATTGCATTTTGTCTGGTGTTTTCTTTTTGGGCCTTAATTAATGGTATCTTTTTGATTGACTGCTTGCTTCGAACTACATTAATAGATCCTGATGATCTGTCTCCCTTATAGGATACGATATCACCGTTCACTTCTGTCACAACAGCATCTTCACCAAATACATTTACCTTGTCACCAACATTAAACGTCACCTTTTCTCTAGGTTTCATCTCTATATTATTGGACTCTGGCTTTAACTCTAGTGTTGTTTGAGCTCTAAGTTCTCCATTTCTCCACTCGCTAACAAGCATCTTATATCCCATGTCGTTGGCTACCTTTCCAATCCATGCAGCTTGATAATTAGGACTAAACGCCTGTCCTGGTCTAGCCTTTTGGAACTCTTCTTTTGCCTTATCGTATAGGTTTAACTTGTCTTCTTGTAGGTAGTATACCTCATCCATAGGAACAAGTACTGTATGCTGAACGTTACCAGTTCCCTGTTCTTTTTGATCAGCCATTGCGTAGTACTGTGCAACACCATTTACACTAGCTAGTGCAGATGCCTCTTCCTTAGAAACCATAAAGCTACCGTCACCAGTAGTTGGTTTTATTGAGTCTCTCTTTGAGCTTGAGTAGTGATGGAACACATAGTTACCGTTTCCATCTTCAGTAAGTCTTTTTTCTACACTTTCTGGAAGTACTTTCTGGGCTTTGATTTTGGATATTGGCTTAACCCCCATTCCATATGGAGCAACTACTTGTTGTTGTTTTGCTCTTTCTAAATTTTCTTTGTATTTATTTTTAATATTTTCTGGCATTAAATCATATGAATTAATTACCATATCTGGAACCCCAATAACTGAACCTATTATATCTGTTTCATAAGTAGAATGTTTTGATTTATCACCTATTTTTTCTGGCTTTAAAACTAACATTACATCACCCATTTTAAAATCATTGTCTTTATAAAAACCATCTCTTAATTCATTGGGATCAACAAATGCGTCATATGATTCTAATAATTTTTTTAATTGAGTGTCTTTTGATTGTTGTTCGTTTATAGCAATTATAAATGATTTTCTATCTGAACCATTAAACAATTCATCATATGAATTATATTTATTTATTATATCCTTAATAGGCTTTGTAGGCTTTGAATTTAATATGTTATTTTTAAATTCGTTAAAATCAACTTTATTTTCTATCCTTGATTTTACTATGTTAGCTACTGATTTATTAAATAATTTTGATGATTGAGGAGACCCACTAATAATAAATATATAATCACTCTTTTCTATGTTATTACTAATGGTAGTTGGATTAGCTCCAGATGCCCATATTATTCCCTTAGATCTATTTTCTGGATCAAGAGCATATGAAGGTCCAGCATCTAAATAATGTTCACCATTTATTACGTTATCAAAATATAATCCTCTACCTAATTGATCACCAACCCAAAATAAAACATTTTGATTTTTAGATGCAATTTCATTAATTAATGATTTTATATCTATTATATCAGATTGTTTTACAAATGTTAATTTTTGATCTTTATTTACTTTTACAGGTTTTTGTGATTTTATTTTATCAGAAACTATATTTGTTTGAAATCCACCTGTAAGTATATTCTCACCCTTACCAAGCTTACCAGCCATTGAGTTCATAAAGTCAACAGCATCTTGTGCATTTGATGCAGCAGAAAATACAACAGGTAGTCCTAGCTTTTTGGCTATCTTATTGACTAGTGTTTTAAATCGTTGAAGCTTAGTTGTAGATAGTTCTTTCTGGGCCTCGGCCATGATGGCTCCTAGCTCAGTAGTGTACTCCTCACCTCTTTCTCCTTCTTCATAGTTAGATACAAATTCATCTAGTCTTTGCTTCAACCCTCTGTCAGATATAACTGACTTAAGACCTTTAGCCATGTCTAACAATGCTCCTGTAGACACTCCTTTCTTAGCTAGAAGATCGTGGAATGCTTCGTGAAATACAGTAGATACACCTGCTTTTTCTAAGTTAATATGTATGTCACCATTAACGTATGAACCTCTGTTATCTTGAACACCCTGGGCAATAGCCTCATCGTTTGTTATGTTAGCAGACTTGGCAACGCCAGCAACAAATGCATCAGTACTGTCGTGCAAAATTACCCTTGCATTTGGAATGGCAGATAATACCTTTTGAACGGCTGTAAATACTTTTTTTCTTTTGGTGTCTGTTTCTTTATTAATTCTATCAGATACTGTCTGATTTGTCTCTGGAGTTATAGTTACTTCTGGGGCAACTTGAGTAGGAGTATTATTACCAAAAACATTTGGTGACCTTCCTTCTGAAAAAGCTTTAGATATTTCTTTAAACTGATCGTTTGTAAACTGAACTGGATTATTTCCAGTACCACCAG
>Ga0315899_10005509_pt1 | contig 13664 bp, 24 predicted proteins | sample LakEriMetagenome_2_FD_203518 | JGI IMG/M metagenome (GOLD analysis project Ga0315899, IMG submission 203518) | Freshwater fungal communities from buoy surface, Lake Erie, Ohio, United States - Buoy 4 MA112 | ecosystem: Environmental > Aquatic > Freshwater > Lake | place: USA: Lake Erie, Ohio...
TTGTACGAAAATTACAACATTATGGATCACCACAAGTGGATCACAATTTCAGAATACTTGCCTACCCTCGAAGTTCGCATTCACGCTGGAACTATGAATCCTTGGAAAATCAAGGGCTGGATCAACGCTTGGAAGCAAGTTCGCCCAGACATTGACAAGGTAGCAGAAGGAGTGGAAGGATGGGAAGATATTGTTAACAGCTATCGTGAAGATGGTTTTCTAACTAAACTAAAGCCAAATACAATCGGCTACAAGTACATCAAGGCCAGAGTAGAAAACAATGGAGTTGTTAGAAACTTTGGTTTTGATGCTCCGGTTGCTAATGTTAGTTCATCACCCACTTGAATACAAAACCCTGTAGAAAGGGTGTTAGATAGTGTTCCTGTTGCGCAAAGAACACTGGATCAGTCTGCAGTAAATGAAACTAGTACAAACAATGCCGAAATTTATGCTTGGAGAAATGTATCGGTTCCGAGTTTTTCGTATCGTAGAATCGAAGAAGAACCAGAAGCGGTTCAGCAAAGGTGGAGAGAATGGACTAATGCACTAAGATCAGCAGATTTTTCATCTAGTCTAATTTCAGAAGCTACCGCTAACAGTATAATAGCCTTATCGGAAAACGTGCCTGCATTGTAAAACCATGCCAAAGCCCCTCTTTTTGGGGGGCGGCGGCGCTCCGCGACCCCCTCTCGATGGGGGTAAATTAAAAGATAAAAAAAGAATAAGTCGCTTGACAATCACAACACAAATGGTAAAATAAACATATGGCAGACAACGTAAAAATAAAGTGTAAGATTTGCGAAAAAGAGTTTGAGCTAGAGATATCCCAAAGGATATTTGATTGGCTAAAGGGTTACATTACTTTTGACTCTGATTGGGATAGATCATCGTCAGAGTATAATGCACACCAAAAAGCATACAAAGAAGTGTTTCTTTCTGAAAATTCGCAGAATTTGATGTACAATGAGTGGTGCAGTAAATGCACAAACGAGTATAATGCTAGGCAAATAGCCCAAGCACAACGATAATAAAAGTTTGATAGTTTTTGAGAAAGGTATTTGTGATGGTTGCTAATGTTGAAACGATGTTTTATGTGGGGCAAACTCCGTGGCATGGCCTTGGAGTCAAGCTAGATAGCCCGCCAACTGTGAGCGAAGCTATTTCTAAGGCTGGCTTGGATTGGGGTGTGCGATTAGAGCCTCTGTATACAAGCTACGATGCTTTGGCTCCAGCCCGCGCTACAATACGCGAAACTGATGGCCAGATTCTTGGTGTTGTTGGGCCTCGATATGTGCCAACCCAGAACGCCCAGGCATTCGAGTGGTTTTCCCCGTTTATCGAAAGTGGCGAAGCGTGCTTTCATACTGCGGGCTCGCTGCAACAAGGTCAAAAAATTTGGGTTTTAGCTCAAATCAATCGCCCAAACAGCGAAATTGTTAGTGGCGATGAGGTTTCTAAGTTTGTGATGTTGTCAAACTCACACGATGGAACCACGGCTATTCGCGTTGGGTTCACGCCCATTAGAATTGTTTGTGCTAATACATTGGCTATGGCCCATAGTTCAAAGCATAGCAAGCTTATTCGCATTCGACACACTCAATCGAGTGTGATCAACATGGAAAAAGTTCGTGATACCATGAACTTGGTTGACGCCGAATTTGAAGCAACAGCGGAGCAATACCGATTTCTTGCTTCTCGAATGTTCAATCAGTCTGATATAACCAAATATGTCAAGACAATTCTTGGTGTTGCCAATGTTCAAGACTCGGAAGTAAAAACTCGCACTCGCAATACTATGGATAAAATCTTTAGTATGATTGAGAACGAGCGTCAAAGTCTTTCAGGTGTTAGAGGAACTTGGTGGGCTGCTTATAATGGTGTTAACGAATACCTAAATTATGAGCAGGGTCGAAACAATGACAATCGTATGAACTCATTATGGTTTGGCCCAGGAGTTTCAGATAATTATACAGCCCTGAAACTAGCAGTAGATTTAGCAAATGCCGCTTAATCTATTCTTTGTGTTGTTGGCCTTATTTATCTTAGGCTTTATTATAGAGAAAACCAAGTAAAACAAGCTGAACCCCCCGAAAGAGGGGTCGCGGCCCGCCCCAAGCCCCCAGAAATGGGGGTATTTTTTTTTATGGATTTAGTAGAGCAAAAGGGTTGACAAAGGCGATATAGAATGTATAATCAAAGTGTAAGCAAATGATTAATGGCCTTGATGAAAGATAAAAATGAAAAATTATTGGGCAGTTACTGAGATTTTTGAAGGCAAAGTACAACAAGTTATTTTGTGTGAAGATAGTGATGTTGCCACTGATTTTTTTTCAAAGATTGTATCAGAATATGGTGTTGAACCATACGAAGAAATGATTAATGAACATATTTTTGAGTCTGATGATGGTTGCGTTGTGCAAAAAATGCAGGTTAATTTTAAGGATTAAATAAAAACAATGAAAAAAACCATAGAACCATGCAAAGTAATTACAGTTTGGCAATGCCCAGACTGCGGTGATAAATGCGAGGTTGATGTTAGCTTTTTCCAGGATAATGGAACTCCAATGTGCGTCGAATGTCCAGACCAAGATATGGAATTTAACAGCGTATACGTTATAGAAAACTGAGAAAATAAGGTTGACAATAGCGATATAGAATGTATAATCTAAGGACAAGGAGAAGATAACGATGACTGTAAAGCAAGCTGTTGAAAATGCTAGACTGGAACTTGATCGTAAATGGCGAGAGAAATATCCATTCCAAGAAATGCGAATTTATCTTGCTATTGAATATGGGTGGCGGCAATGTGACGATGGGGTTCGTCGATTTGAGCCACTAGGTCAAAGTTGGAAGGCAGAAATTCATAGCAAACGTCCAACTTCTCGCAGTAGACAGTGGCGTGCTTACGACTCAAACGGCAAGATAGATAATCCGGGTTGGTATCTAAGGCACAACATAAAAAAACTTCGGAAATTTAGAAATCCAGAAAAGTTTTTTGAGGCTTGCAATACCGCTGGGATTGCTATTACACGACAACAAATCTACCGAATACGAGACAAGGAATAAACATGAACCTCTACCAAATCCAAGCAAAAATCAAAGAACTTTCGGATCAACGAAGAGTTGCAAGCGATACTCTGAATTGCATAGTCAATTCGCATATGCATACTTTTTATGCATTCAGTTCACCATCAGATAAAGTTGATATAACACTCCTCGTTGAAGACCCTAGAGTGTTGAAAACGATGGAAGCAGTTGCAAGAGAAATGGCTGAAAAGATTTCAAAAGAAATTCGAGATTTTGAAGCAAGATTTGTTGACAAATAACCAGTAAAGGTGTATAATATAATCCACAGGGGAGATGATCCTGGCGGCAGACTGTAAATCTGTTGGTAAATGCCAGGTGGCCACCGATGAGTTCGATTCTTACATTTCCCATTTACATGCATCAATGCCAAGGTGGCGAGTTGGACTCCAAATCCGACTGGCAGAGTTCGATTCTCTGGGTGCATGCTTTGATCGTGTCTACTTCTGGAGAGGTTGTCTGACTGTCCATCAGACTAGGCGAGTTCGATTCTCGTCACGGTCGCTTTAAGGTGTTGTAACTCAATTGGTTAGAGTACCAGACTTTTAATCTGGGGGTTGTGAGTTCAAGTCTCACTGGCACCACTGGGGATGTTTATATGGAGTAATGACCATACTGCCCAAAGTATAATTGGGCTATTAACTGTTTGCATCCGATATAGAAACGGAGTGGATTTGGAACCACTCGATACAGATGAAAGTTTGTATAATAACAGCAATTAGGCTAGAACATAATCAATTCTAGTAACATACTGCGTTCCGGGCAGGACGGAACTGGGGGGCTGTGATTCCCCTCGGAGGCGTGCAAGCCAGCAGTATAAACGTATCGTTGGTGAAATGGTATCATACTACTACCGATAGGCCAAAACTTGGCACCGGTGTACAAATTAGGGTAGTGTTTTTGGTTCGAATCCAGAGCGATGCATTATTTTTTATGGACTATTCGACTTCTGGTGAGGTCACTAGCCTTTCAAGCTAGGTAGGCGGGATCGAAACCCGCATAGTTCACTACGGTACATTAGCTCAGTTGGTTAGAGTATGTCACTGATAATGACAGGGTGATTGGTTCGATTCCAATATGTACCACTTTTATTCCAAGATACGCTAACTGGCAAGCGGCGAAACTGTTAATTTCGTGTATTCCCTTAATCGGGTGTCCAGGTTCGAATCCTGGTCTTGGAGTTTTGTGTATAACATATTGTGCTAATCACGGAGACATAATATGTTAAAACAATGCAATAAACACGGACAAACAGAACATGCTGAACAAGGAAGAGGAAAAAACAAAAGATTTAGATGTAAAAAATGTTCTGTAGAAGCTGTTTCTAAAAGACGAAAAAATCTAAAAGAACAGGCGGTTAAATATAAAGGCGGTAAATGTGAAAAGTGTGGTTATTTTAAATGCATATCAGCATTAGAATTTCATCATACAGACTCCACAAAAAAAGATTTTGGTATAGCAGCAAATGGAAATACTAGATCTTGGGAAAAAATGAAAGTAGAACTTGACAAATGCATAATGTTATGTTCTAATTGTCATAGAGAAGTTCATGAAGATATGCGGCTATGATGTAATGGTAGCCTATAACGTTGCCAACGTTGATGCGTCAGTTCGATTCTGACTAGCCGCATTTTTTATTCCGGTGTAGCTCAATTGGCAGAGCCGTAGTTTTGTAAACTAAAGGTTGCAGGTTCAATTCCTGTCATCGGATCTTGGGGGAGGTTGCTGGTATCCGAATTGGCCTCATAAGCCAATCCACGCGAGTTCGATTCTCGCCTCCCAGACTTTTTTATCTAGCAGTAGCGTAGCGGCAAACGCATCTAGTTTGGGACTAGAGGATCGGAGGTTCGAGTCCTCTCTGCTAGACTTTATTCCCCCCGATTTATTCTTCCCAGCGAATCACCAGAGAACGCTGCGGAATAGATATGGGGGTTTTTTCGTATCCGGGGCGGCCCCCGATCCCCCCGAACTAGGGGATTTTTTTTCTTTGCAAATTCTTTTGCGTGCCGCTTGACAACAGCTCTACAGATTGTATAATAAAAGGACAAGAAAGGAACAAGAAAATGAAATTCAAAGACTTAGCGAATGGTATGGTTTTTAAGTTTGCTTTTGATGAAAGGCTTGGTGGGGATTGGTGGTATACTAAATACGATGATCTTAATACCGTTTGTGTTAAAGGTACTAATGACAAGAACATTGGTAGGATTGATTATGTGTCCAACGATCTTCAAGAACAAGAAATTATTCTAGCTACAAAATTTAGTGCTTAGGAGAAAAGATTTTTAGCAAGACTTGACAGTTGATCTTGATTTGGTAAAATAGTAGAGTAAGTTGAATACAGTTTGTTTGTTGTCCTAGTTTAAGGAAGTTTGTAGAATGGTTGAAGTTATTTGTCGCAAGACTCGTGTTAGTGTTGGTGATTTGTTTTCTTGCCAGTACCCAGTTGATGGTCGCAAGAATATCTTGAAGAATCACCTGGGCGTGGTTCGTTCGATTGGTCGCGGGCCTAATGGGCCTTTTGTCACCATCGAGGAAGTAGCCGGTGAACAGTACCGCACTTTGCTGTACAAGAAAATGTATCGACCAAAGGTTGTAAAATCTTAGTTGACAGGGCTGTTTGTCTAGTGGTAGGGCCGGTAGTTCAGTGGTAGAACGCCGGTGGATCGCCTAAGCAAATTACTTGGGCGTGAAACTGGATGCGTAGGTTCGATTCCTTCCCGGCAGCTTGAAAGGAAAACTTTATGGACGAGTTCAAAGAAGAGTTGAGAGAAAAGTATCGACTCAAGTTTGGGACTGATTATTGTTATACTTCAAAGTATAAAGAAATCAGGGTGATGTGCCACAAAGTTTATAAGGAAACAATTTCCGAAGTTGCTATACAATTCGGGATAAATGTGGTAGAATGGTTTGTGTATGAGTAAATTACCGGGATGTGGGCTAAAGGTGAGCCGCCTGATTTGGGGTCAGGACATCAAGTGGGTTCGATTCCTGCCCGATCCGTTTACCAAAACCCCCCGCCAGTGGGGAGAGGGGCTGGCCCCGACCCCCCGAAAGAGGGGTATGTACTAGCCATTCTTTTCTGATTATGAAAATATAGATTAGTCAGTTCATTTTCTACTTGACAAACCATTTATAGATTGTATAATAATAGAAAAGGAGAAAACAAGAAATGAAAAACATTAAAAGCACCAGCGAAAAAGCAATTAGAACGCTGATCGTTTTTAACGACTTTGAAGACTCGCCAAGATTTTTGATTGTGGATGGTGATTTTAGTAGGTTCCATGGTGTTCTTGTTAATTATGATTCTGCATATCTATGCGAAGATGAATTTTCGAATTGGATGTGGGATCAAGAAACAGGCAAAGAACTTCCACGAGGGTGGTCTACCGATTCATCCATTGTTTTGTCGAAAGATTTCGATAAATTTGCTTTGGTAAGTTTTATACCTTAGTGGCTTGACAAAAGTAAAATAGGTTGTATAATAAGAGCATGAAAGAAAAGCCCCCAATCACACTGATTAGTTTCGATACCCCGTTTTTTAACGGTGTTTTCGATGTTCAATGGAGTCGTTCTAGCTGGCATATGACAACGACAGTTTCTGAACAAGTTGATTTATGGTTTCATATTGGAAGAAGCCAGCCAAAAGAAAGAGATTGTTCCTTATACCATTTTATCTTCCTAAATCTAAGAATTACATTTGGTTTTTATCATGGATAATTGTGGTGGTCTTGACAAGTAAAAAATAGATTGTATAATTAGAAGTAAATAGAATTAAATAGTTGGTACACCAAAACCTATTCACCGATCTGGCAGCGGTTTGTGGGTAGGAAATATAGCTGCTGGCTGGTCAAGATTTTTTATCGTTATGTCTTGGCTCGTCATATTTTATGTAAAGAAACGATAAACAGCAAAAAAGATGGTCTTTATGATTGATCTGTATGTATTATTTAATGATTACTATGTAATAATGCAAGGTGTAGCAGGTCAGTCTAAAGAAATAGCCCATAAAGGCTATTGAGCCGGTCAGCCGCTAGAAAATAGCGGGAAGAATCCCCTTGGCAAACGACTATTGGAAGTAGCTAATTCCGGTAGACAACTTGCGCAACCGCCCGTCTGGGCTTTAGCGGGACACAGACCATAGGTGCGAACCCTATACCGGCTCCGAGTTTTTTTTGTCACTCCCCCATGTCTCACCCATAGTATTCTGATTCACCAAAGCGAGAGTAGTCAGTCGGTTTTTATGTTAAGCGAACAGTACAAATATTGTTGGGCGGGCGTTAGCTGGAATTTAGATGGCGATTGTGTATTGCTTCAGATAACAGAAAAAGAGGAAGAATCTTTTCCAGATTTGCCTAGTCAGGTAAGAATTAAATTGACTCCAGAAGAAGCATTGGAATTGGCGAATAAGCTAGAATCCATAGCACGCATGTTGACAAACAGTAGCGGTTTGGTATAATCAAGCCATAGCAAACAATCAGGTTTTACTAGAAAAGAGCAAAAAGATGGCCGCAAAGATTTATTCTGCAACAACGTCTGTTGAAATCCCAAAGTACAATTTGCCAAAGTCTGGCGAAAGTTGGAAGGATCACCTAGAGCAAGAGCGAAAAAGCGAAATAGACTATATCAAGAAATTAAGAGCTTTTGCAAAAACCCGAAAGCCAAACGGCAAGAATGTTGGCGAAGTGGTAGGTTTTCCTATGGCCGATGGTTTTGCCTTTTATATGGTGTTGTCTATGCGCCCACTAGAGCTTATGCACATTCCTTTGGGCGATGCATACCAGTTTCCTTATGCGAATAGACTCACAGCAAAAGACATTGAAAGTAAAATCAATAGTCGAAGAGTACTGGCTATGAGGTAAAATAAACAGGAATGAATGTTGAGTTTAAAATACTGTACCAGGATGATTTCCTATTTGTAAGAGAAGATAGTGCGTCTGGAATTAGTGTTTACTCTAAAAGCCCTTACGCTAAAATAAAAATCTACGGAATGTCCAAAGAAAAGGCTTTACAAATGTTCCACAAAGAGTATAATGATATTCTAGAGTCGGTCAGAAAAGATCTTCAAGAACAAGAAAAAACCAGCTTTAGTAAAGGGGAAAAGTATGAAAATTTCAATGGATAAAAAGTACGAAACTCGCGGTTTGGCAGGTTGTAATATACTGCCAGCCAAAATTTATTCTGTAGAAGGCAACCAGTCTGATTATATACACGGAGCTGTTCTTAGAAATGGTAAATGGATGTGTATTAATTGGACGCAAGATGGAAAATTTTTAAAACATCGGGATCACGAATATGACCTAGTTGAAGTCAAAGAGCGAAAAAAAGTTGAAGGATGGGTTAATGTGTATCAAGATAATACTTATGGGAACCTATGGAGTACCAAAGGTGAGGCCGATGCCCGCAGAGAAACCTCAGAGCGAAAAGATGTTTTTGCTTGCGTAAAAATCACCATTGACTGCGAACAAGGAGAAGGGCTGTAAATCAATTATGCAATATCTAGAACAAAAAGACTTAAAAGCTGACGTTGTATATTTGTGCGAGACATACGCTGGAAATTTAATGCTTGTCGCATACCATGGAACTGGTGATAATGGTCGTTATGAAGATATGGAAAATCCTGATTCTGCATATTTACCATCAGATGGTTATGTGAGATATGTTTGGGATTTAGAAAACACGCCAGAAGAAATTGTTTTTAAGCTAACAGAAAAACAGAAAATGTATAGGAATTTTATTTTAGGGTGGAGAAAAAGAGTAATTTTTAATGATCTAACTTGACAATCAACGATGTTTTGTGTATAATACTTACATGCCCCTGTAGACCAACCGGCAGGAGTCACTAGACTTAAAATCTAGGCAGTATGGGTTCGAATCCCATTGGGGGTACACGGAAGACTAAATAGCTAATCTGGTGAGAGCGCCTGTCTGAAGAACAGAAGAGATTGGTTCGATTCCAATTTTAGTCACTTATGGTGCGGTAGACCAACGGCAGGAGTCGCTAGTCTTAGGAACTAGACAGTGTGGGTTCGAATCCCTCTCGCACCACTGATCACGATTAGGGGAATGGTTCCCAAGTTGTCTGCAAAACAATTGATACGGGTTCGATTCCCGAAATCGTGTTGATATGGGAGTATCGTCTACTGGTTAAGGCCCAGGTCTTATATACCTGTGAAGTGGGTTCGATTCCCTCTACTCCTACTGATGGGTTGGCTAATGGGTTAGATTCTTGACTTGCAATCAAGATAGCTGGGTTCGATTCCCAGTCGATCCACTGTGATAGTCGCAAGGTGCGATGCTTGACTGTGACTCAAGCGATGGCGGGTTCAATTCCCGCCTATCACCTGATGGAAGGTATCTGAGCGGTGAAGAAGCTGTCTTGAAAACAGTGGCCCTGAAAGGGGTTGGATAGGGTTCGAATCCCCCACCTTCCGCTTAACTGGAATGTAGCCGAATACGGATTGGTCGGGCCTGTTTGCTAAACAGTGCGATGTAAAAGTCATAGTGGTTCAAATCCACTACATTCCGCTATAGCTGGTGACGACCGGCATTACCCCACTTTGGAGGTTTGATCTCTAGGGTTCAGTTCAAGGGGCAGGGAGCTACTCGTAAGGCTCCCTTTTTTTATGATCAGAATGTCTCAGCTAATCTATTCTGATTCAATAGATGCAAATCAGTCAGCCTATTTTTGTATAGTAGAAAAGAACAAAGACGGGCGGGCTAGCGTCAAAGGCTCAGGGTTGTATTAGCCATTCTCTTCTGACTCACCAAAGCGAGAGTAGTCAGCCAACTTTTGTTATAGCCATTCTATTCTGATTGAACCCATCGGAAGCAGTCAGCCAACTTCTAGCTTCGCGTTTAACGCACGTTTTTAAAAGTTTTGATAACTATGTCAAGAAGCTGCTAGAGTGCGTCTAACGACGTTTTACGAGCTTTAAAGAGAAATCACTATTTTTAAACAAAAAAAGGGCCCTTTTGGCCCATATTTTTTATATTTTGATTGATTTTGCTAAAAAAAGTATAGAATTAGCCCACTGATAATAACGTACAATGTACTCGACGGTTGATTTACTGGTTTAAACTAGAGTATAAAGGTCTTTAACGTACTAAAACTTACTAGTTACTGGCAAATAATAGAGAAACTAACTCAATTAACAATACTTTTTCCCTTACTAGAGAATAATATAAATTTACATAAATCAAGTGTGTTACCCTCTCAACTCAGGAATACAATAACTAGGTCAGCAAGAAACTAAACTGTCAACATTGTATGTTTATTATGTACAAAAATGACGATTTTTGCACAGAAAAGTTGACCTATTTTGAAATTTTGACAGAACTTTTACATAGGTTACACTTGACAAATCCGTTTGGTATAGTAGAATAAAAGGAAAGGAGCAAGCATGGTCAACTCATACAATAATTTTTTATACGAGAACGAAATCAATGTTCGTTTTTATACCGAGGAACAGCTAACAAAATACGCTAGAGATAAATTAAACAATAAATTTGTGGCGTACCTTACAGTTCTTCCTGATAAAAGTAAATCATATGTTGTTGTTTACTATAGAAAAACTGGGGTGGGCTATCCCGGCAAGTATATGTGCGAAGCCACAACTGCCAATCAATTAAAAGAAAAAATAAACCTTATAGCAAAAACCATAGCACAATCAAATTGATATAAGTAATTACTGAACAGGAGTAATACAATGTTTTTAGACACTGATAGCCCATACTATGTTCTAGAATGGGTAGAAATTTGGTATACTGATTCGTTCGCCCCAGGAGTGGAAAGGGAGTACAAACACAAAACTTTCACCAGCGAATCACTCGCTAGAGAATTTTATGATAAAAAAAAGAAAGAAAAGCTATGTCAAAGTTTTGAACTTCATAGAGTTGAATCTAGCCGAATAAGCTTATAAGACAAAAAGTATATATATTCGTATATACATATATATAGAAAGAAATACAAATGCCATACAACTCATTCACTCAACAAAAAAGCAGGCCCGAATTTGTCAACAAAAACGGCACATCGTTCTGGCTGGAAGTGAGCCTATCGAAGTACAGTGCGTTCAAATTTGGCGATAAAGTGATTGTATTTAGAGCAGAAACCATTGACGGGTTCACAAGCTATGTTATAATTGACTATCGAACCAGCAATTCTGGTGTGTACATCAAACAAAGTCAGTCTTACGAAGGTGTTTGCTACTACATAGACTTTATGTACGAAGCCGAAAACGCTAACCAATAACGCTATATACTGTTCTATATATACATATATATATACATATATATACAAACATATAAAAAATACCATATAGGAATATACAAACATGCAATTACAGAAATTAAAATCAGGCCATAAATCATATTTACTACAACATCTATTCAATGGAATAGAATACCAAAGCATATTTCTATCAAAAAAAGAAGCTATAGACTATATCATTCGAATAAAAGCGTCTAAAGAACAAATACAAAAATACAAGAATTTCAAGCTTTTTGAGGTAAAATATACAGAGATTGACATAGATGCTTAAAAAATAGGCAGGCGGTGCTTAAAAAGTAGGCAACTCGTCGCGCGGGGCGCTGGTTGGTACAAAAACGTACTATTATTTTTATTACATTTTCTATTTGTTCTATTTTCATATGTTCTTTTTATATTTATATATATGTATATAGTGTTTATGGTATATATATGTATGTTTGTATATTTATGTATATTCCATGGGGATTTTGATATTTTTTAGATTTTAGATTCAAGAAAACTCACCTAAAAGACTGTAATATTTCGGGTGTTTTTAGCTTGACTTTGCTCCCTATTTTTGTACAATAAAACCATAGCAAATAACGCTGTTTTTCAGCCAAAAAAGGGCCGAATAAACAAAAGAATACAGGCGATTCTAGTATAAAAAATAGAAAACGCTAGAAAAAAAATCTAGAAAACAAGAGAAAAAAAATGCAAGAATTGGTAAAAGGCTTTATATATCCGCACGGTCAAGTTTCTGCTAATGGAAAACAGTTCAACAAGTATATAGTTGGAATGGTTCTATTGACAACAGAAGCTATAGATGATATAAGTGGCGAGGGAGAATTTGTCGTGATGGGCGTTAATAGCCCTTTCAGGCAACAAATCGGGAACATTACAGAAGCTTTATCTTGCTACCCAAAGTACAAGCCTAAGTATCCTCTTGGCGATGCCGATCAAGCTTTATTGGCGGTTTCCAATTTAACTCCAGAAGATTTAGAACCTTTAAAATGAAAAAAAGAGATTTTGTTAGAGAGCTTTTCAAATTAGACTTTTACTGGCCAGTGGGCGTTCGTAGGCTATACAATCCCGACAGTCTTCTATACCGAATAGAATTGTGGGTTGGATATCATTGCTTGCCATTGACGGGATTTTGGTTTAGTAGATGGAGAAATAAATGAATAACTTAGATTTTAGAATTTATCATAAACTAGAAAAAAGATTTATAAACAAACACGATAACTTTCATTTAAGTTTATGGCCCAGTCAAGACGATAACATTATCTTGCAAAGATTCACCGGCAAGAAAGACGCTCTTGGAAACAAAATATTCGAGGGCGATGTTGTTGATCTTTCTACTCAAGTAAACGAACACAAAGGTATGCCTAGCAAAAGTCATGGGGCTTACGAAGTTTTCTATAAAAATAAAGCTGCCGCGTTTTACATTAGAGTACTTAAAAAAAGCTGGGGCGATCATTGGTTCATAACTAAACAAGAGGCTAAAAGAAGAACAATCGACAACAATTTTAATCTTCTGTACACAGTGATAGAAGAATTGCCTATTGGAAATTTCAATCGACTTATAGTAATCGGAAACATATTCGATGTTGTAAAATGCGGTTGTGGCGGCAATATAGAATATTCTGGAGAAGCTCTGATGGGCTGTTTGAAGTGTAAATCCTGTGAAGATTATTTGTGTGGAACTGGTAGTGAATTTTTAAAAAACAAAACCATTTTATGGTACAAGGGCGAAAGAGGATTTTATGATAGTGAAAAATAACTCGTTTTCATGTGGCGATCTTTTTAACTGCTGCGATTGCGGGGTTACAGACAATGATGGTTGTGGCTGTAGGTATTGCTATAGCTGCAATGCTTGCGAAAATTGCCTAAGCGACGACCATGGGAAAATTTGCGAAAATCTTCTTGACAAAAGCAATTAACATGTTATAATAACTTCCGTGTAGTTCAATGGTAGAACGCGAAATTGGAGCATGGCGACATGTGTGGTTCCCACTCAAGGCGTGAAAGGCGGTTCGATTCCGTCCACGGAAATTTAACTTCATAGAGATATAAAATGAGAATATACTTCGACGAAGAAGATAAAGATTTAGTTCAGAGTGCTATTGATTTACTTGCTGATAACGTGTTTGATCACTGGACAATCAAGCCTTCTTTTGAAATAGAAGAAGATCCGTTATATCATGATAATGAAACTTGCGTTAAAATAGAATACATCAACAGTTCAATGCCATCAGAACAGTATTGGCATATTTTTAATCTAGCATCTGATTTAACTTATGCTTTTATAAACGGATATATCCAAGGATTAAAG
>Ga0315899_10005510_pt1 | contig 13664 bp, 17 predicted proteins | sample LakEriMetagenome_2_FD_203518 | JGI IMG/M metagenome (GOLD analysis project Ga0315899, IMG submission 203518) | Freshwater fungal communities from buoy surface, Lake Erie, Ohio, United States - Buoy 4 MA112 | ecosystem: Environmental > Aquatic > Freshwater > Lake | place: USA: Lake Erie, Ohio...
ACCAAGCCTCGAACCACGGCCGATCACGCCGCATCGCCTCCTGGTAGCCATTGGCCGCAAGGTCTTGCTCGAGCAAGCTGATCGCCGCGGCCTGATGGGGGAGTCCCTTGTAGTACCGGAACAGAGCCTGCAGTGTGATCGGCGCCGTGTTGGCCATGATCAGCGGCGCTTAGGGAATACAACACGCAGCGCTTGAAGGAGAAGCTGGATCCAGCTATTGGATTTCAGCGGGGAGACGGCGATGATCTCGGAGCCAGCGGCCACGATGATCGCGATGATCGCAATGGTTTCAGGGGACATAGCAGGAGTGCCTGAATCTCTAAGTTACTGCTGAAGCTCCAGTGCGCGCACGCGTTTGTCCAGGTCGGACAGTTCGTTGCGTGCGTCAATCTTCAGCTCTTCAATCGATTTGGCCATCTGCACCACAGTGGCCTCGATCCGTGCGGACTGGATCTGCATCGAGATCAGCAGACCACCGATGGCGATCATGCCAGTAGCTAAAACGGTGGGCAGCGAGGCGGAGAAGACGCCACCTACGCTCTGTGGTTCTTCAGCCATCGCTGTGGCGACTTCCATCCCATCCATCGTAGCGATCGAACGGGTCCGGCCTCCCCTGCAGGATGACCACCGCACGGCGATAGTAATGATTGTCCGTCTTCCCGACACGCTCGAGGTGGTCGCGAATCTTGCGCCAGTTTTCGAGCGTATCGCGATCCATCAGCGGCCTTGCCCCCTCAGCGGCTTGCGGCCGCGGCGCCGTGGGCGGGACTGCTGGCCGAACCCCTGGCGTGTGGTCTTTGGTGGACCTGGCTGATGCTCGATGCGAGCGGTGCCGGTCTTGCTGCGGACGGCCATCAGATCCCGAGCAACTCCTTCAGCTCCTCCACCGTCAGCCCACTAGCGGCCAGCTTTTCAGCAGGCGTCAGCTCGGCAGGTGGCTCAGGTTGCGGGCGGGATTCGATCTCCGCGATTTCTTCGGCGGTCAGTTCGACGATTTCCTGCTCGCCGGTTTGTACGTCAACAACAATGCGATGCATGGTTTAGCCCTCGTAAAGGATGTTGATGGTGCCAGCATCGAAGGTGTCGGTGCCGTTGGTTGTAGTTATACGAACTCGGTCCAAAGTTGCGCCAAGGGTTACATCGCCACTAAATAAATATTGGAAGGCACCTGTTCCCAAGTTGTAACAACCATTCATTACCCAAATGTTAGACCCAAGTGTTGAAAAAATAATTTGACCTCTTCGATTGTACGATGCTCCACCGTCATTAGTGGAATCAAATCCACTGGTAGAGGTAGCACTGGCAGTACCGCCGCCTAACTGACTTGCAACACCGTTATATCCCGTGGTTACAACACCGCTTGATGTTCCAAGTTGAAAACGTATTAAACCTGTTCCGCTTGTACTCACAGCACTCAGCATCACCGTAATCCGCTTCACCCAACTTGGGATGCTGGTGAAGTCAATCGAGGTGCCACTGGTCGAAGCAACTGCAGTGCCCGACTTGATCGTGCCTTGAATTGTGGTGCCGGTGATCGTGGTGCTGCTGAGCGTGGCAATCGTGGCGCTACCGTCAGTCGCCAGAACGATATTATTGCTGCCGGAGCTGGGGTTCTTGAGGTTGGTCGTGTTAACTGTGCTCATGATCAGCCCTCGTAAAGAATGTTGATCGACCCGGCGTCAAAGGTGTCGGTGCCGTTGACGGTGGTGATGCGGACGCGATCTAGGGTGCCGGAGAGCGCCAGCAACCCAGCGGCAATAGTGCTTTGCACTTGATTGGTTCTTCCAATGTTGGAAGCATAAATCCAAGTGTTGCCAGAAATAAGATTCAACACCGCTGTCCCTACCGCGACGGTGGCTGAATCGCACAAAGAAAGAGCAAAACCGCTTGTAAAATTGGCCTGACTATTTGATGCGGCCACTTGTGTGTAGCTGCCTGCATAGCCGCTTGTCGTAAATGATCCTGAGCCTATTTGCACCTGCGTTGTAGATGATCCGCTAGTGGAAACACCGTTGATTATGACAGTTATACGCTTCACCCAACTCGGAATCCCAGTGAAGTCTTTGCTGGTGCCGCTGGTCGTTGCCTGAGCGGTTTCAAGTACCATCCGCCCGCGATCAGCGAAGCTCAGGGTGCCGCTGCCGTTGGTGACCAGCGCCTGATCTGCGGACCCATTACCAGTCGGAAGCACCAGCGTGTTGTTCCCGCCTACAGAGGGGCAGTCAATTTCTGTGTAGCCAGATGTCGAGCCTGCGAGTCTGAGTGTCATTGGTTTGCCTCCAAGGCGGTCTTGATTTCGTCGGGGGTAGATGCGCCTTCAATCACGTCTTGGATCAGGGCGTACTTATCGCGGATCTGCTGGCGGGCTTCCTCTGCTGCAACGGCGTCAGCACCAGGGATTTGCTTGGCGATCACCTCGTCGTAGGGGGCGAACTCCTCTGCACGTTGTTGACGGCGATGGTCGTGGCCGATCTCTTTGCACTTGTCGAGGTCGTGCTCCACGCAGCAGTCGCCCATCACCCACGCATTGCGGAAGTAGCGGTCGCTGGGGATGTCGGCTTCGTCCACGATCTCGTAGGGCACGCCTTCGGGAACGTCCTTGAGAGCCAGTTCTACGGACTCGGTTGGAATGATGATGGAGACTCCGCCAGTCTCGTTTTGGTAGATGATTCTGTTCATGGGGTTAGCGGAAGATGGCGACGGAGGCTGTTTGAGGATCATAAAAAGCTGCTGCTAAATTGTTGCCCAGAGGACCAATGATGTAGATAGGAGCAGCCGTTGTAGAGTTGCCGCCGCCTCCTGCCAAAGCAACGTTGTGATCGCCTACGGTGGTGTTTACATTGGCTGTTTGATCGGCAATGCCAACAACGGCATAATTCGCATCTGGCATAGCCGTCGTAAAGTTCACCGAATAAGCTCCTACGCCTCTATCCGTAATGCTGCTTACGTTGTAGCTGGCGCGGATTGTGTTGCGTACTAGTGTGATGTTGCCACTGGTGGTCAAACTTGTTCCAGCCGTATAGGTAAATGTGTTGGCATCTGTGACAGTTGCAACTGTATAAGTGCCGTCTACTCCAGTGCCGCTGGTGATGTCCGCAAAGACAGTATTACCGGCGATCAAACCATGTGCCGTTGCGGTAACGGTGACCGTAGTGCCTGACTGTGAATAGGTGCCAGTCAAGTTAGTGTTAGCACCACCGTTGAAGTTCACCCACGCTTTGCAGAGTTGCCCCTGCTCAGTGGTGCCGATCTTGGCGTAGGTGACAGCGTTGGCAGCCAGCACATCAGTGTCAACCGTGCCATCAGGGATGCCGCCGACGCTGATGCCAGTGATTGTTCCAGAGCCGTTGATTGCGATTGGCATGACTTACACCACCACCCAGGAAGCACCAGAGGGCACCGTAACGGTCACCCCGGAGTTGATCGTGATCGGACCAGCAGACACGGCGTTCTTGTTGGTAGTCAAAGTGTAGCTAGTGCCCACCGTCTGGCCATTCTCGTAAAACACATCATCAGATCCACCGCCCGTGGCGCCACCACCAATCGAACCCCATGCGGTGCCGTTGTATCCCTCAAAGGTGCTCAGCGTGGTGTTGAAGCGGATCATGCCCGAGTTGGGCGACCCTGAACGCTGTGCAGTCGTACCAGCAGGCAAGTCCAGTTGGCCGGTGCCGCTCAGCAGCACATCACCCGCAAACGTGGCGGTGCCGGTGAAGCTGGGCGATGCGGTTGGGGCAAGGCCGAGGTTTGCTGTTGCCAGCGTGCCAACTGTCACCCACGCGGAGTTGGCAGCATTGCGGACCTTCAGTAGGCCGGTGTTGGTGTCTGCCCACCACTGATAGGCGTAGGTGGTGCTGGGTTCGCTGGTGCCGCTGTTGTTGGTTGCAACCGCACTCAGCGCGTTGTTCAGGTCTGAGCGGAAACTCGCGCCCGACTGGTTGGCAATGACGTAATCGTGCTGCGCCAAGGCTTAGACCTCCCTGCCGTAACCAACGGCCACATAGGTGAAGGAGCGGGACACGGCAGTGCCGGCACTGTTCTTAAATGTTACTTGGAAACCCGTTCTAGTGATACTGGCAAGTTCCAAAAAGTCACCTGTCGCCAAGTTGGACGGACTAATCGCCACCGCTGGCGCTTGGTAAAAGGCATTGGCGAACGTGGCGGTGTAGGTGCCAGCGCCGCTGCTGAGGCTGGCGGATTGCTCCGTGTGCTGTTGCAGTTCCATCACGGCGCCCAGCTCGTCGATCACGATGTTGACGCTGGTATCGGTTGAGGTGGCCAAGGTCTTGAACTGGAAGCCGCGACCACGCTGGACGCCGTTGACCAGCTCGTTCCAGTTGCCCCAAGTCGGGGTTCCGCTGGGGTTGTCGTCAGTGCTGCGAACGTAGAGCTTGGCGTCCACCTTGTCGAGGTTGTCCTCATCAATGGATGCCCACAGGTCGATGTCCTCAAACTTGTCGTCCCAGAGCGCAGAAGGCAGGTAGGGGCGGGTGACAAAGCGGCGTTGCAGGTTCACGTCGTAGCGGGCACCCATGTCGAAGGTGCTGCCAAACTCGTATTCGCCCTCGGCCACCACACCGCCGACACCATCAATCGACGGCAGCGCGTCCCAGTCACCGTCAACCGCCATATCGTCCACGGCGTCACCAGCGTCAAGGATCAGGCCATCCAGCTCGCTGGAATAAAACATGTTGGTGGCGTTGCCCTGGAACGGTGGCGTGGTGGTGTCCTCCGAATAGGTGGTGACGGACAGCCGTGGAAACACCGCCGGCAAATCGACCACAACAGTCGCGGCGTTCACCGAGCGGTTGTTGTCAACGTCTGCAAATTTCAGCAGGTAGGTGCCCTCCAGCAGTGCCACGTGGCGTTCGGTGGAGTTGCCGGACACGGCGTCCACGATGCTTTGGGACTCCTCCCACACCGCACCAGACAGCACACTGGAGTGACGGATCAGCACGTTGCCGCCCAGCACCACGTCGAGGTCAGTGCTCAGGTTCCAGCGCAGGAGGGCGGTGCCATCGTCGGCGGGCAGGATCGTCAGGCCGGTGACATCAGCAGGTGGTGTTGATTTGCCAGAGGAGGACAGCGTGAGCTTGCTGACGCCGGTTTGCAACAGTGCGGCGTTGAGGGTCCAGACCTCAATTTCGTAGATCGCCACACGGGCGTCGAGGATTTCGTAGCTGGTGCCCTTAGCAACGATCTGCTCGCTCCAGTTGTCGTCATCAGCGCGGTAACGGACTTTGTATCCGCTGGATCCGGTGACGCTTTCCCAGTTCAGAACGATCTTGACGCGAGCCTGACCGTTTAGGTTGTAAAGCTGCAGCGTATGGGTGAGGTTTGCTGGACCTGGATATTTGATGTTTAGGTCGGTGATGTCACGGACTTGCAGTTCTTCGCCGTCTTCGACATAGGCATATTTACTGCTGTTGTAGGCCAGTGCCGTGACGCCAAACGTGCCATCACCACCATCAGTGACAGCAAGCACGCGCCAGGTGCTGGTTTGAATTGCGGTGTTCTGGGCAATCCAGATGCTGTTGGCTGCAGGTGCCTCGCTGAACGCGGGGTCCACAGTGATGGTGTTGTTGGAGACTGCGGTGATGGGGCGCGACTCCATCCGACCATCGGGCAGGATCACTGCCAACGTTGGCGTGCTGGTGGTAGGGATGCTGCTGGCGCTGGCGTTATCCACCGTGACGGTGGTGGTTGTTGCGCTGCTGATGCGCCCGCCACGACGGCTGCCAGCTCGCATCGGATCGGCCACTTCGATGATTTGCCCTGGGCGGCAGATCGTGCCAGCGTCAATCGAGGTAGCAAATGTGATCGTCTCGGCTTCGTATTGGTTGCTGTAGATCAGCCACTTGGCTAGGCGACGCGCTTGACCACGAGAGGTGCAGGCAAATGCCGTGATCTCCGTGCTGTTAAAGCCGTACTTGGCAATCAGGTCTACATCTTCAACAATTTCAAACGCTGTGTCGCGGGTGCCCATGTCGAAGTAGGACACAGTGACGCTGTTGAAGCGGGTGCTTACGTCTGAGGTGCTGTAACCGAACTCGCCATTGATAACGTTGCTTTGGTTGAACTGGTATGTCGCATCTTGCGGACTGTCCTGCGCGATCGTCAGCGTACCAGTGTTCCAGAACGGCATAGATCGGAACACCGAGCACAACTCATTGATGAGGTTGTATGCCTGATCCAGCGTCTGAATGTTGACGTTGCATTGGAAGCGTGGTTCCTGGCCGCCAAAGCCGTTATCGACTAATTCGTTGGCGTAGATGGAAGCCTGATAGAAACTCCACTTATCGATTTGTGCGGCGTCAATGTGCTGGCCAAATCCCCAGCGAGTGTTGGTGAGCAGGGCGTACAGGCACCAGGCGGGATCGGCACACCACTGAGCAGCGCCGAAAGTTCCATTCCAGACACCGGCATAGGTGACGCGCCCTGTGGCAATGTCAACCGTGGCGTTGCTGGGGAGCTGAATCTTGAGGCCGCGAATCCGATACGAACGGCTAGGGATGTTGCTGAACTGTTCGGCGGAAATGCGGATGGCGGTGTAAGCGCTATTTGGGTAGCGCATCTTCCGCGAAACAATTTGCGTATAACTTGCCCAGTTGAAAAGGTTGGCCAGTTTACTGCTAGTGCTGTCTTTAGTAACGCGCACCACGCGAACATCAATCGGAAAAACGCGACCTACTAGGCTGATTTCATAATCGCGCTGGAATAGATCACCCGTCCGCCCTGAAATTTTGTCCTCAATAACTGTGGCAAATGCACCGCCGTTCTCGGCTATTTGAATTTGAAGTTGTACAGACGTGCCAATGATGTCGCCTTGATCCGTAAATTGTTGAAGCGCAGGCAGCGAAATTGTGACGCGGACTGTATCGGTATCCGTGTCGGTAATTGTGCGCGTGATTGGTGTATCTTTTTGAACTTCTACGCCAATGGACACCTCGGTTTCAACGCGATCAAAACCTGTTACAGGGTCTTGGTCGTTGGTGCCGTAGCGGTTGCTGATTTGGAAATCGGTGAAGTTATAGTCCGTGTCCTTAATGTCGGTAACATCGGCTGACTCCCGCAGGATTGGGGTGTCGTTAGCAAAGACATCTTTAAGCAGCGCCTTGTTCCAGTTGGCGCTATCGCGTGCGTAACCAGCTTTTGATGGTGTTGCAAAACCTTCTATCTCACCTTCACACAAAAGGTCGATGATGTTTGCATAGGCTGTTGAGTCGAGGCTGTCCTTGGCTTCTGTTGGCGTATTTACAGAAGCGCCACCGCCTCCTCCACCGCCGCCGCCCTTGCCAACCCCGCCGCCGCCGGCGGGGTTACCACCAGCACCTGCAATGTATGTCATCAGACCTTCACCTGTGCAACATCAATGCCGGCACTTACGGTAATTGAACCGCAAATAACCTCACCAAAAATGATGGGAACTGGTACACCTTGGCGGCTCGTATTTTGCACGCCGTTGAAGCTGTAACTTTCGCGGGGATCTGAGCTGCCGCTGGTGCCGCCAACAGAATTAACAGATGCGGTCGAGGGCGTTGGGGCGATCATCTGCGCGACGCCGCCAAGCACCAAAGCCGCACCCATAAAACCAATCGCAGATGCTGCTGCGCCACCGATCAAACCAAACGATGAACCAACAACGCTTGTGGCAGCAACAACACCACCAGAGCCACCCAAGCCAGCACCCAAACCAAGAAAGCCGCCTGCCGCTGGTCCCAAAACAATCGCAGCAGCGATCAACCCGATCCCTGCCAATATCGAGCCAGTTCCGCCACCCCCACCCGCACCACCAACCACGGGCACGATCTTGATCACCTGCTGACCGGCTGGGTTGTGGATTTCATCCAGCGTCAACGACCAGTCACCCACCAGCACTTTGTAGTGCTGATCCGCCATGTGCTGTTCCAAGCCGGGAAAGTTTGCCAGCAGAAAACGGACTGCCTCGGCGGCGTTGCTGACGGCTGCCTGGAAACTGCGTTGGCCGACGAATTTGGCAAGCTTGCCGTAGAGCCTAATCTCGCGAAGCATGGCGCAGCCTCCTTCCTGTGCATTGTAAAAGCCATTCCCCATACAAGTCACGACTTGAGAGCCGTCCCCCGAGGTGGTGCAGGATCATTTGGTTGCCGATGTAGACGCCGACGTGGTTGAGGCCGCGATCAGCAATCGACATCAGCACAGCATCCCCCACCTGCAGTTCCTCATCAGCACGCAACTCGCGGAAACCAGCCTCTGCCCAGCAGTCATCAAACATTGGAGCTTTGACGAAATCCATGGGGTTTAACGGACGTTCCCAATCCTTTAGTTCCAGACCCCATTCCTCCTTGTACCAGTCGCGCACCAGCGTCCAGCAATCCGTGATCGACCACACCCATTGCCGCCCGATCAGTGGTGCTTTGTAGCCCGATGGCTTGCACTCGCCCCAGCTCTCCAGTTGCGGGTTAACGATGTACCAGGGCAGACCGGATTTTTCGCACGCCACCAAATCGGCTTGGCTGGGTGTCGGCGGCATCAGCACATGGCTGTGAACCACTGCCGTGATTTCGCCCTTGTCCTCAGCGGCTGCCCAGTCCTCAGGGTCCAGCACGAAGAAGTCCTCGGCATTGGCAAGGTTTTTACACGGCCAGTAGCGTTCGCGGCCTTTGATGACCACCAGCAGGCCGCAGGCTTCTTTCGGTAGGCAAGCCTTGGCGTGCTCCAGTGCAGCGGCGCGAGATGTTTTGTTCATGTCTTGATGGTGCCAACGCCGGGGAACGAACCAAAGGGCAAGATGCCATCAGGGCGAATTACATAACGATCATCAACGCGGAACTGATAGCTCTGCGATGTAAAAGTTGCCGGCGTGTAGAACGTTGCCGTGAAGTTGGTATTTTGCACTGCACTTGTTTCGCTCGTAAGTTCAACAAACTTATTGGTGCTAATGCCGACAACTTCTGTGCCAGTCGGGATGCCGCTCCCTGTTACTGGATTGCCTGCTGCAATGCTGCTGGTGTCGGACATATAAAGACGAGGCTTCCCGCCGACAACTTTGTACTGCACAGTCTTTGTGACTGGCGATGTTAGGTAGTTGCTGTTGCTGGCGATGCTTAGCGTCAGCGTGGTGCCGGAGATGCTTTTGATGGTCGTGCCAGTGGGGACTCCGGTGCCGGTGATGGTCATGCCAGCAGCCAAACCAGTCACGCTGGCGACTGTCATCTGAGTGCCCTTGGCGGTCAACGTGCCGTTGCGTGTGATCAGGGTTGTTGCCGTGGCATTGGCGGACAGGGTGAGCTGGGTATCCGCCTTCGCCGTGACCGTTGTACCAGTAGGAATACCTAGTCCCTTGATCGGATCGCCAATATGGATACGGTTTAGCTCTTCTGTCGTCAGATTTGTAAGAAGATTGCTGCCGCTAGTGACATCACCGTGAACGTCAACCGCACCAAATCGCAAAATACAACTGCTAAGTCGTTTGCCGCATACATCAGTTGCCAGCTCGGTGGCGGGTTCATCGGCAGCGGTCCAGAACGGTCCAATCTGCGTTGGGTCATAGCCACAGCCAACGGCACTACGGTAGGTCCACTGGCACACATTGTTGATGCACAGGCGGCGGGGTGCCTTGACGTGCTGCAGGTCAAATGCAGCGGCGCACTCAAACTCGACGACGTTGCGGTTTTCGGCTGACTTGCGGGCGATGTAGTAAATGTCTCGCGGAAATTCAGCGGTGGGGTCAACGGCACCACTGGGGTTCACACCGCCTTCAAAATTCACATCGTCGAGGTAACGTGCCAGCGTGCGGATACGTGTCAGCTTTGCGCCGATGAGATCGTTGTTAGGCGTCTCCTCGTTGACGATCAACAACAGGGCGCTGATGGTGTTGGCAAGGTTGCTAATTGACAGCTTCGGGCGCGGCAGTTGACCTTGGCCGTTCCACTCAAAGCCTTCGACCTGCACGGGATAGCGCAAGTAGCCGTTGCCATTCCAGATCACATCGCCTGGCGTGTTCAGTGCATTGGCGCCAGCGTGGAAGCGATACACATCAGTGGCACCATGCAGGGTGGCATCAAGCTGCAGTTCAAACAGCTCAATAATTGACGATAGTGCAGCGCCTTGGAGATCCTGCGAGACGGCCATGATTGCCGCCCACGTCACCGTGCCATCTACGACAAAGCCGACCTTATTGGACTGGGTGCCGTCAAGCGTTTGCGTTGTGTAAATAACCGTTGGCCATGTCGGCTCCGTTGCGGCGGACGTACCAGCCGCAATGCACTTGAACACCAAGCCGGTGCCGGGCAGGCTGCTGGCGCGGACAATGTTGCCAACAACGTATACGGTTGAACTAGCCCAGGCTGAATACGCCATCAGGGTTCAAATACTTGACGGAAGGTGGCTGTGATGTTGTTGAAGTTGCAGCTCACCTGACTGGTCTGCCATTCGCTGCACACCCACTTGCCGGCATAGTTATTCGGATCAGTCCAGTCAAACGACTCAGTAGCACCTCGAGCGCGTAGGAAGGTGAGGATGTTGTCTCGTTCGGTATCGTCTCGATTGCTGAACTGAAGCTGCCAGGTCTTTGGTTGTGTGTTCAAGCCATAGGCAAGACGTTGCTCATATCCATCGCCGAACTTAACGGTGCGCACCGTAGGCGCCTCCGATAAATCAGCGCTGAAACTGGGCGTGTAGGTGAAGGTGGTCATTAGTTGAGCAAGCCTCCTGGTCGTTTCTGCTTGATCAGTTCCTGCTGGACCGCGATGCCAATGGCCTTACCAAGTTGGTTGGCCTGATTGCCGTCGCCTTGCACGTTAGAGCCAGCAACATCGACGTTCACCGTCACACTCACCGCACCGCCACCGTTCGCAGCCTGCACACCAAGGCGACCATCACGGCCACGGCGCAATGGCATGATCGCTTCAGGTCCGGCCTCGCCCATCAGGCCGATGCCATTGGCGAAGGGGAACATCGTTGGCTTGTCGACGATGCCGCCACGGGCGAACTTCTGGATGCCGTTCTGGGCGAAGACGTTGCCCATCGCGCTAGCACCGAAGCCGATGGTCTTGCTCAGCGTGCTGGCCACTCCAAGCAAGCCGCCCCCGCCACCACCGCCGAACATGCTCTGCACAGATCGCAGTAGAGGCGCAATGATCAGCATTCGGGTGACCATGCGGGTGATCTCCTCGATGATGGATTGTGCAAACTGACGGAAGCTAAAGGTGCCGGTAGTGGTCAGGGAGACAATGGCATCCTCGAGACCCTTAAAAGCGGTCTGAGTGACATTGCTCAGGTTGGCGCCCAGTGTCCCGATGCTTTCAATGTAGGAACCGATGCCAGCACGGAAGTCTTCCATTGCCGACGTTGTTTTCTGTACAGACGCATAGAACAGCTCTCCGCTCATGCCGGCCTCGAAGCCGGCGCCCTTCAGCTCCTTGAATTTCTCGATGAGCGCATTGGTTTCTTGAACTTGCAGCTTCTGAATCTCAACCGATCTGGTGCGCTGGATGTTGGCTTGCTGTTCAATGGGCAACTGCTGGCGCAATTCCTTATCGGCCGCGGCGCTGACGGCTCGGCGCCTCTCTGCATATTCGAGCTGGATTTTTCTGAGAGGATCGGTTTCGCGAAGAATCGCCAGCTCCGCCCTCGATTGCGCTAGTGACTCACGCGAAGATGCTATGCCTTCCGCGATTCGCTTACGCTCAGCCTCAGCACGTTTTTGTGCTGCTTTTTCTTTTTCAGCAGCATCACTGCCTGATGCTCGACCGGGCAACAATGGGGGAATGGCTGGCAACGCGGCGCGCCGTTGTCCGCGAGCAGAAAATTCAGGCTGCTGCTGTAGCAATTTGATGAAGTTTTGCTCATTAAAACCAACACCTAAAAAGGCGCTCCCTGCTTGCCTCTGAAGCGCTCGCCGACGCTGCTCGCCAATGATGCGATCGATGGCAGCGGGTCCACCAAATGGCAACTGCCCGGCTCGAACGGATGCTGTTGCTTCCGCCTGCTGAGGACCACTGATTGCCAGCTTGATGGCCTTATTGATTGTATCAATTACATTAATTGCTAAATCTAAGATTCTTTTAACAGCCGGACCCAAGACTGTTCCGATCGTTTGCGAGAGACCTGTAATGTTATCTTTTAGTGTGCTAAATTTGCCGTTTAGGGTATCGCTTTGAGCAATGGCACCATCAGCATATTTGCCGCCGGCAGCGGTAAGACGCTGAATGGCAACCTCAACAGCCTGGGCGCTGATTCTTCCACCTTCGAGTGCCTTGGTAAATTCTTGGCCTTGCAGCTTATACATTTTCTGCAACTCAGCCGAGAGCGCAACGCCACGCTCTTGGAATTGCAGTAGCTCCTCGCCTTGCAGTCGCCCTTTGGCAACCACTTGGCCATAGGCCGTCGCGAGTTCGCCTAAGTTGGCGCCGGTTGCGCCAGCTACATCGCCGAGCGTTTTTACAACATCAACAACTCGATTCGATTCAACTCCAAAAGCATTTAGGCGCTTTGCCGTCTCGATCAGTTCAGTCGACTCAAACGGAGTCAGTGCTCCATAGCTTTGCAGTTCTCGAATGATTTGAGATGCCTGAGTCGCGCTGCCGGTTAGCACCTGCAGACTGCGAGCCTGGCTCTCTAGTGTCGCTGCATCTCCGAAAATTTTGTTAATGATCAAACCGCCACCGATCAGACCGGCGACTCCGCCAACGGCTGCGCGCAAGCCGTCAAATGACATTGCAAGATTTTTAACCTGCCCTTGGACTCCCTGCATGGAGTTGCCAAGGCGGCGGATATTGTTCTCTCCGACGACATTTGCTCGAATCTTGAGCATTGCCTCCATGTTCATGGCCATGGCTATGCCCCCTGTTTATTGATCACGGTCATCGCTGCGGCCTCCATGATTTGCAGGTCCTCCAGCAGCGCGCGCGGTTCCTCTACGTCGTACAGCTTAAACAGCCAGCGCACCGCTGCATAGTCCAATCCGATCACGCCACTCATCGTGGTGCGCCACTGCGTCTGCACACGGAGGAACATTTGCACCACCGGCCAGTTCTCGGGGAGGATCCCGAAGTCTTCATCCGGTGGCGGCGGCAGATCCGGCAGGTCAAAGCCAAAGGCCGCGGCATCGTCGGCGGTTTCGTCCACAACGCCACCGCTTGCCCAATGCTCAGCGGCCTCGATCAGTTTTTTCGCTTGGCTCCCTGCAGGCTCTCGAAGTAGGCCATCACCACAGCCGTCGCCAGCAGCGGAATGTCCAGCATTTGATCCAGCGCCTTCTGGCTGAAGGGCACATCCTTGCCATCGCCATCGGTCACACCAGACCAGCCGACCAGCACCTCCGCAGCTATCGCGCCGTCGATAATTTCGCCAGCCTCAATCTGCTGGCCGATCTCCCTGATGCGGCTCTGTGGGAGGCGCTTGAACTCACCATCGAAGGTCTGACGCTCATGGCGGCCACCATCGACAGGAAGATCGAAGGCGACCGGCCACGAGTAGGTGTCCGACTGCTTAAGAACAAACGCCAAGGTCAGGTAAAGGCAAGACTGAACTCATCATTGCCCGAACTGGTCGGAACCGCAATAAACGGCATGTTCAGCATCTGCACGCCATCCTGATCCGAATAGGTCAGGTTGCCCAGATCGGACTGGGCAGTGGTCACCGTGGCGATGTTGCCGCCGGTGGTGCCGTGCTGGAAGGTG
>Ga0315899_10005511_pt1 | contig 13663 bp, 7 predicted proteins | sample LakEriMetagenome_2_FD_203518 | JGI IMG/M metagenome (GOLD analysis project Ga0315899, IMG submission 203518) | Freshwater fungal communities from buoy surface, Lake Erie, Ohio, United States - Buoy 4 MA112 | ecosystem: Environmental > Aquatic > Freshwater > Lake | place: USA: Lake Erie, Ohio...
GGGGTTGAGGGGAGTGATGGGTTCAAGGAGTGGGTGAGAGGATTGGGAGCGTATGCGCGCGAGTATGGCGGGGGAGAAGCACAACGGCAAGCTGATGTGCGCGCAGCCGCTCACGTCTGCAACCAGCTCAACGAAAAAGTGGAAATGGCGCGCGAGGTTGGATCGATGGATATTCTTGCCCTAAACCCTAAACCCTAAACCCTAATTACCCTAAACCCTAAACCCTAATTAGGTTGGAACGATGATGGATATTCTTCGCAGACGCGCTGCTGATCTCGGCGATGGCGGGTGGGAAGAACGAGGATGCGGAACGGAAAGGGAGGAGGGGGAACGGTAAGGGAGGCGCCGGAACGGTAAGGGGGTTGGGTTGATTTTTGACACCCAACAATGATTGAATGTCGGTTGGAGGAAGAAGGAGCAGGCGAAGCAGGAAGAGCAAGTAGAAGAGAAGTAGAGAGAGAGAGAGAAGAGGAGAGGAAGAGGAAGAGGTTTATTGACAATCAAGAAGTGACTGAATGTCGGTAAGCACAACGCCCTGTCGGGCCACACCGCCTCTGGGCGCTCGGGCTCCAGCATAAGAGAGAGAGAAAGATTGTGCCGAGGTCATCGAGGGTGTTGCCGCTGGGGGAAAAGGAGCACACAGTACGCTCGAGGTTCTGTCAGCTCAGCACCTTCTCCAGGTCAGAGTTGGGCCCGCTGGAGTCTTGGTTGGCGGCATGTGCTTGGCGCATGCCTCCGCGGCAAGCGCTGCTTGGCGCGGGGGTCGGGCATAAAAAAAAAGAAAAAGCGGCGCGCGTGCCCCAGCAGGCCCTTGACGCAATGGGCCGAAGCAGGCGCGCCCAAGCCCTGTGGCACAGGGCGCCGAGGAGGTGAAAGTGCCTCTACAGGAAATGCTTTGGACGGGCAGTTCGTCCAATTTACGAACTTCATAATTTTGAATCTCGTCGTTGCTTTTCCACGCTCCCCAATGCCGCGCCGCCCTCCGACACAGCGCGTCTTCACCGAGATTACCAATGCCCCGGCGCCGGACATTCACGCCAGCTCAATGAAGATGGCGCCAGTTGCTGCACCCAATATGGCTCCTGTGCCCGCTCCCATGCCCATGCAGGTGGCCTGCAGCCCGATGAGGATGGGGCCCGCGCCCGCCCTCGTTCCCATGCAGGTGGGACCCTCCCCCATGAGGATGGTGCCCGCGCCCGCGCCCTCCCCCATGAGGATGGCGCCCGTGCCAGCGCCCGCGCCAATGCAGGAGGCCTCGCAGCCGGTTTTTGGCAAGCTCTCGGGTGTTGGCAAGCAGAGGCAGCAGGCGACCCCGTATCACCACCAGGCGAACGCCCACAACCTGCACTGGACCCACGAGCAAACTGCAGACTTTTTCAACCCTTCATATGCTCAAGAGGCCCATCGTCAGGCCGCGTGGCAGCAGTACTACGCCTACCAGGCTTACATGCAGGCGACCATGACCCCGGCGCAGTTTCAGCAGTGGCAGCTCGCGCAGTATTACCAGCAGTACCAGAATCAGATTGCGATGATGATGATGTGCGAGAAGCCCGCGCAGCAGAAGCCAAAGAGGAAGCCCCGCGCTGAGAGCGCCAAGAACTTTTCCTCCGTCACCGAGCCGCCTGCTGCGGAAGCGAGCCAGCTTGGTGCTGCAGAGCCCCCCCAGCATTACAGCTGCAGCGTTGCAACCATGGATCTCCCCGTTCAGCCCGAGCGTGATGTAGAGGTTGCCGCGCCGGAAGTCTGCGCGCCCGTGTGCGAGCCTGCTCCAAGCCCGACGGCCGCCGCTGTGATCGAAACGCAGGCGCCCAAGTACGAAGAGATGGCCCGTTCGGACGTGGTTGCGATGTGCAAAGAGCGCGGAATTAAGGCTGTCGGCAAGACCGTGGACCTCATCAAGGTTCGCACCGCATTGCACGACGTCTGCGCGTTGCATGCCTACACACATACATGCACAGAGGGTGAGAGAAAAAGAGCGAAACAGCGAAATCACTCAGCGAAATCACTTACTTCGAAACTAAGTAAGTGAAATAACTTACTTTGTCTTTTTTCTCTCTCACCCACTTCGAAAGAGAGCGAAACAGCGAAATCACTTACTTTGTTTCTGCAGGCCTTGGAAAAGTGCGACGCAGAGAAGCAGGAGGCCGCGGAGGCTGTGCCAGTGGAGCAGAAGGACGTTCCTGAGCTCGAGGGCCTCATGTCAGGCTTGGCGATGAAAAGGGGGAACAAGGAAGAGGTATCTGAGTGTTAAAGAGAGTTTATTAGAAATGATGCTCCATAAAGGAGGTCCAGGGCGTCACCCGCATGCACAGAGAGGGCTAGCGAGCAGCCAGAGTGTGTGCGTGTGTTGGTGTGTGGCCAGAGTGCTTTAGCTCGCTCGCGCGTGCTCTCTCCTCTCATTCTCTCTCACTCTCGCTTTCTCGTGTTGCAGCGGTGTGTTGCAGCGGTATTGCAGGGTGAGGAGGAAACTGTGGAAAAAGCAGCGACAAAGGGCTCCAAGAAAGGCAAGAAGAAGAAATAGATCCCGCGCAGACTTGATCGTTCTTGTAGACAGATAAGATACCAGACTCACGCAGCGTTACATAGAGAGGGAGAGAGAGAAGCTGTATTCACATTCAAGAAGTGACTGAAGGTCGGTACGCACAACGCCCTGTCAGAGATACAAGACTCACTCAGCATTACACCTGTGCGGCCATTCCACCCCGGTCCTCCCACCCCCTAAATGGTTCTCCCACCATGACAGGTTTGCTTACAGTAAAGTTTCCTCCTGATCCAAATCCTCTTCCCCCCGTTTCACGCATACGTAGCCTGAGCCCAAGCCCGAGACGGCGAGAGAGATAGATTGTATTGAAAATCAAGAAGTGATTGGAAGGTCGGTAAGCACAACGCCCTGTCGGGTAATACCGCCTCTGGGAACAACGGTTTCAGGCGGTCTACGACAGGCGGATACATACGCGCAGAGTAGCAGGCAGGGGACCGAAAAGGCCGCCGCGACCGTCGAGCCGCTCAGACTGTGCTTCTTTGCTGCCTGTGCTGCCGCCACCCTCGCTGTCTCCTCCGCTTCTTTTGTTGCATCCTCCAGTCTCCTGGCCGCATCCGCTGCTGCCTGCTGCACCCTCTGGCACTAGAGCATCTTCGCCAGCGCTCCCTCCTGGCCCCCTCCCTTCTGTTTGGATGACATTGATCATGCCTAAAATAACTCCGACTCCGACTCCGATTCATCATCGTCATCTGCCAGTGGTCAAACTTTCACAGGACCAAAAAAAAGGTTTATTGCAACAAAATCGTCAGCCGGTTCAGGCCGGCGAGATCCTGGTCGGGCCGGTTGAAACTGAGTTTCAGCCTGAGGGCCGTCTTGGATTCCGCAAGATTGCGGGCCTGTCTAGCAGGAGGGGACAGCGAAGGAGAGTAGGGGTTAGTGCCACCGGCCGGCGGGGCAGGAGGAGGATGACGCAGTGGGCCGATGAGTTTTCGATTGCTGCGCCTGCCCCGCGTGGATGCTCAACATCCGCATCATCATGCCTAGGTTCAAAGTTGACTGACACTTCGCACGGGGCACGGCCATTACGTATCATCTCCTTCCTCCAAGGGCGCAAGACCACCGCCACTGCCACTTCTTCCTCCAAGGGCGCAAGACTACAGACACACGACACGAATTCTCGCTAGCATCCCCCTACTTGTCTCTCGTGCGCCGTGAGGTTCGATTGCTATGGTATTGTACCATGGCCTTCGTTTCGGACGAACGCGGGCGAGGTGTTTCTTCCGTTTCACTGGGAAGAGGAAGGCCAGGGTGCTGTCCCCTTGACACTGGACTTTGACAACTTTTCCTCGACCTTCATCGGCGTTCGAGCGTCAAATAGTGGAAGAGAAGTCCTCAGTGGCTGCTGGCGCAGGCAGCCGCATGCACGCCGCTGCAGTCCGCCTTTGCTTTCTTCGCCTGTTTCTGGTAGAGAGCGGAGGGGAGGAGATAACGCCGGCGCTTCTGCGTTAGCCCTCGTGCATGCTCGAATCCCCGTCCCGCTCGCCACCGGCGGTGGCGGCCGGGATCTGCGCATCGTGAAGCCAGACCTGCAGATGGGCAGCAGGTACCCGGGCATCGAGGAGGCAAGGGATGGCGGGGGCGAATTGGGAAAGGAGACATACCTTTTCTGGAACATAGAGCGCGCTGGCGGAGGCGTACATCACGGCCGAGCTGTGTGTGCCGCGGGCGTAAGCTCGTGTGCAGCGCGCAGTGTGTGCCGCGGGCACTTCAAGTGCAGCGCGCAGGCAGCGCTGGCAGCTACACTCTGCGAAGCCTGTGTCCGTCCCGGTGTGCCTGCACGCACGCACGCACCCACCCACCCACCCACGCACGCACACACGCACGCCGTGCTCCAGCTGCCTCGTTGCTTGCTTCTATTTCCACCAGCGCCGAGGCGCACGCTGCCGCACCTCTTGGGGAAAACGGTCGAGGCGAAGCCGTCTCCCTCTTGCGCAAAGGGTTTGTTGACGTTGACCACGTTCCCCTGCAGCGCCTCGCGCTGCCACAAGCTTAGCTCCAGCTGGGGCGGAGGCCAGTGCGGTGTGTATGTGGGTGCGGTGTGGGTGTGTGCGCGCACGGGGGGAGGAAGGGAGGGGGGATGGGGAAGGTTAGCAGACAGCAGACAGCAGACATCCTCTTCGCCTCACTCTTGCCCCACGCTCCATCCCCCTCACCAGGTCGAACATGTATCCCTCAGTTCGTGAAGGCTGAAACAAAATGGCGGCAGGTAACGTCGGCCCGCCTCAGCGCAAACCGCGTGGCATCGGGCAGGCGCACGGCGAGGACAAGACAGCGCCCGCTGCATAACCGCACACCCGATCCGTGGGAGAATGAACGGTGGATCGAGACAAGACCGCGCCCGCCGCATCACCGTCCACCCACTCCTCGCGGCCGACTGCCAATCGTAATTAATTCTGCCAAAACAAATAAATATGAGACCCACTGCCATAATTAGAAACTGCCAAAAGTAATAAAAAATACAGTACAAGGATTTTACTAAATAAGTAATCTTTCTATAATCACCTTTCGGTTTTAACTACTGTATTTTTATTTTCGTACATCTTGGGAACAAAATGCGTCACGTGCTCTGGAGTTCTAGAGCTCGCGTATATTAGAATTCATTCTAGATAGGAAGCGGCCTCCACGGCGATGCGGCGGACCGTGCTGGCGCTGCTGGCGCTTCCGGCGCTGGCCACGGCCTTTGCGCCCGGGAGCGTGCATGCTCCGGCGCTTCGGCAGCCGCGATCAGCTCTCGCCCGGCGGCCCGCGGAGCTCGGCCTTGCACGCGGGGCAGGGCGCGCCGCGACGCTGCAGACGCGCGGGCTGCGGATGGTGGAGGACAGCGGCAACGCGGTGCACTACGAGCCCTTCCTCGGGCTGGAGGAGCGCGACGCGTGCGGTGTTGGCTTCGTCGCCAACCGCGATGGCTCCCGCAACCACGACATCGTGGCCAAGGTGCGAAAAAAACACATTCTCGTGCACTATTTAATTGCATGTAGAACCAACTGCCGCGCGCCGCTGCGCCGGCTGCGGCTTGCGGCCTCGTGTTGCGGGCAGCCAGAGGTGGCAACATCTTGCACCGCGCCGTGCCCCGATGCCCGCAGGGTCTGGCCGTGCGATCCGCGTGCTCGCGCTGTTACGCAGGTCGCAGCAAAGTGGTGTTGTGCAGGCAAGTAGGGTCGGGCGCTGATGACACGGGAGTTGGTGACACGGGAGTTGGTGACACGATGAGCTTGTGTGTGCGCGTGCGTGCCCACTGTAGGCGAGAGTTGCCCTTGGTTGCATGGAGCACCGCGGCGCCTGCGGAGGCGACCGTGACAGGTATCTTGACCTTTGCCGGCGTTCTGTTTGCGCCCCGCTGTTGCATCGCGCCGCGCGTGCACCGTCGTGCAATAGCGACTCCGCAGAGAGAGAAAGAGAGAGAGAGAGAGAGAGAGAGACGACACGCATAGCCTGTGCAATGCACTTTCCATCCGCATGTGCCGCCTTCCACCGCGTTGGAGCAACAAGTGGGCGAAGCCTCCTCCTCGTCGAAGCGTACCTGTGGCAAGCTGGGTCGGAGGAGAGGAGAGGAAGCTCAGCAGAGCAGGAGAGGGGACCGCGGACGGTGGACAGTTTGCCGTCACGCATCTTGACAGGGAGAGAGGGAGAGGGAGAGGGAGAGGCGTGCGTCCTGCGCGCGTGCCGTGACGACGGAGCGGGCATGCTCACAATCCCCTGGGAGCTCTTTGAAGCCTGCGCTATAATTGGAAAGCCATCCCCTAATCTTGAAACCCTAAACACTAATCAGTGGTGACGGAGCGGGGATTATGACATCCATCCCGTGGGAGTTGTTCGCCGACTACGTCAAGGGGGACGACATTAAAAAGTCCGGTGTCGGCATGTTCTTCCTCCCCCAGGTCCCTCCTAATCTCACTTGCACAACTTTGTTGCCTCCTTTGGCCGTGCTTCTGCGAGGCAAAGTGAAAAATGAAAAAAAATGAAAAAGAAATTTCAAAGTGTGTTGGCGCCCATGACTGCGCACTGACTGTGTGTGTGTGTGCGTGACTGCGCACTGTCTTTCTCTCCCTCCCTCCCTCTCTCCCACTCTCCTACTCCCCCTCTCTCCCTCTCCCTCTCTCCCTCTCTCCCAGGACGCTGACAAGCGCAAGACCGCGAAGGCGGCAATCGAGGAGCTGGCGAAGCAGATCAAGTTCGAAGTGGTGGGCTGGCGTGTGGTGCCGGTGAAGCCGGCCGTTCTCGGCAAGCTAGCACTCGAGAACTCCCCGTGGGTTGAGCAGCTCGTACTCAAGTCCACCCAAGGTCAAAAGAGACCTAGTATGTGTCAAAGGAGACCTAGTATGTGTCAAAAGAGACCTAGTATGTGTCAAAAGAGACCTAGTATGTGTCAAAGGAGACCTGGTATGTGTCAAAAGAGACCTAGTCTATTGCGCAAGTCCACCCAAGGTCTCACGGGATATGTGTCAAAAGAGACCTAAGATGTGTCAAAGGAGACCTAGTATGTATCAAAAGAGACCTTGTATGTGTCAAAAGAGACCTAACATCACAGTTCTACCGCAGGTCTCACGGGCGATGAGCTGGAGAAGGCTCTCTACAGCGTGCAGCGCTCGACGTACACCGCGGTACGCTCTCCCTCTGTACTAAACTAAACCCAACCCTAAACCCGGGCGGCGGCGAACACACACTCACACCACACACACACCACACACACCACACACACACACACCTTGTAGCCAGCCTCGTCGCCGGGGTGGAGTTAGGGCCACAGTAATTGGTCTCTTGTGACATATAATAGGTCTCTTTTGACACATACTAGGTCTCTTTCAAGTTAGGGCCACAGTAAGTGGTGGCTGGTGCCCCAGGAACATACAAATCAACAATAAGAAAACAAAACACGAGCATTAGTATGTGTCAAAGAGACCTAGTGTGTACACCAGCCACCCAAGTTCAAAAGAGACCTAGTATGTGTCAAAAGAGACCTGTTATGTGTCAGAAGAGACCAAGTATGTGTCAAAGAGACCTAGTATGTACGAGTGTGGGTGGTGTATCGCGAATGGGGTTTCGCGATACACCAATTGGTGTTTTTTTTTTGTTTTTTTTTGGTTGATTTGTACAGTGATTGGTGAGTGTGGGTGTCATATGCTATGTTGGAGGGGTGAGTGGTGGTGGCGGATGGGGTGAGAGCTGGTTGGAGACCTAGTATGTGTCAAAAGAGCCCCCAGTATGTGTCAAAAGAGCCCCCAGTATGTGTCAAAAGAGCCCCCAGTATGTGTCAAAAGAGCCCCCAGTATGTGTATGGGGTGAGAGTTGGTTGGAGACCTAGTATGTGTGGAAAGAGACCTAGTATGTGTGGAAAGAGACCTAGTATGTGTGGAAAGAGACCTAGTATGTGTGGAAAGAGACCTAGTATGTGTGGAAAGAGACCTGGTATGTGTCCTAGCATGCATCAAAAGGAGGTCATCTTCAGTACCGCACCGCGCCTTGCGCTGTTCGCCCTTCTGCGTCCATTCCTGGTGCACGAATTCGGTCCACGAACATGGCGCTTCAATTCAAGGGCTCGCTTGCGTGTGGGCCTTGCGCCAGCGCTTGGGCGCGTGTGAGCGGGGCGAGGAGGTGTTCGGAGGTGTTGGGCAACGGTGCCGATGCGCGGAGACTGACGGTGTGTGTGTGTCTGTGCGTGTGTCTGTGTCTGTGTGCGTGTTACGCAGGTGGCGGCGAAGGGCCTGGACTTTTTCGACGATCTCATCTATCCGTGCTCACTGTCCTCGCGCACCATTGTGTACAAGGGCATGGTGCGCTCAGTAGTGCTCGACCAGTATTATGAGGACTTGCAGAACCCTAACTACAAGTCGAATTTTGCCATCTACCACCGTCGCTTCAGCACCAACACAATGCCGCGCTGGCCCCTGGCCCAACCCTTCCGCAGCCTGGGTCACAATGGCGAGATCAACACCCTCCTCGGCAATATCAACTGGATGAGAGCGCGCGAGGGCATCATCGACCAGTCCAAGGCGTTCGTCAAAGATGCCGACCTCAAGAAGCTCGACGGGCTCTCCAACGGAAAGATGTCGGACTCGTCCAACTTGGATGAGTCGGTGACGCTCGCCATCCGCTCGGGGAAGACTCCGATGGAGGCTCTGATGATGCTTGTGCCCGAGGCCTATAAGAACCAGCCCGCGCTCGACGACAAGCCCGAAATCACGGCCTTCTACGACTACTACAGTGGCCTGCAGGAGTCCTGGGACGGCCCCGCGCTCCTCGTGTGGTCCGACGGCAGGAAGGTTGGTCCCCTCCTGTGTGTGCGTGTGGTGTGTGGGGCGTGGACGGAGGTGTGTGGGCATGGGTCAGATTTGTGTGTGTGTGTGTGTGTGCGTGTGTGTGCGTGTGTGTGTGTGTGTGTGTGTGTGTGTGTGTGTGTGTGTGTGTGTAATATTTTGTATAAATATATATTATGTAGGTTGGCGCGGCGCTGGACCGCAATGGGCTGCGCCCCGCTCGCTTCCTCACCACGACCGACGGGCTCGTGTGCATGATGTCGGAGACGGGCGTTGTGCCCGGGATCGACGAGGCCAAGATCGACGCCAAGGGCCGCCTCGGCCCGGGTCAGATGATCGCCCTAGACCTGGAGACCGGCGAGTTCTTCGAGAACTTCGACATCAAGTCCAAGCTTGCCAGGAAATACCCCTATGGTCAGTGGATCAAGGATCGCCAGGCCAAGATCTCGAAGCAGCCCATGACAGGTGAGCGCTACATCCAAGACGAAATCGACCTCATCCGCCAGCAGGTCATCTTCGGCTGGTCCTCCGAGGACATGGAAATGCAGATCGCCGACATGGCGTCGACCGGGAAGGAGACCACCTTTTGCATGGGTGATGACGCGCCCCTCGCAGTCCTCTCCGAGAAGCCGCACGTGCTCTACAACTACTTCAAGCAGCGCTTTGCGCAGGTGACCAACCCCGCGATCGACCCGCTGCGCGAGAACCTCGTCATGTCGCTCGACATGTACCTGGGCAAGAAGGGCGACGCCCTCGTCGCCGAACCCACTGCCGAGAACGCGGCGCAGATCAAGATCGAGTCGCCCGTCATCAACGAGGCGGAGCTTGACCAGATCAAGAAGGCGCGCAAGACAGCCACGCTGTCGACCCTTTACGACATTGCCTCGGGCCCTGAGGGTCTCGCCAAGGCCCTCAACACGCTCTCCAAGGATGCCGAGCAGGCAGTCAAGGACGGCGCCGAGATCCTCATCCTCTCCGACTTCCAGAAAGGCGGCGTGACCTCGAAGCAGACCTACATCCCGCCGATGCTTGCGACCGGCGCCGTGCACCAGTGGCTCCTCGCCGCCAACATGCGCCTCCAGGCCTCGATCATCGTGGAGACCGCGCAGGCGTGGAGCACGCACCACTTTGGCTGCCTCGTCGGCTTTGGCGCCAGCGCCGTGCTGCCGTATGCGGCGTATGATGGCGTTCGCTCGTGGCACGCGTCCGCCAAGACCAAGTCCCTGATGGACCAGGGCAAGATCCCGTCTATCAGCGTCGAGGTCGCGCTCGAGAACTTCCGCGAGTCGGTGGACTCGGGGCTGTTCAAGATCATGTCCAAGAACGGCATCTCGCTCCTCACCGCGTACCATGCGGCGCAGATCTTCGAGGCCATCGGCATCGGCGCAGACGCCATGGAGGTTGCGTTCAAGGGCTGCGTCTCGCGCATCGGTGGCATGAGCCTCCCGGACATCGCCAACGAGGTGGCGTCGCTCCAGGCCATGGGATTCCCCGAGACCCCGGTCAAGGCGCTCTTCAATTACGGCTACGTGAAGTACTACACCGGCAAGGAGTACCACCACAACAGCCCCGCCTTCTCCAAGATCCTCCACCAGGCAATCCGCACCAAGGACATCGACCAGTATAAGCTCTTCCAGGACTCCATCAAGGCCGCGCCCCTCGCGGTGCTCCGCGACCTCATCGACATCAAGTCGGACCGCAAGCCCATCGACATCTCCCAGGTCGAGCCCATCGAGGACATTATGAAGCGCTTCGCGACAGGCGGCATGTCGCTCGGCGCGCTCTCCCGCGAGGCCCACGAGACGCTCGCCATCGCCCTCAACCGCATTGGCGGCAAGTCTAACTCTGGCGAGGGCGGCGAGGACACGATGCGCTTTAACCCGCTGTCGGACGTGGACGCCGACGGAAAGTCGAAAACCTTCCCCCACCTCAAGGGGCTTAAGAACGGCGACATTCCCGCCTCCAAGATCAAGCAGGTGGCGTCCGGGCGCTTCGGCGTCACCGCCGAGTACCTCATGAACGCTGAGCAGATCGAGATCAAGCTCGCGCAGGGCGCCAAGCCCGGCGAGGGCGGCCAGCTCCCGGGCCCCAAGATCGACAACTACATCGCCACCCTGCGCTTGTCTAAGCCGGGCGTGACTCTCATCTCGCCGCCTCCCCATCACGACATCTACTCGATCGAGGATCTGGCGCAGCTCATCTACGACCTCCACATGGTGAACCCCAAGGCCTTGGTGAGCGTGAAGCTGGTGGCGGGTGCCGGCATCGGGACCATCGCTTCTGGCGTCGCCAAGGCGGACGCCGATGTGATCCAGGTCTCGGGCCACGATGGCGGCACAGGCGCTTCGCCGCTCTCCTCAATCAAGCACGCCGGTGCCCCGTGGGAGCTGGGCCTCTCCGAGGTGCACAGCACCCTGTACCAGAACAACCTGCGCGAGCGCGTGACGCTGCGCGTCGACGGCGGCATGAAGACGGGCTGGGACGTGGTGCTCGGGGCTCTGATGGGCGCTGAGGAGTTTGGCTTCGGCACCATCGCCATGATCGCGGCTGGCTGCTTCATGGCACGCATCTGCCACACCAACAACTGCCCCGTGGGTGTCACGAGCCAGAAGGCAGTGCTCCGCGCCAAATTCCCGGGCACGCCCGAGCACGTGGTCAACTACTTCGAGTTCGTGGCCGAGGAGGTCCGGCAGGTGATGGCGCACCTTGGCTACACCAAACTCACCGACCTCATGGGCCGCAGTGATCTGCTCGTCAACCGCGTGGATTCCGACGCGGTCAAGACGAAGAACCTCGACCTCAGTTTCATCACTGGCGTGCAGAGCACCAAGGACGATCGCGCCTGGGTGCACACCGGCAAGCAAGCCCCGCACTCGACCGGCCCCGTGCTTGACGACGACCTGCTTGCGGACAAGGACGTGGCCAAGTGCATCGAAACCCGCGGGAAGACGAAGAAGGAGTTCAACATCATCAACACGGACCGTTCCACGGGCGCGCGCGTTTCTGGAGCCATCGCCAAGAAGTGGGGAAATGCTGGCTTTGCCTCCGAGGGCGGCGATCTCCACCTTGTCTTCAAGGGCTCCGCTGGCCAGTCGTTTGGTGCCTTCAACCTCCCGGGCATGACGATGGAGGTGCAGGGCGAGGTCAACGACTACTGCGGCAAGGGCATCCACGGCGGCAAGATCGTGATCCGCCCCGCGGCGGCGTCGACGCTGGTCGCGGAGGACAACGTGATTGTGGGCAACACTGCCTTGTACGGCGCCACTGGAGGCTACCTGTTCGCCAACGGCCGGGGTGGGGAGCGTTTCGCCGTGCGCAACTCACGGTGCCAGGCTGTGGTGGAGGGCACTGGGGACCACGCGCTCGAGTACATGACAGGAGGTGTGGTGGTGGTGCTGGGTGACACTGGGCGCAACGTTGGTGCGGGCATGACCGGCGGCCTTGGATACCTGCTCGAGGAGGTGGCGGGCTCCGTGGCCCCGCGCCTCAACACCGAAATCATCAAGGCGCAGCGGGTAGCAACCAAGAGCGGCGAGGACCAGCTCAAGGGCCTCATCGAGGCGCACGTGGCCGCTACGGGCAGCCCCAAGGGGAAGCGGATTCTTGCCTCCTGGGCTGAGTACCTTCCCAAGTTCTGGCAGCTGGTGCCGCCCTCGGAGGCCTCGTCGCCTGAGGCGTCCAATAAGGCCGTTACTACTGCCGCGGCTGCAGCCAAGGTTTAGAGGGTTTGCTGGCGCCGCTCGAGGGGTTGACGTGAATTTTTCGAGACGGGGGTAAAGTACTGTGCGTAGAGCGGCAGAGAGGAGGTCAGGAATACAGGATGGGGTGGAGGTTTCAGTGAGAGAGAGTGAGGAGCTTAGTGAGTGTCAGACTCTTTGCTTGCTTGCTGTGGTCACCATTACAGCCTGAAACAGTTTGCGGGATTTGCATCAGCTGGTGAGAGACGCCAACAGTTTAGCAAGAGCAGATGAATGAAAAGCAGACGCCGCGCCAAGGACAGATCATTTTTTCATTTCTCTTTTGAAGGACGAAAAAAAATTCATTAGCAAACCCTCCCGCACAGACTCCCACCTTGCCTCCGCCTCCAGAAGGGCGTCCTCTGCGCCTGCTCGCTGCTGCGCGACGAGCTCGTGTCAAACATGCGCCCCCGGATATCCATTTCCTCTCAAGCGCACCAACGAAACTTCAGAGGGTGTCATTAGATGACTTGCTAGCATTGGTGAGTCGGCATACAACCTGTGGTAGCGCAGTCAGGGAAGAGTTGATCTGATGCCTCTGATACCTCTGATACCTACCTCTGAAACCTACCTCTGATACATAAAGAGATCAAAGAATATGAATGTAATGGGCAAACGGAAAAGATCAACTTACTCTGTCTCGAGAATACCCAGCTTCTGAGCGGAGGCGGATGCGGAGGACTTGCTGAAAGGGCTACCGTACCACAGTTTCCTTGCGGACGTGTCCTTGACGTCCTCCTGCAAGGTCTCCAATCAAAATGCACGAATGCCACCGACGAGCAGTGGGGGAGCAGGTCGGACTGTAAATACGCGTGCCCGTGCCCTTGTGTGTGTGTGTGTGTGTGTGTGTGTGTGTCTGCGCGCGCACACGCGTGCTGGTGCGGTGTCCTCAGCACCTCAGCATGCAAGCTGCTGGCGAGAGCAAGCTGTTGGTGCACGAAATCGGCGTGCGCAAGATCCGCTGAGAAATCAGCAAAACTGCGAGCGTTCGGCGACTGGGGCCTGTGGAGGGCCCTTGGAGATTTCGATGGGCTGTGAGAAGACGCGGCAGACTTTCGGCTGCTGCTACTCGTGTGTGCAGAGAGAACGTGAATTGAGGGGGGTCGTCAGGAGCCCGGGAGAAGGAGGCT
>Ga0315899_10005512_pt1 | contig 13662 bp, 12 predicted proteins | sample LakEriMetagenome_2_FD_203518 | JGI IMG/M metagenome (GOLD analysis project Ga0315899, IMG submission 203518) | Freshwater fungal communities from buoy surface, Lake Erie, Ohio, United States - Buoy 4 MA112 | ecosystem: Environmental > Aquatic > Freshwater > Lake | place: USA: Lake Erie, Ohio...
GGGCCGCTTGAAGTTTAATTTGTTCTTCGATCCATATTTTTCGGTGATCGAAGTTTTTTTTCGTGACGGGATCGTCTCCAAAAAGGAAGCACCTTCTGACTACACGAGCGCACAAATGTACGGTTGCCACCTCTGTAGGCTGGAAAACTTCTGCTCGCGCTAATCTAGCCAAGATTTAAACTCCCGAGTAGGGACTAAAAGCAATCAATTTAGATCGCAGAATTAGAAAATCCTAAATGCCCTTCGTCAAGTCGCAAAACACAAAAATGGTGTGTCCCTTTGTTTCTATGAAACAACACCCGAGGAAGGACTGTTCGGAATTAATTCAGACATCAGAATCAAAAATTCCTATATGCCCTTCATTCAACGCCGCAAGTCTATTTGCGTGTCAACAAACTGCTGTCGGCGAGCCACTCTTCGAATCGTACTTGCCAATCGCCGAAGCCACTGGTTGTGCCAGCGCGATACCCAAATCCATGTCCAGCATTGGAGTAGACATGCAACTCCGCTGGTACCCCTGCTCGTTTGTAGTTCAAATAAACCTCGGCCATACCGATCGAGATGTCGTCACGATCCTTGTATCCAAGAGCGATAAAGAGAGGCGGCATTCCCTTTTCCACCGTAAATCGCTTCGAGCTACCTGGATAAATCAACGCTTGGAAATCAGGGCGACTGGAATAGGTTTCAATACGATCCGAATCTTGTTTGTTCCCATTGTCGGATTTCATCGCCGCGAGTGCAGCGAGTTCGCCACCTGCAGAGAAGCCGAGCACCCCCACTCGGTCGGGCTGAATACGCCACTCTTCCGCCTTCGATCGAATCATACGAAGTGCGCGCCGTATATCCGCCATGGCATGTTCATCGACGGTATACACAGAGCCTTCTTCACGCGCCAACCTGTACTTGAGCACGAAGGCTGCGATGCCTCGGTTTGCGAACCACTCTCCCAACGCGTAACCTTCATGCCCCATGCAAAGCATGCGATGTCCACCTCCCGGTGCGATGAGTACAGCGGTACCGTTCGCTTTGTTCGCCGCTGGTAGATAGGGAACAATCGATGGGTTGTGGATGTTCGTAACATTGCACTTCCCAGGTCCAATATCTGCCTTTTCCAACTCTGCTGCCCTACTTTCGAAGCCAGGAGCACCCTTTTCCCACAGCGGAATCGACGTCGGTTGTTCCGACATTCCGATGGAGTTGAGGAACAAAGGAATGATGAACGCAAATCGGAAGCATCTAGACATTTTGGAGCACATGTTCTATTCTCGGCGAGGATTCTTGTGACGGGGTCCTTCTCATTTTAACAAAAGGACCTACGAATATGTCTTTGAAAGTCTCTGTCTACGATACAAAGCCCTACGACCGAGAGCATTTGCTGGCTAGTGAGAATTCGGACAAAATCGAATGGCGGTTTCTTGAGTTCCGATTGACAGAAGAAACCGCTCAATCTGCAATCGGTAGCGATGTTGTATGCGTGTTTGTGAACGACAAAATCGATCGAGCTTGCATGATTTCCCTGAAGAATCAAGGAGTGCGACTCATTGCATTGCGGTGCGCCGGCTTCAACAACGTGGACCTCCAAGCCGCAAGGGAATTGTCCATCGCTGTCGTGCGTGTGCCCGCTTATTCGCCGAACGCTGTCGCTGAGCATACAGTCGGTTTACTATTGGCGGTCAATCGAAAACTTCATCGAGCTTACAACCGAGTTCGCGAGCAAAACTTTTCACTCCGCGGTCTCGTCGGTTTTGATCTCGCACACAAGACGGTGGGAATCATTGGCACTGGGCGCATCGGAAAAGTCACGGCCAAAATCTTCAGAGGTTTCGATTGCAATGTCATTGCTTTTGATGAGTATCCGTCATTGGAATGGGCTTCGTCGCATGGAATCGAATACGTGAGTATGGAATCGTTACTGAAGCAGAGCGACATTATTTCTCTACACACTCCGCTAAACAAAGCCACGCATCATCTGTTAAACGACACTACGCTGGCGATTACCAAACCCGGCGTAACCATCGTCAATACGAGCCGAGGTAAGCTTATCGATACAAGCTCTCTGATTCGGTTCCTCAAGTCGGGACACGTCCGAGGAGTAGCACTGGATGTCTACGAAGAGGAAGAAGGCATCTTTTTTGAAGATCTGTCTGGGGAGATTCTCCAAGATGATGAATTGGCGCTGCTGCTAACGTTTCCAAATGTATTGCTTACAGCCCATCAAGCTTTTCTAACGGAAGAAGCACTATCGGAAATAGCTCGGGTCACAACGACCAATATCATCCGTTTGGCCAGCCAAGAACCATTCCTAGAAGATACAACGCTGTAATGCGAGGGTTACTTCACCTGGAACGTGCGAATGGGCCTATCGCTCCCGATCTCGACTTGGTCGCGTGAAATACTTACCAGACTTATCGATTCAGGATACCAGACTGAAGAGCTGCGACGACTTCTTCCCCGTGGATCAGCACATCGACGTCGGAGAAGACTTTCTTGACGATACCATCGCTCCCAATGATGAAGGTGGTCCGTTTGGCAATGGGGATTCCGTTGATTTCCGTCAACGCTCCATAAGCCGTGGTCACCTTCTTTTCGGGATCCGCCAGGATATCAAAATTGAGCGTGTGCTTGTCAGCAAAATTGCGATGGGAGCCGACGCTATCGAGGCTGACTCCGAAGAGCTCTGCTCCTAGTTCCGCGATCTGATTCTTCCGAACACTAAAGTCCAACGCTTCCACGGTGCAGCCAGGCGTATCATCCTTGGGGTAGAAATACAACACGATTGCACGTTTGTTGTAGAAGGTGCTAAGGTCGACCATTTCACCTTCTTGATTCGGCAATCGAACGTTGGGTGCGATCGAGCCAACGTCAATGCGATTGAACGAGTTGATGACCATTAGCGCATCCAATGGTCCCACGCTTCCGTCACCATTCACATCCAGCATAGGGCCAGAATAACTGCTCGGCTTCGAAGGCAAGACTCGGCTGCCTTTCGAATTGATGTCATTGATCACCGCCAGAGCGTCAAACGGCTCCACCATGCCAGACCTGTCTACATCAAGTCGATTGGTCGCGTTTTGCCAATCCGCAGCACACAAATCTCGCCGCTCAAGCTGCTCAAAGTTTTTCAGTTTCGTGAGACGGCGTTTTGTCATGACTGTTCCCAAAAACCTGAAACGAACGCGAGCAACGGTCCATCGCGTACAAATGCTACGAATTTATAGTAAACCATAGCACCGAGCGGGTAAAGGAAAGTCTGAAATTCCCTTCGTCGGAACTTCCGCAAAATCCGCACAGATTGCACAATCCCACGGAGTGGATGGTTTCTTGTTGGAGTTTGCGAGGCATCATGAGTTCCCTTCGAGAGCTAAATTTAGATGGACTGATCGGTCCGACCCACCATTTCGGAGGGTTAGGAGTGGGAAACAAAGCGAGCGAGGATAGCCAACACCGAGCGTCCAATCCTCGTGCGGCGGCACTGGAGGGACTGCATAAAATGCGGCTCGTCAACTCCCTCGGAATCACGCAATTGTATCTCCCTCCACCCGCTCGGCCTGCTTGGGGCTGGCTTGAAAACCTAGGTTTCACCGGGGACCGTCAGGGTGTATTGGCTCGCTGTGCCGAAACATCGCCAACACTCCTCTCTGCAGCCTATAGTTCGGCATTCATGTGGACTGCTAACGCGGCATCGATGAGCGCTGCGACAGACACCATCGATGCATGCATGCATCTCAAAGTCGCGAACCTATCTGCCAATCTTCATCGCTCGATCGAATCCGAGGAAAGATATCAACAATTGTGCATTCTGTTGGCTAATGTCCCTCGCGTTTGCGTGCATTCCGCCCTTTTGGGGTGTGCTCCCCTACGGGACGAAGGGGCAGCCAATGGGATGCGATTGTGCTCGCCATCTGGCAACGATGGCTGCTACGTTTTCGTCTATGGCTCCGATGATGGCCCAAGCGAACTACAGCAATCACGACGCAGGCCCCCACGCCAAAGCAGGCTCGCATCTCAGTTGGTGGCTCAATCGCTACAACTACCATCGGATCGCTGTTTCTTTGTCCAGCAAACACCGGAAGCGATCGATGCTGGTGTCTTTCATAATGATGTGATCGCTACGAGTCACGAAAACTTGCTGCTGTATCACGAACAAGCGTTTGTCGACGGTGCTGACTTCATCAATCAACTAAGTGAGCAGTTTTCTACACGGACAAAAGAAACGCTTCTCGCAATACAAATCCATGCCTCCGAGTTGAGCTTGGCCGAAGCCGTGAGCACTTACCTCTTCAACAGTCAAATCGTGACGGACTCCAATGGAGGCTGGCGAATGGTATGCCCGTCTGCCTGTCAAGCTTCCAATTCGGTCCAATCGTTCTTAACGCGATTGCAACGTACAGTCCCTAGGTTGAAACAGATCGACTATGTCCATCTTCAACAAAGCATGGCCAATGGTGGTGGTCCTGCTTGTCTCCGCTTGCGGGTGATCCTCGACGAGGAGCAAATCCGTCAATTGCCAAAATCGTCTATCGTCACGGAGGATGTAGCCCATCGATTACAAAGCATCATCGAGGCAGAGTACCCGACCCACGTTACCATGTCTGACTTGATTCGGCTAGACTTTGCCTTGCATGCCGAGCACATCGCAAATCAGATCGCCCACGTGTGGCAACCGTAGATGATTTCGACATGACTGGCAGTCGATTGGCTACCCTGGTATTCTGCTCCCTTCCTCGAACCTAGCTCTTCAAACTGTATTGAAACATGGCTGTATTAACTCAACCGATCAAGTGGCACGGCGGCAAATACTATCTAAGAGCGTGGATCCTTGGGTTGATGCCTCCACACTTGCATTACGTCGAGCCGTTTTTTGGAGGCGGCGGGATATTGCTCGCGCGCGACCCGAATCGAGACTGGATGTCCGACTCCAACGATCAAAATTTTAGTGGCAAAAAACTTTCAGCCGCTTTTCAAGGAAGTAGCGAAGTCGCAAATGATATCCACGGGGAGTTGATCAATTTTTGGAAAGTGTTGCAATCCCCCGATGACTTTGAAGTGTTCCGCCGGAAGGTGGAGGCGACTCCCTTTAGTGAAGCAGAGTTCGATGAGGCGCTTGCAGAATCGCGTCTTCAAACAGAGCCACACACAGAGCCAGCTACCGAATCAAAAGTAGAACGCGCGGTCCGGTTCTTTATCCTGGCACGTCAATCTCGCCAAGGGCTCATGAAAGACTTTGCGACCTTATCAAGGAATCGAACGCGGAGTCGGATCAACGAACAAGTGTCGGCTTGGTTGAACGTCATCGAAGGACTACCGGATGTTCATCAGCGACTTCGCAGTGTCGTGATCTTGAACCAGAACGCCCTCGATGTCATTCGAAAGCAAGACGGCGAGCATACACTGTTCTATTGTGACCCACCGTATCTTCACGAAACGCGTACCGCAACCGGTGCGTATGCTCACGAAATGACGGAGCCGCAGCATCGCGAACTCCTCGATGTATTGGCGAACATCCAAGGGAAATTTATGCTCAGCGGCTATCCCAGTGATCTCTACACACAATGGGAGCAGAAGTATGGCTGGAAGCGTCACGACTACTTGATTGACAACAAAGCAGCAGCCGGCAAAGTCAAGGAAACCAAAACGGAATGTCTATGGTGCAATTTCGAAAGCTCGAAGAAGGTTTCGCAGGTGGAAATGCAGTTGGATTCAAAAGCTGACTTGAACGCGCAAGTGATTTCAAATCCGACTACAGATTTGGCGTAGTGACCGCGTATAGTCGGTATCGTTTTCAACTATACTTTCGTACGCTTCGTACGCGAACCTTCACTGCTCTATTTACACCCTACAAGAGGACGGCTTCTATGAGCCTTCGACGGTTGTTTTCATTTCACAATATTCGCATCGCGATAGTCGGCGTCGCGATGCTGGCTTGTCCGGCATGGATCCAGTGCGCGATCGCCAACGCACAACAAGGCACAGCAGTCGACGAGAAGACATGGGAACCGCACGATCTCAATCGTCCGAAACCGGTGATACGTGATCCTGGTCCTGGCACCGAGAAAGAATTTGCCAAACCGCCAAACGATGCCATCATATTGTTTGATGGCAAGGATCTTTCACAATGGGTTCGAAGACCCGGTGCCAAAGAGCAACCGCCGGTACTCGAACCAAAATGGAAAGTCGTGGACGGGTACTTTGAAGTAGTCCCCAACAGCGGCAGCATCTATACCAAAGAGAAGTTTGAGGACTGTCGTATTCACGTGGAGTGGGCTACACCAGCATCCTTCAAACCGCAAGCGAAAGGACAGAATCGAGGAAACAGTGGACTCTTTCTCTTGGGACATCCTGAGCTCCAGATTTTGGACTCGTTCGACAACGAAACCTACGCCGATGGACAAGCGGCAGCTATTTACGGAAAGCACCCTCCTCTTTTCAATGTGAGTCGTAGGCCAGGCGAATGGCAGTCGTTCGACATCACGTTGGAACAGCCTCGATTGGATTCCAATCGCAAAGTAATCAAGCCTTGCACACTGACCGTGATTCACAATGGCGTGTTGGTCCAAGACCACGTTGCTGTTGGCGGAAATGCAACATCTGGAACACTTGGTATTCAGGACCACTACACGCCCGTCCGCTTTCGAAACATCTGGGTCCAAAAACTGCAGCCATAGACACTCGATGCGAGATCATCGTCGCGTTGTAAAACCCCGTTTGGCCAATTGGGGTTTGCATGGCTGATTGCGCCCCCAGGGTGCAGATGTGATCCTACATCCCCCTCTCCTTTTGGCTTTGCAAAGGGAGAGGGGTGCCGCAGGCGGGCAGGCGGGGTGAGGGATGGACGCTCTACGTTTGCAGTGATGAAGGCTCTGACTTTAGTTTGGGAGCCACAAAGAGCCTGTGGCAACTAGAATGGTGCGTTCTGGCATGGGCAGACCCAAGAAGAATGTTCTCACTTCCAACCAAGACGTTTCTGTCAGTCCCGCTATTGAGTTGATCGCTCACTTTGAAAAGACCATCGGTTCTGCTAGCAAGAAATCGCTGATTCAGATCATTCCCACAGGTATTCCGGTTGGTATCCATACCATCGCGCCCGCTGGCAATCGCAAGCACATGACGCTGTTCACCAATGGGATGTTAACCAAACCGATGAATGTGCCTGCTGGTGCGGAAGACTATCGCTTTGCAGAAATCTACATCGACCTTCCTGGCGATTGGAAGATCCGCGAAGTGAAAGAGATGTCATGGGCTTGGCCGTTGCACTGGCTTCGCAAAATGGCACAGTACCCACACAATGGCGATACACGGTTAGGCGCACCCATTACGCTGATTGCGGACGAGGATCCGCCGAAACCACTTTACAAGGGTTGTCCTTTTTCTGCATTGTTTCTTTTTGCAGACAGTTCGTTCAAGCGTTCTGATGGCAAGATGGTCCAGCTCTATCGCATGATCCCGCTCTTTGCGTCGGAACGTGCTTACGAGCTGAAACATGGGCTCAAGAAATTCATGCAAGCGATGGATAAACACGAGGTGCCTAGGATCATTGACATGAATCGAAAGCCATTCGCCTAAGACCACGCCGCGCGTCAAACCCTCACCCGCCTTCGGCACCCTCTCCCTTTTCAAAGCAAAAGGGAGAGGGAAAAAACAGATAGGGATAGGGACGAGCGTGTCATGCATTTCATCGCGGTGCAACGCGATTTCGTCGCGTTGTAAAACCCATTTGGGGTTTGTGCTACTGATTGCGACATTCCGTGGATGTGCCAGCGATCTTCCGATAGTACAATATCCACTTCCCTTCGTACTTTCGCACGAACCTCTCCACCTTCTTGCTCCGCTAAAGATCTTATGAAACTATCCACTTGGAAGATTGGGCTTTTGGCTGTCTCGTTGTTTCAGATAACGTATTCTGTTGTGAACAAAGTCGATGCGTCGGACACGCCGAGCGAACGGACTATCGTCCTCGTCGCCGGAGAGACGGCCAAGGTGGATGACATGGGGCACCATGACTATCTTGCAGGATGCAAGTGTTTGGAAGCTCTCCTGCGTCAGACTCCCGGTGTGAATGTCATTCAAGTGTCGGAGGGATGGCCTGCGGACGAGCAGATCTTCGACAAAGCACATTCGGTTGTTTTCTATACCGATGGAGGTGGTAAACAGGCGTTTCTGACGAAGCCCGAGCGCGTTGCCAACCTACAGAAGTTAGCCGACAAGGGTGTGGGCATCGTCATGATTCATCAAGCGGTCGACTTTCCTGAGAGTCATGTCACGGAAGGAAAGCGATGGCTCGGCGGCGTTTATCGAGCTCGCGTATCAGGTCGCGGGCATTGGGATAGCACTCACGTGGATTTTCCCAAACATCCGATTACGCATGGTGTTGTGCCGTGGAAGATCAACGATGGATGGCTCAATGGGATTGAGTTCGTCGAGGACAGGAAACGGATCACCCCCTTGGTATGGTCGGGGAAAGAATATGCGGGAAGTCGCGCAGGCTTAGACAACGATATTGTTGCATGGGTATACGAAAGACCTGATGGTGGCAAATCTTTTTCCTTCACTGGTTTGGATGCGCACTCCGCGTGGTCGCTACCCGGCATGCGTCGACTCATGTTGAATGGTGTTCTGTGGACTGCGGGAAAAGATATTCCAGTAGACGGTGCCCCATGTGAAATCGAAGAGGACAAACTCTTGGCCATGCAGACACCCCGCGAGCCCAAACCGAAACCAGCCAAAGCCAAGAAGAAGTAATGCGAGATTGTTTAACTGGCAATGATTCGCTGCTCGAGGGCAACGCGGTGGCTCCCGCACGTACGACACGATAAACCGTTTGTGCAGCCTCATGCACAAGCAAGGCTCCACGACCATAGCTGGCTACGACTAAACGTACAATGGTTTGTCCAGTCCCACGAGAATCGAATTGGAATGGGCGAAGCGAGCCACCTCGTTATCACGTTGCTCGACAACGTGGGACGATAGCCGAAACCAGCCGCGCGCAGGTGAGTTCGTTCATCACTGCGTTGCTTTTCAACGTAGGATGCTGATCAGGTCTCGCTCGCCATCTAGCCAACGCACCATGCTGACGAGCAGCGTGGTGGTCTGTGTATATGGTTGCTCGGCAAACCTAGCGGGTCTGTTCGACCTAAGAGGGCTCGCTTCGCTCAGGCGGTGCCATGCACTCGCAGAATCACTACTATGCCTTTGACCGCGATTGCATAGCCAACCAACTGCTACGACCAGTCTTGAACCGTCAACCCTTGTACCCTTGTAAACTCGGTGATGTTACTTGTGACTAACGTAAGTCGGTGCCTGAGACAAATGGCGGCAATTTGTAGATCATAAGGGCCAATGACTTCCCCGCGAGTCTCCAGATGATGGCGGAGGCTTGCGTAATAGGTGGCATCGATTTCATCAAACGGTAGGCATTGAAATGGTGCAAGCAAGGTTTGCACCATCGTCGCACGCTTGTGGCGATTACCATATTTCTCAGCACCGTGTAGAAGCTCGGACACTACAATCGAGCATGTGACAATTTCTTGCGGCGATACTGTCAAGAGTCGTTTGCGAACCTCGCTGTCAGGATCTTTCAGATAGATGATCCAAGCGTTGGTATCTAGCAGATATTGCATCACCAGTCGTCCCGGCGAGGCATAGTTCCTTGCGATGGACGCTCAAAAGGTTGGTCAGCGAATGCTCCAGCGGTTTGTTGGAAATAGCCTTCCGGCCAAGCATTGTTCTTTGCAACCAATCTTAGCTCAAACTCAACTTCGGATTTCTCTGGCAAGTCAACGGACTCAATCGGCCGGAATACACCGTTCTCAAATACGGCGTGAATCGTTTTGTTCATCCCAGTGACTCCTTGACAGACAGACAGTCCAAATGCCAACAGGTTGGCTATACGATTATTATACCACACCAAGCGATTTGGGTGAAATTGATCGTTGGCAGGCCTTGGCGTCTCTCAGTCCGAACGAAATCATCGATCGAAGAATCGCCACGTCCCCGGCGTTCGAATTCGGCTCGTAATCTTCAGCGACTGTATCTTCAGCGGCTGTCGTTGCGATCCGCGTTTCTCGATTCTGCTGAGGCGGCAAACTCCTTATCGCTCTCGTTTTTATTTCCGATGGTCATTGTATTCAACTCGGAGTTACGCTCAGCCAACCGCCCTGTTCGGTTGCTATGCGTGTCCTTTTATATTCCACGGCTGAGGAATTACGAGAGTTGGTGCCTGGACTGGCGTTTTTGCGGGCAACAAAGGAGCTTGGGGACATTCAAACGATAACGGAGGAGAAAGCTATGCACGATTCACGAGAAAAGCAATTTTGGACTACGAGTCCAATCTCATCGACGCCCGTGTAGAAGGGTGTGAAGAAGGCGAGGCGATAGGGGGAGAAAAAGGAAGGATTGCTCCAAGAACTACTTGCCGGTCCTGCTTTAAGCAGACAAGACTTGAACATGATGTCGCTAGAGGAACTGCAATCGACGACAAAGAGTCTCCAATCCAAGCTTCGAGAGAGAAACGCCTAGTTCGATTGCCATGTGTCGAATCAATCAGCGTTCGCGCATAGGAGCAACTGTTTATCGGTCGGGCAAGTTCATTTCTGCAGTCCCCTCGTGATGGCATACAATGTATTTCCTTTCGGAGGCGGTGCGTTTTCCATAACGGAGACAGTTGGCTGCCCAAATTCTGTCATTACTTGATAGATCTTGCCGGTCTCGCTAACCGGACCTCGCCTACTATAGCCCTCAACCCCCTTGGAAATCACTGTATTATCGAAAAGAAAGTTTCTCGGTCCGGGCGGTCGATGCTTTCCTTGCGCACCCACGCCGATCGCGTCCCAGCTGTGCCAAACCGGGGTGGCCACTCGCGATTTCTCTACCAGATTTTGCCCATCATCGGCGTCATGATAATTGACATCCACCTCCATATCGCACTGGTAGACGACGTTGTACTTGCACCCTGGGCTCATCAAGGCGAAGTGCCGGATGCGTCGGACCTTTTCATTGCAGAACAGGCTATAGCTCGTCCCCCAAACACCGTAGTAACCTCCATGCATCCCACCCTTTTTGACGTAAGAGCGATCGACAAAGTTGTCCCGCATAGTCATATGCTGACAATTCGCCATGCCTAACGGATGGGCTCCCGCCCAAAGCAGATTGCAATTATCGACCCAGCAGTTGCGCGAGTTGGCAAAGATGAGTGAGTGGACAAACAATTGATCGTCGCGGACTTCATCGGCATGAAAGGAACTGTTTTCCCAAGGGGCATGAAAATCGTTTTTATCCATGGGCTCGAAATCGACGGCCGCATAGCGGATCGTGAGATCTTCAACGCCAACGCGTTCTTGACCATTCACCTCGATGGCTGTCACCGACTTCCCACCGGCAATCTTGAAGAAAGGAGCCTTCATGCGAATCTTGATGATAGTTGAATCCTTGTGGGTGCCCCGTATGACCACTCCGGATTTTAGCTGGATTGTCCGATCGATCCAATAATCGCCAGGGCCGAGCAATAGGACGCCCCCACCTTGTTCGGCAACGCGATCGATCGCCGACTGCAGATCATCGCCTTCAGACACTCGAAGTTTCTTTGAAAGGGTGGTTCGTAAGGGAATGCCCCCTTCCACTCCAGCTTTGGCCCATTCTCTCATTTCGGGGAAACGAGGGTCGTAGCGGCTTTCATCAAACACCCAACCAGGATCTCCAATCCGTGGCCGAGTTTCCGAGTCGCCTTGGGGTTCGACCTGCGGCGCCTGGGGATAAGCCGAGGAAGAAACAAAGCTCTGCCAAAAGATGCCTAGAAGGCAGAAAACAAGTCTCATCATTTTTTCTCGTTGATCTTGAATTCGAAATCAAAACACAAACGCGACCAAGTATTCGAGTGCATAAATCGATCAAGGAAGCACCCATATCAACCTCAAACCGAGATTCGTTTGCCGTGAATCGGGGTCGTGCCTATGGCGGTTTGCACTGCGCAACGCCTCAGGTTCGTTAAACCAACTACCACCGCGAATAACCCGATGGGTTCCTAATGCAGGGCCCTGAGGATCTGTGACCGCTTGATCATCAGCGTAAGGGGCGAACCAATCGCTGCACCATTCCCAGACGTTTCCATGCATGTCGAACAATCCCCACGCGTTCGGTTTCTTCAAACCAACGATATGGCTTCGACCTTCGGCTCTTGAGTAAAACCAGCCGTGTTGTAGCAAAGCGCCATACTCGGGGTCGTCCCCGAAACCGAAACGTGTCGTCGAACCTGCCCGTGCTGCATACTCCCACTCGGCTTCCGTAGGTAGGCGAAACGTGCCTTCAAGATTCAAGGCGTTCAGGCGGCTGAGGAAATCCTGAGTATCCCTCCAGGAGACCATTTCCACTGGGTTGTTTTCGTGCTCCGTGAATACCGATGGATTTTGGCCCATCACAGCAGACCATTGCGTCTGTGTAACCTCATGGATCCCCATAAACATTGGCTTTGAAATCGTTACTCGATGTACGGGACCTTCGTCAGGAGCCCGACCGGCTTCCGACTGCTGGCTACCCATGGCAAAATCTCCCGCTGGAAGCCTGATAAACCGCATGGTGATACCGCCAGGTAAGATCGCTAACTTTTCCTCGCCGATGGTCGGTTCCATTACCAGTCGAAAACCAATCGATGTGAAGCCCTTATCCGGCGTATGACGATGCCGATTTGCAGAACGGAGCGCGTCGGGAAAGTCATACCAGCTCCCACCTCGAAAGACCTTTTCTTTACCGCTCATGGGACCGATCGGATCTTTAACGCTGCCTGCGGTATATGGTGCGTACCAATCGCTGCACCATTCCCAAACGTTTCCGTGCATGTCATGCAGACCCCATGCATTCGAAGGCTTCCGGCCAACCAGATGAGTGCGTGCCATTGAACGGCTATTGGCCCAGGCAAACTGATGTACGTCACCATCAAACGCATAGGGCCTCGTTGTTCCAGCGCGGGCTGCGTATTCCCATTCTGCTTCGGTGGGAAGTCGAAAGCGGCCGAGAGCTAAAGCATTCAGACGCTGAATGAAACGCTGCGACTCCTGCCACGACACAGAATCAACAGGGCGATCCAAGTGATCTTCATCTTCGGCTGGCTGACGGAACACGCTGGGATTGGTGTCCATTACCGCCACCCATTGACGCTGAGTGACTTCCTGCAATCCCAGATAATAGCCATGGGTGATCGTCACCGGATGCTCCGGGCCTTCGTCTACATCACGGTTAGCTTCATCGTTGGGACTACCCATCACAAAGTTGCCGGGTGCGATGTAAGCGAATTCAATTTTTACGTTTCCGGGCAGTTCGATCGTTCTTCGCGGTAAAGGATTATCCGCGAAAAGCGTGGTCAACGCCATCAGCCACACAAAGATCATCAGTACCAATCGGTTGAACACTTGCTTAGAGCCTTAAAACAAACTTCATGTCTTGTTTGATGAAACAGGGACAGGTTTACAAGTTCTAGAAGTTAGATTTCTTCAAGCATCTTCTTCGCGTCGCCGAAGCCCGAAGAATGGACATCCATTTTGTCCATCATCGAGAGGTAAGATCGCGATCTTGTCCTCGCCGTTGGTCGGTTCCATCAACAATCGAAAACCAATCGATGTGAAGCCATATCCGCATGCGACGATCCCGATTCGCGAAACGGAGCAAATCGGGAAA
>Ga0315899_10005513_pt1 | contig 13661 bp, 4 predicted proteins | sample LakEriMetagenome_2_FD_203518 | JGI IMG/M metagenome (GOLD analysis project Ga0315899, IMG submission 203518) | Freshwater fungal communities from buoy surface, Lake Erie, Ohio, United States - Buoy 4 MA112 | ecosystem: Environmental > Aquatic > Freshwater > Lake | place: USA: Lake Erie, Ohio...
ATTACAACGGCTTCGATGAGTTTACCTACACCGCTTGCGATAACGATGGAAACTGTGTCCAAGCAACCGTAACGATCATCGTGGTACCTGTGGGCGATGATGAAATAACAGTTGCAGCCGGTTTCTCTCCTAATGGTGATAACGTAAATGAAACGCTTCACATTGAAAACATCGACTCCTACCCACAAAACAAGTTGATCATTTTCAACCGCTGGGGCAATGTAGTTTATGAAAAGAATGCGTACAGCAGCAATTCAGAATGGAACGGTAATGCTGATGAAGACGGTGCCATGGGAAGCACTATGGTTCCGGAGGGAACATATTTCTACGTGCTTGAAACAGGACCATCTTCTGTAAATCCGAGCAAGCCGGAAGAAAAGCTATCAGGCTTCATCGTAATTAAGTATTCGAACAATCAATAAACATGTATAAAAAAGAAAGGACAATGAAAACAATCTTGAACTTCCAAAAGAGCCTATTGCTGATCATCAGTGTGGCTGCATGTTTTGTGAGCAACGCACAGTTTGACCCGAACTTCACACAATACATGTTTAACGAGGCTATCATCAACCCCGGATATGCAGGTTCGCGTGAATGTTTATCAGGAACTATGCTCTATCGCCAACAATGGGTTGGTTTAGACGGGGCACCTACCACATTGACAGGAAGCATACACTCCCCTATCATGAATGGAAAACTGGGCGCTGGTATCAACTTCGTGAATGAAAAGATCGGTGTGTCTCAAAGAACAGCTGTCAGTGCTAACGGTGCATATCGTTTAGGACTTAAAAATGCCACCTTGTCATTTGGATTACAACTCGGTTTGGTGAGCTTGAGCGAAAATCTCAGCCAACTGAATCTTCAGAATGACCAACAGTTCATGATTAGCAGTGGCAAACGAACAGCTCCAAACTTAGGGTTCGGAATGTTCTACAGCACAGCGAAGTGGTATGGTGGTGTTTCAATACCAAGAATGATCTATAACCGCATTGATGTAGCAAGTGGAAGCACGGAAATACAAAATTCATTCAAGGTAGATTACTTCCATTATTATCTCACCGGAGGCGGTGTTGTGAACATCAACAGTATGATGAAGCTTCGTCCAAATGCGATGTTGAAAGTAGTTAAAGGCGCTCCGGCACAACTTGATGTCAATGCCAACTTACTATTCAATGACATGATTTGGGCCGGCGTAGGATACCGTACGGGTGATGCTGTTAATTTACTTATTGGCGCATTCATCAATAAGCAACTAAGAATCGGCTATAGCTATGATTACACTTTATCCATGCTTCAGGATTACAATACCGGTTCACATGAAGTTATGCTTGGGTATGACTTGAATTTCAACAAGGACAAAGTGGTTTCACCTCGTTACTTCTAAACTCCGAAAACATGAAAATCAGAACCATTCTTCTCCTCCTCCTTTTCGGAGTGCTTACGGCAAACGTTGCTACCTCGCAAATAAAGCAAGGCGACAAAGCCTATTCGAACATGGCTTACAAAAAAGCCGCAGACTGTTTTGAACGAGGCCTGAAAAAAGACACGGCTAACTACAACGCATGGATTAAACTCGGTGACTGCTATCGACATTTGAGTGATTCACGCAATGCTGAACGCGCATACTCAAAAGTACTGAAAGGAAACGCCGGTGGTGCCAATGAACACTATCTGTACATTCTAGCGCTTATGCAAAATCAGCATTACGCACAAGCGACAACAGAGATAGGCGCTTTCAACACTAAGTATGCAGGAGATCCACGGATTGAAATGTTGAAGTCATGTACCAAAAACCTGGATGAATACCTCCAGAAAAAAGGTTCATTTTCGGTGAAGGCCATCAACCAGAATACGGGAGCATCCGATATCTGCCCCGTTCCTTACGCCGAGGGTATTGTATTCATCAGCGATCGTGGCGCACTGCGTGCCAAGAAAATGACTAACTCAGGCACGAATCGTCCATTCTACGAACCCTATATCATGAAGGGAACGGGAGCGGCCTTCAATGCAGCAGAGTTATTCGGCACATATTCCGATAACAACTACCATAGCGGGCCACTCACATTCAATGGTGATGGCAAGCTTATGATTATTACACGCAGCAATGAAGGGAACAGCAAAACTTCGAAAGACTCTCAAGGCAGAGTACATCTTCAACTATTCTCATCCGTGAAGGGCGAAAAAGGCTGGGGAATAGAAGTGGCACTTCCATTCAACAGCACCAACTATTCATGCATGCATCCGAGCCTTTCACAAGATGGAAACACCCTCTACTTCGCATCGGATATGCCAGGCGGACAGGGTGGAATCGACATCTGGAAAAGCACATGGGATGGATCAGTTTGGAGTACTCCGGAAAACGCAGGAAACAAAGTAAACACTATTGGAGATGACGTTTTCCCTTTTATCACATCCGAAAATGTACTGTATTTCTCTTCCAACGGATGGCCCGGTTTAGGGGGGCTCGACGTATACATGAGCGAACAGATGAGTGGTTCATGGAGCCGTGCCGAAAATCTGGGGGGAGACATTAACTCCTCACAAGATGATTTCGGATTTAGCTATTTGCCAGCGACCAAAACCGGTTACTTCAGCAGTAATCGTAATGATCAAGGTATAAATGATGACATCTACTTCTTCGAAAAACTGTGTACCAACGCAAACATTTCTATCACCGATGAAGAGACAGGAAAACCCGTAGCAGGAGCTTCTGTAAAAATCATCGAAAATGGTGTGGAGTTAGGCAATGTATTAACCGACGAAACAGGCGTTCTGAATCGTTGTCTTAACCCATCGCGCAACTACGAATTCATCAGTAAACGCGAAAAATACAACGAGGGTAAAACAACTATTGGTAGCTCACAGCTCACCAGCAGTTCCGGAAGTGCTTCTGCGACTATCAAAATGAAACGCATACCCGACAGCATTGCTCACGTTGAAGGCCGGGTATTCAACGCCGACGATAAAACCGGGGCAGCCGGTCTAACAGTATCACTTGTGAATAAGAAATCAGGCGAAACCAAAACGGCAACGACAGATGCAACCGGGAAGTATCGATTTGAGAAACTTGATATTGATTGCGACTATGAGGTTCGCACGAAAAAAACCGACTGTGGTGAACCGATTGAAGCGTTCAACACACGCGGTATTGTAGGCACTAAGACCATCACCATGGACATTCCGCTCCTTTGCAAAAACGATGTGGTGAAAATTGATAACATTTACTACGACTATAAAAAGTTCGATATACGTCCGGATGCGGCGTTGGAGCTCGACAAAATGGTTGAGATTCTGAAAAAGTATCCCAACATGCGCATAGAGCTGCGTTCACATACTGATTCACGCGGAAATGACAATTTCAACTTGAAACTTTCAGACGACCGCGCCAATAGTGCCGCACTCTACATTATCGGAAAGGGAATTGAAAGCAAGCGCATCGTGGCGAAAGGATATGGCGAAAAAGAACTCCTGAACAAGTGTAAGAATGGAGTGAAGTGCGACGAAAAGCAACACGAAGAAAACCGCAGAACCGAGTTTAAGATCTTATCACTGTAATATTCAACTATCGTAATTGATGAAAAGGCCGGGTTACCGGCCTTTTTTAATTTAATGCACTGACATCGATCAAAAACAGTTTCGCAATAACATAAAATATCACGATATTTACATTCCTCTTTCCTATTTTCACGCAACGTCAAACGGCCTCAAAGGCACAACTGAAGAACATGAAATACAAGAAGCACTTTTGTTTTTTCCTCATCTTCCTGTCATTTGCACTCCGTTCATTCTCGCAATTGTTAGCACGAGACGACTTCGATTTTACCGCGCGTGATTACATCACTTTGTCGGAAAGCGTGGCTAATAATGACGATCTTCCTGCAGGACAAGCAACCTTTACTTTTCTCAATGAACCACTTTACGGGGAGATTGCGTGGACAGATGCCTCTGCAGGTGAATTTGAATATGACGTTCCCCCAACCAACTTTCTCATATACGACCATCGCTACGACACCATTCGATACCAAGTTTGCATTAACAACCAATGCGATACGGCAATCCTAGGCATTTGGCTCGATCATTTGAACAACCAGCCGATAACACCCAACGACTACTTTCACGTCGAAGCAGGTTCCACGCGATTTGGTGATGTTAGTTTGAATGACTCCGAGCCGGACTCCATAAGCGACCCATTAGGACCCGACAACTTTTATTACATTCTTACCTATCCCGCGCAAGGAACACTGCACTCCATGAATCTTGACGGAATATTCAGTTACACCGCTCCCTCTTCCGGGTTTTCCGGCACTGTTTCGTTTACTTACACTGCAATAGACTTGTGTGGCGCTAATTCCGATGGTATTGTTTTTTTGACAATTGTCGGCAACAACGAAAACCCCTCGGCAACCTCACCCGCTATACAGACGATAGATGAAGACCTGCCATCTTCTTTCAATCTTGCAGCTTACGCTTCAGACCCGGAAAATGACCCTCTTATCTTTTCAAAACCCAACCTGCCGTCCATTGGGAATAGTGTGATCCAGTCTAACGGCAATTTGCTTTACACTCCACTACCGAACTTCATCGGATACGATACGCTCTATTATGCGATCACGGATCTTGTTGGACAATCCGATACAGGCATGGTCATCATCCATGTCATAAACACCAATAATGACGCCCCTTCGGCAATAGCTCAAACAGCATCCGGTGTGGAAGACTCCAATCTCAGTACCGATATATCCTTCACGGATGAAATTGACGGCGATATTCTCACTTATTCCATAAACACTTCGCCTGGATATGGCAGCGCATCCATTTCTCCTGAGGGTATACTATCCTATTCACCGGCAGAAAACTTTTGGGGAACAGACGAACTTCTTTACCTCGCTTGTGACCAAAATAATCTCTGCGACACCGCGGTAATCAGCATTTCAATCGCTCCAGTAAATGATGCTCCGCAGATTGATGCCGACTATAACGAAATAACGATTAATGGCGAACTGAATGGAAATCTATCTCCTAATACAACGGATATAGACAGTCCGACAAGCACAATCACGTTTGCCGTTCTTGATTCTACGCAAAATGGTGTTGTAAATCTTTTGCCAAATGGCGCCTATGTATACACACCAAACCCATTCTATTTCGGAACAGATTCTCTAATCTATATCGCTTGTGACAACATGAATGAATGCAACACCGGCGTTCTCTACATCGATGTAATACTTATCAATCTTCCTCCCCAAGCGACTCCTGCAACATTTACCATAGAAGAAGATGAGTTGAGTATTTTAAATCTCGATGCCTTTACGTTTGACTTTGGCAACGGAGATTTGATTTACTCAATGATAGGTAATTCGGCAGTTGGAGAATTCTCCAACATTACCAACGTCGGATTAGCTCTTCAACCAACATCAAACCAATCCGGTAATTATGTTGTCTTCTACAAAGTGTGCGATACGGGAGGGTTATGCGATACAGCACAAATCGATATTCAAGTGCAACCGATCAACGACGTGCCGTACGCAATGAACATGGCATTGAGCGGCATCGAAGACAGTCCACTCCTTCTTCAAGCTGAATACTCGGATATCGATAGTGAATCCCTTCAGTTTGACATCATCAGCATTCCTCAACATGGTGTCATAGAGAACAACAACTACCTGCCAAATGAAGATTTCTATGGCACCGACATTCTTTATTACCAGGTGTGCGATGATCTCGGATTATGTGACACAGCACTCATCGAAATCAATCTGGATCCGATTAATGACATGCCTCAAGCAACAGATGATGAGGTGTTTGGCTCTGAAGACAGTTGGCTGGAAGCAAACATCGGTGATAACGACCTCGACATAGATTCCCCCTATTTGACATACACACTAATAGAGTCTGATAATCCATCCAATATCATCCTCACAACCGAAGGCATCATACAATGGTTACCACCGGCGAATTTCTATGGCGCCATTACTATTAGCTATGAAACCTGTGATCCATTAGGCGCTTGCGATTCAGCTTCGACGATTATACACATTGAATCAGTCAATGATGTCCCAACCGCAAACTACCCTGAGATAACCGTACCCGAAGACAGCAGCACAGACTTCCAGGCAGTGCTCTTTGCAAGCGATATTGAGAACCAAGCTATAACTCAAAGTATCGTTTCTGAATGGCAGATTAATGCTGTTTTCAACTCCGAAACAGGATCTGCATTTATCACTACTTCGAATGATTACTATGGCAATGCTTTCGCAGTGATTAGCACATGCGATTCAGATGGAGCTTGTTCGAACGATACATTATTTGTTCAAGTTACACCCGTCAATGATGCTCCTTCAGGTAACTCCGAAACATTAAACACATTTCAGAACACAACACTATCAGGCTCTTGGTACAACTATGTCTTCGATATCGATGATGCACAACTTAGTTTTTCTGAAACAATACTCCATGGAAGCACGGTTACAAATTCAGTTGGTCAATTCGTATACACGCCCGCCGAAAATTTTATCGGACAAGACACACTTTGGCTGGAGGTATGCGACAGCTCTATGGCATGTGTCATCATTCCATTTTATGTCAATGTCCTGCAGCCAAACCAGCCGCCTGTCGTATCGAACACCAATTGGAGCATTTGTCAAGGTGAAACAGTCACTATACCGCTTGCAACCATTGCGGTAGATGAAATTGAGTCAGCGTCAGAATTAGACTACTCCTTAAGCTCAGCAATCAATGCAACGTTTACTGTAGATCACAACAATGAATTGATTCAGATTGAACCGCCATCGTTCTATACAGGTGAAATGCTGATTGACATTCAAGTGTGCGACCATGCCACGCCTTCTCTCTGTTCAACCGGTGTAATAACATTGGAAGTGACAGCAACCACAACACCTGTGATAACCTCCGTTTCAGTAAATAATATCACTTGCAATGGACTTTCCAATGGAAGTATCACCCTGAATGAGGTAATTGAAGAAACAGGAGTGCTATATGTATGGGAAAACGGCAGCAACGCCTCAGCAATCGACAACTTAGCACCCGGCACATATTCCGTCGAACTAATCGGACTATCGGAATGCGCGAACTCAACCTTCGCTGAGTTCGCAATTTATGAGCCTGATGAAATGTCTGTCGAGCTGATTTCTCAAATAAATGACGAGCCGTTTGCAGTATTTATTGAAAGCATTGTAGCGGGTGGAACTCCGCCTTATGCTTTTGCCTGGAGCGGACCTGACAACTTCACATCTAACAGTCCCAATCTCGATTCGTTAAATCTTTCAGGAGAATATTTCTTGCAAGTCACTGATGCCAACAATTGCATCTCCGAGGCTTCGCTGAATATAACATCACTGCAATCAACCACGCCGGGCGATTTCGTTATCTACCCCAATCCTTCATCCGGCAACCAAATCACCATTCAATGGCCCTCAGATTTGACAATCGGCACGGAATGGAAAATGTTTGATTCAATTGGAAACCTGGTTGCAAAGAACCTTGTTACATCTGCGGCCGAGTCAGTGAATACAACTTCATTGAGGACCGGTGTTTACTACATCGTTTCAAATTACAACGGTGTTACTATGCGCTCACCCGTGACCATAATCAAGTGAAAATGAAGACGAACGTGTCCGTTTTAGGGGAAAACCGTCTATATTTGTAGACGAACTGAAAGACTTGAACTTTGTTACTTCGATTCAAAAACCGAAGTAAATCAAATTCTTGTCTACTAATAGACAATGATATGCTTCGATTAAGACATTTCTTATCGCTTCTTTTGGTTTTTCTCTTCGCACCTATTTCATGGGGGCAAGTCAACGCCTTCGACGATGATTTTCTTGTCAATGAAAACGAAGTCTGGACAGGAAATCTCGGCGAAAACGATATCGTCCCAATCGGACAAACAGCCACCTTCTCAGTAGTGGAGGGTCCCAACTTTGGGAGCTTCAACTTTACTACAGGTGGAAATTTTCAGTACACACCTCCGCTCAATCAGTTCGGCTTTCGCGATAGTATCTATTACCAGGTTTGTGCAAATAATGTGTGCGACATAGCAGGAGTTGAGTTCTATGTAATTTTCAGAAACACTATTCCCTTTGCCGGTAATGACTTTTTCTCGGTGGAATTCAATACACCGCGAATTGCGAATGTTACCAATAATGATGGAGACCCCGACTCCATTACAGATCCTATAGATACTTCTCTGGATTGGTTCAAGTTTACTAATCCAACAAATGGTATCGTGAATGTCTTCGCCATAGATGGCACGTTTACCTACACCCCGAATAGCGGCTATATAGGGAACGACTCATTTCAGTACTACGTCGTAGACCACTGCGGTTTGTACGCCATAGCTACCGTCAATCTAACCGTTGTGGGACCAAACCAGAATCCAACAGCATCCGATCAAACCATCACCGCGCTCAGTGAAGATGTCGTCTACTCCGGTTCGCTTTTGCCTTTGGTATCTGATCCGGAAAACGACGCTATCACATTTTCCGTAACTAATCCACCGGCTTCCGGCAGTCTTCAACTTAATTCGAACGGCAGTTATACATACTCTCCTCAACCCAACTTCACCGGTACTGTATCCTTTACCTTCAATGCGTGTGATGTTGTTGGGCAATGTGATCAAGGCATTGTTACTTTGACGATCAACAACGTAGATAATGATCCACCACAACTTGTTAATGACAGTAAGATTCTCAATGAGGACTCGACCGGACTCATCACGGCCTCTACAAATGACTTCGATGATACGGGAGTTTTAACGTACAGTATCTTTTCACAACCATCGAATGGGACAGCAGCACTAATCAATGCGAACGGCCAATTTAGCTATACACCCGTCCCGGACTATTTTGGGTTTGACAGTTTCGTTATTCAAGCTTGCGATGGCGTGAATTGCGCGACTTCAATTGTTAACCTACAAGTTAATGGAGTAAACGATGCGCCCACGGCATTGTCATTTATTCTAACTCTGAATGAAGACAATAATTCAAGCGGAACAATTAATACCGTTACAGATGCAGAAGCGAACGCACTTGTTTTCTCCACCCCCGGAGGCAATATTATTTCCGGACTAGTAATCAATAGCAATGGCACGTTCAACTATACTGCGCCTGCCAACTACTTCGGAACACAAACCATCAACATTCAGGGGTGCGATCCACAAGGTTTATGTGCCGGCTCAACTTTTACAATTATCGTAAATTCATTAAATGATCTACCCATTGCTGCATCGGACACCTATAGCATCAACGAAGATCAACCCCTTTCAGGAAACCTGAGCAACGGGGAGTATGATGTTGAAGGAGGATCCCTAACATACACGACCACTCAAGTTGCTTCAAATGGCCTACTCAATCTTAGTTCAAACGGACAGTTCACCTATTCTCCCAATACAAACTGGTTTGGCACCGAGACGATAAACATCAACGTGTGTGACTCCCAAAATGGATGCACCGGAACACAACTTATCATAACCGTTGCATCGGTTAACGACCTCCCAACCACCTCACCCGCCAACCTGTCTGCGAATGAAGACAATGCTCTAACAGGCACTCTTTCATCCTTTGCATTTGATGTAGAAACCACGGCGCTCATCTATAGCTTACAAACACAGCCAGCAAGTGGCACATTCAACTTGTCAAGCAACGGATCATACACATTCACTCCGTCTATAAATTTCAATGGTACACTTAGTGCATCCTATCAAGTATGCGACGCATCCAATGCCTGTGTAAGTGGAATTATCACTATTAACGTAGCTAGTGTAAATGATGCACCTGTTGCTTCCAATTTTAGCATCAACCTAAACGAAGATCAAACTTCGAGTGGGGTTGTTGCAGGTATTTCCGACGTAGACCATAGCACACTTGTTATTACCATCACTTCGGGAGCTCAGAATGGCAACTTTACCCTTTCGAATAACGGCACATATAACTACGTCCCAAATGCTAATTACTTCGGATCAGAATCTATTACCTACAATGTGTGCGATCCTCTCGGACTTTGCGCATCAGGTACTCTCTCGATTCAAATCGCGTCGGTGGAAGACCTGCCCCAGGCAATGGGAGAATCATTAGCAGTCATAGAAGGAAACCTACTAACAGGTAATCTAAGCACCAATGATTTCGATGGAGATGGAGATTTACTATCCTATAGCGCATTAGGCGCAGCTCAAAACGGGACATTGGTTCTGAATACAAATGGCTCATTCAGTTTCTTACCAAATGATGGCTTCCTCGGAAGTGAATCTGTTGGCTACTTGGTATGCGATGGCAATGGCAATTGCGCATCAGCCACACTCACCATTGATGTTCTCACCTCCAATACGGGTCCATCGGTTGTTTCGAGCGCCTTCACCATCGACGAAGACGAAACACTATCAAGTAGTCTGTTGGAATTCGTGACAGATGCAGAAGGAGGCATCTTCACATTCATAACACTTGAGGCGCCTGCTCAAGGAAGTATTCAATGGCTTAGCAATGGGAATTTTGTTTTCACACCATCCCAGAATTTCTATGGCAATGATAGTTTCACATACAGAGTCTGCGACAATGGCTTACTATGCGCAGAAGCCACAGTTAGCATAACCATTCAACCAGTGAATGATGCACCTGTGGTTTCAGCTATTACGTATGTTGCCTTCGAGGACATGAGTGCTTCTGAAAACATTGGAGAATATGACTTTGATATTGAAAACGAAGCAATATCCTATCAGCTCATTTCAAGTCCTGCGCATGGAATTGGAACTTTAAATGAAAACGGTGTTTTGGAATACACTCCGAACGCCAACTATAATGGTTTCGATTTGATTTCGTATCAAGCATGTGATGCCTCCGGTGCGTGTACTTTATCAGAGCTCGAAATACTAGTTCTTTCTGTAAATGATAATCCTATTGCTCAGCCCGATTTCATTACGATTCAAGAAGATGAATCTGCTATTGGAATAATCGAGGACCTTGTTACCGATGCCGATAACGAATCACTTTTCTTCGGCACCATGATAAGTCCTTCCAACGGTATGCTCGTAATTCAAAACAACGGCAACTACACCTATACACCGAATGGTAATTTCTCCGGTGCTGATCAATTCACGTATCTTGTTTGCGACGGCACTGGCATTTGTGATACCGCGACTATTCATTTAACAGTAGCTTCTGTTAACGACGCACCCACCGCTGTCAATGACAGCCTTACCATTAATGAAGAGGAAACCATCGAGCTTAATCTTGCCGCTAATGATTTCGAAATTGAAAATCAGTTGATGTCCTATGAACTTGAAGGAATTTCTTCTCTAGGAAACATCTCCCTTTCAACCCAAGGTGTTCTCTATTTTGAAGCAAATGAAAACACCTTCGGTACTGAATCACTGACTATCCATGTTTGCGACAGTGAAGGCCTCTGTAGTGAGTCAGAAGTGCTAATCACTATCAATCCAATCAACGATTTACCGACCATTTCACTTGAAGCATTCAGCCTTGAAGAGGACTCACAGATTTCCATAGACCTGGCCAACTATGTAAGTGACATTGAAGGAAGCCCTCTCAACTTTGCGCTGGCAGGAAACGCTGAAAATGGCATGATAGAATTCAGTCAAGCCGGAATTGTTTCCTACATACCATATGAAAATTACTTCGGCAACGACGCTGTTGCTTTCACTGTATGCGACACAGAAAACGGTTGCACAGAAGGTGTAATAGAGTTCAACATTACTTCTGTCAACGACGAACCGGAATCTCAGAACTCACAGATAACTCTATCTGAAGACTCCGCCACAGAGGGAAACTTCAATGAATTGGTCTCCGATGCAGACGGTGAAGATTTATTCTTCACCATTTTACAGAACACGCAAAACGGTACGTTCATCGCTTCTTTTGATGGCTCATTTGTCTATGCCCCTACAGCCAACTTCTTCGGTTGGGATACATTATCGTACATGGCTTGTGACGCATCGGGGGCTTGTGATTCATCCATAATCAGCTTTGAAATAACCTTCGTAAACGACCTTCCCATTATCAATAGCGAGGGTGTGCAAATCATCATCAATAACACCGTTTCGGGTACAGTTGCTGACAACGATATTGAACTAGACTTTGAAACTCTGGTATATACCATGTTGGAAGATAATTCGGGAGGAACCTTTTTACTTCAATCGGATGGCAGCTACACCTATACACCTGCTAACGACACTACGGGTCTTTTCACAGTAAACTACGCCGCATGCGATCCATGTAGCGCTTGCGAATACGGCACTCTCTCACTGCTTGTAGTGAGCGAGGAAAATGCCAATACACCTCCGACAGCAAATAATTTCACAGGTCAGACTTGCCCGGGAGGAAGCATTGCCATTAACTTATTCAACTCAATAAGCGACAATCAGGAATCATCAGAACAACTGAATCTTTCCTTCGGAACGGCCAACAGCGGCAATTACCAACTCGACGCCGAAACACAAGAACTAATTTATCAGGCAAGTCCATTTGCATCGGGAGTGATAGTTATCCCTTATTACGTCTGCGATAACGGAATTATACAGATGTGCGACACTGCGGAGATTATGCTGGAAATCCTTCCGCAATCGACTATCGAAATAACAGGATTTCAATCCGAACAAATAAGTTGCTTCGGAGCAAACGATGGAAGCATTGAAATAAACGCAACTACAACACTTGGAAATATTCAGTATGACTGGAATAACGGATCAGAGAGCGCTTCAATTGACATGCTCGCCCCAGGCTCCTACTCAGTAATAATTTCGTCCGATGCACCTTGTCCTATCAACCAAAGTGCTCAATTCGACATTTTCGAACCATCTGAGCTAATCGGCACATACAATTTGATTGATGCAGACGGAACAAATTCAACTATAGGTGATTCTATCCAATTATCCATTTCCGGCGGAACTCCCGGCTACACGATTACATGGAACACTCCCAATGGAACAATACTCAATGAGCTTGCTATTGAAATCAATTTAAATGGTGAATACTCCTATACCATCACCGATAACCATGACTGCACATTTTCAGAAAGCGTAATCATTGCAAGTATTCAGGAACAAGTGAATTCATCATCGTTCCTCATATATCCAAATCCCATTGATGACGCTCACATTTTACAGGTGCAAGGCGAGAGCGACATTATCCAAATTGATATTCTAGACAGCAAGGGAACGTTGATTACTACGACACTTCCTAAACAAACCTTTGCCACGCTGGAAACAGCCAACTGGAGTAGCGGATTATACTCGATGCGCATTCACACATCAAGGGGCATAAGCACATATCGATTAATCAAGCAATAATTTCTACTTACTTAAGTAGAGGTTGCGCTCCGAATAGATCTGACGGAAGAATGGGTCTCTTAAATCCTTGATGAAGCGTATGGCCTCACCTGTGCTTTTCATTTCCGGTCCCAGCTCCTTCTTCACTTCCGGAAACTTTTCGTAGCTGAAAACCGGAATCTTAATCGCATAACCGTTGCGCTTCGGATTGAACTTGAAATCGCGCACCTTCTTTTCACCCAGCATCACCTTCGTTGCATAGTTCACATAGGGTTCATCATATGCTTTCGCAATGAATGGGACTGTTCGCGATGCTCTTGGATTAGCTTCAATGATGTACACAACATCATCCTTAATCGCAAACTGA
>Ga0315899_10005515_pt1 | contig 13659 bp, 6 predicted proteins | sample LakEriMetagenome_2_FD_203518 | JGI IMG/M metagenome (GOLD analysis project Ga0315899, IMG submission 203518) | Freshwater fungal communities from buoy surface, Lake Erie, Ohio, United States - Buoy 4 MA112 | ecosystem: Environmental > Aquatic > Freshwater > Lake | place: USA: Lake Erie, Ohio...
ACCCTGGAGGGTGTCTGCCAGCGATCGTTTGAAGCTTTAAAACCTCGTTGGCAATATTTCAGTGACAATGGTGGTCCCGTGGTGCGTTTGTGGCTGTCGCCACTTCTCAACGAACTGCAATATGGCAGCCCAAATGGCGTGACCCTGCGCCTGCCCGGCAATGAAGGCAAGGAATACCAGTTCAGTGGGCTCCATGGCGCGGTGCCGCTGCTGCTGGTCGATTCCCCCCAAGATCTCGACAAGCCATTCCGTGGAAAAGCCACCCCGCACGGATTGGTGCAGGAGTTCCTGAACAAGTCAAAGGATCACCTGTTCGGCATCGTTTCCAACGGGCGGGAACTGCGACTATTGCGTGACAACGCCCGCCTCACGCGCCCTGCGTACATTGGATTTGATCTGGAAGGCATCTTTAGCGGCAATGAGTACGCCTCCTTCGCCCTGATGTACCGCCTGCTGCACAGCAGCCGGCTGAAGGCACGCGGCGGCCATAGGCCCGAGGACTGCCTGCTGGAAGCCTGGCTGAAAAAGGCAGGTGAACGCTCCTCCCGCGCCATGGAGCACCTGCGCGAAGGGGTGCGCAAGGCGATTGAGGCCCTAGGGAAGGGCTTCCTCATCGATCCAGAAATCGCCACGGCCCTGCGGGAAAAGCAGCTCACGCCGAAGGCCTTCAACCACGAACTGTTGCGACTGGTATATCGCTTCCTGTTCCTGCTGGTGGCGGAGGAGCGGGACCTGCTCTTTCCACCGGGTACCGCTGAATCGAAACGGCAGATCTATCTCGATGGTTATTCCGTCACCCGTCTGCGCCTACTGGCCCAACGGTCTCGGGGTAGTTCCCACCATGATCTTTATGAATCAATCAAGCTGGTCTTTTGTGCCCTGGTGGATACCAAAACGGCGGGTCTGTTGGGCCTGACACCCCTGGGCGGCCTGTTCAAACCCAAAAACGCTGACAAACTGCACACCGCCCGCCTGACCAACGAATATCTGCTGCAGGCAATGCGGAATCTGACCCTGCGCGAGGTGAATGGCCAATTGCGCCCGGTGGACTTCTTGCGGCTGGGCACCGAGGAGTTGGGCAGCATTTATGAACAGTTGCTGCAACTGGAGCCCTATATCGACCTCGGCAACCCGGCCCAGCCCGGTTTTGAAATCAGTTCTGTTGCCGGCAACGAACGCAAAGTCACCGGTAGCTACTACACCCCCGACAACCTGGTGCAATGTCTGCTCGATTCGGCCCTGGAACCGGTAATGGCCCAAGCGGTGGCGGGCAAATCCGGGGATGAAGCGGCCCAGGCCTTGCTGAAGCTGACCATTTGTGACCCGGCCTGTGGCTCGGGGCACTTTCTGGTTTCAGCCGGCCGCCGCCTGGCCTTGCGCGTTGCGGAATACCAGGCGGGTGGCGAACTTCCCAGCGCCGCCCAGGTGCGCCACGCTTTTCGACAGGTGGCAGCCCATTGCCTCTACGGCGTGGATATCAACGATATGGCCATCGAGCTGGCCAAGATTGCCCTGTGGATGGAGGCGATGGAGCCAGGCAAGCCGCTCAGCTTCCTTGATCACCATTTCCGCGTTGGCAATAGCCTGCTGGGGGTCACTCCGCGCTTGCTGGAAGAGGGCCTGCCCGATGAAGCCTTCACACCCATCACGGGGGATGACCGGGCCACCTGCATGGCCTTGAAACGGCGGAACAAGGAGGAGCGTGATCAAGGCGTGCGGGAATTCCAATTTGGCAGCACGCTGGGTGATATGAGCCAAACTCTGGCGAATCTTGATCAAGGTGAAGACGAAAGCTTGGAAGAAGTGATTGTAAAGGAAAATCGTTTCAAGGCCTTGGAAACCGAAAATGAATACCGCACCAGCGGTCGGCTGCTGGCGGATGCCTGGTGCGCGGCTTTTGTGTGGCGCAAATGCGTTTCACCAGATGACACCATTCCGCCATGCCCAACCACAGCCACTCTGGAAGAAATCCGAGAAAAGCCGCACAGTCTACCTCTGGCTACCTACAACGAAATCCGCCGATTGGCACAGCAATACGGCTTCTTTCATTGGTACTTGGAATTCCCCAAGGTATTTCATCGTGTAGCCAAAAGGACCACTGCTGATAATCCGCACACCGGCTGGTCAGGCGGTTTTGATTGCTTGCTGGGTAATCCACCTTGGGAAAGGGTTAGCCTTGAAGAAAAACAATGGTTCTCATCTCACGGAAGGCTAGATATTGCTAATGCAAAAACAGGGGCAACCCGCAAAAAGCTTATTGACAACTTGAAAAAAGAATCACCGAGTCTTTTTTCTCAATTTGAAAGTGATTTGCGAAGCGCAGAAGGAGAAAGTAATTTCCTAAGGAATTCTGGTCTTTATCCATTGACTGCCAAAGGTCGTGTAAATTTGTATCCAATTTTTGGAGAACAATTAAGGATTCTGGCCTCATCTAACGGATTGACAGGGGCGGTGATGCCCAGTGGCATCATGACGGACGACACCACAAAAGATTTTTTTCAGGAAGTTTCTGAATCCAAATCTTTGGTCAGCATCTACGATTTTGAAAACAGGCAGGGCTTCTTTTCAGATGTTGATAGCCGAATGAAATTCTGCCTTTTCACCACCGGCCGATCCGAAAATGAGCAACCCAAACCACCTAGATTTGTTTTTTTTGCGCATGGAGTCGAAGATCTTGCTGATCCAAATCGCCTAATTGATTTGTCGGCAGTTGATATTAAACTGTTGAATCCGAATACTCGGACTTGCCCCATTTTTCGGTCACGCGCTGATGCCGAATTGACCAAAGGGATATACCGTCGCCTAGAAGCGTTGATAATTGACAATGAGGATAGCCAAATTGGAATCAACGAGTGGGAAATAACATTTAAACAGGGTCTTTTTAATATGACCTTGGACTCCCAGTTGTTCCGAAATTGCGAAGATCTTTTGCATGACGGGTGGGCAATTGAAGGAAACATTTTTCTTCGGAATAATGAAAGGTATCTTCCCTTATACGAAGGAAGGATGATCGACTTTTTTGATCATAGATGTGCGTCGGTTGGCTCTAATGAAACTAACACTTTCAGAAGCGGTGTAACCCTCGAAACCTCAACCGAACAACACGAAAACCCAAATTTCTTCCCGCAACCGCGATACTGGGTTAGAGATCAAGATGTACAGGCTAATAAACCAAGTGGGACTAATGAATCATGGACTTTCGGATTCAAGGATATTACAAGCGCCACCAATCAAAGAACTTTTATTGGAGGTATATTTCCTTTTTATGGCGTAGGCAATAAAGTCCCCCTGATTCTTACTAAAAAGAACGCCAAAGAGGCGGCTAGCTTTTTTGCAGGATTTAGCTGCTTTGCACTCGATTTTGTTGCCAAACAAAAGGTGGGGGGGGTTACTTTAAATTTCTTTTTGGTCAAACAGTTTGCCTACCCTAAACCAGGCACATTTTACTTGTCGAGCCCGTGGTGCAGACAAAATCAGCTATATTTTTGGATTTTGCAGTATGCAATTGAGTTGACCTATACGGCATGGGACTTAATGATTTTTGCAAAGGATTGCGGTTATCATGGTCCCCCATTTTGCTGGCTAGAAGACCGCCGATTTCTACTCCGGGTTGAACTAGATGCTGCCTTTTTTCACCTCTACCTACCTTCAACAATTGAGGGAGAGTGGAAACCTGCCTGCAAAACTGAAGGTTGCCCCCACGATGAAACACCGGAACAATTGGCCGAACTCAAGAAACATTTCCCAACACCCCGTGATGCAGTTGCCTACATCATGGATACTTTCCCAATCGTCCGCCGCAAGGACGAAGAGAAATACGATGGCGACTACCGAACCAAGCGCGTGATTCTGGAAATATATGACGCCATGCAGGAAGCCATCCGCACAGGCAAGCCATACCAGACACGGCTGGACCCGCCGCCTGGTCCGCCCACCAATCCCGATGGTTCATTTGCCACCTTGCCGGATTGGCAACCGGGCAACCCCAAGCCGGCCAACTGGCCATCGCATATTCATCCGCCGAGGGGTTGCCATGCAAGCTAGTGACGGAACCAGTGGCCCTTCAAGCATCTGAGTGAGAAGGCGATCCGCTTCCGCTTCCTTCAAACCCGGGGTTTTACACCATGGCCAAGCTGTATCCCGCAGGCATGCACGGCGTCAATGACTGGGAACGCAAGGTCCTCGCCAACCTGAAGGATCAGTTGGGGGACGAGTTCGTTGTTTATTCCAATGTGTTCATGGCCGGCAATCGCCTGCGGGCTGGCTTCAACGCCAAGCAACATGTGGTGGTGCAAGAATCCGACTGTGTGATCGTGTCGCCCAGGCACGGGGTTTTGTTGCTGGAAGTAAAGGGCCCGTCGCTGGAAAGGCAGGACGATGGCAACTGGGCCTACCGAAATGGGGGGTCCATCAGCCCTGCAGATGACCCCCTCATGCAAGCGGCGCAGAACCTGAACGCCCTGAAGGAGCACCTGATCCGGGCCATGGGCCAGAGTTGCAAGAAGATTCCTTTCCCCTATGGCTTTGCAATCGCTTTTCCGGGCCACTCCTTCCCGCTCAACAAGCGCCCGCAGTGGTATTCCCCTTCCTACATTTACCTGCATGAGGACATCGCCTCACTGGGCGATAGGGTCCGCCGATCCCTGAGGGATTGGAACCAGTTCCAAACCGCCAATCAAATGCCGAAGGAGTTGATTCGCGAGATCACCTCGGTGCTTCGTGAGGTGCAGGTGGACACCTCCGCAACCGAGTACTCCCAAATCAGCCAATTCGTCCGCCCGATGTTTGAGACGGCACCCAAGGTGGTGGAACGCGAGGACCGGGATATCCGTGGCACGGATTTGAAGTTCGAGGACTTGACGCGTGACCAGGCCGAGGTGGTGTATGCCGCCGAGGAAAACCCGCGCCTGCTGGTGCGGGGCATGGCGGGCAGTGGCAAGACCGTGATCGCCCTGGATCATGCCTGCCGGTTGGCAGAGCGTGGCCTCAAGGTGCTGCTGCTCTGCTTCAACGCGGCCCTAGGTGAGCATCTGGCCAAACGGGTTGAGAATTACCCCAATGTTAGGGCTGGCAGCTTTTATGAGTTCGTCAACGAAACGCTGAAGCTGGCCGGCATGAGCCCGATCAGCGAGAAGGAGGAGGGCTACTGGGAAAGCCTGCCCGCCGAACGATTGGAGCAGGCGCTGAACCTGCTGAAGGGGCAAGGCAAACCCTTGGAGTTTGACGCGCTGGTGGTGGACGAGGGGCAGGACTTCCAGCCTGAGTGGTGGATGGTGCTGGAAGAATTGATCCGCGAGACCGATTGCGATGGGGCCAAGTCCAAACGGGTGGCGGTGTTTTATGATCCGCTGCAGAACCTGTTTGGCCGACCGGCCAAGGGCAACGGCGATCCAGCATTGCCGGACCACGCCATCGGCGATTGCTTCAAATTGACACTGCGCCACAACTGCCGGAACACCCAGCGCATTGCCCGTTACATCGAGATGGCGACAGACCGGATTTTCCCTTGCAAGCCCGGCGTGCCGGACGGCAAGGCCCCGGCCTTCCATGACATGCGAAATGACTGGCAATCTGCCAACAGGGCCCTGGAGAACCTGGTCACGCAATTGATTGATGACGGATTTGAGCTGAGGGACATCGCCATCGCCCGTTGGCATTCCACGGGCAAAGCCCTGGAGATCCCCAAGATCAAGACAACCGACAACATCCACAAATGGGCCAAGGGTGACGCGATCCTGTACACCACAGTCCGCCGTTTCAAGGGCCTAGAAGCCAACGCCCTGATCCTGTTCGACATCCCCGAACCCGGCACCGAGAAGTCCTACTCCAAATCTGACCACTATGTCGCCATCAGCCGCGCCCGCCAGGAACTGGCCCTGTTTGTGCGCCAGGGGTTCAGGAAGCCGGAGAAACCCATCGAGCCTGCGGATTACGGGCCGATGGAGGTGTGAGGAAAGCCAAAAAATAATTACTTAACCAAGGCGGATGAAATGGAAGGGAGTAATCATGAATCAGTCTGAAAACCAAAAAGGCTTCAAGGATCTCATGGTAAAGGTAATGGCCACTCCATGCCTTCATGAGTTCAAAGACGGGGTACCGACAGGAATCATTCATGATTTTCAGACATCCTTGGTTCAGACTGGCAACCAGGAAATCCTATCTACCATTCAAAAGGATTTTGGAATTGCTGACGCTTTGGAAAAATTGACCAAGTCCCCGATCATCAGTGTGATGGGGCAAATGAAGGCGGGAAAATCATCCGTCGTTTCATCCTTTATTTCCCAGAAAGGCAAAAACCGTATCCCCCGTGGAATATACGAGGAACACGCCACACATCGTTTTGTCTATTGGTTACCAGCCTCTTGGAAAAAGGATGGGCGAGATATCCAGATCCTCAACTTAATTCGCGAGGGTCATAACAAACGAGAACTGGAGGCCTTATCGGAAAATCCAGAGCAATCCCACCGGCAATATAGTTCCGGCCTGGAGGACAGCGAAAAAATCCAGACACCGCTTTTCGCCTTCGATGAAAGGTTGGAGGAATTCGCCTTTCTTGATTGCCCCGATTTTCAAACTTATGAAAAGGCCCATGATCACAGGCTCAAGTTTGTGCTCGATAGCGCTCGGTTGTGCTCAGCTTTCCTTTTCATCATGCGTCAGGACAGCCTTAAGGACAATCGTTTTTTTGCGGCACTCGGAGAGCTGAGGGGCAATCTGCCAAACTTGAACATTTATCTGTTGATAAACAGGCTCGATCCAGCAAAGGGTGAGCCAGATCGCACCATGAGCCAAAACCACTTGGTGGACCTGATCACAAAGATTCAGGCCAAAGCTGTCTACTCAGCATTTGATTTCAAAATCCAATCATCAGGAGATGAACCAGGTTGGCGTGACCTGACCCCGGAAAAATTAGTAGATAGGCTTGGGGATTCAAATACACCTCATTTTTTCCTAACCCATCCCAAGGTGGAAAAAGAACATTGCCCTGAATTCCTCATGGACCTGCCTTCGCTTGGCGGTTTGGATCCGGCAGAGCTCCAAAAATCCCAAATGATCACCGCCAAGAAAAATATCCATGCGGGCCTGCACAACGCTGTTTCAAAAATGGAGGCCTGGATAGTTGAAAGGGAAGCTGCCCTGAAGCACGCGCACCGAAAACTCCTGAATATATGCATAAACCGGGTTTACAAAAGCCCGGACGGAAAGCCCCTCCAAAACCTGAATCAAAATTTTCTTGATGCCCTCAGGGAAAGCGTTTGCGCCACAGCACCTTGGTACCTCAAAGTCGGCCTTTGGAGCGCGAATGTGCTGGGTGGCGTTAAAAAAAATGCAGCCATTCTTTGTGGCAATATAAAGAAAGGCCTTGGAAACCTGAACCCCTTCAACCGGGCCAGGGAACTTGCCGAAGGAGCTGAAGAAAAAATCAAAAATGCTGTGAAATTAGGCGACAACCAGGTGGAGGTAGATTTGGCTGTCCACAATCCAAATGAGTTGGCCAGCTACATGATTGACTACATGGATATCCATGCTAAAACCAATCAGGCTTCGGTCCAGGTTCAAGTCGCAAAGGCCTGGGAAAAGGTGATAGCAGCCTCCAAGGTTGTTGAGCTTTCCTATGACAGGCAAAAACTAGACAAATTGACGGCCGATTTTTGGAAGGAGCTTCCTGCCGGAAAGAAGTGGGGCATGTTTTTTCTGGGAAACCTTGTGACCATGCTTCTAGCCTTGGCATTGGTTGCGGCGCCAATTGACGGTGGAGCCGGAGTCTTCGCCACCATGTCCGTTCAAACCACCATGCTTTCTCTAATCCCTGGTGCTGCGGCCGCAGGATTCGTTGTTGGGGGAGCGTTTGCCAATTTCCTGGTCGAAATGATCCGCCTTGGCACCTTGCCTTCTCTTTCTTCTTTCCATGCGTTTGCCTGTGACGCTTTCAACTTGCCTAGGCGCCTGGTCTCACCAGAGAAAACGCCGGTACCTCTAACCGTTACCTTCAAAGATTCCGGCGGCAAGGACATGGAATTTGTCATTCCCGAGCCCCAAGGCCAACAAAAAATAGAAGTCGTCTACCAACTGGGCGAATCGAGCCAATGGCTGGTTTCGTGTGGCTTGCCAAAAATCAACTGATGGGGAGAAATACCATGACAAGTTCCCATGCAAAATTCCTCGGTTTGGACGGGGTGACCGAGGCGATGGCTTGGGCGGAAAAACTATCCCATGCTGCCGAGCTGGTTTTCGGACATTCGCCTAAATCGGCCAATCTCCGAAAGATCGCCAAGGAATTATCCTCGAAGGTGAATTCCCTGGTTGATCAGGCTTCTGAAGGGTCGATTTTTTCCATGTCGGTCCACGGCCGGCCGGGTATAGGCAAATCTGTTTTTCGGTCACTATTCCTGACCCAACCGACCGGTCTTGATGGAGGATCTGACAGCCAAATATCAGACGGGGCCACATGGGTTTCAAGTTTGTTTGAAGGTGGGAAAACCGATCCGCTTGGCCCCCGTCCGATGCGATTATTGGATATTGGCCGGGAATATAAATTGGGCGAATCAGATCAGGGGACAGTCGGGATTTCGCCTTCTCTGATTTTCCACATCACCAAAATTGACAATATTGCTGATCGATGTAACACGGAGTTTTTTCAGGAAAAGCTCGGCTGCCCGATTGTTCCTTGTGTGAGACTCGAAGTTGACCAAACCCCGGATGACGCCAAACTGCGCAACCATGTGCACAAATGGTTGACGGTATGGCGGGATGCCAACCCGGCCAACCAAATCCTTGATCCCATTTTCATACCCTACATAAGGCGCGGATCGGTTGGTGGAAACTCCGCCATTTCCTTGGTAGCCATCCAAAATGCGATAATGGAGTCAATCGCATCAGCCTTCAAAAGCATGGATTCGATTGAAGCCAGATTGGAGCTCAAAGTCTCAACTGTTTTGGAAGGCGCAAAATCGGAACTCCTGATGGCCCTTGGTGACTTCACCAAAAAAATTCGCCCCCATATCGAGGGCTTGGCAGATTTTTCCGAGAAATTATCCATTCGCCTGGGCGATGAACTTTTGTCCAACGACGAGGTCTTGCGATCGCAGGCCCGCAGGAACTCCATGACTTCCTGGCTGGAAAAGACGCCGGACTTTTTCTTTCCCTACAAGTCATTCTCAAGAATCCTGGCATTGACTGCGGGCGCCTGGGACAAATTGTATTTTGCCGCCGCCGGAAGCATTTTTTCCTACTTCAGTCTTGCCTACCAGGCTTCCAAAAACATTGGAAAGTTCGCGAAAATCCAAGAGCAACTGTCCCGGAGCACTGCCCGGCGCCTTGAGGCGGCGGCCATGGATGAAATTGAAATGAAGGTGGCCGAATTCCAGAAAACGCTGGACAAATTGGGGCAGCCATCATCCATGGAGGAGGATGAAAATATTCCAAAGGTCATCAGCAAGAAATTATCCAAATCTAAACCCAAAATCATGGGTTTGGATCATCTCGAATTGGCATGCAAACGATTGATGGAATCTAAACTGGAAAGTCATGAAGTTTCGGCTCTTCGGCCGATTGTGTTTGGCATATTCGGCACGATAATTTTTGCCCTGTTATCCTTCCCACCCTTTTATGCGGTTTACCGGAAGTATTGGGCGGCGTGCATGGGCTCCTTTGATCAAGCCCCCCTCGGACTGGAGGCTTTTCCGGCGGATCACTTTGGAAAGCTCATGCAAATAGCGATTCTATGCTGCCTGCCTGTTTTTTTCATTGCCATGGTCGGGATGTCCTCAGCAAACCTTTCAAGCAGGGCTAACCAAAAGGCCCAGGCGGCGAAGGAGGCTGTGTTGAACAAGGTCCGGGCGGATGTCAGTTCCGGTAAAATCCATGTCACCTGGAATGACCCGCGATTGGAGGCTGTGAAATTTCTGCTGTCATAGCCTTGGAAAGTTCATGGAGGGTTGGGTTGGCACGATTTTTTGCCTCCTAAGACAAATCATCATCCTTTGATGTGACGGAAGAACCTTTCCGAAACCGCCCAATCTTGATTCCAAGGACGATCAAATCCTGGGAAAGATCCATGAAAACGCATGCCGGATGAACCCACCAATAGCGAAGGATTTATTGTCATCAAATCCATTATCAACAATGAGATCCTTATTTCTGGCATCATTCTTGCAAGCAAGGCGGACAGGATGAAAGTAGAGATCAGTCGGCCCATCCACACAACCTAGGTTGAATTGAATTGAAGGATCCCAAGCGACCAATGATTTTGGAGAAAACGAAGATTTTTCGTTTCCTTTATATTCGTGGTTTCCACTGGTCTCCAGCACGATGTCACCAGGCCCCTGGAATACCGAAAGGATGTTCAAATCACAAGCAAAAGCCGGTATGGAGAAGTTTCCATAGGTTCGGATGCGAATGCTCTTGGTGAAAGCCACCAAATAAGCCAGGTTAATGGCGATTACCTCCGACTCTGGCAAATGGAAATGAATCAACCTTCTCCCGTTGCTGGAAGAGATGGTTGCTGTCGCATCGGTCCCCTTGGCTCTCACATATTGACAAAAATACAAACGGTGAAAAAACCGGCCAACGGGGGCGTCAAGAAAATTGTGAACCCACACACCTTGCCTGGCCGAGCCATTTAAGACAAGACTCTTGGAGTTCTTAACTACAAGCACATCTCTTTCCGGGATTGGAACCGTTATTAGCCCCTCGACTCCTTTACGATCAATCATGATTTAAACCTACTAAGGAAGCCGAAAGACTATACCGACGTCCTGATTTGACCCTTCACGCCAAAGTATCGATTTGGCTAAAACAAAAAGGAAAGATTTTGTTACCAAGTAAAGAAAGGACCCAATAAGGACTAAATTTCCAAAGTCCATGATTAAATGAATAACCCAAAACAAATAACCGAATAACTTTGTTTTAGATTCCACCATACCCCTTTGAGTGAGCCTAATCACCTTGATTTTTCCCATGTTCCACAATCTGGAAGGATTGACGATGCTTTTTTCTGACATTGTCTTGTGTTCAAGACTGATCTGGGACTCAGCCGCATAATATCCAGCATCAATTGACTTGGATGCCTGCTTCTCAACCCACGCAACCCCCTTCTCAACCTGTCTTTCGAGGTAAAGTGCCAAAAAAAACACCGGGCAAATCAGCAGACAGAAAGGTAGCCACAAAAGAAAAACCTTTGGCAGCAAAAACCTAGCCTTGGGAAAATCCCATTGGACTCTTTTGTTATCCCGAACGGCGCGAGCGGTTATCTCCATGGCGAACTGGACAAGGCTCAAACCCAAACCAATTAAAACTAAAGGATAAAAATGAATTAATGGAGCGAGTACGCAACAAACTAAAAATGAAAAAGATGAAAAAAGAAATTCCTTGATGGGTAAAGGTGCGGCCTCAATTTGATATGATGATACTTGTTGCATAAAAAGGCGCCTGAAATAAAAACCGAAGCCCCAAAGATCAAATAACTATTGTTTTTCAAAAGCCTTAAGACTTTCCATCAAACCCTTTAAAACTTCAAGAAACTCCTTATCGTTAGAATAATATTTATCAGCCAAAGCATCATTAATAAATTCCTTAGAAAATGGCCATTTTTTATCATCATCATATTGCCTTGTAAATTTACAAATCCGATAGCTAGTATCCTTATCTTTTAAGCGTTCGTCAACAGAAAGGACTGGCAACTCTGTAAACCAATCCTTATCAAAAATTGCCTGCAACTTCGACAAAAAGATAATGTCACAGGGGCAAAAAAATAATTGCCCTTCATATTTTGGAGGTGCATCCAGACGATTACCATCTAAGGCTTTGTAGAATTTGATATAGGCCTGCCCTTCCGGCACTTTTTTAACCTTAGCCCTTGCAAGCCTTGAAAAACCTATACAAACGGTCCTAAATTCACCGATTTTATTTGGATCAATTGATTTTTTAAGGTTTTCAAAGCCATCCTCTGCTTTTACTAATGCGTAAGGATCAACCTTTCTATTATTGCTAATTGGGTCTAAGGGTAACAGTCTATCAAGCTCTTTTAAAAAACCTTGGTTTGCAGCTAGCTCACGAATAGTTTCAGGTTTGGATACTTTATCTCCATAAACTAGGCCAAAGATCTTGAAAAGTAATGCTTCCAATTCTTTTTCCTGCGACTGCTTTTCTTTATCGCCAACCTGATTTGTAATTATTTCTTTACCTGCCTGTTTACTATTTGAAAAATCAAACAGAATACGAACCTTTTCTAAAACGTATTCAGTTGGCTTGGCATCCTCATTTGGCATTCCAAGATATTTTGCAATATTTTCTACCGGCGTACCCCCCTTTTGCTTGGTGGGATTTAAGTCCCGAAAACCATTTAGCTTGAAGAGCATAATGGTTAAAATTAGTACACCAGTCATGACCAAACTTCTCCAAATCCATTTGGTAAATTTTCCGGCAGTCTCGTTTTTAACGATCTGGCTAGCTTCGTTTTCCCAAACATTGAGTTCAACCGATTGCACAGAAGTTTGTTCAGGGAATGAATCCCAATTGAAACTAGCTAGGATGATTTCGAGTTGATGAATCTTGTTGGAAAGGTAGGAGCGTATTTTTTCTCTTCCCTGGCTGGATAGGTTTTTTAATGACGAACCGGCCACAATCAACCACTCGTCCCCATCCCGGCCATTGAATTGTTTGACCGTATGCCCGACCCGGATGTAATCATCCTTATCATTGTCAGCTTCTCTTGCTAGCCCACCAAGCTTAAGCAACTCTACCTCAGAAAGCTTGCTTCCGGTTGGGATAATGAAACGATGGTTAGTCTTGCCGGCTCGTGGTGTCAAACAGGCCAGAACCAGCCCTCGATTTAATTTTTCCATTGGGGCAATTCCGGCTTAGTTGGTAATCCATCGATAATGTTAAATCTTACATCATTTGGGCATGTATCACGTGGCCTAAGATTTAAATCGTAATTAACTAAATCTTTAATTCTTAACGTAGATGAACCATCGCTAACAGATCCATCTACTAAATAACCCATAGGCTGAACAGTAACTTCCAAGTTGATTGCTTCATCATATTTTTTATTTTGGACTTGAAATCGGCCTAGAGATTCCGAAAAAGTAGCAGGTTTAGATGGTATGTATTCTTTGGATTTAAGTTGAACCACTTTGTCGCATGATACGACGATTTGATGTTTGTTATACCAAGGGTCGTAATCTCTTCCCCACCAAATCTTGGCCTCAATCGTAATATTGAGTGGCTTTGACATCTTGTCGCAGTAATTTTGAAATGCTTTTACATACTCTTTCATATTTTTAATTGGGGCTTTTTCTAAATAGCTTCTGCAACTTTCCTCATCTTCTTTAGCACAAACAATTGAGTATAAGTACTGGTCTTCCGATTTTTCCATGTCGGCTCTTGCAGTTTCCAATGAACGGATACCCTCTTGCTGCTCATTGGCGAGTTCATTACTTTGCTTTTGCCTGCACCAACCCTCCATAGAGCCAAGGGCATCCTTTCCGGCCTGAATAAGTTTGTAAGTATCGCTGTAGGATTTTTTTTCTATTGATTTTTTTGCCTCAATGCGGGTTTTGGCAACTATGTCAGCAGGAAACTTTGATACAAAATTGTTTAGGTTCTTCTCGTCAATCATTGCATTACTTATCAACCTGAATGTTTCAAGGTAATTTG
>Ga0315899_10005517_pt1 | contig 13655 bp, 17 predicted proteins | sample LakEriMetagenome_2_FD_203518 | JGI IMG/M metagenome (GOLD analysis project Ga0315899, IMG submission 203518) | Freshwater fungal communities from buoy surface, Lake Erie, Ohio, United States - Buoy 4 MA112 | ecosystem: Environmental > Aquatic > Freshwater > Lake | place: USA: Lake Erie, Ohio...
TATATACATATATATATATACATATATATATTATCTAACACGCGTGTGCTGCGGTGGTACTCATCCTGAATACATACAATAGTAAATAGTAAGTACTTTACTAGTAAATGGTAAATACTTACATACTAAGTAGCACGTACATAGTAAGTAGTAAAGAGCTAAAAGCGTGTGCTGCGGTGGTGCTCATCCTTGCAGATCGCGAAAGCCCAAATTTATGTATTATTTGTTTATCTATTTATATACACATTATCTAACACTGCGCTGGTACTCATCCTTGCAGATCGCGAAAGCCCAAATTTGGGATATTCTCAAAAATCAGTGCACTAGTACATTTATTATACCAAGTCAGTGTATTGAGGACTTTTCAGAATTTGTGCACCTTGCAGATCGCGAAAGCCCAAATTTGGAGTAAGGTCGCCCGTCGCATTCGAAGCTTCGCTCCTAGACTCACCTGGCACAACATAATAATAATAATAATAATTAAAAGAAGCCCAAATTTGGAACAATGTCGCCCGTCGCACTCGAAGCTTTGCTCCCAGACTCACCTGCAGAAAGAAATAGTAATATACATATACACATATAATATTAGAATGTACATATATAATACATATAATATGCGCGTCGCATGGGCAGCTTTGTGCTCCCAGACTCCCCTTGCACAAAAAAAATAAAAAATTACCAATCTGCGCTCACGCCTTTCAAATGCCAGCGTCACGTCGGACCGTTGTCCGTGGCGGGCTGGTGAAGTTTCGCCAGCGTGTGTTGAGAGCAAGAACTGGCCCACGAACTGGCCATGTTGCGCGGCGCGGCTTACCGTGGCGCTGGAGGTGTGAGCACTTTCCACCCTCCCTCCCTCTCTTTCCACCCTCCCTCCCTGTCTTTCCATCCTCCCTTCCTCTCTTAATCTCTTTCCTTTCTCCTCCTTTGCTCGTTCCACAGGCCAGGATGCGCCTCCTCCTCCTCCCCCCCCTACTTGGGTCAGGGCTTGCTGGCATTCTATCCCCTCCCCCTCCCGCCCCGAAGCCTCCGCCTCCACGCGCTCCCGCTCCCGCTGGTCAGCTGTCGCTCCTGCATGCAGGGGCGACAGCTGACCCGATGCTCGCTCCAGCTCCTTTGCCCTCGCCCGAGTTTTTGCACGCTCCCGCTCCCTCTCTCTTTCCTCTTTGCGCTCACTCCTCGGCCTCAGTGGCCCATGAACGTTAGAACAGTAGCCTGGTCTGCTCGCACAGATTCTAAGAAGTCAGCGCCCTACTGTATTTACTATATAAAGTCACTGAGAGTACTTTGAGAACTTGTGCCTGCGGAGAGTGGTGAATGCGGGCTCGCTGCCCCGCACCCCCATGTGTTTCCTTGCTTCTTGTGCGCGTATATCCTGTGGCTCGCGGCGCGTCTGAGGGGACGGCGAGAGAGCGTCGTGCTGAAAGTCGACCGTATGATGGACGCTGTGCGGCTCCAGCAGATTCAGCCAATTCCACTTTTCCAGGGGGTCCACCGTCTTGTCGCCGCCCGTGAAAAAGAAGGCTGGCACCGCTCTGGGGGCACCTTCGCCGGCCTCGCTGGAGCCCCCACAGCCACCCCCGCCCCTGCCAGCACTGTGCGACGAAAGCGGAGGACAGGCGCTCAGGGAGCAGTAAGTGTTGACGTACGAGGACGGGGAAAGCGCACGCGTCCGACCTCTGCCCGGAACCCTTTGATGTGACTTGGTCGTGAAGGCGGGCGTGGTGCTCGAGGTCCTTGTAGATGCCGGAGAGGTTGTCGAAGTCGTAGGCGTCGGAGTGATTCTCGAGGTCAGGGGCGCAGGCCCGCCACTAGTCATGAGGGCGGTCGTGGTGATCGAGGTCCTGGTAGTTGCTGAAGCGGCTGTATCAGCGACGGTCGAAGTCCTTGTTGGTGCTGGAGAGGTTGTCGAAGTCGTAGGTGCCGATGTGATTCTCGACGAGGAGGGCGCAGGTCCACCACCAAAGGCAGCATCATCGAGCTGCTGGCGGGGCATCATCATCCCCGCCAGCGCCGGCTGCCACCACTGGCAATCTCCAGCAACTCACACGACTTTCATGCGCTCAAAAAGCGTGTACTCTCTTTTGAAAAGAGTTTCGTGACTATGACCCTTCCTGTGTGGGGTTGAACGTCTCAGGTGGAAAGGGGAGGACTGCGTGACTTTTACTTCAGGGACTTGAACTCTGCGCGAGTGCGCCAGCGCCGCTGGCGCCCACTTGGTGCCGCTACCGGCCCGTCGCGGATTGGCGTCCCCCTCTTTCCCCGCTCGTGGCCGCTTGGCCTGCATGGCCAATTGGAACCGCGCGTCTTGTCCGAGCTCGGAGAACGTGATGAACGTCATGGACGCGGGCGATGACGGGCGCTGTAGCACGCTGACCGTGCACGGCACACACATGGGTATGCACGATGAAGAAGACCACAGGCACCATTTCTTTGACCTGAAGGCCGACGGTTGGTCCACGGCCCTATGCGAGTGCATGAGCCCTGATGCCACTTCCATTTTCGACTGGGGTTATGTGTGCACTTCCTGCGCCTGCCCATGCCTGCAGTTCTATTTCAACTGGCTCAGCATTCTCAAGGGTGCCCCGGTATGCGGCCTGCACCTGAAAACATGCCGCTGCTTGCTGCTGGGACCAGCGACCCACACATGCTTCATGGCCTGCACGATGCTTGCATGCTTGCGCTGTCAGTGCCAGGATCTGTATTCTCGCCCCGCGCCTTGTGTGCCGCCTTTGAGGGCATGCCTGCAAATGCTCCTTCACTGGCATTTTGTGTCAACAGGACGAGAGATTCTATTGCATGGCAGGCCCCTGTTGCAAGTGCGGGGACCCAGTGCATGCTGCCAGTATGACGTTGTGCTGCATTGTCGGCTATCCATTTACCTCCTGCAGAGTTCGCGGGGTAAGTTTGGCATGCCGCTCTCCACCAGATTTCGCGTCCCGTGGCTCACATTGCAACATGCATGGTCCTGCGGGTGTGGGTGTTCATAATGTGGTAGGTGGGGCTGAGCCCGAGTGTTTGCACTTGCCTTGCCGTGATGCGAATGCATACTTGCGAACAGATGATTCGAGAAAATACCAAGGTTGAGGGATCGGCCTTAAAGGATTTCTTGTTCTCGTGCTGTTGCAACGCTTTATCGCTTGCACAAGAGGCGCGGCATCTTGACGCAAATCCATATAAAGGTGGAGAGATCATTCCGCTGCCGATGTGGCGAAAGTGCTTCAAACCATGTTTTCCCGTGCAAAAACGCAATGAGCGCTTGTTGTTGAGCGCGCGAGAGGTATCTCCCGTTTGCTCGAAATTGTCCGCTGCCTTCCATCCAGGACGTCGCTTGCGCAACGGCCGATAGAAAAGCTCTGCTTAGCGGCTAACGCAACATTGCACCGCGATGTGTGTGGCAGGGTGAGACGGAAAAATGTAGGGCCTTGTTGGGTGCTGGCGCAAACGTAAACGTGCGCGACGGAAACGAGAACACTCCTTTGATGGGAGCAGCAACCTACGGGATGCTAGAGACTGTAGACTTTTTGATCAAAGCAAAGGCCGAGCTGAATGCCGTGGATCGCATTGGTGCAACGGCCCTCGTGAAGGTAATGTCTCTGGTCCAAACATCACTCTTATGCTCGTTTACAGCATACTCTTTTTGAATTCTGCTCAACATGACTACCCAAGTATTTGTGCCAAAATGATTTTATCTCTGGTTGTTCTTTTATCTTTATCACCATGCTTCACATTCGTTGCTGTTGCTGTATGTACTCTATTCAAGTAACCATGGGCCTCATTGCTTGGGAATTTTGGTGTAGGCGGCTCAAAAGGGGCACTTTGAGACGGTATTCCTGTTGTGGGATTCAGGTGCCGAGGTCCAGACCAAAGATTCTTACGGGTGATCAAGCTACACATGCTAGTAATATGAATCCCGTGAATGTGAAACTTTGCGAAGACACGTTCTCACGCTAGGCGTGTGACGCTTCCGACCAACCCCCCCTCAGGAAATCGGCGTTGGATTATGCTGTTGGGGAGACCAAAGAAACGTTGAAAGCTATCCTGCGCATCAAGGTAATACTTCCATGTGCTTTCTTCGTATGTTATTGTGATTCGTTTTCGTCCGTGCGGAAGCACCATTTTGTTGCCTTTGCGCACCATTTTGTTGCCTGTGCGCGAGCCTCAATGTGCGTTTCATTTGAGATGCAAGTCAGCCACCAACATCTGATTGACAGAGTTACGATTTTGGCTTCCTGCGTCTCTGCACCTCTACCATGCCCCCTGGTTTCGCTGACCCGCACCTGTCCATTTGCTTTTCCATCGGCACCATTCCTTGTGACTTAAGGAGGACAACAGCGGTGCGGACGAACTGATTCGAGTGAACCGCGCCAAAACCTAAATTTGCTACAGTCAGATCGCTTTTTGGTTTAGCACGCCTCTACTCCATTCAACAAAATTTCATTTTGATTAAAAAAGTAAATGCCACCCCATGTCAAACTGAACACGGGACAATATGGCTGCAATCTTTGAAAAGAACAGGCAATCCGTGCACGATTACAGTGCCTATTACCTATTGAACAATACTTATTACCCCACCGACCCTTTACATCCATGCTGCCAAATTTAACATCTCGAAATCGTTCCAATTTGCACATCTATTTCGTCACGCACGTAGGCAAAACGCGCGCACCAGATATCTGTCCCCGCCGTAACCCTTTCATATGCACGTATTTGACTTTCCGCCTAGCTTCTTGCGGCGAGGCCAGCCAATGGTCTGTGCCCAACGCCTTGCTTATCGCACTTTGTCGTACGCCACAGGGGGGGCGCTCTTGTACCCCCAGCTGCTGCCGGCATAACCGCCCAGGGGATGATCCTGTGCGTGAGAATGTATGTGCATGCATGCGCGCACGTGGGCGTTTCAAACAGTGTCAAGACTGATCTTGCCGCGTTCATGGCGGATTGAGTGTGCTTAGAGCTACGCTTTCGCTCTGCCAGCCGTGCGTTGTCTCGCGAGCATGTGTATCATTGTAAGTCCCGACCTGTGACATGTTATTCATGGATTTGACGAAAGCCATATAGTTGAAGCCGTTCATACCGTCTGGAGCTGGAATGTCAGACTCAAACTGTCCAGTTACACGCTCAATCTCGTCGTAGTCCAATAACACCTCAAAGTTCCGTTGTAAACATTCCTTCAGCTCTTCATGCGTCAGGTATCCTTTATTCCCAACGTCCGCCTTCATGAGAGCGCGGAGGGGGTGCTTACAGTCGACCATGCGCGATGCCGTTTTGCTCGTTTTCGAGCGATCATTCATGTGCTGATGAATCAAAGCGACGCATTGCCGCGTCGACCGAGTGCCAGAAAAGGGGCCCGGCTTCCGAGATTGCGTGAGCGGACGCTTCTCGTACACTGCGCACATAAAATAATTAATCTGCGTGAAAAGACAGGTGAGAAGTTCAAAACCCGCTTGCACTTCGCAGAACCAGAGAGGGGCAAGATTCTGGAGGCGATGGCGCTCGCTTGCCAATAGAAGGGCTAGCATTCATATGTGGTGACACTTCTCACCAGTAAGGTAGTTTTTGTCCGCAATCGGCTCTGACTTGTGCAACACAGAGCTCTTGTAGAGCCACTCCCCAGCCAGGTAACGACGGTCGGCGGCGTACGGACAGTTCCTTTGAAGCTGGTTAATGTAGGCTTTCGACTCCACAGCCGTCCTCATGGGCGCGACACCGAACTCCTGGCAGATGGTTCGGCGCACCCCCGCGCGGCTGCCCCACGGATCGGGGCGAAACTGTTCTGTGAAGTTGTGTGTGCTGGCCGCGAACGCGGCTGCGCGCGCCGCTAATTGAACCTGCATTTCGGGGATGCAGTGCAAGGTGTAAGCCACCACTCAGCGATGCTGAAACACATAGCCTCCCTCTTTCCGCGAGTGGGCTGACAGCGTGCGAAAAGCAATACCGGCGACGGAGTCTTGATAACACGCAGCATAGCAAACTCGGGCAGGAGGTTGTCGTCGATGTTCGTGGGCGTCTCCCAGCCCATGGACCGCTTGCAGCGGGTGGTGACGGCGCCCCCATTGCGAATGACGTTGGTGTAGCCCATGTCCTCGTAGCTCAGGGTGGGCCGCGCCGATATCGACTGCGTGTCGTGATTGTCCTGCAGAGACCGGACCGCAAAGACCACGGGGTGTGCCATCAGCGCGGCTGACGCTTAACACGGGCATGCGGCCGCGGCATCGTCGCTGCTGCGTTCGGCCAGCAACCCTCTGGGCACCAGCGCCGCGGTCCCTGTGCAGCACAAACGCAGAACAAACGGCACCTGCGCGGCGCAGGCGCGGGGGATGCCGACGCACCTTCCACTTGACGCGCCCGAGGTCGAGGCCGGGAACCGCCATGCTGGTGTGCAGGCGGTAACACGCAACTCGCACGTAGCTGCGCGGTCTTGCCGTTCGGGCGGCCCTGAATCTTGGCCCTGAATTATCAGTCCACCTGCCGTTTTGTGGGGACCCGTATAAATAGGGGAGAGGCCCGAACTTTACGACAAAGAGTCGGAATGACTGAATGACATTGACAAAAGGTAGTGAAATCTAATCGTTTCGAAAAATCTCGTTTCGAAATGGATCGATTTCCGGGCGAGCCTGAAAAGAAACACATTCATCTCGAAGATTGTGGAGATTCTGTTGCCTACACCGGTTTCCCCTCATGTGCAATCCCGTTACGACAGAAAAATGGCACCGCACACAGCAGGGTTGCACAAAGAAGGGTTTGCAACGCTAGCTTTTGGAGGGGCTGAGAGGCGGAGAGACGGGGACGTCCAGGAGCACTACGCTCTCAATCGAGGCAACGGCCAAGATTCGCGACCGCATCCTGCCGTAAGTTCCAAGGCAAGGAAAGAGCGCGAGAGGCACGGCGAGAGGCACACAGAGGGGCGAAGCCCAGATGCAGCACGGCCGCTCAGCGGGTTGAAGACAGCTGCAGATAGGTATCCCGGCGGAAACACTGGCGCGTGCCGAGCCGGTCCCCAGAGCCAGCAAAGTCGCGGGGGCATCCACGAACTCGGCGATGGCAATCGCATGTCGAAATCTCATTCGCCACTTGCATCTACCAGTCAAAGGACTGCGCAATTACCGACGAAGGACGGAGTGAGAGATCGGCCTTCGTTTCGCTCAATTCCAGCAACGCTTTTTCAAGCCCCACCTGCAGCTCCTGTGCGCCCTGTTAGGACTGCAAGCGTTCCCCGGGACACCCATGCGGGAATGCGAGACAACAGAGATTATCGGAACGAACGCGAGGGAGAGAGGCGAGCAAAAATGAGCCAAGCTCTTGTCGTCTTAATGTCAAAGCTTCGAGACCCGACCAAGCTGTACGCAGTGCAAACAATGATGCAGCGCTGGATGTCTCAGCGATGCGTGCGCTCTGCCGTCGTAGCCTTCGACTACTGGCGCCAGGGCGCAGTATGCTCGTCATTCCACAGGCGCTGCCACCGTTCGGCATGTGAGCGTGTGTGGTCAGAGTGGTGCCACAGTACGCAGCAATCGTCGGAACTGCGCCTTCTGTATGCACGGATTCTACATCGAGACGTGGCTGTATGTTTCATGGCATGGAGATGCCAGACGGAGCGATTTATCACAGATTCTTCGCTCATTGCAGACATCAATTATGTTGAAAGTGTATTGGCCCACAAAGTGCTCTGTCTGGAGCAAGTGCTTTCAGACACGGTGCCAAGACTGGTACGCGACAAATGCGCTGCCAGCGACTTCTACAAGGCACAAGCTGCCAACTTGAGGCAGGAGAAGCAGGCGCTTGAATCTGATTTGCTGCAGTTGCAAGGGCAGTTGCGGAAGGAAATAATGCGTGGCGATTGGTTGGAGCAGCAGGTGAGGGCAATGGCCGTTCTTGCTGCAACTCTGCCACCGACTCAGATGAACCGTGCCGGAGGAAGGCCTGGGCGACAGCAGGGGGGAAAAGACGACAGGCGACCTCTTGCTGGAGGCAATAGTAATGTTGTTGGTCAGGGTGTGTCTGGCGGGGCGGCGCTGACTATCTCTTCTTCGCCGATGCCGCAACGGCAACTGCCTCCAGCGGAACTTGAAACAACTCTCGTTCCGCGCTCGCTTCAACTCGGCGGTGGCGATGGACAGCGTGCCGTGATCAGCAACAACACAAATGAGAGATCAGCAACAACACGAATGAGAGACATCACACTATTGCGATGCGCGTCGGGGAGAGTTGGACTGCAAATTGTCAAATCATTTCACGCCGATGTGCCTGTGTTTGCGCAAAACTTGCATCGTCAGCTGCGTGAGCAGCAGCAGCTGCTGCTGAGCGAGGAAATGGGAATGATGACAGTGCAAGGGATAGGCTCTCCAAAGGCGACATCGCCTGTGAAACCGCACGTTTGCTATGTAATAACACATCTCAAGCCGAATGCTCCAGCTATTCTGAGCGGCAATGTGCAGGAGGGCGATCATATATGGCGGGTAGACGACACTTGGACGTTTTCTCTCTCTCCGGACCAAGTAACGAGTATGCTGAGCGGTGCGCCGGGCTCTTCAGTGGTGATCACCGTCTCCTCGCCTTCTCTTCGCTCATGTGGCCTCGCGTCTTCAACCCCAGCGAGCATTACTAGCGGTTCGCCTTGAGCTTTACTCGGAGGTGAAGCAGAAAACGACTTGCAGTAGTAATAAGAAGAGGAGCAGCAGCCCCATGCGTGCTCCTTCTCCTGGTCGTTCAATAAGGAAGTCTTGATTCAGAGGGGTGATCATGGAGGCCGTGCAATCAGGTGAATGAGCAAGGGGGTTGGCGGGCGGATGGTTTGGACTCTGGGTGTCTTGATTGAAATCTTTAATAAAAAAATTTGATTTTTTTTTATCTGCAGCCAGCCACGGAGTAATGTTTTACTCTCAATCTTCCGGTCTGTGCAAAGGTGGAGCGCCAATATGTGTACTGAATGTATGTGCTGTGGAAATATATGTATGTATGTATGTATGTATGTATATGTACACACACACACACACACACACACACACACACACACACACACACACACACACACACACACGCACACACACACACATGTACGTAAACATCAGCACTTCGTTTTGTTGCGGGTTTGAATCTGAGTTTTGTGTGGATATGGTTTTTTTGTAATTTGCCCCTTTTCCAGAGTACGGATGTTTCTTACGTCTATATGCTTATCATCTCTTGAGGATGTGTTCCTTTTGTTCACAAGTGTCTGTTTGTGTGCACACGTGTGCATACAGAAAGAACACCAAGACAGAAGACACTGTACAGACAGCTTTCTATACGCATTCCAGAGGAGCGAATCACGCGTGATGACGATGCCTCTCTCGATGAGTAAGCCTCACTTCAAACGTTCAAAGAAACGTGCCAGGACGAGGTCCCTCTCGGCAAGATAGAACTTATTTTCCCTGGCGTCATCATCTCTCATCTTTCGCCTCATGTCCTTTGTGCTGAAGGATTTAGCAAAACTGGCTATTTCCTAAATCCATTTAAAAAAATGTGCACAATTTTTTTCTAAAAAATGCACATCCTGCATATAAAAAATGCACATCCTGAATTAATAATAAATATTTGAGCATGATGTGATCCTGGACCTCAGTGGGAAAAGGATAAAGGTGTGTGATTCTGCAAACGGGAATCAATTTTTTATGAAAAGGGGCCGTGATACCCGCTGATAGTCACGTGAGAATGCTGCGGGAGACAGCGTCGGTGCGATAGAGGGCCGAAAGCGTCGCATCGCCTGCGCCGCCTCCTGAACCCGCCTCCTCAGCCTCGCGGTTGCTGCCCCGCACGTGGCCATTGCGCCAAGAGAGGCGTTTTCGAGGCTTGCGCGACTTCCCCCGCCAGTCAACAGCGACATGAATGTCTGCATTGTCAACCGATTGGCGCGCAGGCAAGTTCGTGACGCCCTTGTGACCGTGCACCGCAACCCTGCCATACGGATCAACCGTGACCGAACCTTTGTTGGTGTCTTCGGTCCCCGCGCCCTTGACCATGGCCCGCCGCATCAGCAGCGGATGGGCACGCAGAGTTGTCTGCACCAAAATTTTGCTATGATCCCGCCCGCTGTTGCCATACACAGCCTCTGTCCGACACAGTGCCTCCTCCGGGCTGGGGGGTGGAGGGGGGGGGGGGTGGACGGAAGTCTCGCGGCCTTCGCCCCAGGAATCTGCTGTCTCTGTCTGCCGTTGCTCCCCCTTCTGTGTATCAGATACATTATAATTAAGAGGCATACCGCATGGGGGGTACTTATTAAGATGTATACCCCCATACACATGGATGAAGACAAGAATACGCCATACGCGGTATGGGGGAAGACAGCAATACGCCATACGCGGTATGGTTGAAAGCAAGAATACACCGCGTATGGATGAAGACAGACATCCGCCATACACGGTATGGAGGAAGACAAGAATACGCCGTACGCGGTATGGATGAAGACAGAAATACGCCATACGCGGTATAGATGAAGACAAGAATACGCTATACGTGGTATGGATGAAGACAGGAATACGCCATACGCGGTATGGTTGAAGACAAGAATACGCCATACGCGGTATGGAGGAAGACAAGAATACGCCATACGCGGTATGGGGAAAGACAGCAATACGCCATACGCGGTATGGTTGAAAACAAGAATACGCCATACGTGGTATGGAGGAAGACAGAAATACGCCATACGCGGTATGGACGAAGACAGGAATACGTGTATGGGGGGTATTTATTCACCTGCCGTTGCTCTCCCTTCTGTGCATCTGAGTGCGCCAGAGACACTCCTTGCACCGAGAGCATCTGTGCGAAAGCGGGAGGGAGGGGGCAGGGAGGGAGGGGAGGAGGGAGAGAGGGAGGGAGTCAAGGTGGGTGGGAGGGAGGGTGGGTGGGTGGGAGGGAAGGAGGAGGGAGGGAGGGGGAGGGGAGGAGGGTGAGAGACAGGGATGGAAGCATGATGGAAGGAGAGCGTGCGGCTGGGAGTGAGGGCATGTGTGCATGTGTGTGTGTGCGTGTGTGTGACAGAGGACATGCTGCATATATTATGTATTGTGTGTGTTGTGTGTGTTTGTGTTGTGTGTGTGCGTTGTGTGTGCATGTGTATGTGCACACGCTCGCACATTGCTGGGGAAAGTAGTAGCAATCCCACAGCCAGCCCCTCCGGTCTTCCTCATATAGAGTGTGCTCCTAATGTGTTCCTAAAGTGTTCCTAATGTGTTTTAAAAAGTACTCTCTATACCGTCTGCCTCCCCGCCCGCCCTCTTCCCCCATTCGCACTCAAACAAGCATGCGCGCACACGCACACACGAACATGTGACCACACACACCCACACACACACACACACAAAGAGAGAGAGAGAGAGAGAGAGAGAGAGACGAGATCCTCTTTTCCGCTCACGCATTTGTGCGCCCTCCCTTCTTCCCTCCTCTCCCTCTTGTCCCGCCCAAACTCTCCCCCGAGCGCACGCGCACTCTTTCTGCTCCCACACATGTGCATGAACACGCACACACACGCACGCACACACACACACACACACACCTGCAGAGCGAGCTTGCGTCGACGACGCAAATTCCGTTTTTGCGTCTGAAGTTCATGTGTGTGTGGGGTTTATGCGTTTTTGTATGTCAGTTTTTGGATGTTTTTGTGTGTGTGAGTTGATGCGTTTATGTCAACGAAGCAGTTAGTTTAGTTTATAAGTGACTGAGTTTAGTTTGTGTGTGGTGAGTTGATGCATTATGTCGACGAAGCTTGCGTCTGAGGTTCATGTGTGTGAGTTTTGTGTCCTTTTGTATTTGTGTTTTATGCGTTTATATGTGTCTTGTACGTTGATGTTTTTGTGTTTTTCTGTTTTTTTGTGTTTTTGTGTCTGTGTTTTTGTATATGTGGCTTATGCATTGATGTTTTTGTGTTCTGTGCGCAGATGTGTGAGTTTTTATATAGAACGTGTTCTGTATGTGTGTCTTATGCGCAGATGTGTGAGTTTTTATATAGAACGTGTTCTGTATGTGTCTTTATATAGAACGTGTTCTGTATTGTGTCTTATGCATTGATGTTTTTGTGTTCTGTGCGCAGATGTGTGAGTTTTTATATAGAACGTGTTCTGTATGTGTGTCTTATGCGCAGATGTGTGAGTTTTTATATAGAACGTGTTCTGTATGTGTGTCTTTATATAGAACGTGTTCTGTATGTGTGTCTTATGCATTGATGTTTTTGTGTTCTGTGCGCAGATGTGTGAGTTTTATGCGTATACGTAGGTGAGTTTTATGCATAGATGTATGTGAGCCGTACGCATTGACGAATGCGCGTCTTACGTGTCTTTATATAGAACGTGTTCTGTATGTGGGTTTTATGCATAGATGTATGTGAGCCGTACGCATTGACGAATGCGCGTCTTACGTGTTTTTATGTACGTGGGTCTTGTGTGTTTATGTCTGTGAGGTTTAAGCCTTTATGTATGTGAGTTTTATGCATATGAGTTGCAGTGCATGATTTATGCATACGCCTCAAGCTCATACATTAGAATTCGTTCTCATATAGAACGTGTTCTGTATGTGAGCTTTATGCATATGAGTTGCAGTGCATGATTTATGCATACGCCTCAAGCTCATACATTAGAATTCGTTCTCATATAGAACGTGTTCTGTATGTGAGTTTTATGCATATAAAGTGCAGTGCATGATTTGCACATACGCCTCAACTTCATATGATATTTCAAATGAGATATTTCAAATGAGATATTTAAAATGAAAATGTATGCGTACACAGATATAAGTTAATGTGTGTTATAGCTGACGTTGGAGGAGGATACACATCATATGAGTATATAGTAGAGGAGGATACATGTATGCGTACACAGATATAAGTCAATGTGTGTTACAGCTGGGGAAATATATCATACATACGTGTATAAGAGGCGGTGAGGAAAAAAAAAAAGAAACGAAGCGAACAAGATTCTTCTCTTGTCTCATCCTGGCACACAACGAAGATCTGGGTCCTGTAGAATGTGTTCTCATATAGTATGTGTTTTCAAAAAAATAGAATGCGTTCTCAAATAGAATGTGTTCTCAAATAGAATGTTTTCTCATATAGAATGTGTTCTCATATAGAATGTGTTCTCATATAGAATGTGTTCTCATATAGAATGTGTTCTCATGTAGAATGTGTTTTCATATAGAATGTGTCCTCATATAGAATGTTTTCTCATATAGAATGTGTTCTCATTCACCTCTGTCCCGCCCTTACACACAGTGAAGGCCTGGGCCCAGAATAAATACCCCCCATACGTGTATACCTCTTAATAAATACCCCCCATACGTCCCTCTTAATAAATACCCCCATACTCGTATACCTCGGTCCCGCCCTTACAAACAGCGAAGGCCTGAGCCCAGAGTTTTTCCCTCTCTTTCTCTCTTTCCCTCCCTCTCTCTCCCTCTTCCCTCAGACGTTGGTCCCCACTTGTCACTGCATTCCTTTCCCTAGCCTCTCTCTCTACGCCTCCTCTTATTAATGTGTCCCCACTTGTCACTGCATTCCTTTCCCTTGCCTCTCTCTCTACACCTCCTCTTATTAATGTGTCCCCACTTGTCACTGCATTCCTTTCCCTTGCCTCTTCCAGGTTACCCTTTGGCGGCCCCGCGGCCCCCCCGGGCGCCCCCCCCCGCCGCCCCCG